>TARA_B110000977_G_scaffold31623_1_pt1 | contig 15780 bp, 8 predicted proteins | sample TARA_B110000977 | Tara Oceans TARA_B110000977 (sample SAMEA4397798) | marine metagenome | biome: Polar Biome; feature: [SRF] surface water layer (ENVO:00010504); material: water (ENVO:00002006), including particulate matter (ENVO:01000060) such as... | depth 5 m | reverse complement strand
GCTTCGGTTAGTTCTTTTCTGTAGAGCACCTCATTGCCTACGGCTGCTATGTCTACATAACCTTGTTTTGCCAAGTTTATGAGACCTTCTATTTCCTCTGTATTGGTTTCCTTATCATCACTCAGCCAAGCTCCAACGAGTGTTTTTATGCCATATTCTTTGGCCAATGGCGGAATGAGCTCATTGCCTTCTGTGCACGAGAAGGTACGTATCCATTTGGTATGCGGTTTTAAGATTTCAAGCCTGCGTCTTATTTGTGTTTCAGTAATTGGGTCACCCGGCTTTTGCCCTTCTTCAAAAAGACTGAAACATATACCGTGCATGCCATCATTTAGTAGTTCTTTGGCAAGCTTCTCATAGTTGTCCTGAGAATTTCTTAGACCTTTAGCCGCAACGAGCGACATTAGTTTTTCTTGACGTTTAGACATGTTACTATAACTCTCCTCTTCTGCTTATTAATTCTTCTTTAATTTCTTTGGCTTTATCTTCATTCAGGCCATAATTCCACATGACCAAGATGGCTAATGCGGCTGTTACTGCTGGTATCACTATATCTGCGATACGTAGGTTAGTCATCGCTTCAGCAGTTTGAGTAGCAGCTCCCGACTCAAATCCTACTAGCTTAAGAACTAATCCTCCAAGTACTAATGCTATGGCTTGCCCAAGTTTTACCATCCACCAGTAGATGGCACCGAATGTGCCTTCTCTTCGTGGCATACCGTTTTTTAATTCGTCTAGGTCACATACATCTGCAGTCATGCTCATCATTAAGGTGAATAGTCCTCCTAAGCCAAATGCCATAAACGGAATAGGCATAAACAGTAAGTATGGATTTGACGGATCAAATGCCCACCATTTTAAAACATATCCAATAATAGAAATCGCCGTAGAGATAATGAAGGCGTTTCTCTTGCCATATTTATTTGAGAGTAGAGTCACGATAGGAATAACGATAAATGCTGTCAGGATAGCAGTAACCGTTGAGAACCAGGCTGGCCAGTTACCTGTTTCTTCGTAGCTGCCATTATACATATAAAATACAATGATGAAAAAACTAAAAGATGCAACGAGTTGAAACCCGTTGAACACCAAGAAAGTAGCTCCACAGAGTCTAGTAAATGGTTTGTTTTTAAATACTTCAATAACACCTTGAATTAAATCTGTTAAATTCGAAAACATTGTTTTAAGGGTGATTTTTTTTCTGTTCACCATTGCAGAATCGTCTATTCCTCTACAGAATATAGCAGGCATTATCCCTAGTATAATACACACAGCTCCAACTATAACAGATAGTTTTCTAACTCCGTTGGCCTGTAGTGCCTCTCGAGTTAGATTTACCGTAGCTTCATCTCCCAAGCCTAGTCCGTTTATTTGACTCAATTCCTCGACTGTCAATGGGAAAATATCTGGCGAAGCAATGATTACCCAAAACCAAGGCACTATCATCCAAGCCACTTGACCTACAGTGTTAGCAAAAGCCATAAGACGAGTACGTTCTTTATAATCGCTACTCATCTCGTATCCCAATCCAACTAGAGGTGTAGCGTATATGGTGTTTCCAAGCATAAATACTAATGAGAGAATCAGGAAGTACCAAAAGTTATAGTTTGATGTGTTTTCCTTATCCATTTGCCATAAGATTGCAAATAGAATTCCGCTGAGTATAGCTCCTGCAAAAATGTAAGGTCTCCTGCGTCCCCATCTAGATTTTGTATTGTCTGTGATATAACCCATAATAGGGTCTGTAAGTGCATCAAATATTCGTGGAAGCCCACCAAGTAGTCCTGCTACAAGCGGATCTAAACCAAAAGCAGTAAGTAAGAAAAACATAAAGATACCCAATGAGCCTGGTAACAAGTTAAGCACTAAATGCCCTGACCCAAAAGCCATTTTCTGGCCTAAGGGTACACTCTTTCTTTCAATTGCTTCGTTCATATTGTAATATTTAGTTTGTAAGGGTAATTGTCTGTATGGCTTGTGGGTCTATGGATATTGATGTACGGCTTCCGTTCAAATGTAGGGTAAAGTTTTTAGGCGTCTTACCTTCATTGAAAACTACTACAGCTATACTGCCATCTGGATTTTGTACGGCGGTAGCTAGCAGGCTGTCATCCGTGTGTTTTAATCCTATGCGCACAGCTCCAGGGCGTATGAATTTGCTAAAATGTGCCATCGTGTAGTAGATAGGAGTGTAGTAAACCTCATCGGTTTCTACGTCTACCAGTACAGGGGCCGCACACCAGTTTTTGAACCAGTTTGGTCCGCCTTGCTTGTCGAGAACCATGTTCCAATCTATCCATCCGTCTACCCAATTGTTCAGACAGCCTATGATGTCTCTCGCATATCTATTTACTGGAGCATATTTTGGATGTAGGTATTTATCTTCTTCTCTTGCCCAGTCCCAACCCCAGTCGGTAGCTTCTTTAGACCAGTACCAAGCATCGTCCTTCCATTTTGGAACTTCAGAATCTATGCATCCTTCTGTTTCTATGAGATACTTAGTAGGAGCTTTGGTGTGTGCATAGTTTAATGCCTTCGGGAATACCTCGTAAGTACTCTCGTACCAGTGAATAGCCGTTCCTGCATAGTATTTGGCAGAAGCTTCGTCTTTGTACATTTCGTCTACCCATTCTTGTATTCCTGCTCTGTTTTGATCGTAACCCAGTATTTTGACATCGTGACCGTCCTTTTCCAACTGTGGTCCCATGTAGTCTCTTACAAAATCGGTCATTTCTTTCGGCGAAAAGTGCATACTCTCCCAGTTGTTTCCATTTCCGTGGGGTTCATTTACTACTGTAAATCCCCAGATATCTATTCCTTCTGCTTTATAAGCATCCATGTACTTGGAGTAGAACAGTGCCCAAGGTTTGTAGTACTTTGGTAATAGTTTACCGCCTACATAGTTGTTGTTATCCTTCATCCATGGCGGAGCAGTCCACGGTGAGCTTATGATTTTAAACCCATCTGTAGAAGCAGCCATAGCCTCTTGTATCATAGGGATAATGTCGTCCTTGTCTTCGTCTACAGAGAAATGTTCGAGCAGCATATCGTCTACCACTGGTGTATACGAGTAATGGTCTAGCGAGAAATCACACGAGTTCATATGTGTACGCGTGAGGGAGTACTTGGCTCCATCATCTCCAAAGTAGGCTTCTATTACTTCCTTACGTTTTGCTGGGCTAAGCTTATTGAGGAGCAATGCAGATGACTCTGTGAACGATCCACCTATTCCGGTGATGGTTTGGAACTTTTGTTCGGGGAGAATTTCAATTCTTGCTGCCGAATCGCCTGTGTTAAACGTGGTTTTTACTGCTAGCTTAGAGCCAGATGCTGAGGTTTCGTATACGGTTACTTCCATTGTCTTTTCTTTTTTACAAGCAAAAAGAAGTAGGGTGAAACATAGTATGATTGACACGTTTTTCATTCTTTTACTTTAGTTGTTTTAGAGGTGGAAGATGAATTTCAGCAAGCAAAGTATCTAAGTTGCCATTGTATGTTTTATGTATTGGATTACCATTTCTTGTTAATCCGTTGAAAGCACCTCGGTCCACGAAATCCCAAACGGCATACTTGGCTTCTCCATTGATTTTGAATAGTCCAAAGTGGTTTTCTGAGCCTCCCGCATTTTGAGCATCCTTCCATTTCTCATTAAATGCCTCGAAGTAAAAGCACGAGATACCTTTTGCATCGGTCCAGTCTCGCATTTGCTTATAGTACAGCCCTTCCTTGTATTCGTCACACGCCTTAGAACCATTATCTCCATAGAGGCCTAATGAGGCACTGGCCCATCCGGTTTCGCCAATGTGTATTTCCTTTGTGCTGTCTATACTGTGAATATATTTTGCGGAGTTAGCATACTGCTTTTTAGCATATAAGACTGACCGTGTAATTGCACGTTCTATCGCCTTTGCTTTGGTAATGTGTAACTCCGACTCAAAGGTTCCCCAAAATACGGGGTGGTAGTGCGTATCGTGCATGGGATAGGTATGTAAAGACACATAGTCTACCGCTTTTATAAGATTTTCTAAGTCTTCGCAGTGATACAGTGTATCTCCGCCTCCCCAAGAAGCAAAGTTGTCTGAGCTGGTGATCCATACATCTTTGTCTAGTTCACCTGCTTTTTTTAGATCTTGTAAATGGATTACCCATTTTAGGATCACATTTGGTTGTACGAAGTAGCTAGCAGCCCACTTTACCATAGCTTCATTTCCTACTGCTAGTATTTTTACGATATCGGGATATTTAGCTGCTAAGTCTACTGCACGTTGCACTTCTGTGGCATTGGCGTCTGCATCTTCTACATCGTGGTTTGGTGTTTTGTCTGTCCAAGCATTCTCACAATCGATCCAGATGCCTAACATTACGTACATTTCAAAACTAGGATCTTCTGCCCTCATCTCGCTTATGGCTAAGAGCAGGTTTGACGCTTGCTTGTAATGAGTGTTATACGTGCGTAGTACCTTAATACCCATAGCCGACAATATTTTCATATCGTTTTTGAGCTGTTGGATACTCGGTTGTATATCTCTGCTCGTCTCGCGATAGCCACCGTAACTGATGGCTAAGTACTCGGGATTTCCTAAAATTTGAGAAGCAGTCTTGGTCGTATTCATGTTTTGCGGTTTATCACTTTTGGTTTGGTTGGTACCGCAAGCGGCAAATACTATAATTGCAATGAGTAGTATTATATGTCGTCTAGTACTCATTTTTAGTGCTTCTTATTTTAAAATAGACTCGTCTATGTGAACAGTGATTTGTACTACCTCTCCATTTCTTTCAAATATATGAGAACTTGTCTCCGTATCTAAGTGAAGTGAGTCATAGTTGGTACGCGTACCATCTCTCTTTGTGATCTCCATACTGCTTTCTTTTGCTAATCTATAGATGATAGGCACTTGGCAGAAGGTGAAACACAGAGAACCTATCTCTGGAGCAAATTTCTTATGCTCTTTGAGAATGTTTACGTAGTGGAAATTTCTTTCTTGTACTGTAAATTCATTTTTGCGAAGCAAGCACGGATTAAAATACAATGCTCCTTTATTTACAAAGACACCCAGTTCTCCAAATCTACTCAGTATATCCTCTTTCACTTGGCCTGTCATTCCAGGCTGTTGAGCTCCTTTGCCTCCCGGTGTGTGTGAATATGGATCGGTAGGAAATGCTCCATATAGTGAGGGTGACTTATGTACACCTATGCCTGCATTTATCTCATAATAGTGTTCTAGCAATCTTCCTGTTATTTCATCACCTTCTTCATTGTCTACAGCCTTAAAACAAATTTCTTGCACTGCTATTTGCAGCTTAGAAACCATGTGCCAGTAGATAGAACCTAGACCTTCGTATCCGTAGAATGTACCCGATCTTCCGGTGAAGGCTTTGTGGTTGAAAACTCCTTCAAACACGTTTAGGAGAGACTTCTTTTCAAGCTCTGCTAGTTTAGAATACTCTGTAGTAGTTAGACTTTCTAGGGCCTGGCTTAGGTCTGCTGCATTCTTAAAATTGCCATTGAAATGATAGTCGCCTTTCACATCTTGCTCTGCGAGTGATTTATTCCCATTGGCTAGCATGCTGGTGATTAACTCTGATTCTTGTATAGCTGTTTTAGGAATATTGTTCTTTTCTAAAAACTTTGGAAGTTGCTTGTTTGGGTACAATACATAACTGTATTGATCAGGTCTAAAGAGATCACTTTTCTTCATACTGTCGAGCAGTTTCAAAGCTTTCTTTGGAGACAAATGACCAGAGCTAAGCACTGCTACTTGACCTTCGAGCATTTCGCTGAGATAAGATACAGATACTTCCTTGTCATTTTCTACCGTCATTAGGTTGTAGGCGTGGTACATTTTGTCATCACGCTTATTCGCTTTTATAGTGTGCTCTATATATTCTAGACTTAGTTTTATAAAACGTCTAAGTCGTTTGTAAGAAACTGTTCTCTTCTCACCCCAGAAAGCTTGCTTGTAGATGTGTTCTCTGTACTCACTTCCAGCTTCACCTAGACCGTCCATTATTGTTTTACGATCTTCATCGTTTATGGCGTCTTCGAGTAAGTGCTTGTTATCCTCAAATGTGGATTGTACTTTTTTAAAGAAGATGATCAACTCATTGGACAATTCTACACGTTCTTCTTCTTTATCTTTAATCTGTTTGCCAAAGAAAATTAAGAATCTACGGAGATAATATAGCGTTACCATGGACACTCCGTTTCCTACTAGAGCATTATTGGCATCGTTCCACTCTGGACGTTGTGTATTCATCCATATACCGCCTTCTGGTATGAAATTAGATAGCTTAGCCAGTACCGTAGCGAGTATTTTTTCGATGAAGTTTACAGTGTAAATGGCATCATGCTCGTCTATAAGTAATGCTGCATCAGAACCGAGTATTGCTCTGTTTTTTCTGATTTTAGTGTCGAGCTCTTCGTCAAATTCTATGGTATCTTTTGCATTCTTTAAAATGTCTTTGTAGCTTTTTATCTTGTAAGGTACGTTGGCATATACAAATGCATCTTTGTTGAATTCACTGCTTAATTGACCCGGAAAATATTTCTCATTGAGTTCGAGTAACTTGAGTAGATAAATAATTTGATGATCTCCCCAGTAGCCAATATAAGACCATGGATTATCGGGTTCTACTGTTTCCCAATCAAATCCACCTTTGGTAACTCGATAGGGGTTATATCCTTCGAAAGTAGTGGCATTTAAAAACTTGTGAATCATACTCTGCGTGAAAGCAGGGTAGGAGAGAGCCAATGCTTCCCAGTTTTGAAAGATGTCTCTCCAGTTTCCTTCGTAATCTAATATTTTAGAACCGTCAACCTCACTTCTAGTGTTGATAGAGAATTTGTTCCAAGGCCTGCTTGGGTCACCGTGTCTTCTGCTAAACTTAAGCGGCATGTACTCTGTACAGAGTCTCTTAAAGTCGTTGTCTGAGCTTTGATTTGCTATTTTCTTAAGGTCAAAAGAAGTAAAGATGTCTTCTAGACTATGTAGTAAATCCTTGTGATTTTCAAATACTTTCGTGTTAGCGGCAGCGAGGTAATTGCTCAAATCCCACTTTTCTATTTGATAATTGAAATCAAAAATACCACCACGCATTATATTGAATAATGTATTGGCAAAGTGACGTGTATCTCTAAATACGTCTGCAGATAGTTGCATTCCATCAGAAGATGCATTGAGCTCTATCAATTGCTTGGAACCCCGTTTGATATCTTCGTCTATGAGCTTTTTAATATCTTTTTGGTTGTGTATTGCGTCAATCAGTTCTACCACTCCAGCTTGACTCTTGTTTACATCTGCTACAATTGTCCATTCTTCTTTGTCACTAGGAGCGAGAGCTAATTTAGAGCTTAGGAAATACGCACCTTTTTCTGCTTTTATATCATCTTCAGGAGTTATGGATTGTCCATTTCTGAAGTTGTTGAGTTGAAGTGAAGAAACCAAGTGCGTAGGATTTTGCAATCCTAGAGACCAAGCAATATTTGCCTTAAGAGCTTCACTGGGTTCTGCCTTATCTACGATAATGGCACTTAAAGCGTAGATACCCATTCCGGAACCAGCGTCTAGCTCATTGCGTTTGTATGCGTCTACCAGATTACTAGTAGAGTTTTGCAAGTCGCTATTTACGCCATCTGGCATTATGTTTTGAATACCGTCCAGTAGGGTGACAGAAAGATTTTGGGTCCCCGTGTTTTCTATGGATGACTTACGTATAAATCCGTAAATATTACTAGAGTTCCATTCGTATCTGAAGGTTAGTCCAAAATCATGATTGATTTCTTCGAATATGATCTTGTTGCCAATGGCATTTTTGTATATGTTTTTGGTTGTATTGTATTTGCCAGCATTTCGCTCCGAGAATGGTTCCCAAACTTTTGTTTCGGTACCTTGGTGTATTTGAAATATACTCTTACTCCCTGTTGTGTCAGAGGATTCTGTAATCTTATCTGCGGTGTAATATGGAAAAAGTGGAAACTCAGCGTTTTTACGCCCTGCACTTAATGCTCCATTGCTAGAGATAAACATCCAGTGATGCGAGTCACTCACAATGCTCATAAAGAATGGTCGCATTTCATCATAATTTGAAATACAGTAGAAGTTTTCTCCTTCTATCTTTAGTCTTTTTATATCAACCTTTGCGTCGTGCATCGGTTCAGAATGTGTTGCCATTTATATCGTTTAGTATTTGGTTTTTATCTTGGAAGAATTTTAGCTTTTTCTATTGCTTCGCTAACTTTTATTTTAGAAAACTCCATATTGAGTTGCTCTGGTCTAAGGTCTTTATGATAGGGGTCGAGTTTATGCACTTCTTGTAAAATGTAGTAGGCTGCTCTAGGAGTTACTAAGTAGGTGCCGTCTGAATTATTGAATCGTTTCGCACATACACCAAACCATTCCTCATTCATGTTATTTTGCCCTTTAATAAAGTCATTTTTGTATCCACCGTTAGACCAAGAAGCCGTGCTATCGTGCTTGTCTAGGTTTATGGTTTGTCCTGTTTTCCACCAGCCATCGCTCCATTGGAAGGTGAATCCTCCTATACAATTTTCGCTTTTGCCTTGGCCTGCGGCATTTTGATAAATCTCTTTCCAGTTGTGTAGCAGGTATTCTGCTTGCGAAGGTTGATCTTCTTGTTGGGTTCTACTATTAAAAGCATCACCACCAAATTCGGTGAACATCACGGGCTTGTTGTATTTCTTTTTTACTTCTTGGAATGCCTCTCCAAATGAAATTCCTCTGTATATGTTAATGCCAAGTACGTCTACATCTGGACATTCGGTTGCAATGAGATCAAGAAAACCTAAGTCTCCATTGCAGATAGCTACTTGATGTGTTGAGTCTATGGTTTTTATTAAAAGAGATGCTCTATTGAAAAGAGCATATAAATGGTGTGCTCTTTGGTCGGTGTTTTCCATTGTTGGAATGTTTTCTGTCTCTCCACCATCCCAGTATAGGCCATAGTTATTCTCGTTGCCGAGGAGATACATGAGCAATCCTTGTGTGTTTTTATACGTCTTGGCTAGTGCTGCTATTTCTGTGAGTAATACCTTCTGAGAGAGTGAATCACCATAATCCGTAGTTGGGTTCCAATTCCCATCTAGCATAACACCGTAGCGACCAAAGGAATGATTTAATACAGTGTAGATGCCATAGTTGTAATAGATGTATTCTATCCACTTAGCAGGAATGCCAGTATATATTCTAAGGGCATTTATACCTATGTTTTTTAGCCTAGTCATATCTTGGTCTAGTGCTATTTTGATGGTTTCCTCGGGCTGTAACCAAAGACTGTATGCGTAATTGGTACCAATTGGAGAGTAGCTCCAGTTCATTCCTTTGACAAAGAATGGTTGATTATCTACTGTGATATGAGTGTCAGAATAACTCGAAATTAAGTTGTCCTGTTTGTGCTGAGCACAGGATGCAAGCAGAAATATAAAGAGAAGCAGGTTGATGTATCGTTTATTCACTTTTCTCTAATTGCAATTTGTCTTGAATAAAATGTATTGTTTCAAATATATAGTAGGTTACATCTATTTTTGAAAAACTCGCACATAATCTACATGCATTTTTTGAGGAAATGTCGTAGATACATCGGGGCTTCCTGGCCAGTTACCGCCTACAGCCACATTGAAGATGAAAAAGAACTCTTCATGAAATTCTGACATTTGTGAAGGCGTAATATCCGTCTCGTGAAACTGTCTGTTATCCAGTAACCATTTCACACTTATCTTATCCCAAATAACTGAGTACACATGAAATTCTTGGTTTAGATTTTTTTTACTTGTAGTCGTTTTGCCACCATAAGAAGCATACTGTCCATTGTTGTCCCAATGAAGAGTTCCGTGTGTAACTCTATCAGATTTGCCATTTGATGACCCTCCTACCATTTCCATGATATCTAGCTCACCACAATCTGGCCATCCCACAGAACGATGACTACTACCTAGCATCCAAAATGATGGCCATAGTCCTTGTCCTTTTGGCATAGCACCTCTAATGTCTATTCTTCCGTATTTGAAACTTTGTTTATTGCGTGTAGTAAGTCTACTGCTTGTATACATTTGGCTTCCTGCTGCTTGTTGTTTTGCCTCTATAGTTAGAAAGCCGTTGTTTACAGAGGTATTTTCTTTCTGGTAGTATTGTAACTCATTGTTTCCCCATCCACTATTGCCAGTTCCAAGTTCATAGTTCCAGTCAGATTCATTGAGAGAATTACCAGAAAATTCGTCACTCCATACCAGTGAGTAACCTTCGTAATTCATAGGAGAGGTAGATCCGTTTAGGGGTACTCCATCAGTGTTCGTGGTAGATGCTATGGTTATTCGGACGGTATCTTCTTGCTGTACAAAGTCTGCTGTTGTAACATGTGCTTTTGTAATAATAGTATATAAACCACTGCTTGTATATTGGTGTTGAGCTTTGCCATCGGTAGTCTCTAGTTCTCTTGTGTTATCTCCATCTTCAAAACGAATAGTAAAGAAGTTTTCGTCATTCGCTGTAGCTTTTACATCTACTAGTCCTTCTATATTTTCAGATAAAGTGATCTCTAGATTAAGAGCGGAAGGCAGTAGTAAACTAGCTGTAGGCTCTTCATCTTGGCATCCCCACAAGGTAAGAGAGAATAGTATTATGGCAAATAGCTTATTTTTCATGTGTATTTTTACCCAGAAAAGGGAGCCCATCCTAAGATAGCACTCCCTTCTTTTGTTTGATTGAAAGATTTATTTTTGTGAGATATCGTCTAAGTAGAAGGTCCCTGCATTAGATACATCCCATCCAGGGAACAATACTAGTCTATCAAACTTGCTAGCGTCAATATCACTGAAATCAACACTTATTTCTACCCACTCATTTGCGGTATCTACAGTGATATCCTTTTCAGTATTTTCAGTTGGTTTAGCAAAGTTTTCCATTTTTACTTTGAAATTTCCCGTAGCCGGAGCCCATACTTTAAGCGTAATAGTTGGATTGCCAGACATGAAATCAAACTTGTCTTTAAGGTTAACAAATACTCCAGCCCAAGTTTCGCTACCATGCACAGTTTCTAATACTTTGCTACTTGAATTTATTCCTCCAGTTTGAGGATTATCAACAACTGCAAGAGTACTTTCTCCGAAGGCTTCCCACTGAGAGGTGTCACTACCATCTTCAAAATCAATTGGTAGCGTTAGTGTGCTTGTATTGATAGGGTCTTGACCTCCGCCTCCTCCGCCACCGTCTACCGGGAAGTCTACAGGCACTAATCGTAAGTACCATGCTGTAGTTTCATCTGCTGCGTCTACGTATCTAAGGGTAAGTTCATTCTCACTTAATGTTACTATTTTGTACTCTCTTACACCAGTGTACATTCCTAAAAATGCTTTCCCGGAAATTGAAATAGTTGTGTCTTCTCCCTCCACAATAGTCCAATTTTCATTTAACTGATCCGAAAACGGAGCAGTATAATCATCTGAATTTTCGTATGCTCCTGGGAATTGACCTTGAGATCCCGTTTTTACAAATACGGAACCATTCGTGATTTGATCAAATTTAAAACCTTGCAATGTAAAAGTATACTTGTCACTATATAATCCTGAATTTGCTTTAATACCTGGATCAGCATCCCACCATTCTGGCCAGGTACCACCTACTGGTCCTACTCCTAGGTGAGCTTGTCTAGTAGAGTCTATAACCCAAGTTTTGCTTCCACTACCAGCTGTACCACCAGTTAATAAGGTGTACAAAGGATTGTTTAGTAAGCTTGCATCATCATCTGCAATAATTATGTCTTGAGATGTGCTAGCACTTCCTCCGCTATTAAATACTGTTAAAGTAACCGTGTATGTTCCTTTGTTTGGGTATTCAGCAGTAGCTTCTTTGGTAGCAGCATTTGTCCCGTTATCAAAATCCCAGCTGTAAGTGAATCCTGCATTAGTCGCGGTGTAGTCAATAATGTTTGCATTAGCTGCAGTAGGAGCATATGTAAATGCTGCATCTGCTTCTGTAGGTGCTTCTCCAAGTGTCGGTGTTTCATCTTCCTTACAGCTCGATATTCCTAGAATAAGAGTAAGGGATAAAAATAATAATGTTGTTTTTTTCATTGTATTGTTTGTTTTAAAATGTTAATAATTTGCGTTTTGTGACCAGTTTCCTCCGGCTAGGTCTATTTCTACTTGTGGTAGTGGGAAGAGTTCATGCTTGCCAGTTACAAATCCTGGGATCTCTTTAGCTGCTTCACCTGTACGTACCAAATCAAAGAATCTATGTCCTTCGCCAGAAAGCTCATATTGTCTTTCTGCCCATATATCTTGCGTTAGTTGTGTACCTCCACTGTTTATTTCTGGCATATTTACTCTGTCTCTTACTAGTTTCAGATACTCTCTTGCCTTAGCGTCATTTGCAGGAATAGCTCTGTTATGTGCTTCTGCTGCCATCAAGAGTACATCAGCATAACGTATAACTCTGTAATTTACTGGGCTAGTTAAGTCATTATCTGGTAAACCTATTTCACCTTGTCGTTTTATATACTTATTATTATAGTATCCCGTGTGTCCTCCACCGCCTACGGCATAGGTGATATTGGCAGAGTTTGGTTGTGCCGCGATAAATGCGTCTATGTCTAGCACACTAGCCTCTCTGCGTATATCGCCAGCTGCAAATGAGTTGTATAGTTTCTCGGTTGGTAGGTTATAGCTGTTGCCATCTCCATACTCAGGTCCATTGTATTGTCTTATCCCGTGAAAACCAGGAGCCGCATTGCCTTCTAAGCAGATTAGACAGCCATAACTGCCACCTTCTGCACCACTATATTCCACGTCGAATACAGTTTCAGAGTTTCCTTCGTTTGCTACTGAAAATAACTTTGTGTAATCGTCTATTAGTTGGTATTGGTTTTCGCTTATTACTCGGTCTAGTGCGGTAGCTGCTTCTGTAAATTTGTTTTGATAAAGCAATACTTTACCTAGTAAAGATAAACAAGCACCTTTAGTTATTCTTCCCTTTTGTGCGGCACTCCAATCTAGCACTGCTTCTGCATTTCTAAGGTCGATTTCTATCTGTGCATATACTTCTCCTTTTGGAGTTCTGGTAAGTTTAGTAACCTCGTCTGCACCTAGCCTTCTATCAACTACTAATGGTACATCACCAAAATATTTGACTAATTCAAAGTAATAGTATGCTCGTAAAAAATAGGCCTGAGCTATAATCTTATCTTTCCCTTCGAAGTCTATTTTATTCTTATTCTCAAGAAGATAATTAACTCTAGTAATACCGGCATAATTCCATCTGAAAACGCTACGTATTTCATTGTTTACAGCGTCTTGTGTCATGTTATCTATTTCATGCAGACCTTCTGTATCCGTGACACTCTCACCACCTGCTATGGAGTTGTCACTTGCTATCTCACCTATCCATACAGTGATAAACGAAGATTGAAGTAAATCGTAGGCCCCAATAAGTGCACGATCGTAATCTACAGGTGTTTCAAAATAGTTTTCAGCATCCTGTGTATATAGAGGGTTTAAATCCAAAAACTTTTCGCAACTAGCAAAAAGTGCTGCTAGCGTAAGACATATTGATGTTAATTGTATAGTTGTCTTTTTCATTTTATTTAAAATTTAATAGCTAATCCAGTCATGAAAGTTCTCGCTTGCGGATAAAATCCGTAATCTATTCCTGCAGCTAGTGCACCACCAAAGGATCCTAAATCTGGATCGAAGCCTTGATAGTTAGTTAGAGTAAGAAGGTTGTTCGCAGCTATGTATATTCTGGTGCTTTGTATTTTTAATTTACTAAGCATCCTTTTTGGTAAGGTGTAGCCTAGTTGTATGTTTTTAAATCTTAGAAAAGATCCTTTCTCTACGTAGTAATCAGAGAAAATAGTATTTCTGTTTAGGTCTGTAGTTAGTCGTGGGTTTTCATTTGTGCTTTCAGGACCGGTCCATCTATTTATATTATACGTAAGTTGGTTTGCATAAGGCTGCTGTCTCTCGTAGTTTCTGATGATCTCTTGACCAATAGCACTATATAAATTTGCAGAGAAATCAAACCCTTGATAGCTTACATTTACGTTATATCCAAAGGTAAAGGTAGGAATAGCCGAGCCTAATTCTTTTTGATCACTGTCGTCATTGAAACTGATTTTCCCGTCTCCATTTTGATCTACAAATTTCAAGTCTCCTGGCTTGGCTCCATCTTGAACTACAGACGAGTTATCTATCTCCGCTTGTGTTTGGTATACCCCGTCTGTTTCATATCCTATGAAATATCCAATGGCATAACCTTCTTGGAAACGAGTAGCGATATTTCCTCCAACACCAAAACTAGCCCCGGGTAAGAACTCAACCCCGTCTGGAGTCTTTAATACTTCATTTTTTAAGTAAGTAGTATTTAAACTTGTACTCCAACGTAGTTTTTTAGTAAAGTCAGAAGAGTAACGAAGTTCTAGTTCTACTCCTTTATTGCTTACATCTCCCGCATTTATAATAGGAGGATAGCTGCCTGGGCCGGCTGTACCTAACACACCAGACACGTCTGGTTGAAAGAGAAGGTCTCTTGTGTTTTTTATAAAGTAGTTGGCGGTAAGATCAAATCTCTTGCCTACTTTTAGGTCTGTACCAATGTTAAATTGACGAGTGGTTTCCCATTTCAAATCAGGATTCCCAGCTCTGCCTATTGCAGCTCCAGAGGTGATTATATCATCAAATACATATACTCCTTCACCGTTTAGTAATCCTCTGTATGCGAAATTAGGAATCTGGTCGTTACCGCTTATTCCATAACTCATACGTACTTTAAAAAATTTTATCTTGTCGAGGCCATAAAAATCTTCTTCAGAAAACATCCAGCTACCAGAAACAGTAGGGAAGATTCCATATCTATTGTTTGGTCCAAATTTAGAAGAACCGTCTCTACGAAGTATGAATGACCCATTGTACTTAGTACCATATCTGTACTCAGTACGAATAAAGGTAGAAAGCAGTCTTTCTTGAAACTGAAATGAATTGGCATTATTTAAAAATCCACCTGGAGCTAAATTAGCAGATATATCTGCGTACTCTATAGAGTTGTTTGGAATATTGAATGCGGTACCTCCTAAGCCTTTACCATTTCTGCTGAATACAGAAATACCTGCAGTAGTTTTAAGACGATGGATAAGTCTAAAAGTGTATTCGTGGTTTACATAACTTTCAAAGTTGAGGTCACTATAGGTAGCTCGAGCCTCGTATACACTAGCACCTCTGTCTATCAACGTGCCAGGTGCTATTTCTACTTGTGTAGGGTCTAGATTAGCATTTAAAGCAGAGTTTTGAGCTTTGCCCGGTCCGTACCACACTAGTGGTGAAAATGCCTTTTGATCTACTAAAGCAAAGTTATAGCTGAATCTATTGGTAAATGTCAGGTTCTTAGTAATGTCAAAGGCTATCTCTTCTTTACCTACAAATTTGTCTACGTATGAAGTGTTATACGTATTTTGCATTTGTGCAATGGGATTAATTATGTCACTTACTTCTTCTAAGTAAGAATAGGTTCCGTTGGCTTCTTGCACGGGGTCTGTAGGGAAAGCATTAATCGTATTATATAAAACAGAACCAATTCCATTTTCTGGTAATGCATCTCTTTCTTCATTGGTATATAAGAAGACACTGCTGAGACGCATTCTACTGCTCATCTCTGTATTTAGGTTGACACGAGCATTCATTCTAGTAAAGTTAGCCTTGTCGCCACCCACTATACCATCTTGGCTAAAGTAACTGCCGCCAATGCTATACGTAGTTTTTTCGCTACCACCACTTAT
>TARA_B110000977_G_scaffold82533_1_pt1 | contig 15810 bp, 13 predicted proteins | sample TARA_B110000977 | Tara Oceans TARA_B110000977 (sample SAMEA4397798) | marine metagenome | biome: Polar Biome; feature: [SRF] surface water layer (ENVO:00010504); material: water (ENVO:00002006), including particulate matter (ENVO:01000060) such as... | depth 5 m | reverse complement strand
ATACACAATGCTCCTATGGACGATCCAGATCATCCTAAGAGTGCGGTACAAACAGGTATACAAATGCTACGAGCAGTAGATAAGTTTAATGCTAGAATTGTTGCAGAGGGCAGGCCACCAATTGGCATGGGTGCAGGTATTAATACTGGACTAGGGTATATAGGTGAGATGGGTTCCAGTGCAAGACACAGTTACGACATACTCGGAGACGCAGTTAGTACTGCCGCAAGAATAGAAAGTAAATGCAAAGAGTATGGGTGCTTATTACTTGTAGGTGGAGACACATACAAGCATACTAAGAGTGATTTCTTTTATCTAAAAGTAGATGACTTGCAAGTAAAAGGTAAAAGTGTTGGAATAGAAATATACACTGTACTAGATATTAAGAAAACTAAGTATGTTAAAGGCAAGCAACTACACGCACAGATGCATAAACATTATCGTAACCAAGACTTTAATAAAGCAATTAAATTGTGTAAGCAACTGTCTAAAACCTTTGACGGTAAGATGACAGATTATTATGCTATGTGGATTGAACGTTGTGAATTTCAACTAACACAAGACTTACCTAAAGATTGGAACGGAATATTTATTGCTACAGGCAAGTAGTTAGTCGTCCGGAGACCATTGCCTAACAGACGTAAATAGATTGGCATAGTCGAGCAGATCAGCCCGCAATGTTTTTAAATGTGTTAACTCAAGTGGAGCTGGTAGACCCGAAGCTTCGTATAGCGGAAGGTAGAAGTTTATAATTTTATCAACACGTTGTCGGTCAGTTAAAATTGCTTTCATTACTCGTTGATGCCATTCGTTACTGGACACTATATCAAATAGCCAACCATGATGTGGACTATGGCTGTTAAATTTCTTAACCATTTCTTTTGTTTCGTAGTATACTGCTCGAACAGGATTTATATTTACTCTGTATTTTTTCATCACAGCAGGATACACCCACCAGTGTTCTCTACAACGTTGGTTTTTTAAGAATCCCGAATACTCGTTCAACATGCTCTTTTCTAACCCATCTGCACTTTCCCTGATTTCCACTTCATAGACTTTTATTAACCTGTCTGCTATCTTCTTATGTTTAGCAGAAAAGTCTTCGTAATTCTCCTTAAGATCGAGTATAGAGAACGTACCATCTAAAAATGTGTTGGGAATTGTTTTGTGTAGTTTGAATTTATTAAGTTCAGTAGTCAACCGTATGGAAGCAAAATTTATAATATCTTTTGACATGCTAGTACTTATCAGGAATTGATATTTAGGATAGTGCGTAGTTTACTTACACCCATATTTCTTCCTAACGTACTCTTAGCACCAAAGTGTAGCGGCATGGGCCAATTACCTATGTCAACCCAGGCATACCCAGCACTCTCTTTGTTAAGATTAGGGATAAACTCATCGTCGACTAGGTATACAAAACTGTAGTACATAAAGTTTTTATCTTTACTTTGGTATACATCAATGGGATTTAGTTTTTTTAGTTCTGGGACGAGACCTATTTCTTCCATAAGTTCACGTTGGATAGTATCGTATGTAGTCTCACCTTCATCCATCATGCCTCCCCAAAACCCCCAGGTGTGCTTTCCTTTCTTATCGGAGTTGCGGAGTTGGAATAAACATCTTCCTGTAGACTTGGCTAGGAACAACACTCCCGCGGCACTTATGCCGTTGTGTCTAGATAAGTTAGTCATCGGGTTAAGTTTCTGTATTATACTATCTTTGTCTATACGTTTAGACGCCAGAACCCTGGGTTGTACTTCCCTTCGTATGTGCTTGTCCATTGGACGTTTTCCCACTTGTAGTGTTTGTTTGTGTATAAGTTCTTGACATAATGTGTAGCTTCTTGGTTCACTGATGTCGACGCATCAAACGACAATACCCATGCAGTACCGTTGTATTCAATAATGTCGTTAGGGTCTGCAGATATGCCCCACGAGTCGCCGTGTAATTCTGTAGTAAGTAAATAGCGTTGCCCGGTAGTTGCAACGTCTAACGTGCCATCACCTGGGTAGTTTTGTGTAGCATCTACAATTCTTGTTATATTTGTCTGTGTTGTTGACGGTAATGTGTCAGCATCTATTGTGAATACAAGTTTAGACGCATCCATAGGATTCCTGGCTACGATGCCTGTTATTAACGAAGTTGTTGAGTCAACGTCATTTGATATGTTCAGTTGCAGTGTGCTTGCTGTAGTCAGCGGAATGTCGGCAACACTTATGTTAGCATTCGCTGTACCAGCTCCTTGTGGGGAGAGTACTTCTAGTAAATCATTCCAATTGGCTTCTGTAACACCGTCTTTGTATAATTTTGCGTCAGTGCCGACAAGCTCAACTTCATAGTTGTTCGGTGATATTGTGTGCAACTCAAAGTCCTGATCCAAGTCTCTAAAGAAGTCGTACATGTCTTCATCATATCCTAAATCTCCGACACTACCTGTGTCGTAAATATTTGTTATAATGGTATTAATAATTTTTTGTCTTTTAACTTTAGCAGGAGGACTTACCCATATAGGTAACAAGAATGTTAGTGTAGCAACATCAATTGTTTCGTCGACTCCTGCAGGAACACTTCTGTTGCTCCATTGTATATCTGTCAATTCGACTTCGTATAAGCTAGTCCAGTCTAATGGGTTGTTTCCTTGCTGTAGTTGTATACTAGGATTAAATAAGATTAAAATTTGTTCTAACAACTGTAATTTTTGATCAGTGTTCCCACTCCAAATATCAATATTCATAGTTAAGTTGTACGGAACAGGCATATATCTGTCTGTTGTATATAAATTTCCTGGGAACTCTGCTGAACTGTAAGTAGCATTGCCGGTGTCGTATTGTCTTTCGGCGACTTGTACTTTACTAACAAGCATGGGATCTTGTGCTCTGTCTCTAGCAATAAGCAAACTTGAAATGTTACATGATATAAACGGTGTGCTGTTAACCATGTTCTCTGAACCTTTAGTTAGTATATGCCCGACCATGCGTTGCATGTCTGCATATCTTACTGGAACTTTTTGGTAGTTTGTAACACCATCACGTTTACCTTCTGCAACTGTGAAGCCACTGAATATTCTCATGAACTGAAGCAAGTATCTTCTTAACTGTGCGTCATAAAAGTAATCCATATTTGCCATATTAATCTGCCTTAGGTTTCACAGCTTTACTCATATTAGTTTTTTCTGCTTGAGTAGTACCGTCTGTGTTAGTAGTTATATTATCATTATTGACGAACGATGTAAGTATTTTATTGGCGGCACTCCATACTCGCTTATTGTCGTCACTAACTTTAACCCACTTAGTGCCTTGTTTCTTAAACAGTCTATGAGGTGTAAAGTCAGTTCTCAAGTAGTAGTCGCCATCATTTGCGTCTAGTGGCATAGCATCGCCACTGCCCACTATGGCTATGCCATTAGGCGGTGACCCGTCACCTGGGAAGTATACACCAGGCTTGTCTTGCGAATTAGGATCAACATATAAGTGTCCACCTTCGTAGTAGCCAGTGTCATATTGAACTTCTGAATTTGCTAGTTCTATTACTTTATCTGATATTGCTATTTCCGTACTGTATGTACTTAGGACGTTTCTAAGGTCATCAGCCTGTTCGCCAGTGCCGAGAATATCTCTGTACTCCGGACTGTCTGTAATATTTTTAAGTTTAACTCTCCACAAGTGCGGCCACCAACCTGGATCGTATCCTTCTGCTGGTCTACCTGCGTCACTTACAACAAAGAATCTGTTAACTGCTTCTCCGCCGCCTAGTAGTAGGTCATCTCTTAAATGCGGTAGCTCTAGCACATCACCTGCCATTAAACGTCTACCTAACATGTTAGCACATGTATTCATGTGGAAAGTCATAAACAACGAATCGTTATTTACAAATAGTCCAAACTGTGTTAAGTCAAAGTCGGGGTCTGCAATTTGATATGCACCACGTAGCTCGTAAATGTCAGCGTCATACTTTCTATCCCTGTTCTCTAAAAAGACAACGTCTTGGATATACAGTTCCTCGCTTCCAATACTTGCAGATGTGTCATCTTGATAAGTGCCTACATACTTATGTACATAAACTCCTGTGCCACCTGCGTTGACAGACTCGGCTACAACTCTATCAATAAAGTCATAATCGTTTCCTTTGTTCTTGTTCCATAAACTTAATCTAGGCATAATGTAGTATTTATCACTTCCTTAAGTTCTTGACAAATACTTTGATAACTATTATACTGTATAAGTAATTTCGGAGAGTTGGCTGAGTGGTCGAAAGTACCTCCCTGCTAAGGAGGCGTCTGGGTAACTGGACCGAGGGTTCGAATCCCTCACTCTCCGCCACTATTTTATGCATTAGTGCAGAAGCTAGTGGTAAATATACGCAGTAAGCGAGTATAGTATAACGGTTATTACAAGACGTTGCCAACGTTTGGATATCGGTTCGATTCCGATTACCCGCTCCAACTACGAATAGTTCGTAGGCATTGTTACAAGTGTAACAGGAAGGTATAACATGGTTAACGCAATAAAAACCAAAAAAGTAAGTAAGGCAAAGACACCAGCAGTGTTAAAAAGAAAAGAAATCGTAGATATTGATTTTGATTTTTCTAAGATTGGTGAGAATGTCCAGAAGAACGCAGAACAGATTAGCAAGAACCTTATGAGGAATGCTGAAATGATCGGTGAAAATGTTAAAAGAAACTCAGCGAGAGTTGGCGATAACATGAAGAAATACTTAAATAGAAATATTAAGTAAGCAATAAAATATCTGGGGCTGTAGCTCAGTTGGGAGAGCGGTTCCCTTGCACGGAACAGGTCGTAGGTTCGATCCCTATCAGCTCCACCAGGTATTTTACATCACAAGGATTAGGAATGTATACAGAAAAAGTTACATGGGTACATCACTGGACAGACAAGACCTTCAGCTTTAAAACAACACGCAACCAGAGTTTTCGATTTATAAACGGCGAGTTTGCTATGATTGGATTAAAAGGCGAAGAGGAAGGATCTCGACCATTGCTTAGAGCATATAGCATTGCTAGTGCTAACTATGAAGACGAAATCGAGTTCCTCAGTATTAAGGTACCGGATGGACCTCTAACAAGCCGTCTACAGCATTTAAAAGTCGGAGACGAAATAGTAGTAATGCCTAAGACAACGGGCACTCTAACGATTGATAACGTAACCTCAGCGAAGAATCTGTATTTGCTTTCAACAGGAACAGGTCTTGCTCCGTTTTTAAGTATTATTAGAGATCCCAGCACTTACGAAAAGTTTGAAAACGTTATAGTAGTACACACCACTCGAACACATGCTGAACATACATACACTGACTTGATGGTAGAGTTAGCAGAAACATTTTCATTTACATATTACGATACTTGCACTCAAGAAGATTATGTGCGTAAAGGACGTTTTTGGGAACATGTAGAACACTTTACTGACAACGGATTCAATAAAGACACTGACAGGGTTATGGTATGTGGTGGCCCAGAGATGAATTATCAATGTAGAGACTACTTTGAAGGTAACGGATTTATAGAAGGGAACTTGGGCGAACCAAATGACTTTGTATTAGAACGTGCATTCGTAGACTAGATACATATTTTCCAATGGCAAAGATAATTCCTGCACCAGAGACAGCAACATGCAATAGGCGGTCAATAAGAAAAGACGCAGTACACACTCCTGTGACTGTATTATTATTTGCAGATGATTTAGTTCCTAAAGAGCATCCGGAACAAATGTTTGCACACAATCACTTTGCATCAATCGGCGGCAAACAACTGTCTGCTGATATGATGCCAGGCTATTTTAAAAAATTAGATAAAGAGCTACCTCAACAAACTCGTTTACACAAATACTTATCAGGCACAGAATTTTATGTTAATCATGAAACGGCAAGACCCTATGGTGTATATAAGTTAGCACACGAAATTAGAAAAAAGGGCTACACTGTGCAAGTTATAGCACATCCATTTTATTTAACTGAAGAAGATGTTGAAACAATCTTTAAAAAGTTTGTAGGTGATGAAACTATAGCAGTAGGCTCTAGTAGTTCATTCCACAGCGGCTATAATCCGTACGGATTTATAGATTCGATATATTTCCCTACAGCAAGGCAACGACAGATAAGAGTCATGCTTGATAAAATTAATCCAGCTGTTAAGATGATATATGGAGGATCGAGTATCGGCGAAGAATATTTAAGAGATCCAGATGTCGACAGTGCTATGCTTGATGTTGATACGTTATTTGTTAGTTATGGCGATGTCACAATCATAGAATACTTAGATGACCTTAAGAAAAAGCAAGAATGGCCCACATACACAGACAAAGGTAGTAGATTAGATATACAAAATAGTACAATGAGCTATACTGCTGAAGATTGTGTGCAACATGGTGACCAACTTGGAATTGAAACTGCTCGTGGTTGTATCTTTAAGTGTGCATTTTGTAATTTTGGACTTATAGGCAAAGAAAAAGGAACATATGAGCGTGGCAAATCGCTTATCGTGGACGAGCTCAAACGTAATTGGGAAGAACATGGTGTATTTAAGTATTGGGTAATGGATGATACCTTTAATGACACAAATTATAAATTAGAAGCAGTTGCAGAAGCAAAAGAACAAAGTGGAGTTCCATTAGACCTTACAGTATTTTTAAGATTAGACTTACAACACCGTTTGAAACAAACCGAGTTAATTAAAAACTGCGGTATAACTTCTATTTATTATGGTATAGAGACATTGAATCCAGAAAGTGCTATTGCAATAGGCAAAGGGTGGCACCCGGATGAGCAAATGGCTTATGTTAGGGAATTAAAAGAAAAACATTATCACGATAAAATAAAAATGTTCACAACTTTCATTTGGGGACTACCTGAAGATACAAAAGAAAGTGTAAGGGCGGACTATAAAAAGTTATTGGATTTTGAATATAACAAATTTGATCACGTTTATATGAACTTCCTGTTTATGAGAGACACAGAGTCCTACAAAAATTCAGGAGCAGTTCCTACAGAAGGCGAAGTACCCACAGGTAGTTTAATAGATGTTAATCCAGAAAGTTATGGGTATACTTTTTCTGGCTTTGACGAAATGAGAAAGCAATCTGGTATGATGAACCCTTTACGAGCCTGGACAAACAAGCATGGGTTAGCATTAGGCAATGTAGCAAAACTAGTCTACAAATTTAATCAAGCGTATGCTGAAAAGAAAGGGTGGCAACTTGCTACCTCCTCATCACCACCGCATAGAATAAAAGCAGATGCAGTGGCAGATAACAAGTTTGATATGTATGTACAAAACTATTGGGACGACATCATGAACATTGAAAAACATACTGTGTACGATAGTGTTGATTGGGTAACTGATGACGCCGTAACAACGTTCAAGCCTTTGTAAAAAATAATAAATACATGTATGTCAAAAATAAATCCGTTTAAAGACTTTGAAGTCACTAACCACACACCAGTAGATTTTATTATACTTACAGACCCATACGGACTGTATAATGCACAGAACTGGGGCATACACATGCAGGCAGCGTTCAAGATGACTGGGCAGGAGCCTGATCCTGATGTTGCTAGAGCACTACAGACTCGCAAAACAGACGACTCGTATAGTCCTAATGCTATATCTCATTCCTGTGGCCCGTCAAATTCTTACCATTTACGAACATTGGGTGCATATAAAGTTGCACATGAATGTAGGTTACGTGGATACACTGTACAAGTTGTAGATTACCAAAGTTTTTATGATTTAGAAACGTTAAAACGAATTATGGACAAGTATGTAGGCAAAAACACATTGGCAATCGGCATATCGATATCATTCTACTTGCGATATCCCTGGATGTTGAATATGGTGACAAAAGAAATGCCTGTATTGCCACTTGAAGGCGTAAAAGATGAAGGCAAAATATTTGACGACTGGACTCTTAACTATTCCGGCTTCTTAACACACGGTGAAGAGATTGATGATGCCTTTGTTAACTATGTAAAAGACATTAACCCTAATGTAAAGTTTATTAAAGGCGGAACTAGAGCAAGAGAAGATATAGTTCACCGGAATGTCGACTACATAAATGTGGGTTGGGGCGATGTGACTATGCCGGAGATGCTTGATGAAATAAAAGCAGGCACGTCTGACGATATGCCAGTTCACACTAAGCACCCTTACAAGTTAGACCTGCTCAGTAAGTTAGCAATGGAGCACAGTACCATGAAATTTACAAAGTCAGATTTGTTATTCCCTGGCGAAGTGATGCCACTTGAGTCCGGACGAGGTTGTATTTTTAAATGTACATTTTGTAGTCTTGAATTAGTTGGTAAAGACAAAGGCACATACATTAAGTCAGAAGAAAGCATCAGACAAGAATTTATACACAATTACGAAGAACATGGCATAAAAGATTACTGGTTTGTCGAAGATACTTTCAACGATGACCATGACAAAATGATACACTTGCATGAGATTATTACTAGTTTACCATTTAAAATTACGTTCTCATGTTATTTAAGATTAGATTTACTTTTCATTGGCAACAAACATAACCCTCCACAGCATCAGCTACTACTAGAGATGGGATTGAAGCGAGTGGAGTTCGGTATTGAGACGACTAACCATGACAGTGGAAAGGATATCGGCAAAGGATTGAATCCACAAATACAATTACAATTTTTAAGAGACTTAAAAGCGGATCACGGTTGGAAAGATATTTTAATCGGGTCAGGTTTTATTATGGGTCTACCTAGCGACACAAAGGAAAGTATCCAAGAAATGTTTAAGATAATGAGTCAAGATGATTTCCCAGTAGACAGACCTACAATTAGGTCATTGCACATTAGACCTGAAGAAACAGGTAACAATGCTATTGAGGAACGTGGGCTTAGTGAATTTTCCAAGAATTGGGAAGAGCATGGGTACACTATGTCGTACGACAACCAGCATGGCATATTTAAAACTTGGACAAATAGAAATGGTGTGTCTTTAGAGATGTGTGAAAAAATGCTAGTGAATTATTTTAGACGCCACGACTTCAAACCGTTTAAGTCCGCCAAAGCTCAACAAATGAACATGGCAATATTAGCCACAATAGGCGTTGCAGAATTAGTGGCCCAAGGATTGCATTGGCCCACAGTTAGTGAAGACATCAAATTCGATCTATTAGAATTCGAGCAAACAAATCCTAAACACACAAAACAGTTATCAGAAATACAAGCACTGAAGTTCTTAAAGTATACTGAATTACTACTGACACAGGATCTATAGTGGCATTATCTATGCTAAATCCGTTTAAAGACTTCAAAGTTACCAATCACACACCAATGAATTTTATTATATTCACTGATCCTATTGGCGCAAACAGTCTAGCACAAACGTACACAGATGTTAACGTGTTGCTGTTACACAACGGCAAACACCCATGGGAAGTATCTAGAGACATACTATCTAACCCAACTGCTACACGCCCACACGCATTTAATGCTCGTTACCAACATAAGGCGTTAGGTGCCTATAAACTTGCACACGAATGTAGGCTTGCCGGCTTCACGGTACAAGTAGTTGACAATACATCAGCGATGGATGTTGAAACATTAAAACGTGTTGTAGACAAGTATGTCGGAGAAGAGACATTGGCAGTGGGCAAGTCAAATACATTTAGTGTAAAAATGCCCTGGACTCTAAATGCATTACCCATCGAATACCCATTTGTGCCTTTAGATGGAGCAACTGATTTAGATAAACTGTTCAATCCATTTCCCGGAGCAACGGATCACGGGTTCTTACCGCACGGAAGGGAATTGGATAATATATTTGTAAACTATGTAAAAGGTATTAACCCTAATGTAAAATTTATAACGGGTGGAGCGTTTACAAGAGAGGATTCCGAGTACAATAATATTGATTTTATAAATGTAGGCTGGGGAGATGTAACATTGCCCGAGTTACTAACAAGATTGCGAGATGGCACAGCAGATGAACTGCCGGTACACACGAAACATCCTTATACATTGGATACTATAAGTAAAATTGAGATGGAACACTCGTCAATGGAGTTTATTCAATCGGATGTAGTAATACAAGGCGAACCTTTACCGCTTGAGACTGCTAGAGGGTGTATATTTAAGTGTAAGTTTTGCAACTTTGGACTATTAGGAAAAGAAAAAGGCTCGTACTTTAAGAGTTGTGAAAATATTAAAGCAGAAATTGAGCATAATTATTATGAACTTGGAGTTACCGATTACTGGATAGTTGAAGATACATTCAATGATGACCACGAGAAGATAATTAGGCTACATGAAATTATTACTAACTTACCTTTCAAAATTCAGTTTACTTGCTACTTGAGATTAGATTTACTGTATGCGAACAGGAATCAGCCAGTACCACAGCACCAGTTGTTATTAGAGATGGGACTGAAGCATGTAGAATTTGGCATTGAAACAACAAATCCAGAGAGTGCAAAGGACATTGGCAAAGGCTTGGATCCAGAATTACAATTTTCCTTTCTCAGAGAACTACGAGACAAGCATGGTTGGGCAGATATGGTTATGTCATCAGGCTTTATTGTGGGACTACCTAGTGACACAACAGAGTCACTCGCTAAAATGAGCAAATTTCTTCTTAGCACAAACACTGTGTTAGATAGGATAGCAATACGTCCACTTCGACTTGACCCAGTAACATCGAACCCGGTTCTTGATAGTCGCGACAGCAGTGAGTTTTCTCGTAACTGGCAGGACTACGGATACACATTAATTGGAACTAACCCCGGCGGCTCACCTAATTATATAAACAAGCACGGATTAACATTAGCAGACTGCGAGAAGTTTTGCAGAAATATTAATATTCGTTCAGAAGGTCGCCTGCAATCACTGTTTGAAGTAGAGTTAAAAGCAAAAGGTCTCGCTTTCCCTACGATAACTGACTTAAAATTTGCACCAGGTGAATGGGATGCGTCAGTTAAACATCAGCAACGACTTACTGAAATGCAACGTATTAAAATACTACATTACGTCGACACGTTGCTGACACAGGATATCAATTATGAAAATTAATCCGTTTAAGGACTTTGAAGTTACGAACCACACTCCGGTGGACTTTATTATACTTACAGATCCTGCAGGACTATACAATGCACAGAACTATAATGTGCTTATGCACAAGATGGCGGCAACACAAGGACAAGAACCTGATCCTGATATATCCGAATCACTGATGACACGAAAATTGGACCCAGACTATGACCCACTTGCTGTACATCACTCACAAAGTAAATGTAATTCACTTTATCTTAAAACAATGGGTGCATATAAAGTTGCACATGAATGTAGATTGCGTGGGTATACAGTACAAGTAATCGATTATCAGAGCTTTTACGATATAGAAACATTAAAACGTATTGCAGACAAGTATGTCGGAGAGAATACACTCGCTATAGGTATTTCAATATCATTCTACTTGCGATATCCCTGGATGTTAAACATGTTGCCTAAGGAAATGCCAGTTCTGCCACTTGAAGGCATAAAGGATTTAGGTAAAATATACGATGATCCATTGTATGTGTACCAAGGTTTCCTAACACACGGTGAAGAAATAGACGATGCTTTCACAAGTTATGTGAAAAGTATTAATCCTAACGTAAAGTTTGTAAAAGGCGGAACTAGGGCTAGAGAAGATGTTGAATTAAAGAATGTTGACTACATAAATGTGGGATGGGGCGATGTGACCATGCCTGACATGTTAGATGAGATGAAAAATAACACAGCAGACAATATGCCAGTTCACACTAAGCACCCTTACAAGTTAGATTTACTTAGCCAGTTAGAAATGAAGCACAGTACCATGAAATTTATAAAGTCGGATATACTGATACCCGGAGAGATAGTGCCGTTAGAGTCGGCCCGGGGTTGTATTTTTAAATGTTCGTTCTGTAGTTTTGAATTAACCGGCAAAGAAAAAGGTACATACTATAAGTCTGCAGAAAACATTAAGCAAGAGTTTATTGAAAACTATGAACAGCATGGCATATCGGATTATTGGTTTGTAGAGGATACATTCAATGATGACCACACAAAAATGATACACTTGCATGAAATTATTACTAACTTGCCCTTCAAGATTACATTTTCTTGTTATTTAAGATTGGATATGCTGTGGGTTAACCGTAATCAACCAGTACCACAGCACCAATTACTCATAGAGATGGGATTGAAACGTGCAGAGTTTGGCGTTGAAACAACAAATCCTGAGAGTGCAAAAGATATTGGCAAAGGACTTAACCCAGCACTACAAATGTCCTTCCTCAGGGACTTAAAAGATAATCATGGCTGGAAAGACATAGTAACTGGCTCTGGTTTTATTCTAGGCTTGCCCAGTGACACAAAAGAAAGTATAGTAGAGATGTTTAGGATATTAAGTAGCGATGAATTTCCAATAGACAGGCCTACGTTGCGAGTTTTACATATTGCACCTGAAGAGATGCACAATAAGGATATTGAGGAACGTGGACTTAGTGAATTTTCTAAAAATTGGAAGAGTCATGGGTACACAATGTCCGGTGAGTTGCATAACGGTGTGTTTAAAACATGGACAAATAGGAATGGATTGTCATTGGCAATGTGTGAAAAAATGATATTGAATTATTTTAGACGTAAAGACATGAAGCCGTACAAAGACAATAACATGACCTCGATTCTAGACACTATAGGGATAGTAGAATTAGTGTCACAAGGACTGTATTGGCCCACAATTAGTGAAGATATTAAATGGGCACCAAAAGAATTTCATCAAGCCATACCTGAACACACAAAACAGTTAGCAGACATACAAGCAATGAAGTTTATGTATTACACACACAAATTACTGACACAGGATATATAGGTATATGAACCTGCCACACACTTACCCTATACTACTAGTTGATAGCCACGCAATTTCTCCATCCGGGGAGATGGTGAAGGCAGAATACACAATACCTATGGACCACCCGGTTATGGAAGGGCACTTCCCGCACATTAAGATATGGCCAGGTGTTTATATGATAGAAGGTATGAACCAGACAGCCGGATTACATGCATTGAATACTGCGAAAGAACAGTTTGGTGATGTTGACCTTTCAAAGATAGTGACATTTGTTACTAGTATCGACAAAGTAAAATTTAGACAGCCTGTTTTCCCTGGTGATAACCTCACTTACACTGCTGAATTAATAGCAAAGAAGCGTTCACATTTGTTTTACGAGTGTGTGACATACAGAGATGCAGTGAGAGTATCACAGGCAACCATCGGATTAACAGCAAAAGAGCTATAATATTAGTTTTTCGTTATTTTGGCCCCTTTTGATTCAAAAATTACCAGTTGACACAGCATTTATTTTAAGTTATACTAATTATCGTTTGTAACCCTAAAAACATAAGATGATAATATGGCTAAGAGAAAAGCAAAGAACGTCTACTTAATGCCCGAACCCAAATGGTCCGAGTTAGCATTGATCAAGGACGAAGCAAAACAGCATAAGATGATACGAGACATGGAATACTTTGTTCACTACGAAGTGGCGGATAAGAAGTGCTCAGCTACAGTTATGCACTGGCTCGAAAAAGATAGTGGACTTGATTTGGAGCTTATTAAGAAATTAAAGCGAGTTCCGGACGTATGGTTTAGCACATTTGCCAAGCACACGTTTATATGGCACAAGACAGGCGTAATGCTTGATGAGGTACGAGACCACTTACTTGAGAAGATCCCACCACTTGAAGAAAAAGCAGAGGCAATTATCGAAAAGTTAGAAGAGAAGAAAGCAGACGCGAAGCCAAAGATCAGTATACAGCAACGTATGATAGAGCAAATAACAGATTTGTGTGGTACCTGGGAAGAATTATTAGACGGGTATATTGTTGCTGACAACTTTGACAACAGTTCATTTGATCCTGAAAAAGATATGAAAGTATATAACGCTGGCGTAATTAAGCCAGCACATGCGAAGATAATAAAGGATCAATACCAACCAGTGCATACGGAAGCAATTGAAATGTTAGCAGGAACATGCGAGCAACTCAATGAAGCATACGATTTTATGAATAAAAAAACCAAAAAAGCGTATGTGCAGTATTTCGAAAAGATTATGAATGCTTGCGATGCAATTATCCTAACAGGAAAAGCAACTAGGAAGACTAGGCAGCCAAAAGCAAGAAGCAAGGATGTTATTGTTAAGAAGATGAAGTTCCAAGTAGCCGACGGTACACTAGGAATAGCATCTATAACGCCCACAGATGTCGTGTACGCTAATGAAGTTTGGATCTACAATACTAAGTCCCGTAAGATTGGCGTTTATCATGCGAGCAACAAGGACCCTAAATCACTAGGTCGTGCTGGAGCAGGTCTAATGGTCAAAGGAACTTCTATAATAGGCTACGATTTAGACGCTAGTATGCAGAAAACATTGCGTAAACCAGCAGAGCAGATTAGCAATTGGACAGGTAATGCAAAAACAAAATTCAATAAAGCATTCGAGGAAGTTAAAACAACTCCTACAAAGTTAACTGGTAGATTGAATGATACGACAATCATACTTAAAGCATTCTAGACACTATAAAAGATAAATAGTAGTATGGCTACTAAAATTGATCAAATAGGTTACAACAATAGAGACGAGCTTATCAGTGAGATAAGATTGCGTCTAGCAGATGGGATGGTGGATGTCGAATTAGACAGAGCCCATTATGACGTTGCAATTAATAAAGCAATCGCAAAATACAGACAACTTAGTTCAGGCTCAGTTGAAGATGCGGTTATTTTTATTCAAACACAGGCGGCGGTTGTAAAATACACATTACCCGACGAAGTAATTGATGTAAAACGATTGTATAGACGTGGTGTCGGCACAAATAGTGGCGGCGGCACAAACTTTGATCCGTTCGATGTTGCATTCAACAACATGTACATGTTACAAGCAGGACAAATGGGCGGACTTGCAGTATTTGATGCATTTGCATCTTACAAAGAAACCATTGGTCGTATATTTGGTAGCGAGTACAACTTTAACTTTAACAGAAATTCAAAAGAACTTACTATTTTAAGAAATGTAAATCACGCAGAAGATATTGCAGTAGGTGTACACAACTTTATTCCAGAAAGTGTACTAATAAAAGATGTATATGCAAGCGACTGGTTGTCTGCTTATGCTTTGGCCCAGAGTAAACTAATGCTCGGCGAAGCAAGAAGCAAATTCCCTGGAGGCCTACCAGGGCCTGGCGGCGCAACTACACTTAACGGTGATGCTTTAAAAGCAGAGGCCCTTACTGAACTAGACTCATTAATTGCTGGAATCCATAATATGGAAGAAGGTAATGCTCCGCTTGGTTTTGTTCTTGGATAGGATTAATGAATAACTGTTTTTGTGAACTCCCTAATTTAACAAATCCCTTCACTGTAGACGATATATTATGCGAAGAAGACTTAGAGCTTATCCATAATTATTCTGCAGACTCAAACTTAGGCGCCAACAAAGTACAATGGCACGATTCAACGTCAGACTTCTATTCAGGTAAGCAACACAAACAAAATTTCAGTGGCGTAGGTTATATTACTGATAAAAAGGTTATGCGTATGATGAATGAGTTTGTACGAGATAACTTTCCAGCTGAATTTATTAAAAATATGTGGTCAAGCGGCATGGGGCATAAATTTTTCCCTTGCACACTATTAGCATGGAACGATCCTAGCGATTGGCACTGCGAAGGCTTGCAGTATCCTGCACATCACGCTCCTATTATGACTGAACAACGTTTTAGCACAGTCTGTAATTTTAGATTGATAGG
>TARA_B110000977_G_scaffold200331_2_pt1 | contig 15814 bp, 13 predicted proteins | sample TARA_B110000977 | Tara Oceans TARA_B110000977 (sample SAMEA4397798) | marine metagenome | biome: Polar Biome; feature: [SRF] surface water layer (ENVO:00010504); material: water (ENVO:00002006), including particulate matter (ENVO:01000060) such as... | depth 5 m | reverse complement strand
GGGGGGGGGAGATCGGTCAGAAAATATGATTTACTTTTTGGCACGCACGAAACGCTTCTTCCAGATCTGCGAAAAGTCTATGACACAAGATTTGAGTCGGTGACACACGGGGCGTTGGAGTCGTCGTGGGTCGTGAGGTCGCTTACCTGGCCCATCACGGCGAGGCCGCAGAGTCCGATGCGGGACTTTTCGTCGGTAGCCATGGCGCGCACGCGGAGACCTATGGGTTTGGGGACGGGGGGGTCAGGTTAGCGAACGGGCGATCGGGGATTTCGCTTGTTTGTTTTTCGCAGACTGCAATCGGGGGATATTTTCGCATGCCCGATGCGAGACGGCGCGGCGGCGAATGCAAGATCTACCGTCCACTGTGGCCTTTACGATGACGCGTCTGCACGTCATGGTATTTCTGCACACCCTGTCAACGGGGATTTTGAATTCATCTCATCTCTCGTAGAAGGATTGACGCACCAGATGACCTGACGACGGTCCGAGCGGACCTTCTGGTCGCTTTGGAAAGTGAAGGTCCGTAAACTTGAGCAGCCGACAACGAAGTGGCGCCGAACATGAAAACGGGCGAGGAGCGCTCGACCGTACGGGCGGAAACGCGTGTGCTGGTAACGACGGGATCGGCGAGCGGCGACTTGAAGACGCGCTGCGAAGTGACGAGCATCGCCCAACATAAAGCACACATCTTGAAATATCTGATCGCGAGAAAAGCCATTTGTCCCTCTCTCTTGGTCTAATAACTCGTCCCGAGATTCCAGGTTCGAGGGGCTTTTTGGACTGCGGTCGCGCCAAAAGTGATTTGACTTTCATGCTCTTCAACTCGAAAGCATGAAAACGAAGGTGCGTTCTCATCAGACCTCGACGCGCTTGCGCTTTGTTGACCTTGGTTTTACCCGTGTGTGCTCCGGCGCGACGCGCACAACACCCATGGGCTCGTCGACCACCGCACGTCGTTCACCCGAGCGAGTCAAACCCAACACCCGACTCCCCAAACCCCACGGCATCACCCGCATCGCGACTTTTTGTCTGTTCGCCTCGTTCATCTCTGTGAACGGCCAGAACGTGGCGAGTACGGATGGAACCTTCGTGGACGTCACGTCCAACGTGCAGACGCAGTTAGACGGCAGGTTCGGAACCGTGCCCAGCCACAGATCAGGGCACACCATGGTACGTGCAGAGAAACTTGGTAACCTCATCGACCAAACCCGCGCACCGCAACGTCCAATCGAGGAGCTATTTCGGGAACGCAGGGACGGCACCGAGCGGACGCGAAGTTGTTTTGAGTGGAAAAAAACGGTTTTTTGTCAGTCCCAAACGCTTTCAATCAAGCGCTAACCCTTCCCCTTCCCCTCCCCAACACACAAAATAAAACCTGAAGACCCTGGTGGACAGCGACACCGCCCTGGTCTTCGGCGGCCTGGGTTTAGATGGGACGTTGAACGACGTGTGGGAGTACCGCGTGGTTGGGAAAAACTGGACGAGGCTGCACGAGGGTGATTTTGGGACGACGACGGTTGCGATGGTGGCCTCCGCAAACGCGGCTTCTATCTCACCCTCTGCCCGAGTGGGCCACAGCGCGTGTGTGATGAGTGAAGATTTATACATATTCGGGGGCTACTCAGTTGAGAGCGGCAATATGAATGACATTTGGGTGTTTAACCGGGAGGCCGGGACGTGGAGTGAAATCGAACTAGATTCGGCATCGCCGGTTCCGGCGCCCAGAAGCGGATCATCAATAGTCGCGCCCGACCCGACTGGCACGGTTTTCATCCTCTTCGGAGGCGATGGGAAAGATGACGTGTGGGATTTCGACGTAAAGACGGCAGTGTGGACCATGTTGCAAGGCGAGAGCGTCGCGGTGACGAGTGGGGGGGGTAGGAGCGTAGGATTGGCGACCGTTTTGACGGCGGTGTTTTTGATTTTTAATATTTGAGCCAGCTTGCCAAAAGTATAATCAGTTTCGATCGCACCCCACCATGGACCTGTCTGGTTACGTCGCCGGCGTCGTTCTCTCCGTGGACGAGGTCGCGAAGAAGGACAAGCTCAAGTTACTGTCCGTGAACATCGGGGCTGATGATCCGGTGGCGATTGTGACGAACGCGGGGAACGTCGGGACGCGAACGATTGGGTGTCGCGTTGTGATTGCGAAAGTCGGCGCAATCCTGAAAGACGGCGAGGCGGTCAAGAAATCGAACGTCGGAGGCGTGCCGTCAAATGGGATGCTGTGCGACGCGCCGATGCTGGGATGGGCCGGGGGGGGTGCAGGTACCGCGGTGCTGTTGCCCGAGCAATTTGCCCCCGGGGATCAGTGCCCATCCTCAAAGCCGCGGATGGACGGCGGGAGCGATGAACAAAGTAATGCGCCAGAAATCAAATCAAAATCCACCGGCCCGGGCGTGGATTCGCTGTTCGAGAAGAAACTGTCAAAAGAGGAAAAGAAAGCCGCGCTCACGGCGAAAAGAGCCGCGAAGAAAGCAGCGAAGGAGGGGGGGGAAGAGGAAAAGGAGGGAGAGGAGGAGTAATGGAGGTAGTGTGGACAGGGATTCAATCATCTTTTTACTTTTTCACAAACATCTCTATTCTTTTCCCTCATCCTCCGCCCCCGCAAACGCCAGGAAGGTTTCCTCCAACGTCGTCCTGCCCAGCTGGTACGTCTCGATGCCCAGTTCAGTTCTATACATCTCAAGTTGCTCGAAAATAAACCCAGTGGAGACTGAGAGGGGCAGCTTGAACTTCAAAACGCACGCACGTTGTTTTCGGGAGAGCTGAGAGGATGTCTCGCTCTTGTTCACCTCGCGTATGGGACTCTTTCCCTTCGCACCGTTACTTTTCGTGGAGGATGACACTGTTACATCAGGAGACACTGTCAGAACATTCTTCACGAATGCTTTGAGGGCATCACACGTACAGTCATCGGCAATTTTCACCTCGAGCGTGTGCCCCGACCCTAGCGCGGAGCGCCAAACCTCGGCGGAAGCGACTCGCGACAGCACCCCGGAACGCATCAACCCGACCTTGCCACAAAGCGCCTCTGCTTCCTCCATGGAGTGCGACGTTAACACGGTGGCGACGTTCTTCTCCTTCGAAACGGTTTGTAGCGCCTGCCACAGTTTTCGTCTCGATCGGGGGTCCATCCCTGTTGAGGGTTCATCCAACAACACGGCGAGCGGATCGCCCACCAGCGAAATCGCCACCGCGAGTTTGCGCTTCGCGCCGCCGGAGTATTCCTTCGCCGGGCGAGACGCAGTTTGTGAGTTCAGACCAACTGCGGATGCGAGAGATTTTGCGGATAAAGCAGCGTCTTTGAAATTCAAACCCCTGAGTGATCCATACAGCAGCAAGTGTTCCCACCCGGTGAGGTTCCCGAGCAGTGCGTCGCGTTGGGGACAGTACCCGACCGCTCGGCGGAAGGCGTCGCCGTCGCGAGTTAAAGAAACGCAGTTCGAGTTTAAGAAGCTGTTGACTGCGTCTTTCTCTTGGTCTGTTTCTGAGTCAAATCTACCTCGTCTCACAATGGCATCCCCTTCCGTAGCCTCAATAGCCCCGGTGAGCATTTCGAACGTCGTGGTCTTTCCCGCGCCGTTCACGCCCAGTAACGCGAAGGACTCGCCGGCAGCGACGGAGAAGGAGACGTCGTCCACGGCAAACAGGCGCGCGTTTTTTATCGTCGACCCGTACTTCTTGCGCAAACCGTTGACACGAAGAACTTCTTGAGTCGATAGACCCTGGTTGTTTTGGTGTACCGAGCCTAGCTTGTTACCTTCGTCACACACCGGTGACGCGGGTGCACCCTTCCCGAGGCCGGCTTCGGGGTCCTCGGAAGACGTATACGCGCTCTTTGATGTGTCATCGCTCGGCGACTTTTTCCTAAGAAACCTCGACAAAACCGAAACCAAACCCACGCGTTCCACCAGCAACACCAAAGAGGCGTATATTACGGAAGTCACAGCTAAGGCAATTAACGCATCGCGAGTAGTGGATGGCATGTAGGGTTGCTTCTGCTTGTCACCACTCACCCCTACACCTTCCTCTTGTGCCCAGTCGTCAGCCTCCCCGAACCCGCCCGATAGGTCGAACACCACGCGGCCGACGCAGTAGTGCGGGAGCCATAGGAATAAAAGTTTCAAAACAGACCACGCGCCATACGCCCCCCCCGAGGTAACACCCCCTTCCGCCAGTCCGCCCAACGTAACACCCCCGATGAGCTGGGCCACGCCAAAGAAGACGTATCCACCTAACGATCCCGCAACCGCGGCGGCTGGAGAGGTGAACAAGAACGAAACCAGGTACGACAGAGGAGTACTACTTAATAGGAAAAGAAACAACGCCGCTGTTAAAGAAATCCATGCGTTGCCTGCGATGTCAACCCCGTCGTTGAACACGGAAAAGGCCAGCACGACCAAACCCAACGTTGGGGTCTGTTGTACGATGTCCCACAGAAAGGTTCCGAGCCAATAGGAGTCTAATCGGAGGCCACTCGTGATTTGCAAGTGCTTCGCGCCGCTTTGTTTCTCTCGGACTAGGAACGGTGTCGCGCTCGAGCTGGACAGCGCCCCGAGCCCGATCACCACGCACAGGGAAATCAGCAGCCGCGAGAGCACCTCGCGCTCCTGCTTCTCACTCACAGTGCTCGGCAACGGGTGGTTGATGGAGCGTAACGAGGCTATGGGTGGTGGTGATGACGTAGCACTCACAGTGGTACCAGAATCTCCGACAGAATCTCCAGTTTCTCCGACAGTTTCTCCGACAACGTGCGTGGCTTTCCAAATCGCGTCGTGCGTCAGCGCCATCGTGGTGGGCAGCGCGTGGTACGCCGTCGAGGACGTCGCGACGGCGTACTTGAACTGCTTCGGTGCGTTTCGAGGGCGTGGCCGCTGCGTATCGAGCCCCCCGGGCTCCACAAACAATGACGCGCACGTAGCCATGTTGTTTCTTCCTACTGACACACCAACTCTGCACGTTGACCTTGGCTTGACCGCGGCTAACAGCGCGCCGTCCAAGGACGCGAAGTTCGAGAACACGGGAGAGTCACGGCTTTGGTGTCGCACGGTACTGTCCCATGACGCGTTCGGCGTTGCAACGGCATCCGCAGTGGAGTACAGCTTACCGCGGAGACTGGTTTCTAGGCTCGACCCTACGTTAACAGTTTCGAACGGCCCGCATTCAGCGCAATTGTTCACGCATGTGTCCAGGACCGTCGAGTCGTTTGAACAGTCCCACAGCGTGTCAACGCCGGGGAAGGGAAGAACGCGTGGTTTTTGGGAGTTGCCGTTGCCTTCCAACGCATCTCTCACCGAAACATCTCCCGCCAGCACTTCAAGCGCATCACCCCCCAAGGTCACGACGTCCCATGGCTCCGATGGTGGCGAGAGCACTGATGATGAGACGAAAACAGCTCGCCCCGCGCTGGACCCTACCCCGATTGGAACGTCGCCGAGGAATTTCCAATCAGTCATCGCCGCTGGGAGGGGGTCGCCCGCGTTTTCCCGCGCGACGGAGGACGCGGCGAGACCCGCGATGACGAACAAAAGAGGCGCCAGCACCAGTCCAAGACTCACCGTGAACAGTTCGCGTTTGCAGTGCACCGCGCGTTTCCAGAACGTGGACCGGACGTGCGCCAGGAACAACGGAACACCGGTCAGGCGTTCCGAAACGTTTTCGCACCCCGCGACAGTTTCGTAGTTTCCTTCGGGTGAAAAAGAGGGACTCGCTGTTGTTGCGTCTGTGTCACCATCCTCCTTTGTGTCTCCTCCTTTATCTCCCACTCCTCCTTTGTCTCCGCCATCCACCATTTCCGCGACGTTCAGAAACGCATCCTCCAGGGTAGCGCAACCCACTGAGCATTCCACTACTCCAAGTTCTTTTCCAAAATCGCTTTCCAACACGCGCAAAACTTTCGGGAAACTTTGCGTTTCGGAAACCGGGAGCGAGAAACTTAAAATTTTTGAAGTTTGAGTTTTTTGGTCACTCGAACCCCGCGGCGGCGTTTCGATACTCGCAAGTGACGCGCCGTCGATCGTCGCAGTGACGATATCCAGGATTTGTTGTTGTGGTGTACAAGTGGAGGAGTCTGCGCTGTCCTGACCTTCGTCCTGACTCCCTACACTTGTCTTCACCCTCAACAGGTACCCCCCTCCAAATTTCGACTTCACGAACAGCGGCGAGCCCGCGCACGCCAGCCGCCCGGAGTGCACCACGCACACGCGGTCGGACAGCGCATCCGCTTCGTCCATGAAGTGTGTGGTAAGAAGCACGGAGATCGGGGGTTTACTTTCTTGAGGAGTAGGAGTAGCCGTTTCAGCTGTTTCAGTAGTTGACGTGTGTGACTTGTGGGTCTCGTCACCGCTCCTCCCGGTCAATCCTTTTATGACGCGCCAGGCGTCGCGCCGCGAAAGCGGGTCCATACCCGCGGTGGGCTCGTCCAGAAGCACCACCGTTGGGTTCCCGATGAACGCGATGGCTAATGATAACTTGCGTTTTTGGCCGCCGCTTAACGTGCCTGCTGGTCTGTCTCGGTCGTCCCAGAGACCGACGGCTTTTAACTTCTCCTCAATCTCGTTTGAAACCAAATCGGAATCATCGGAAGAGTTGTTTGGATTGTCCACCGAATCAACCCCCCGCAGCGGCCTGAACGAGACAAACAGCTCCAGGTGTTCTTTCACCGTCAGGGAAGGCCAAAGCACGTCAAACTGGGGACACACGCCAATTTGCGCTACCTGTGACTTGTTGTCAATCGCGACATCCACACCGTCGATCCACGCAACCCCCGAATCCTGAGTCAACGACCCAGTCAACACGGAAAAGGTTGAAGTTTTCCCGGCGCCGTTGTGACCTAAAAGCGCGGTGATTTCGCCACGGCGCGCGGCGAAGGACATCCCGTCAAGCGCTTGAGTTGTGCCGAACCGCTTTGAGATGCCAGATACGCGGATAGCTGGGATAGCTGGGGTAGTAGTTGATTTCCTTGAGTCATTAGACCCAGATGATCCAGAACCCTCTACGCCCCCGTCGAGCGCGGCGACGTCCCACTCGCCTGCGCGAACGTCGCGTGTGACTTTTTGGCTTTCGGATTTTTTGGTCAGGGTAAATACTCGTACGTCCTTGGAGTCTTTGAACTGGTTAACTTTCTCAACCAACCACGTTTTGACTTTAGATAACACTCCTGTATCCAGCGCAAGCGCCAGGACTGCATACATAGCCGCGTTAGCAAGCGCAATTACCAGCACTCCGCCGGCAGAAAATACACCCGACGCGTCTTGCCCGGCTTCGTCGCCGGCTAAGAGATTCGTCCAGAGATTGGACCAGGTAACACCCGCCTGCGCGTTTTCTAAAATCGCAACCGCCCAGCCCCACATGTATACTCCACTGGCGGGCATCAGAAACGTCGACAACAGCCATACAGTTGACCCCTCTGGCATCGCGCTAACCACGGCCACGCCAGGCGTCCAGGTCAAAATGTAACACAGCGACCCCACAACTGACGCGATTTTCCCATCTTTGAAAAGCGTCGACAGGAAAAAGCAAAACGCCACCAGTTGCGCGGACCATACTGCTAAAAACACAAACGTCACGCTCCAGTCCGTAAACTGGAACGGATATGACCCTACTACTGACACGAGGAAGGATATCAACAGTAAGCTGCTGTAACTGGTGACGAACCAGCTTCCCCAGTACGCCGCATCCCCCATGCCCATCACACGCATGCCTTCCCGCAATCGCAGCTCCTTCTCGGTGACGACGTTTTGGCAAACGCTCGCGACGGCGACGACGAAGGCGAACACGAACGCAAGGCCGAAGAAAACCGCGGCGTACGTGGATCCCAGGTTGGTGGAGTACGAGGGGAAGGGGTAGGACTTCACGTCGATTTCGAGACGGACGCCGCGAGGTAGAGGGTAGGTTGCTTGGCTTGACGGAGACTGACGTGAGTCGGTGTCACTGTCCAAGTCCTCAACCGAAAACTCGCTATCGTCCATCATGGACAGACTCAGCAGCGCTTGATCGAACGCCCTCTGTATGTTCACGTAGGTCCAGTACGAGCGCCAAGCATCGTCCTCCCCCACAACCCACCGTACGAACTTCTCGTCGAACCACTTTGGTCCAAGGGAACCGGTGGGGGTGTCCGAGGCGTTGACGCGGATGGTGTACTCCACGTTCAAATCGCTGGGCTTGAGGTTCGTCGGCAGTGTCACCACCGCCATGGCGGGCTGGTATGAGACGTTGTTGAAGTTGTACGTAGCTTCAGCATTAGACCCTGCATCCATCCCTAGTGCCGAGTTGCGGGACCCCAGTGCCATTGCCTCCGCCAGTTCTGCAGTCTCGACCCCAACCAGAAACTCACTCAACACGTTCCGACGACAGTCGTCATCGTCAACACACGACGCTACGCAAAACGTGGACCTCAGCACTTCGGGCGCCGCCATCAACGCCGAGTTCAGAGGGATTGGCGGATTTTCACGAAACGTGATTATCGAATTAACAGCAGAGGCGCAGGTCATGGGGTCGTCAAGACAGGCTTCTAACAGGCTAGGATCAACCGCCATACCGCTGCCTCCGGTGCCACTGGGGTTCGGGCCCATAGACCCGAGACCACCGGAACCGCTCGCTCCCCCCAACAACGCATTGAGGTCCAAATCAAGCGCCGCGGCGGCGGCGGCTTGTTGTTGGAAACTGGGAGGGGATGTAGGGTTATTTTCTCCTGAAACATTCACAGCGCCTTCAACAGCTCCATTGATGTCGTCCGTGATGTCCGTGCCACACACCAGGGTCACCGCGGCTGCTTCCGCGACCGCTCGTATTGTCGGCGTATTGGGCGAGTAGATGACCCGCACTGCTCGCGACGTCGGCGGTTTGCGGCTCCAAGCGAGGGACTCGATCGGGGCGACTCGGTGGAATATGGCTGGAGAATTACTGTCACTCACCAGCAACCGGGGCAAGCACATCAGCACGATAAACGCCACGGGGACGAACAGCTCGAGGAGCAAGCACCAAGCGGCGACGCCCCGCGTTTTGAGGCGCCAGTTTTTTCGAAGCAAAGCGTTGAAAGTTTTCGCCTGGGAAACTGAGTTGTTGAAGTTGTTGTTTTCGGGAGGGCTTGGGGGTGCCCCTGTCGCGTTCCCTTGCGCGTGCGTTTTAACTCGTGGGAGGTTCCATCGCGGCGCAGGGGTGAGAGGGTGCGACTCCATCAGGGTCTGGTGCAGGTCGCGGATGGAACGTGACCCGGTGCTGTCCGTGACTGGGCCGGGACCCGGGGTTTCGGCCCCGTCGGTTTTCTCGAGGCGCACAAACGAAGCGTCCGCCGAGTTTTGTCCAGAAGCACCGGGACTCTTCATGTCCATGGCGTGGTGGCCGGGCGACATCGGAGCACGTAGGTCGGTGACCCGTGTGCGCGTGTCGTGCCCAAACAAGTTCCGCGCGCGAGACAGTGGCATGGACGTGCTCGAGCCAGAGGGGAGAGTCTCGTGGTCTCGAAAAACCAACTGCAAAACAAACTGAAACGACGTCTCTAGTCTTGATTGTGACGAAAACGAGAACGAAAGTCGGCGGTGCTCAGTGTACGATGCGCCTCGGGGCTCGGACGCGGTCGTCCGCGCTCGAGGCGCTTGGGTATGTGAAGCGCGCCCCCCCGCTGGATCTGGCAAGCCAAGAGTTCCGGGAGTGCGTGGTGTGGCTCGAGGACACGAAGATTCGAGCTACGCCGATGGACGCGCGCGGCCCGTTAAGGACGACCGATGGGAAGGATTGGACGAACGCGTTCGCCTCCCTGGCGAAGGAAACCTCGTGTGTATTGGATGCGTCCATGCCGGCGAACACCGCCCTTGTCTTCGACCACCTGCTCTCCAGCGCCGTCGCGCTTGATTACAGGGACGACGCGGATGTGTTAGGGGCAGTCGTTAAGACGTTGAAGCTCGGCACAGCTGCCAAAACGCAAGCACCACCGGGTGCGAAAAGGCAACGCGTCGAGCCACTCGCCGCCGCCGACGTCCAAACTCGGCCGACCATGGAAAACACGGGTGAGCCTGGTTTGAGGGGAAAGCTCGTCGAGCTCGCGATGGCGCTGGACGTGGACGCCGAACACGTGATGCGCCACGGGGGAGGCGACCACGGCGGCGGCGTGGAGGCCCTCACCAAAGCATGCGCCTGCGCCGTGGAGAGGTTCGTAGCCCCGTTCTGGGATTTAGTGGAGCGAGCGGAGAAAGGTTCCGAGAGAGCGTCAATGGGGACGAAAGTAGGGACGAACGTTGACAAAAACAGACTGTGGAACTTGGATCCGAAGCACGATTTCCCACCCGGCATTGAGCTTCCTGAAGGCACCAATGACACGGTCCTCGCATCCGTCGCAGTGCTACGCGTCCTGCACGTCAACGACATGCGCCGGCTGCAAACCGCGGTGGACGCGCTGTTGGTACAAATGCAGGAACACACCAGTGACCCGAAAACAGACGCCGCGCTTGGTAAGGTTGGCAAGGGATGACCGGGTGTGACTTGAATGGACACTTACTTGAACGCGCATTGAATGTTTCGCGCATTGAATTGAATGTTTCGAGGAGAGATACCAGTAATACACACCTTTTGTAACAATAATACTAACTACAATAATTGCCCATGTACCAACTAAAGTGTTTTCCTCATCAGCGCGACGTCCACGGCGTCCCCCCACAGCACCGCGGACAGTTTTCCGAAAACCCCCATCGGTCCGCTCGGGGATTCCCTGCTCACGACTTTGTACCCTGCGTTCGTGTACAGACCGAACGCGACTTGTTCCGAGCTCCGGACGTGTAGCCACACTTCGCTGTGTCCCATTTCCCGCGTGAAGGACTCGCATGCTGTCAAAATATTTTTTGCGACTCCTTTTTCCCGATGACCTTCGTCCACTGCTACGTTGCACAGGTACGCGGCGTCAGTGGGACACGGAATTTGGCGTGACCCGGATTGCAAGGTTGTATCTGAGCTGGGGTTGCCTCTAGCTTTGTCCGTGAACGACAAGGACGCGACGGCGATGGCGTCGCCGTCCCGAATTCCGACCAACACTACTTGGTCGGGGTCGGGTTCCAGGCGATCGATTAAATACTTCGCCACCCGCGCCCTCGGTCGTTCGTCTGGCGTGCCTTCAAACGCAACCCGCATCACCTCCGCGACTTGCTTCACGTCCGTAGGGCGCATCGGGCGGACGATTATGGTCGTGCCGTCCGCAAGGGGCAAGTCACGTAGGTCGAAGCTGTTCTGGAGTGCCAGGCGGGCCTCCGCGGTCGCAGCCGCGCGCCTCGCGATTGTAGACCCGACATGCTTGTGAGATGCGGGGTGCCGAGGGGCGCGAACGCCGCGAGACTTGCCAACCGCTTTTGTGATGACTGTATCGCGACCGAACGACGCGACTGAAGTTGACGCAAAGGCCACCACGCGCGACATCGTGTGCGCAGGATATCAGCCCCAGGGTAAGCTACCCTACCCAGCGCGCGACAGAGTGAGCACTGCAGCACTTATCCACTGCCGATAAACCAGACGCGTGTCGGAAAAGTTACCGAAACGTTTGGGTCGTCACAGACCGCGTCGCGCAGGCCTCGCGCCGCTTCCACGATGTTCAACTGGGTGCGGGTGCGTGGTCTTGTGACGACCACTTCGGACGAGGATGACCCTTCGCACAGGGTGCACCACAACATCCGCGTGTTCGCGCAGGTCGAGGGCCTGGACAGGCAAGCCATCGCGACACAGGGTGGTCTTCATGCGGGCTTCAACACGCGTGAGGATGCGTGCGAGACTGGGTGTCTCACCGCGTGTGAACGCGCAAGCTCATCCGCCATGGCGGATGACGCGCTGGAGAAGTGCCAAGCCGCATGTGAAAACGCGTGCAACATGCCGGACGCGTCAGGGAAGTTCGCCGCGGTGGTGTACGGCGAGAAAGGGAACGATGGAGAAAAGAATAATAATGCGCAGACGAAAAAGACGCCGCGCTTCCGGCCGTGAGAGATTCAAAACGAAGCGGAAATAGCAAGATAGACGAGATAGACGTGTTGTGTTGTACACAAGATAGAAACGAATTGAGAAGCGTAGATCTCTAAAGCATCCAAATACAACCTAATCGTCGGAAGAGTCCTCGACCGTCCTAAAATGCATAACTCCCTCAATCACGCCTCTTAAACATTCTGGATCTCCTTACTCCAAGCTCACCTTGTGCGCCATGGCTTCTTTGTGAATCAAGTGGTTGGATTTATCAAGCACGTCTAGGAGCTTGTCGATTTTGCCAACCCACTGGTTCAACAGCCAATCCGCGCCCCTGGAGTCCGGGTTGAAGTTAACCACGCCGCCCGGTCGGTCAATCTTCGCGCTTACCTTTTTGGAACAAACTAAATCGGATAATCGCTTCTCCGTCTCGCTCGCGTCCAGACACAGCAACTCCCCCAACCTGGCCAACGTGACATTCTTGTAGTACTGCCTCACGACAAGCAGGTTGTGCTCAATCACGCGTTGCCGCAAATCCTCACGCCTCGCCTCACCCTTCTCGCCGCTGAAAATGTCGCTCTCGCTCGCCATCTCGCTCGCAAACGCCTCCGCCAGCGTGTCCCAGTGGATGATCTCCTTGGTGGTGAACTGTTTCGTGAGCTGTTTGTGCAGGGGAAGGTCGTTCAGCTTCGTATCATTCGCAATCTGGTGTAACAAGTCCTGCTGCATGGGTTCGTTCGCCGCGAGCACGACAAACCAAACGCACTTCTTCATCGCCGGCGTCCACTTCGCCGCGTCGTCCTTAACGACCTCGCACGCCATCACGTTCCGGTAGCACCGGCACATCTCCAGGTAGTCCGAATCGTTCGCGTGGAACCGGATCATGAGGTTGTAGTAGTTCAGCTTCAACTCGTGAACTGGAGGAATCGTGGGGTCCGTGAGCTCGAAATAACCCTCCGCATGGTCCACGTTTGCGTTTTTCAACTTTTCAGCCTTTTCTTTTTCCTCCGCCGTCATTTCTTTTGCAGCGTCCAGGTCCATCTGGCTCACGTCCTCGCCAGCCTTGCGTGCCGCCTCAAGCGCAGCTTTCTTGTCCGCTTTGACGATCTCATCGAAACTCCGGGGGTTGATCTTGCGCGACAAGATCTGCGCACGGATGAAATCCTTCTTATCGAGACACAACCGCACTTGTTCCTCGATGAAAAAGAGCTTTTCGTGCTTCGATAACGCGCCGTAGGTTTCCACCGCGACTTCCTGCATGATCTCCGCCGCCTCACTTGTCTTGCCCGCCTCTTCCTTGATCTTGGCTAATTGACGCGTCAACCGCGCCTTCTCAACCTCCACGAAAATCTTGCCGCTCGTCACCGTGTTAAGGGTTTCGATTAGCTCAGTTTTAATGGCTAAATTAGGCGCCAAGTCGATGTAACTCATCGCTTCCTTGACCAAAGCCCCGACGGCTTGCTTCAGCTGCGCCCGTCGCTTGATCAAAAGCACGATGTGCTCGTTGATGCCCTTCCAGTCACCCTGCTTGTGCAACACGTCCAGAATCGCGACGCAGAAACGGGGCGTGGCGGCGAAATCGGCTTGCTGTTTTCATGAGATTTATAAAAAAAAAGTTGGTCAGCGAGGTGATGTGGCGGAACGCGGGGCGAGCGGCAGTGCCCTAAACCCTGAACCCTACGGGGAAATCAGCGCTACTAGGAAGCTTGTGCTCGAAACAATGAATTACAAATCGCCGTGACTGTATAAACATGGGCGATTCGAGACGGGAGAGTGTCTGATGTCGTCGAGATCGTCTGGTGTGCCAACTTTGGACTCGCCGATCCTCGGTCTAACGGACACCGTCGCGATCTGGATCTGGGCGAGGTGACGGGGGACGCACCAAGCGGTAGGTCTTTTCGTGCGCGAGCATTTTCTCGATGACTTCGGTGAGCTTTCCAGGCTATTGTGATTGGGGGTGAGGATTAGTTACGGGCGGTCGAGACGTACAGAAGACGGGAGGGAGCGAGGCGTCACCGCGGGTGATTTGCGCTGGTTTTGCCAGACGTCATTTCAAAGCGCCTCTGTGAGTTCGACGTACCTGCGCTGCTTCTTCCTTCAGCGCGTCGATATCCGCGGTTATCTTCGCAAGCTCGGCGTCGCCTTTCTTCTCCATCTTGAGCTCCCCCATGGTTGCGTGGGGTGGGGGCGGAGAGTGCGCTCTCAGATCTGAGGAGATCAAAAAACCCACTGCCCAACGAGAGGCAAAATCACTGTGAAGCGTTTCCAGCAGGAAGTCAACAACAAGTATTCACTCCGGTGTGCGCGCGGGCAGCCGCGGGGTGCGGGACCGGTGGCACCACGATGTCGCTGGATATCGCGGATTGGAAGTGCCCGGTGTGCTTGGAGGAGCCCATGTGCAAGCCCACGATCCCTCCGTGCGGGCATTCCCTTTGTTTCTGGTGTGTTCATCGGGCTATGGATTCCTTCGGAGCGAGTGCGTGCCCTACGTGCCGTCAATCGTTCGAACACCTGCCTGATGTGTGTGTGCTGCTGCACCAGTACTTGGCCAGGGCGTTCCCAAAACAATATGCATGTCGTCTGAGGGAAACTTTCGAGGAAGAAGAAACCAAGGAGTGCTTCTCTCCAAGCCCTGCATTGGGCATGAACCTTCAGATCCGAACATGGCTTACTGAAAACTATGCAGTGGAAAAAATTAATATGAACGAAATTGACGTTGATACCAGAGCCGTTGACGTGATGCCGTCTTTCTCGTTGTTTCACGCGCTGGAACGCATGCCCCCCGTGACCGCCTCGAATGACCCTAGCTTGAAACAACTATTCCTGTGCGGCTTTCGTGACAAGGGAACAAAACAAGAAGAAGAAGAACAACAACAACAACAAGAACAAGAACAATCGCACCAGCTGTGCCTTCCGGTAGTGCTTACATGCGGACATGCCATTTGCGCCGGGTGCGCCGCGACGCGGCTGGACTTTGGTTTGACTTCAAATGGCGTCGACAATCGAACCCGTCGACGGTGTCCAACATGCGATGCGCGCGTTGTGGGGAATGCACCGCCCACGGTGTGCTTGCCCCTGCACGCTCTGACATCCACGTTCTTGGACGAGGGAGATGATACAGAACCGAGGTTCGAGGACGAGCCTGTAACTTCTTCAGCGAGCGCGACGGACGACGGTGCACAAACACAACCCCCCCAACCCAACGGCAGTTTAGCCGAGACGTTTCTTCAAGTCACGGGAAACGCTGACCCTGACACGTTTTCTCACTACGGGTGCGGGTGCGACGGTTGCGGTGTGTACCCGATTCGCGGCAGACGGTTCCGGTGTCTGGATTGCCCGGAGGCGATGGGGTTTGATTTGTGCTCCACGTGTAACGACACGGCAACGGACGAGGTAGATGAGGCTAATGAACCAAAAACAATTCTTGGCAGGTTCAACCAGAACCACCAGCCCACGCACTCCATGCAAGAAGTCACGCCAACCCCTACGATGATGCATGTGTTGACTCAAATGCACCCCGAGTTGACGCCCTCGATGATTGTGGACTTTGCGAACCAACACGGCGTAGGTGCAGAAAACAGAGATCCACCTGTCCACGAAAACGAGGGAACCGGCGACGACCCGGGGTAGAACACATAGAGATGTAACGCTAAAGACGAACATGATACAAGAACTGACTAATTGGTATTATTACAAGCGCCCGTACTACACTTTTACATCTATCACGCCGGGACGCGCTTGGCGGACGCGTCGCTTTGATCGTTTTCACTTTTTTCAAACCCCGCGACTTCATTTGCGACCTCCTCCGGCACATCCGGAAACTCGAGGCCCTTCATATCCTTTTCCCACTCTACCGACCAATCGTGGGGTTCGT
>TARA_B110000977_G_scaffold175235_1_pt1 | contig 15828 bp, 11 predicted proteins | sample TARA_B110000977 | Tara Oceans TARA_B110000977 (sample SAMEA4397798) | marine metagenome | biome: Polar Biome; feature: [SRF] surface water layer (ENVO:00010504); material: water (ENVO:00002006), including particulate matter (ENVO:01000060) such as... | depth 5 m | reverse complement strand
GAATTACGACTGCGTGGAATTACGACTGCGTGGCGTGCAACCCCTGTCCTCACGGGAAGGTGAAAAACATGTGCGTGGCGTGCAAACTTTGCCCCCACGGGAAGCTGAAACAGCACTGTGCGGTGTGCAAATCGGCACGCGCGGGCCCGCCGAGTTCGAAGCGAACAAGCGCGAGCCCGAGAGTTCGCCCGAGATCAAGCTCGAACCCGAGGTCAAGCAAGAACCCGTTCCGTTCACCATCCGCGGCTATTTCGGCATCGGCGACGAGGAAGGAGGCGATTGAAATAGTTTCTCTTCGGTATCTCGTATAATACAAAAATCTACTAGCACGACCTGTCCCACCTCGCGTACGCCAGCCCTCCTTTGTTCGTTTTCCCCGGCGTCATCACCACCGGATCCTGGACCAAGTTTTCCACAGCTGCAGCAGTCAACGCACCCGGCCCCAGGTTCTGCACTCGCATCCAAAGTGGACACGCGTTTGGATGTTTTTCACCAGCAGAGCGTTCGATCTTTTCGATCCCAGGAGGCGGCGACGCGGCGACTGACAAAACAACAAACGTGTTTCGTATTTCTGACTGCAAAGGTACCGCTGACCACGTTTCCAGCGCGCAGTTTTCCTTTTGCGGAATCGCAACCGCGATGAGCGGACGCGAGACTGAATGTGCTAGAAACCGAAGCGATGAAGTTGTGAAAGCTGTGTGTTCATCGTCACCTGACTGAATACCCATACCCACCAGTTGAAACGCCAACACGCCGGGTTCGGGGTCTGACAAATCGGTTTTCGGCGGCGCGTGACTTCTCAACCCGTGGCCGTCGTCGGAAAGCGCGTTGCGGTGCACACCGAGCTGGATTGCTTTTTTGCCCACGAAAGCCACGGAAGTGGACGCATCCCGAAACACGATCCCAGAAGAGAAATCCGAACCGTCACTGTGTTGAAACTCAATGAACTTCCCTGACGGTTTCGTTCGTACCGCAGTAGACCACCCTTCCGTGAACGCCGCAAATAAACCGGGAGGTTTCAGTGAAAGTTCACCCACGCCGGTATCGATTGAAATTGAGGACAACCGATCTGGAGCTTGTGGGCTTTTAGTCTCATGAGATATACCACTGCTCCAAGAAACCCGCGTGACGATTTCAGCGTCAAGCGGCGCCGTTGCGACCCACTCGATTTCCGGAAATGAAAGACTCGCATGCGGTGCGACGCGCTTGCGAACAATGAGCTTCGCGCGCGGGTCGTTTTCGCCGGTACCGCCAAACACTTTCGAGCACTCAGTGTACACTGCGCCTCCATAGCACCTTTGAGAAAAATCACTTCGTGACCGCAACTCACGCGCGTGCCTCCAAGGTGCGACGAAGGAAACGGACACCGCGCCGAACGAAGCGCACGACGCCAACGCAAGAAAACCGGTTATGCGGTGAGCGAACCGGCTTTTGGATTGCCTTTTACGTTTCGCGTACTTCGGGTTCGTACGTGCCTTTTTGTCAAGCGAAGCACTCTTTGCTGTGAGAAAACACAGAGCTCCTATGGGAAACCCGATGCGTGTGATTCCAAACGCGACGCCGCCGTCCACGAGCGCGCGGTACGACGTGTCGGAAACGAGAACGGGTGACCAAACGGCGAGGGGAAAAAACATCCCGCTCGCAAAAGCAACGCTTGCGTAGGTCAAGAAACCAAACTCGGAAACATACACGTCGCTTGTTTCGTTTGTCTCCACCGCAACGTTCTCGAACCTTAAACCGCGACGCGCGCTTTTTTCGGTGTCCAGTGGCAGTGACCGAGTGCGACCAACGCGCATCGCACGCAAGCACCGACGAAACGATGCGGCGGTCAAGACGCGCGTGAAAAGTGGTTCACGACTTTTTTGTCTTGTATCTTTTGTTCTCTTTGACCGTTTCACGAAACGGCTCGCAATTCCCACGACGACGTATCCTATACTGAATCCGAGTACAATTCCAATCCACGTCGGCACGAGGTGCGCCGTTGCGGACCTCGAAACATAAGGCCCGTCCCCGAAGTGCTCGTCGCGTGGGAACGCAATCGCGGCGGCGGTGAGTCGCGCGAATGTTTTTTTTGTTTTTGAACTTTCAACTTTGACCCACGCGCCTTTTTCGTCGAAGGAAGCGTCGACATCCGTTGCCGTTTTGGGAACCGTTTCGTGGAGGATTTCAGTGTCCATTTGAATGGTAGAAGGATGTACGGCGCGTAGTGTGATCAAACCAAGGGAAGGCACGTCGTGTACCACGACGGTGACGGTGAAAAGCTCACTTCCGTCCGTCCCTTCGTCGACGAACTTTCTTTGCGCCGGGAGCGGGACGGTATCCCTCCGCGCGTCCACCACCACTAACCCTGGTGCTATTTCCACCTCGATCTCAGCGTACGCCACGAAACCAGCCCGTGGGTTGTGCACGGCGAGTGCGTCTCCTTGTGCGTGTAAAATCGGAACGCGATGGTTTTGTTTTGGGTTTCGAGTTTCTAGTTTGGTGCTTCTTGTTTCCTCGGTCTCGTCATTCGCGTTCATTAACCTTACACTCTCTTCGGATTCGTGGCAACGCAACGCAACCTCCGCAGCGGTGCGTATCGACCCTCGTGCGTTCGCCACGGCCCGGTCCGACCGAGAAAAGTAATCATCCGCGACGTGTTTCGGACACGTACCGGTGATGGCGTCGTGGTGCAGCCCCAAAAACGCGTCGCGTCGCGAACTCCGCGCCAGTTGGTACGCGTGGTCTATTTTTTCCAGACTGTTTGGTCCTACGACTGAATCGACGATTGAAATTAATGAGCTTGCCACCATCGCATAGGTAGAAGACACAACAATCGCGTTTTTCAAACCCCTTCTAGCCACGAAACTCCCGACCCACGCGTTTTCAGAGGACGGGAAACTGTCGGCGTACGGGAAGAAGGAACCGTAAACGTTTTTACTTTCCGCGCGAGTATTTTCTGGTTTAGCACGAGTACTTCCCGAGTCGTGACTCGTACTTCTCTTGGTACTCGCGAAGTACTCACCAGGCGTGGACCACCGGAACCGCATGTGCGTCGCCGGGCTCTTGGCCTTTGGCAAAAGCTTACGACTCGAAAGTGTCTTGTCGCTTATTTTATTACCCAAAGTACCCGACGTGTCCGACAATTCAGTCAACAAAACGCTCCACGCCGCAAACGTTTTCTCAGATTCCGTCCACCGGAAATCGTCCCCGACCAAGATAAACGCGTGGCCGTGCGTTACGCCTTGCATAGATGCAGTGGCCTCTGCAATGAGAGTTGCGACTGCGCCTTCAAGCCCCCGGTCGTTTGGATCCTTTGGATTCGGAGTTAACCCTCGTTTACCATCAAAATCCAACTCGTTCGGTACGTTGTAATGACGCCGAAGTAAGTGCGCAGCGATACTCGTACTTTCTTTTTCGTCAAATAGTTCATCTCCAAATACTTGCTCATCACCTTCCAACCCTTCCTCTGAGCTACTCCACGTGAACTCTCTTCCGTTGTCACGAATCAGGCTGTTCCTGACATTAAAAGGCACGCGGTTCAACACCACGGTGTCGAACCCCATGTGCGTTAACAGTGTGGGGGTGGCGGATGCGTGGCCGAAGGGATCGATCTGCCACACCACGTTGACTTTATTCTTAGTTTTAGTTTTTTGGACAGAGTTTTTTGTTGACCTTTCCTCCTCATAATATCCTTCGTTTTCCACTCCAAACAGCTCCTCCAGCGCCCGTAAACCCTCTTCGTACTGCGCTGCGGCTAAATCCACGGGCGTTACCGCTTCATCGTGCGATACCCACCCGCCACCCACGATATCTACCCTGTTTTCCGAAAGCAAGCGACGTGTCAACAAATTGTACGTTGCAGGGCACTTTTCGTATTTGTCTTTTTTCGGAGGTACGTAGTGTTTCCTGTCGTGTATACCGGGATTATCATAAGGACGTGGTCTTCGCCACAGCGCATCTGGAACTCCGGAGTCGTAGTTTGTATCTATATCACTCTTTTCACCTAAAATACTTTGATACGCACAGCTCTTCGGCGTATCGTCGTCGCCAGATTCCTCCAGCCATCGGACCAGAAACGAAACATCCGCGAACGTGAATCGTTTGCGAGAGTCCTTGGCCAGCTGTGTCACCACCGAGGAGTGAATCCGTGACGAAAACACCCGGTGGTACCCCTCGAACGTATCACGCCACCCAGGGTCCAAGTGCGTGTGCGGGATGAGGTGGATACAGGGTGCTTTTGGGGAGCAGGGCGTATCAACCACGGTACCCCACACATCGCGATCGTCGTCGGTTGAATCACCGAACGAAGACTCGCGATCGTCAGCGAACGCGGGGGAAACCCTTTGAATGTGTAAACTGAGAACCACGAAACACAAGAAATGCAGGGACATGCCGCGTAAGGTCATGCGCACCTCCGCGCGACCGCCCTAGTAGCGGTCGCTGCGCGGGCGAAGTGAGACAGGGGCGTGTCCATCCGAGAAAATAACGGCACCCTACGAACGTTAACAAAAAAATAAGATTTTCACGCTACAATAATCTAGTCCTCCTCCAAGTCCCCCTCCCGCACGTCTACGCGCCGGAACAGAATGAAGGTGAGGAACTCATCGCCTGCGCCTTCCCCACGCCATCCTTTCCCAACATATACCCCAGGCCCTAGTGGTCTCAAATAATCAACCAGCGTGTCGAACGGCGGGATTGGAAATTTAGGAATCGGCCACCACGTTTTTGTGTTGATGGGATCGCCAGAAGGACATACAAACGCTTTTGATACGCCAGCTGTAGTTCTACTAGGGTACGCCATAGCAACCGGCATGTCACTCTCCAAGTACGGCGGGTTGGTGTAGTCAAGCAGCAGGTCGCAATCCTCTTGCGTCGCTGGTACCTTTAAGAATCTTTCTAAAGTGTCGTTGGTTTTGAAATACAACGGCAGGTACTGTTCGATTAACTTTGGCTTTTTTAACACCACGCGCCCGTGCCACGTGCCGCCTGTTTTATCCAAAGGCGCTGGGTAAAACACCTTTTGAAACCGGTTAATGAACGGACCGCCTGGGATGTTCGCGGCCCTGCCTTCGAATACCTGGACACCGGAGGTGGCGGCAGCCAGGGCGACGCGCTTTCGTTCTGATTTGGAAATGACGACGCCGTCGTCGATTTCGTACGCGTCGTCGTCGCTCGATTCTAAATCTCTTTCCACGCTCGCCACGTACCCCTCTTCCTGCATCATCTCTTGAAGCACCTCCATGCGTTCCTGGTACGCTTCTAGGTCGTTCGAGATGTCCAGCGGCCCTTGAGTTTCACGTTCCACGAGTTTGATTTTATACAGCAAGCCCGCGATGAACCAGCAGTTCGTCAAGCCTCTGTCGGTCAATTCATCAATCAGCAGACCTCGGTACTGTTCTGGGATTTGGGACAGTTGCTCGTACACGTACGTGCCCATGTTCGTGCTCCGCGACGTGAACGCGACGTGCTCGTACGCGTTCAGGGTGGTGGCTAAACGGATGACGCGGTCCTCGGCGTCGTTGAAAATCTTGCGCTCAGTAGGAGAGCTGGTGGAGCTACCCGAGGCGCTGGGTATGAGGCGCCACCGGCGATGGGATTTCTTAACGGAATCGGAGGTTCGCGACCCGGAGGTCGAGCATCGCGCATCTCCTGTGGGTGCACCGCTGCGTCGCCGGCAAGGGAATCGCGACGGCACCATCGGCGTGCACGCGGGTGCCACAGCGGCGTGGGGCATCGCGTCGTCAGCACGCGCGAACGACCTGTGCACGACGACGGTTCGAGAGGGCTTTATGGCAAAGGCCCGAGCCGGAAGTTGGACTCGAAGAAAAATAAAAAGGAAATGAACTAGGAGCGTCCTGCCCGTCCGGCCCACATATATTTAGTTAATGACTCGTCACCCTCGTTCTTACAGTTTAACCCACCATTTCATGAGTCCTAGAGAGATCGACTAGAAGGTACACGATCTTCCGGTTGATCCACGTGGTGGCTTGTCGGCGTCGACGAAGAATCCTCGACACCGCCGACCCCACTCTGTTTCGCGCAGACCGACGACACGCTCGCACCAGCGCGCATCGTCCACGTCGCGTTTCCTCGACCGCAGTTCGATACACAAGGAGGCGCCTCCCCGCGTTCCTTCCCACCGCCACCCTCGGCGACGGTGAACACGCATTCTCCGTTATCCAGAGACGCGTAGTTCGTCCGGTAGATCTTTGCTGTTCGGCACCGCGTCGGTACGATGAGCTCCGTCGCGTCCGTTCACACGGCTTCCCTGGCCGCGCGCCACGCCGTGCGTGTCACCTCTGTGCGAACCCGCGGGTCGGTTTCCGCCACCCCCGTTCGCCCCTCAAGAGGCTCTTTGAAGTGCAACGCGTTCCTCGACAAGATCAAAGATGCGGTGGATGGCGCGTTGAAAGGAGACCCGAGCGCGAAGACGCAGGCCCGGTACCAGGCTCGCGTCGACGCCATCAACGCCATGGAACCCTCCATGGATGCTCTATCCGATGACCAGCTGCGCGAGAAAACCAAGCAACTCCAAAGCAAAGTCCAGGGCGGGGCTGATCTCGATTCGCTGCTGGTGGAATCGTTCGCGTTAGTTCGCGAAGCATCATCGCGCGTGTTGGGCCTCCGACCCTTCGACGTGCAGCTCATTGGAGGCATGATTCTTCACGAGGGCCAGATCGCAGAGATGCGCACGGGGGAGGGTAAGACGTTAGTTTCTGCTTTGCCTGCTTTTTTGAATGCCCTAGGCGGCAAAGGAGTCCACGTCGTGACGGTGAACGACTACCTTGCCCGAAGAGACGCGGAGTGGATCGGCCAAATCCACAAGTTTCTCGGCATGAGTTGCGGCCTGATTCAGAGCGGTATGTCTGAAGAGGAAAGACGAGCGGGGTACGGATCAGACGTCACGTACGTCACGAACTCCGAGTTAGGCTTCGACTATTTACGAGACAACCTGGCGCAAACCCCGGCTGAGCTCGTCCTGCGTGACTTCAACTTTTGCGTCATCGACGAGGTGGACTCGATTCTGATTGATGAAGCGAGAACGCCTTTGATCATCTCCGGCCTCGCGGACAAGCCGTCAGAACGCTACGTCCAAGCGGCCAAGATCGCGGACGCGTTCGAAAAGGACTTCCACTACACCGTGGATGAGAAGCAGAAGAGCGTTTTGTTAACCGAGGAGGGATACGAAGCCGCCGAGGAGTTGCTTCAAGTCACCGATTTGTATGACCCCCGCACGCAGTGGGCGCTGTACATCATCAACGCGATCAAGGCGAAGGATTTGCAGATCAAAAACGTGAGTTACATTGTTAAGGGGAAGGAGGTTGTTATTGTGGATGAGTTTACGGGAAGGACCATGGAAGGCCGACGGTGGTCCGACGGGTTACACCAAGCCGTTGAAGCCAAGGAAGAACTACCGATTCAAAACGAAACCGTCACGATCGCGAGCGTCACGTACCAAGCGTTCTTCAAGTCCTTCCCCAAACTCGGTGGGATGACCGGTACCGCGGAGACTGAATTAACAGAATTTAACAACATCTACGACCTCGCCGTGCAGGTTGTGCCCACGAACCGGAACGTACAGCGGGACGACTCGCAAGACGTGGTGTTCCGATCAGAGAGCGGAAAGTGGAACGCGGTGAGACAGGAGATCGCGCGGATGCACAAAAAAGGCCGCCCCGTGTTGGTCGGCACCACTTCTGTGGAGCGTTCCGAGCAAATCGCTGAGCTGTTAGACGAGGAAGGCATCGAGTACGAGCTGTTGAACGCGAAGCCGGAGAACGTGGAGCGCGAATCGGAAATCGTCGCGCAATCTGGGCGCAAGGGCAGAGTCACGATCGCGACGAACATGGCGGGTCGCGGAACCGATATTCTGCTAGGCGGCAACGCCGAGTTCATGGCGCGTTTAAGGGTTCGGGAACAGCTCATGCCACGCGTGGTGATGCCTGAAGAGGGCGACATCGCGTTCGAGAAGAAGCAGCTCGGGGGGGGTAACGCGGATAAGTGGCGCGTGAAGGACGGGGTGTACCCGTGCGAGTTGACCGACTCCACTACAACGCTTTTGAAGGACGCCATCGAGTCCGCGGCGAAGGAGTGGGGCGAACGGTCCGTGGACGCGCTTGACGCGGAGGAGCGTCTTTCCTTTGCGTGCGAGAAAGCCCCTACTGACGATGCTGCCGCCTTAAAATTGCGAGCCGCGTTCAACGCCATCGAGATGGAGTTCAAGCAAGTCACGGGCGCTGAGAAGCAGGAAGTCGTTGGGATCGGCGGCCTTCACGTCGTCGGCACGGAGCGCCACGAATCGAGAAGAGTGGATAACCAGCTACGCGGCCGAGCCGGCAGGCAAGGTGACCCCGGCTCCACCCGTTATTTCCTCTCATTGGAGGACAACTTGTTCCGCATTTTCGGCGGGGACAAGATCCAGAACTTGATGTCAGTGTTCAGGGTGGAGGACATGCCCATCGAGAGCGGCATGCTGACGCAGAGTTTGGACCAAGCGCAGAAGAAAGTCGAGACGTACTTCTACGACATACGGAAACAGCTGTTCGATTACGACGCGGTGCTGAACTCACAAAGGGAGAAGCTTTACTTTGAACGCCGACGGGCTTTGAAAGCGGACCCTGAAGATCTGCAGCGGTTGATGTTAGAGTACGCGGAGCAGACCGTGGACGACATCGTCGCCGCTAACTTGGACCCAAGCGTTGAACAGAGCGAGTGGCCACTTGAAGGTTTGGCGAACAAAATGGCGCAGTACTGTTACTTCATGGAGGACATCGACGAAGCGATTTTGAGAGCAGAGGCGAACAAAGGCGGTGCGGATGGTGTGCGCGACTACCTCGTGAAGAGAGGAAAGGACGCGTACCTCACGAAGCGGAAAGAAGTTGAAGCCACGCAACCCGGTCTTATGGATGAAGCGGAGAAGTATTTCGTATTGACGCAAACCGACAACTTGTGGAAGCAACACCTGCAGGCGATTAAGTTCGTGCAGCAAGCGGTTGGTTTGAGAGGATACGCGCAGAAAGACCCTTTAATTGAGTACAAGTTAGAAGGGTACAACCTGTTTGTGGAGATGATGGCGCAAATCAGGCGGAACGTTATCTATTCCGTGTACCAGTTCCAGCCGAAGCAAGCCAAGGCGAACCCGCCGGAGCTCGTTCCGGCGACGGCGTCGGCCGGCGCGGCTGATAGCGAGTTCCCGGAGATGGGGGACGGGAAACCCACGGAGGAGCCGGAAATGGTCACCGCGAGCAAGGGGTCACGCAAGAAGGGGGGGAACAAGTGAGATTGAATGGTTGAGAGACATGAAATACCAACGCGAGTCATTACTTATCCCCACGCGTCTCGTCCTCTTTTTTTTAACATCGAGCTAACTCGATCCAACTTTCTTTTTTGTCACTCCTCTTCTTGTATCTCCACATCCAGAAGTCATCGTTTTTCTGTTCTTTCAACCAGAGCTGAACATCTGGATTCGTCGGGAGCGATTCCTTGCAAGCAGGGCAACATTGGATGGTGACGGCTTCACGTTTCTTCTTCTTCTTCTTCTTCTTCTTCCTCTTCAGCTTGTACTCCGCCGTCACGATGGGATCGCAGTCAGGGCACCACTGTTCTTCGCAAACTTCGCAGAAGCCGTAGCACAAATCTTTCGCGTCCAGGCACGAGCGGCACTTACTTTCCCAACATCCCCCTTTGCCGGTGCACATGTTCATTCCCGGGCCGTTCTCGCTTTGATCGCAATCCTCGCACCAAGTGCCCCAACATTCGAAACAGTCGATGAAGAAATAGTTTTTCTCCTTCGCACAGTCTGCGCAGTACGTTTTGTTGCATTCTTTCTTGCCGTCAGAGCACATCCTGACAATTGAAGGATCATGCCCACAATCCTCGCAAACACATCTGTCGCAGCCATCACAAAAAGTCAGGTGGATGGAGTCTTCACAATCCGAGTCGTCGCACACGAAAAAGTTACATGTATCGCAGTGGTGAGTCCCGAAGTCTTCAGCGCACTTGCTGCAGAACGTTTTCAAGCATGAGTCGCACATGACAACCTCCTCAGAAGTGGCCACGTGGCAGATGCGGTGGTTATCATCAACCCATCCTTCGCACTGCCACATGTCAAAACTTGATTTGCCTATGATGCTCTTCGCCGTTGTGTAAGGCTTACGAACCAGAACATTTTCCTGCCCGTCTTGAGTCCGACGTTCAAAAAATACTTCCTGTTGTCCGATACTGAGGCACTCGTTGAGCTCATCGAGGTGCCCCGCTTCATGCATGTCGCACCCGGCGAGACGCAAGCATCGGAGACGTTTTTCTTTAGGACGATCGAGCATACCAACCGCCTTCATGAACGCGAGGATACCAGAGCTCGACATGTTGGAGCAGTTGGTAACCTTCACGGTTTCTAGCGAGGCGAAGGTATTGGCCAAAGACGACCCGGGAGAGAACAAGCATGGGGAAGCCGAAGGGATGCCGAAGGCCAAACCGTCAGCGTCGCGAACCTCCAGGTGCTTCACGTCGCCGCATCGTCTTATCAGGTTGACGAAGCGGTCGTTCGTGAGCCGCTTCCCGAGCTCGGGGTCTATGACAAGGTCACAGGCGCCCCACGACCCTTCCGTCGCGACGACTTTTCTCCACACCCGAGAAACGCAGGAAAGGGCGAGGCGGTCTCTGGTGCTCGTGACGTGCGAGAAGACCGCGGCGGCGACACTCTCGCCGACGTCAAAGGTGCCATTGTTGCTGGTAATGTCGGCCTCGACCTTGGTGACTGTAGCAGTAGGCATGACGTGGGGGGGCGCGGTAGTGTGTGACGTGAAAGTGAGTTGCCAAAGGTTTTAAATGTTTTCCCGCTCAATCGCTTTTCCCTCTCGCTCCTCCACTAAACCCGTCGACGATTTCCTTGATCAAGCGAAGCGAAGCAGACGATGCGTGCGCTTTCTTTTCAAACTCGGAGGCAATGTCAGAATAAGCAGGAGTATTATGATGCACGGAAGGTACCATCTCACCGTCCCCATCCGATTCGTCGTCGCTGCCCGAGGGCTTGCGCTTCGCTTTTGACTCGACACCGGCCGCGGCGATTTCCGCTCGCGTCGCCGCAGCCGCCGCGACCGCCGAGGCATGCGCCGTCGCCGCAGAGCGAAGCGCTTTTCGCAGGGCCCCGTTTGTGTCCGCGAGGAACACCGCTGGGGCGGTGTGTACTCTCGCGCGAGACGCGAGCTGCACCAGCCGCAACAAACCAAGCGCGTCCACCGCGGATGCGCTGCTTTCGGATATAACCAGCGTGAAGCGCTCGGCGCACTTTGTATCCGCTATTTGCGTGTCGTTCGTGCTACCACCGGCGCTCGCGAACACAAGCTCCCACAGCGCACCGTGCGCTGCGTTTCTTTCGTTGCCGTGGAATGAACTGTGTGACTCGATCAATTGTATCACTCCAGGCACTGCACTCACGAATGCCGCCACCTCGGCACTCGCCGCTGAGCCGACCAGCAAAAGCCGCCGCGTGGCTTCCGCCGACGGGTCGGAGGACGACCCGAATGAGTTCTTTTCGGAATCATTTTGGTTGTCCTGACTGTTTACCCTATCCTCGCTCACCAAATCACCTTCCATGCAGAATGCCCCCACCGCGGCTCGAACCGCGCCTGACTTTAACAGCACGTCACCCACCGCCGCGTTTCCAGGCGCGCGCGCGGCGTAAAACGCGAGCGAAACGGAACACGCGCCGATGGCAGTTTTATAATCCTCGGAAATGGTTTTATTTTTCGTTTTCTGCAAACTTCCGATCGTCGCGTCCAGCGCGTTCGCGATTGCCCCCACGTACTGCGCCACACTTTTCCACAAAGCCCTGGCGCTGGTTTCTTCCTGTTTACTCGACACAAAATAAACACTGCTATCGGCCGAAAAAACGAAACGCACACACAGAGACCCTACGGTTTCCAAGCACAGCGCGATATTTATATTTTCTTCGCGATTTTGATTACTTTCTTCCCCAAAGTTCAGCGCTTTGAGACACTTCCGCAGCGCGTCGCTCTCGATGTCGTCCCCTACGCCTTTTGTGTTCCAATACTCACGCAGCAGCCGCAGGGGGTGGTGAAGCAGGTCACGGCGCGCAGGCCGGCTGTCAGCATCGACCAAACATAACGCCTCGACCAATCCCACGCAACACGACGTGACGCCTTTCGTTTGCCACGCGGAGGTTCGCGTTTGCGAAGTTGAAGTCGAGTTTCTTTCGTCGTCGGCGGTTGTTGAGTTTTGTCCGTCATCGGCGCTCGCGTCCAGAAATGCGACACGCGCTTTCGCCAAAAGGTCGTGGAGCTTTCGGTCCACGCGAGTAGTCAGTGGTTCTGTGTCTTCGTTGCTTTGATTCATTAACTCATTATCAACCCCCAACGGAAACGGTTTGGACGGGTCGCTCTCAAGGGGTTCCAAATCGGAGTCGGAATCAGAACCAGAGTTTTCAATCTCAGCTATCTGAGAGTGTACGGGCAAACAGTCGGGCGGGTCATCTAGTGTTGATACTTCACCTTCATCACGCGCATCGTCATCTTGACCTACATACACAACGTCAACGTGGTACTGCGACAGATAATGGTCGAGAAGTTCGTCGTCACCAACGTTCCGTAAACGGTATGGCGCGCGTACCGAAAGCGTGGCTAATAAGTTTTGGAACGCCAGTCGAGTTTCGGTTGTTTCGAAGGTTGCCGGAACCGAGGTATCGTGTGAGGTGCGTGACGCGCCTTCCACCACCGCGGTGACCAGCGCGTTCGTTATGGGGTACACAACCGGTGATTGTTGTTTTTTGGTACCCGATTGTTCGTCCGACGCATCCGCCAACTGCACGATCTCCCCCTCCATCTCCCTTGCTAAGCAATCCAGCGCCTCGGGTGTGACGAGTGGGAAATCGAACTGCAGCTTGGCGTGTGTTTCCAACGCCAGCTCACTGGAAGTTAGGTCAACCGCCACGGAAAGGTCCCTAGTTCGCTCCGCAGCCTCGAGCGCCGCAACGAGCATCGACGCCATCTCAGCGCGAGCGGCCTCGACGTCAGTCATCGCACAAGCCGCGCCGAGCGAAGTGTTGCCATCTTGAAAAAATCGGGAGTTGTTCCAAAAGCGGTCAATCGATTGAGAATCGCGCCACTCGTGGCTGCGCGACACGACGGTTGCCACAGCGTTGGGACGCGTGGCGGGTGCAAGTGGTCGACCCGCTCATCACCATGGTCGTTAAGCTTCACTCCCCCGGCAAGAGCATCGGGTCGCCTGTTATGTCCGACCCCCTGACGTCGGAGTACGTGCAGGGATCGTACATCATCCGCGCGCCCCCCGATCGCACCCCGCGACGGGAAGTGCTTCGTTGGCTGCAAGGCCTGGACTTGTCGCACAGCGTGCGTAACGTGCGGCGGGACGCGGCGAACGGGTACGTCGTCGCCGAGATCTGTTCACGGTACTTTCCCAATGACGTCGACATGCACTCCTTCGAAAACGGCGCGTCACTCAAGGTCAAGGCGAACAACTGGGATCAGCTGGTTCGGTTTTTTTCCGCCAACGTGCAGAGCGTCGGCCTGGACCGCTCCGTGTCGGAGGGCTGTATGCGTATGACCCCCGGGTTCGCGCTTAATTTGGTGGAGAAGCTGTACACCGTGTTCACCAGGAAAACCCTCCCCCCCACCGCCCCCATTGTGAACATAACGCAAAGCGAGGTGTTCGCGAAGCGCGAGCTGAAAGGGGAATGGAAAAAGGCGGAGGACGGTGGAAGCGAGGCGAAAACGCGTTCCAGCGGTGCGCGGAGCCGCAGTACAAGAGGGGAAGAGGAGCTGGACAGGCCATCAGAAGAGTCTCCTGAATTAGAATCCCCCAACACAGACGATTGGAGCTTCGCGTCCGTGGACGCGCGGGCGATGCGCCGGCGGCCGATGACGCATCGCACCAAGAAACCGCCGCCTGTTGTGCGGTTCGAGGGCATCACAACGTTGCCGCAGGAAACCGCCGCCCGGGCACGGGCGAGGCTTGCGATGGAGGCGCAGCGGCTGGCGATGAGCGGCAAAGGGCTGGGGAAAGGGAAGGGAGGGTAGCTGTTTTGTAGTTTGAACTGAATTAAACTAAATTCGAAGTTGTGGACTGTGGGGAAATCTAGAGTAACGCTTTCTGGGAAGACTCGACACAACGACGCGCACGCCACGCACACCACACCCTTTGTAATGTCTTACAACTTGAGGATTGGTGTGGAGACTCGCTCGCGCAAGCGGAAGCGCGATATTCGCGATGCTACCGCGGCTAACGCGGGCGAGGCCTTCCCGGGCCTCCCCAACCACCTCGTCGTGGCGCACATTTTCAGATCTGAGTACTTTGACGAACCCGCAGATCTCGCAAGGCTTCCATAGGTGAGCAGTGCGATGCGCGACACGATGGCGGGAACGGGACTTCGGTTTAAGGAGCTTAATGAGCATGAAACATTGGAGCTCGGATGTTTAAGCGCAGTGCAGCGCCTGCAACGGCAAGATCTCCTGTCACATCAAGAATACCTTTGTGCGGCAGCGGCGAGTAGCGGACAGCTCGAAGAGATGAAGGAGTTGCGCGAGAACGACTCACCATGGAACGCGCTGGCGTGCGCTGCAGCGGCGATGGCCGGGCACCTTGAAGTGCTGCAGTGGGCGCGTGCGAACGGCTGCCTGTAGAGCTCAGAAATGTGCGGCTGGGCGGCGAGTGGCGGACACCTTGAGGTGCCGCAGTGTGCGCGCGCCAAAGGCTGCCCGTGGGACAGAAACTTGTGCGCGAACGCGGCGGCGGGGGGCACCTCGATGTGCTCCAGTGGGCGCGAGCGCAAGGTTGCCCGTGGAACTGGTGTACTTGCGTGAAGGCCGCGGAAGGCGGGCATCTCAAGCTGTTGAGCTGGGCGCGCGCGAATGGCTGCCCAGAGTGATGAGACTAGAACAAACAATCCGATGACCCCAAAGGCTCCGAGTACGAATAAGATTGCTCATTTAAACGTAGCTCTCTTACGTGAGAAGAACTGAAGTTACGCGACGATGAAAACACGTTAGTCTCGGTCTATTCTAATGCGCAATCGAACTACAAACACCTCAACGTTTTCCACACGCGATCGCCGGGCGCGCTGAAGAACGGAACGGACTGGTCACCCACGGTCTGGACGGCGCGGGTTATTAGCGCGGCGACCACGGTGAGCTACCCAAAAAAGAAAACCAGCTGCGCGGTGACGTTGCCGTCGCCGATGGTCAACCCGATGACGTTCAGCGCGACAATGGCGCACGCCATGCCAATCTTCACGATGTTACCCGGCGACCAGCGCTTGTCTCTGCCTTCGATTTTGAAATAATCGCGCGACGCGAGCACCTTTTCCAGCGGACCGCCCATTAACGGTACCACAGTGTACGGCCTGAACCAAAGCAGCAACGCGAGCCACGACACGTTTTGCGCCAGCATCAGCTCCAGCTGCAGAATGGGCGTCGTGGAGTAGAAAACAGAGGTCAACGCCATGAGCAACTTCCTCGTCATGACAACGAGCTCCCACATCCCATCCACGTTCGTTGCGAGTATGGCAGAAACAACAAACCGTAGCGCCTGATCAGTCGCTGAATGTCTGGATGCATCCCTCGCATCGATCGCTCAAACAGGTCTTCCTCCTCCTCTTCATCCGACGGATCGTCCGCGCCAGTTTTATCAGCGGCGACCCCCGCGAAGGATTCCGTCACGGGACCGGCGGTGTCATCCAACAATCCCAGCGCGATTTCTTCAGCACCTGCGGGACCGGCGGTGTCGCGTCGCGCCGCGAACAGTCGCTCTTCGTCGGGGCTTTTCTGAAGAAACGCACCGCGTAGGAGTGACCAACCCTTTTCACCCCCCCCC
>TARA_B110000977_G_scaffold177726_2_pt1 | contig 15845 bp, 10 predicted proteins | sample TARA_B110000977 | Tara Oceans TARA_B110000977 (sample SAMEA4397798) | marine metagenome | biome: Polar Biome; feature: [SRF] surface water layer (ENVO:00010504); material: water (ENVO:00002006), including particulate matter (ENVO:01000060) such as... | depth 5 m | reverse complement strand
TGCCGCGATCGAGGTCGTGTAGGGATAAAAAAGTGGCCACGTCGTCTATCTACGGTGTAAAGAGACTGCTTGGCTTGTCGAGATAGAAAAAAACCGCGTGATGCGTCCGCTGTGGTACTCGCAGTGAGACGATGGAGAGAAGGGATACCCACCCGCGACCTCGTCCTCCCATTTGATTGCTCCTCGGCGGTTCGTCCGAATATCCGTCGCCCCGGCCGCCGCGACCGCTGCCGCCGTCATATCCTTCGTCCCCGCCCCCGTGCCCGCCGCCCATCCCACGTTTCGCCCGGCTGATTCCCAAAAGCTCCTCCACAGCGCCCTCCATGAACCCGCCGTGTTTGTCAAGCACATCACGCACGGTCACGGTGTCGATTTCAGGGAACATCGACCGCAACGTCTCCATCGCCTCGAGGAAGTTGACCGGAGACATGGTGAGTGTGGGTTGGTGCGCTCGGGACCGTCTATTCTCGCCTGCCGTGCGACAAAATACCGGTCGCGAACGCGAGGCGGCGCCAGCAGTGAGACGATCGGAGCGGTCAGCAACGGAGACACCCCCTTTCGAGATTGAATCAGGCAGCAGGTGAAAATGGAGGTCGAAAATGGCCGATTTATACGGCGATAATGGTGGTTTAATGTTGAGTTAAATATATCAATATCGAAAAAAACGCAGCTTTACGAGACACCTTACGCTACTCCCTTCACTCACCTAGTTTCCACCCCCCCCCCTTGCGGTACGCCCGCTCCACCGCCGCGCCTACGATGTCGTCATCAATCAAGTTCGATGAGTGGTCGTAAGACCCGATGCCGAACAAAGCGTCGTCGGCTGATGAATCGTTTCCGTTGCTCCTGTTCGTCTCAGTGGATGACGTAAACTCCTGTCGCAGCACTGCGGCGGTGGCGTCATCACAAGCCCCAGTCAACTCAACCGCAACGTCCGTGAGCAACCCATCAAGAAGTCGTTCCGCAATCTCTTCGTTCACTTCAGACGGGTCGAACGCATCGCCTTCGCCGTCGTTCACGACTACGCTCTCATCCACCGCCGCGCGCCATTGAATGAATTTGGACCGGGCTTCCCACACGCGCGCCACTGAGTCGGAATCCAACTCGGATTCAATCGCGATTAATCCAGCGTTTCTCAACGATCCAGCCTCCACAGAGGTCCTCTCTGTGACGTGCTTCATGTCCGCCTCAATCTCACTAATCGAAGACCGCGCGCGTTCCTCGGGGTCGGAGTCGAACAGAGAAGCGCGAGTGTACGACGACGTCGAGGTTTTGCCGGTCCCCGCGCCTCCGAGCCCCCACTTCCTGCGCATCGCGATTTCTCTCGCCTCCACTTGCCGGAGCATCTCTAAAGCTTTGGAGCGGTCCATGGAGTCTAGGGCATATGGGCCAGTAGAAGATGTACTGTCACTCCCTACAATAGACATGGACTGACTCAGTCCACCGGAGTACCTCGCGCCGACTCCGTTTGCGTCCATTTCGTTTCCATCACCACCCCCTTGCTGCGCCATATGTAACACTCTCAAATGCGCGACGACTTCGTCTAGAATGCCACGCATCACGGCGATTTCCTTCCGCGGGTCGCCTCCAGCGTCTTGCGTAACTCTTCTCGCGGGGGACATGGCGAAGAGCTTGGTTTGGGGCTGCGCGCCGGGCTTGGAGGGCGGGTCTCGCATTGCATCCACGGAACGACGCGCGCCATCGAGGTCAAAGCCAGACGCACATAAACTCGCCCTGCCTTCAGGCGTGTCCAGCATACGAGTAGCTTCAGCTCTTAACTCTTGGTCATTCTTTCTCTTGGAAGGAGGAGTCGTTGTCGTGTGGCGCTTCGTGTTCTTACCCGAGCTACTTTTAGGTGACTTACCATAGGTAATCCTTTCAAACTTTGGGTCCAACCCCGCGGCGCGACGCGCGTCCGCCTGGCGTTGCCGCTCCGCCGCCGGGGACAGCTTGGGCAACTCACCGGGAAACATTTTAGGCTTTGCGGACGGTGATTTGCCAGGTGACTGTGACCTGGCTCGTTCGGCTTCTTTCACGAAGCCCATGTTGCCCATAATTTGGTCAACGCCCACGGCGCCGGCAGTCTCGCCTTTGCGCAAATCCCGCTCCTCCAAAAGCAACGCTTCCCTTCTCGCCGCTAACAGCGCGCGTTCGGCTTCCCGGACCTTTTCCCGCCGCCGGTTCTCCTCGGGCGAATCACCAACCTTGACCACGACATCGGGGGAGTCGTCCCACCCGGGTTTTCGAGAAGAGTACTTGCTCACATCAGCTCTCGCCGACCACGCTCTCATCTCGCGTCGCTTCTTCGTCTCTTCTTCCCGCAACTTCATTCTTTCCAGAAATCCATCGGTTTTACCTTCGCCTCGCTTTTTAGGTGCAGCCCTCGGAGGCGGCGAGAACGGCGACGACACGCGGTCGCGCTTCAGGGATGAACCCTCGTCGCCACCGATGAACTGCGTCGCGGCTTCGCGTAACGTGCTGGGGTACTTAGTGGAGGTACCTTTTTGGTGTACATCTGCAAAAACATACCCATCGTTCTTGCTTCGGAACGCCCGGGCACCCCCCCTCGCGGCCGTCTGTAGCCGCGGCGCGTACCCCAGCTTAGCGCGTTCAAGCGCCGCGCGAAGCTGCTTATCCGCTACCTGTGCGTTCGCCTTCGCCTCACGTAAAGAGCTTTCCCTTTTACTCGCGCGTTGCGTCGTGGCGCTCAAGGCTTTCGTCAACTCTCTGTTTTTTTCAGCCAACGCTTGTTCTCTCCTTCGCAAGCATTCCACTTCCCTGTCCTTTTGCGAAACACCCCTGCGTTCGGCTTGCACGGCTAACAGCTTGGCGTGGCTCCGGGCAGCAACGGATAGACCTGAGAGTTTTCCCGTAGTATCCCTTACAGAGGTGTCGGTGTCAGTACCACCAACAGCCCCCGCGTTCCCTGCCCTTGCGGCTAAATCCCTTCTCGCCAACGCCGTTGCCTCCGCCATACGCCGCGCTTTATCCCCCACCGAACCGATCGTGCCCGCCATGATTTCATCCTTGCCCTTGATCGCGTCGATTACGGTTGGGATGGATGCGGGCGGTAGTGAACCAGGCGGGACGTTCCATGTGACTCCTCTGATTCCGTCATCAACAGGCGCTTCGGATTCTTTCTTTTTGAACCACGCGGAATTCGCGTCCACATCGTCATCAACGTCAATATCGTCATACTCAGGACGCGGTTGTTTGGGGGCGGGCTGAGGTGCCGGTTCAACCTCCGCAGGGACCTCCGCAGCTGCAGTGGGTTCGGCTTCCATGCTCGTGTCGATTTCAGGCATGCTTTCCATGGAGTGCCAAGCTTTCACAGCGGACGCAGGTTTGAACACGCTGGGCGAAAATTCAGGAGACACGGGCGCGTCGATTGATTTGTTGGACGCGTCCGCGCGTTTGGGCGTGCTCTGTACGGCCACTGCAGCGGGCTCGGGCGTGGGGGGTAGGGCGTATTCCCTTGGTTGCTTGGTAATCGCCCCACCCGCCGCCACAGGAGAAGCAGGCGCGGGCGCGGGAGACGCGGGCGGAGTCGCGAACGACGTAGGCACCGGTTCCTTCGAATCAGAGGGCTCATCTGTTGGGCGAGCACTGTTGTACTGTACCGTCGCCGTCGCCAGCGCGGGCGCTGTGCCTGATGCTTTCGCGACACGGATCAACCCCGCGCCTTTCGCTTCCTTCAAACGTTTCTTGATCCACCGCGCGAAGTCAACGGGCGGACCTGTGGTGGTGGGAGCGGAAGGAGATTGGAAACGGACGTGGTCAGAGACGTGCACTACGAGACACGACGGATGAAAATGAGTGTGTGCTCTCGGACGACTCGACGGGCGCTGCAGTCGCATGCGGTATCTCACTTGCCGGAACTGTCATTCTTCAACGCCTCGTACTCCTCCTCCAGCTGGCGCAGCAAGCGGGGGTCGATCTCGACCGCGCTGGAGTTGGGCGCCATGGTGTTGCGCGCCGACCTCTGAGCGCCGACCGCAGATTCAGATTTAAAAAATGTGCAAAAAAAACGGTCGGAAAACGAAATGAAGTTGACAGATGAAATAAAAATATAAATGCTACACCCCCTCGACCCTCTCCCTTCTCTACGGCATTACTTGTACCTCCCCAGCAGCTCAACAAGCCGTTTCGCCGCCACTTCAAGCGTCCCGATTTGCACCGCGGCGAAGCACATGCGGAAGCACCCGGGTTTCGGGTGTCTGCAGTCCCGACCGGGCGTCATGACTAATTTAACTTTCGGATCCTCAAAACAAGTCATCCACAACCGGTGTTCTTCCTCCCACGTCTGCTCCGTCATCCACTTGGAAAGGTCAATCCAGATGAACATGCCGTGCGTGCTGGGTGTTACCGGTACGCTGTGATCGTGTAACACCCATGTTAACACCCCATGCGCTTGCTTCAGGTTGGCTGAGTTAAGATTCAAGAATGAATTCACCCATTGTTCATCCTCCAACATTTCACTAACGGCGAACTGCATTGGACCCGGGACGCAGCAGAAGTACGCCACGTTGTCCATGGCTTTTATTATTTGTTCGTTTCGAGTGCTCAGTACGCCTACCCTGTACCCACTTGCACAGAAATCTTTACTCAGGCCGTACACGACGTGTAAATGCGTCGCCATGGCGTTTCGGACGTCTTCATTTGGCCAATCAGGTCCGACAAAGTCCTCCGCTTTCCAGTTCAACGCGCTTACGAATGGATGGCTACCGTTAGTCTCATCCACTTCACCATACTGGGAGCTGGCGTACACTTCATCCACTACCACATGTAAACCTCCTTGCAACACCGCTCGTGCGATCTTTTTCATCTCGGCGTCGCTGTACACCACGCCTAAAGGGTTGCTCGGGTTGGTTAACAACAACGCTCTGACTTCGCAGTTTTTCGCCGTCGCGGCGTTGATGGCGTCGCCGAGCTGTCGGATGGACGGTAAGGTTGTGTCTGTACTTCCTGGCACGGGAATCGCATGCACTTTGTTCCGCACGCGCAAATCATTGTCAAAAGCGGGGTAGTACGGCGCTGGGATTAAAACGCCGTCGCCGGGGCTCGAAATGGTCATGAACAGGTTGTCGATGACAGCGCCGCAGCCGGAGCTTATGCATAATCGATCGGGATGAATCGCATCTGCGTCTGCGTTCGGGGCGACGACTCGTTTTAAATGCTTCGCCATCGCCGTCCGCAACCGGTCACTACCGCGCATGTTGTCGTACCCGGCCGTGGTACTGGGCTGTTCCTTTTGCATCGCAGCGGACAGCCGCTGCTGCACCGCATCCACGGTGAGCATATTTTGCGCCACCGCGAGGTTTACATATCCCTCAGGTCGTTCGGATGGCTCGTATGGCTCGGCCATGGCTTTGAAAAACGCGTGCAGGTACGAAAACGGGGGTTTCGTCGCGTTTGCGCCGCGTTCCGACAAGCCGTGCGTCTGCGTAAGCGCCGCCATCTCCGAAGCGGACATGGCCACAGGTGCCCACAAGGTGCCGTGCGAAGAAATGTGAAGGCACCCTGCACTTTTTCTCTTTTTATGAAAGAGCTGTTTTTCTTGGAGGAGAAGTCACAACGGCCCTGCGCGACCCCGCTGTCGGGCGGGTTCGACGTCAGCCTCCCTGACCCCCAAACCCCTCCCCAATGGTTCTCGTGGAGATTCCGAGGGACGCCGCGGTGCTCATCTCGCCTGGCGGGCGCTTGAGGGTGTTGTCCCCACGAGACGCGCCGTTGCCCGCCAACCGGAAATTATTGAGCCTCGACGACCAAAGAGGGTACGTGTACCTCCCCGGGTACAAAGTAACGCACGACTTCCCCCCCACGAAGCGGTTCCCGTACCTTCTCGCCAGAGGTCATTTAGACGGCACGAACTGGGAAGAGCTTCACGATGACTTGTGCAAAACAGAGAGCAAGGCGAAGGGGGTGGCGAGCAGACGGCGGCAGATGTCGAGTTACGAAGGCATCGATGTCGTTGAATATTTCCTTCGCGAACCCGAGCACTCTGGATTTTTCTGGACGATGTGTCGCGGGATTGACGGGCGGATTACGATACGGACCGACACGCTGGGACAGCACCCTCTTTTGTACCACCGAGTACCGCATGATTCATTTTCAGAAGCGCAGAAAGAAAAGCAAAGCAACATAGATGAACCCATTGAAGGCGAACACGCGTGCGATTGGTTAATAGCCCCGGCGCCCGCTCCATTTTCGAATTGGCCAAAAATCCAACACGGGTGGAAACAACACCACCCGCGGCACGTTTTACGAATCGATACGCAGACCTGTGCGTTCGACCCCGTAGCGGGCGTGTCTCGATTTGATTTCCTGGAACACGAACGCAAAGAGAACGAAAAAAAAATGATGGAAGAAGCGCGCAAGTACGACCAGCCGCCGCCGACGTTTGAGGAGCCGGTTTATAAAAATGCGAAAAACGAAATAATCGAAAACCCGTTCCGGTTAGGCGGTCTGTTACCGTTGGTGCCGCCATCGTTAAGAGTCCCGCCGTCACACGAACTAGACTTCAAACTAGACCCTGATTTGCCCCCTGAGCTGCAGAAGAAACCGCCGGTGGGGTTGCCCATTCGATTAACAGAAGACGGAGACGAAAAGGACAACGAGAACATTTTTGTACAATCTCGCGAGTTAACAAAACGTTTGCTCGCCTCGACGAAGCATTGCGGGCTATTTCTAAACATGTTCCGCCGAGGGATTACCCAACCAATAGGTGTTTTATTTTCAGGCGGTATTGACGCCATAGCAGTCTTAGCGACGTTAAAAGCCTGGGGCATTCCGACCGTCGCCGCCGTTGCGGGGTTCATCGGGGGCCTAACGTACCCTGAAGATATAAAAGCGGCGAAAGTTGCGTGTCAAGAAATGGAAATTGAGCTGATAATAAGGGAAGTTGGGAGCGTTGCTGAGGTTACGTCAGCGCTGGCTAGGCTGGCGCCGAGTTTATGCCACCTGGACACTGCCAAAGCGAAGACAGCATTAGCCACGTATTTCGCCTCCGAAGCTTTAAAAAACAGAGACTGCATCGCCATTCTCGGCGGCGGCGGCGCGGACGGTTTATTGAACGGAGTAGAGCTTGACGTCGACGACACGCGAGCGAGTGCCGCCGATGAGTTAACTCTTGAGTTATCAAACCTCCGAAACGTGTTCCACAAAGAGTTACAGCGAGACCACGCCGCATGTAACTTGCACGGCTTGGAGCTATTCCGCCCGTTTTTAAGCGCGTTCATCGCGCAGTTCGCGCTGGACGTACCGGGCCGCATGAAACGGTTAATGACTGATAAAAGAAAAAAAAGTGACGCTCCTTTGTTGCGGAAGCGGATTTTGAGAGTATCACTGGAGCGACACCCGTTCAACTTATCCCGGAATATCACGCGACGGCAGCCTATGAAACCTGAAATAGGGTCTTATTTCGGTGATGCCGTATCTCGAGTCGCACTGAGTTTGGGGTTTAACTCAACCGAATCGAGTTTAGCGGAAGCGGTCGCGTCGTGTGCGTATTTGGACGAAAAGGAGATTGAGAACAAAGCAATCGCAGAACAAAAACCGGAGGTGTTTGATTACTTTCAGGGAAGGAATAAGGGTGTTACGAATGTCACAAAGGGTATTACAAAGGGTAAAAGGGTAAATGCACATACACAGCAACCCCAAACACCCCCCCCACCAGCTCAATTCGCGTTACTATACACCTCCGGCCGCAACAGCGCGTGCGCGTTTCACAAGGCTACTAATCATTTGCGCCGGCGGTGCGTCGCGGTGGTTCCGTTTTCCTGTCCGACGGTTTCCAACGGCGAGAATTTCAAATCAGGACAGAGACACGGAAGAGATGCTGCGGATGTTGACCCGAACGTAAACGTAGACACCGACAGTGTCTACACCAAAGGTCTACGCTGTGCTGCTGCGAGGTTCGCGGATAGTGTTGATTTACCGCTGTGGAACAGAGGTGTGCCGGGGTACACCTCCCGAACTCGGTTCAGAAAATCAAACAAACAAGCCGTGGATTTATTGTCGAAATCCTTCAAACAGCTACGGGCGGATTACGGGATTCTGGGGGTGGTGCACGGGCACGTGTACGATACATCCGCGCTATGCGCAGTGGAGGAAGCGTGTGAACAAGCGGGGTTGGTTTCGTTAGCGCCGGTGTGGAGGGACGACAAGTGTTTGCAAAATATGTTGGCTGATGATATGGGGGCGGCGAAAGTCTTGGTAACCACCGGGTCACCCTCTTCTCTTGGCACTGTGGTCACTGAACCTTCGGTTGTCGATGAGTTAATTCACGCCGCTGGGGGGTCGTTGAACGCGGACGGCGATGCTTGCGGCGTGACGTTTGACGTGATTCCGAGCGAGGCGGTGTTTTACAACCAAGCGGCGGTGGTTTGGGGTAACAAGGCGAATCGATTTTGCGGGAATGGGAAAAGTTTGCATTCTTTTGGAAAGGCAAAAGTCTATACCCATGCGCAGTCGGGAGTGGGGGCACACGAAATCGACTGGGGTGAGGTATCAGTGGTGCGCCGGCCCGCGCCTCCGAAGCAGGTAAGGAACATTGGAGGGCGGGGGTGGCCAACGGCGTAGAGGGTAGGATTAGGTTTATAAACAAATTCAGTAAGCACGTTAAGTGATTTTTCGTCAACTAGTTTCTGCCTTTAGGGAACTTTTTTTCGTCATTCGTCACATCGCAGGACGCGTGTCATGGCGTGTCTCACGAGCCTCGGGATGGGGAACACGGCACACCCGAGGTGTGTTCGTCGCGGGGCGAGGACGAAGAGATATTCAGTCGTAAGAGCCTCATCCAACTCATCGCCCTCAACGGAAACCGCGGTGCTCGGCCTCGGATGATACTGGTGAGGGTCACCGCATGAAATCCACGCCCTCGTCGTCCTCTCATCGTCATGCACGTCAAAAGACACGGACATGCACCCACTCCGAACCCTAAAAATACAAGTACTACCTTTCGCTGACCCTCCCCTTCGTGCTTCCCACGTCCTCCTCATTCTTCGACGGCAAGGAAACCCGAAGCTCATTTCGAGGAGCTTGATGGTGTGCTATCAACCCGAGTGGGGTTCACCGGCGGTTCTTCAAATGACCCCACGTACGAATCCATATGCGACGACGACAGCCACACCGAAGTAGTGCGCGTGACGTTCGACCCTGACATTATCTCGTACGACGACATCTTAACTGAGTTTTGGAACTTGAGCGGAAGCAGGGCGACGAAACCGAGAAACAAAAACCAGTACAAATCCGCAATCTGGACGTGCAGCGATGAACAACGCGCGACAGCGCAGGCTTCGAAGGAACGAATCGCCTCCACTCTCGGTGATACGCCCATCGTGACTGGGATTTTACCTTTCAACGATACCGATGAAACCGACAGCGACCCATCAAAAACGTGGCACGACGCTCCGGAGCGCCATCAGCGTTATGTGATGAAACACCGAGCCGCGAAAGCAAAACGTGCGGCTGATTCACAAAACTGGATCGACGACTGGACGGAAAGAGGAACGTAGATTGTATGGGTAGTTAGTCTCAGTATAGTTGCAAGTATAGCGCAAGCACCCCTAAGCACATGTGACGTCTCGAGGCAAAAGGCGTAGCCGACTCGACGACTGATGAGCGAAGTGGTGATGAGTGTTTGGAGAGGTGTAATTTTTGAAAATTGAACCACGCTTTCTCCAGAAAACAACGGCTTGCATCAGATCTCAACATCACTTCGTCAGGCACTGCTGGCAAGTCTTTAAGTCACACTGGGAAGGATTCTTGCGATATTCGGGTGGTCACATCTGCGTGGCATGCCTCCCAACATCACCGTACTGGTTCTGGTCCTCGCTTTTTTCCTAGCTAGCTCCACGAGCGCGTCCTGCGATGCTGATACTCTCTACGCCGGATTCGACGTGACGAACTTTACTTCAGATTCGTTACGCACGTACCTTCACGCCAAAGCGTCTGCTGGCCACGCCCCCGTGAGTTACGGTGAGGCGTATAACGTGCTCGAGTCCATAGACGAGCACAACACATCACACGTACGCTTAGCGTACGGAGGGTACGCCTCGAAGTGTAGGACGGGAACTTTCTATGGCAACGAATGTGTTTGGAATCGAGAGCACCTATGGCCGCAATCGTACGGAGTCGGCGAATCCAGCGGCCTTCCGTATTATGCACCGCCGCGAGTAGACATGCACGCGCTGGTTCCAAGCCATTTTTCCTTGAACAGTGCCCGAAGCAACCGGGTATTCAGTCAGATCACAGATGCGGATGACACGACTTGCGCTAGCTGGTCATCTAATTGGTCCAACGGTCAAAGTTGCGAAACTCCCGTGGCAACGGCGACTACGGTTGGGGCGTTCGGCTCCGCATCAATCGGTGGGTACTGGCAACCCCCTCCTGAAACGCGAGGGTTTATTGCTAGGGCTATGTTTTATTTGGCGATAAGGTATGATGGCGTCGATGAGGACACGTTTCCGTTACGACTGAAACAGACTGCGAGTAAACCTGATGTTGACAGCAATCAGACCTACTACAGTTTCGGGCGGCTTTCGGATTTGCTTCGGTGGCACGTTTCTCACCCGGTGACTGATTGGGAGCTGGAACGGAATAATTTGGTGTGCGCATCGCAGGGCAACAGGAGCCCGTTCGTGGACCACCCTGAGGTTGTGGCGACGGTGTTCGGCACGCCGGAAGAAGCGGAAGCTGGTGTGGACACGTGGAGCGCGGAGTGGGGCGGGGACGAGAGCGCGGCGGCGGGGAGATTTTTTGCATTTTGGATAGTCGCGGCGTGCGTATCTCTTATTTATTCATGACTAGTTCTGTGTAGTATTAGGGATACTTAGTATTCTTCAAGCGCTCACCCTAAACCCTAGCTCTGCCACTTTTTAAAAAAGTCGTTCCCCTTGTCGTCCACGATGACGAAGGCCGGGAAATCTTCAACCTCTATTTTCCAAACCGCCTCCATGCCTAATTCAGGGTACTCCAACACCTCAACCTTTTTGATGTTGTTTTGGGCTAAGATCGCGGCGGGACCTCCGATGGAACCTAAATAAAAGCCACCATGAGATTTACACGCACGAGTGACTTGCGCGGACCTGTTACCCTTGGCGAGCATCACCATGGAGCCACCATTGGCCTGAAACGTTTCAACATACGAATCCATCCTCCCAGCCGTAGTGGGTCCGAACGATCCGCTCGCCATCCCGTCCGGCGTCTTCGCCGGCCCCGCGTAATAAACCGCGTGGTTCTTCATGTACGTCGGCATTTCCTCGCCCGCGTCTAGAAGTTCTTTTATTTTTGCGTGCGCGATGTCCCTAGCTACTACGAGAGGCCCTGTGAGTCTCAATCGCGTAGACACCGAACAAGCGTTCAACGTTTCCAAAATCTCACTCATAGGCTTGTTCAGATCTATGTTCACAACCACGCCCGAGTCGTCCAAGTGCTCATCCTTGACATCAGGGAGATACTTGCTCGGGTCCGTCTCCAGTTGCTCCAAGAACACGCCTTCAGGGGTGATCTTGCCGTTGACCTGTCTATCCGCACTGCAAGACACCCCTAATCCAACAGGACAAGATGCTCCATGTCGGGGCAGTCTAATTACCCGCACGTCGTGCACGAAGTACTTCCCCCCGAACTGCGCGCCGATGCCCATGGTTTGGCATAATTTTTTAATTTCTGATTCGAGTTCAATATCACGAAACGCGCGGCCATGTGCGTTGCCCGTGGAGGGTAAATCGTCGTAGTACCGCGCAGACGCCATCTTGACCGTCTTCAAGTTCTGCTCAGCGGATAATCCGCCCACGACGAACGCGAGGTGATACGGGGGACACGCGGACGTCCCTAAAGTTTTAATCTTCTCCTCCAGAAAACTCATAATCCGTTCCGGGTTCAACAGCGCCTTCGTCTCCTGGTACAGGAAAGTTTTGTTCGCGCTTCCGCCGCCCTTGGCCATGAAGTGGAAGTCGTACTGCAACGGGTGTTTGTTCGTGTACAGGTCGATTTGAGCAGGGAGGTTGGACCCGGTGTTCTTCTCTTCGTACATGGTTATGGGGGCGACTTGTGAGTATCGAAGATTGCGCTCAACATAAGCGTCGTACACGCCTTTACTCAAATGCTCCTCATCGCTTCCCTCCGTCCACACATTCTGTCCCTTCTTGCCCATCACGATCGCGGTTCCGGTGTCCTGGCACCCGGGGAGCACCATGCCGGCGGCGATGTTGGCATTCTTCAAAAGTTCTAGAGCGACGAACCTGTCGTTTTCCGATGCCTCCAGGTCGTCTAAGATGTTTCTCAGTTGTTGTAAATGCCCGGGTCGTAGTAAATGTGCGATGTCCGTCATGCCCTGCTTCGCCAGCAACGTTATCGCTTCGGGTTCTATTTTAAGGACCTGTTTCCCGTCCACGTTAATCACACGTACGCCCGTATCCGTAAGCTTCCTCCACGGGATGTTCTTGGGGTTCGCGGGGTCGCTCTCGAACAGGGGCTGGTAGTGGAAAGTCGGGGGGGCGGATGCGGCGTATTTAGCGGTTGTTGCTTTCAAGAATCCATCGGTCCGAGATAAACTCAACAGCCTTCGAGACGCGGTGCGCGCGATGCCGGCCATCTTATTACGAGTACGTGGACGGCCGAGGCGAGTTGCTGCGCCGGAATAGGACACGCGTTCACGGCCAGGCGTGTGCCAGCGCGCGCCTTTGAGTGCCACGAAGGGTTTCAGAGAAAAAATATTGCTCAAAGTTCGGAAAAGCGACTCGACGAAATCAGGGAGCTCAGCGGGCGTTTTGGCGTTTTCCTTCGTGTCGACGAAGTCCCCGCACGTCGCGTTCGCTCGCCACTTCACGAAGCGCATTATTCGCAACGCGTCGAGTAACCCCAAGAGAACGTCATCATGCCCTTCGACCTCGTGGTACGTGCACGCCCCATTATCACAACGCGAGCGTGACCACACCCACCAACCCTTTGCTTTCGCGAATCTCGAGTCTCTTCCCGAACGTCGAACCGACTTTTCGCCTCGGAGATGACGAACTCCATCGTCGCGAAGGCAGCTGTGACTGATTGCGCATACGCGTCGTTGTTCGGAAGACTCGAAACACATCGCACGAGTACGTCGGAACACACTCGAGATGCACGCCTGGCGCACCAAACAACAAGCATCCCCATCCCTTACGGCGCGTCTCATCACGCTTCCGATGGTTCGACTGTCAAACGAGTTTTCGGTCCACATTTTTTGACATCCCTTTCTTTTATATTCCCATCCTCCCCCCCCCAGAACGGCCGTTTCATCCCCGACAAGAGTAACGTGTGGAGGGATTGTTGTGACGGGTACTACGACTGGGTCAAGGAACACATCGAAGAAGGGTGCCCTTTAGATGAAGCCGACCACTGCGGCGACCCCCCGATGTTGTTGGCTGCAGGAAATGGACACACTTCATGCTGCGACCTTCTTCTCTCCGAAGGCGCCGACATCCAGCAAGCCGGCTTGATGAAGGAAACCCCCCTCTCACGAGCAGCGCACAACGGCCACTTCCACACCGTCAAGTTTCTCGTCGAGAACGGCGCTGAGGTTGATTCGCTGGACATCGGGGACAACAGTTCATTACACTGGGCTGCGATGCGCGGCCACGTCGAAATCGTAAACTACCTCCTCCAAAACGGAAGTGATAAATCAATCAAAAACAAACAAGGGAAGATGGCCATCGACCTGTGCCAGCCCGTCTGGTCGCACGCGTGGAAGTACACACGGGAGCTGTTGCGTTGATAGGCGAAGTGGTGAGACGATCTACTTTGAAAGGTGCGACTTAGTACTTAGAAAGGTAAACGTAGTATCTACAATCGTACGCTGAAAGATACGTGCGCTCGTGAAAATTTGTCAATGAAAACATTCGCGCACTAAATTTGTCTCTAAGCTTCATTGTACCACCATTTGTCTTTATTCGCTCTCTACGCTGCAAGTCTCTATGGGTTCTTTCAAGTACCACTGCTTACTGTACGCAAGTAACACTCCTACAAGTACCACCGCTTACTATCGTCAACCAGTACCTGCCACCATCCCTTTCGCAGTCAGTGCACGACTACTACGTTCAGATCGGAGTTATCGATCAAATATTTCGCCACCGACCCCGCCAGCGCTTCTTCCCACCACTTCTTACTGTGGTGCGCGACGATTAACATCTCGGCGTCGACTTGTTCCGCGCGTCTTTTGACCATGTCCGCGATGGGCTCCCAGGTGGTTTCTAGAACTGCGTCGAGCTCGATGGGCTGGGGGAACGGGGTCATCGCGGCGCCGCCGTCAGCGATCTCGCCTACGAGCGTCCCGCCGCAAAAGCCGCGGACGCCAAAGGGGGGGTCAGTTAGTTAGGGATGTGTGGATGGTGAGTAATTCCTCACAGGATGCGTTGAAAACCGGAAGACCCTTACGCGTGCACGGCGCGTGTAAGGCGAACATGATTTAAGTACTACCTCTCAATATACCTACCGTGTTTCTCCTTCAGTCCCTTGTACACGTCGTCTAACATGGCTTCCGTGCGCAACACCGCGGCGGAGAAGTACTGGTCCTGCGCTTTCGGGTCCGCGAACAAGTCGTATGGCACGTAATGCATGGAGGGAAGGGAGTAAGGGGGGGACGCGAGGGAAGAGTAAAAAAGGGAAGGGAAGGTCAGATGAGAGTCAGATGAGATTCAGACAGAAACAGAAATACGGGTGAGTGATCCTACACAGACTCAACTCACCCGTACTTCCAGCAACTGTTTCGGCGCCCAGGACTCGTCGTACATGGGATGGTGAGGGGTTCTGTCACACGGAAACGCGATTTGGGATTTTCGTGTCACGGTGCCGGAAACGGAAGGCCTTGGGGAGTCGTCACTTATCTGGTCGCCAAGGGGTCCGTAGAATGTTGCGAGCCTGGGGTCGATTGAGATGGCGCAGTGCACGATGTGAAGGAGGTCGCCGGATCTGCAGATGTGCTGCACCGCCCACTGCACGGCGTGTTCCGATTCAACTGAGCCGTCCACTGCGACCATGATCCGTCGCTTGTACGCGTAGTCACGTGCCTCGGGGGGGTAGAACTTGGAGTAGCCCACCTCGCCTGCGATGTACGCGGCCGGGGATTTTTCGTTTGAAGAAATTTCATCGATTGGCTTGGCGTCCCAATTTTGCGCGCCGCTCGTGTCCCACCCTTTTGGGTCGCCGACGATGGGGTCATCTTCCTCTACGGCATCAGTAGCGTCATCAAGGTACTCTGTAGCGTCCGCGACGATGTTGTTCAGCTTGTCCTGCGCCTTTCCCACTATGTCGTGGCCCGAGGCGCCTTCCCCCGCGGACTCGTCGTCGTCCGCGAGGTGAGGGTCCGGTGCCTCTGTCGTCGTTTTGTCCGAGGAAGTCGTGCGTGTTTGCGCGTCGTCGTCGGGTGCTGCGGCGCGTGAGATGGGTATTTCACGCGCGGCGAGTCGCGACAAACGCGCTTGAAGCCGTGGGTGGGGAAAGTACGCGGTCGTGGATGCCGTGAAGGGAATGCCGCGCGTGGCGTACGTTCGAGAGGAGCCGTCTCTCGACGACGAAAGCAACGACTTGGTCACTTGGCCGGGGCTCGAGACTTTGGACCGCGCCAGTCGAGCGGCGGCGACGCGAACGCGAAGCGCGGTGAGTGCGGTTGCGGACACGGCGGACATGATATTGGACGTGAGGAACGCGAAGAAAATATTGGTGTAGATGATCGTAGTAGTCACCGCGCGGGTCGTTGTAGTAGGTGTCGTTGTATTTGTCACGAAGAAGAAGGAAAACTGTAGGACGATTCCAAGAACAAAAATGCATGTCATTTCAAATCCCGTGCACGTCGTGCTATAACCCCTTAATCGTAT
>TARA_B110000977_G_scaffold189767_1_pt1 | contig 15909 bp, 11 predicted proteins | sample TARA_B110000977 | Tara Oceans TARA_B110000977 (sample SAMEA4397798) | marine metagenome | biome: Polar Biome; feature: [SRF] surface water layer (ENVO:00010504); material: water (ENVO:00002006), including particulate matter (ENVO:01000060) such as... | depth 5 m | reverse complement strand
ATCGTCCCGAACGCGTGGGACCAGCACGACAACGCGGCGCGCGCGAATCGGATCGGGCTGGCAAAGGAGATATCGATCAAGAATTTTGTTTCACTTCGAAACGCTAAGCGCAACGCATGGGTGATACTTGAACTGGACGCGGCGCGGAAGTGCGCGCGTGACAAGCTCGAGAGGTGCGAAACCTTTGACCGCGATGCGTCAACCTGGGAAGGTACGGTCAGAGCGGCGAAACACGTGCTGGCGTTTGGACGGTGAGTGAGAAAGTTCCGTGTTTTCTGTATCGAAAGCTAGGCGTTTTTACAACCAGATGTACCACTTCTCGGATTGTTCACGGACTGATACTGATGTGCATACGCACGGGCGTCGGCGAGACATCTGGCGCGTGGGATGTTTCTTTCCCAACGCCAGAAGAAACGTTTTCTTTCCCCGCCGTGCTCGCCGCTCTTTGCGCCAGACGCTTCGCCAACGGTTGTACGATTTCGTCGTCGTCATCCTCGTCGCTGAAAAAAAGTCTATCATCACTGTCCGAGGACTCCACGTCGCCGTAGAAATCATCCCTCAGCTGCGACATATTTTCGGGAATCGTGGGAGGTTTGGCGGTTGAAAAGAAGCGTTCCATTGTTTTTCTTTTTCCTGATGCACCTGTTTTGTTTTTCTCTGACAGAATACTTTTTCTCAGCCCCGCCGCGAGCGCGCTTCCCCAAGACATCGTTTTGCCGCACTCAGGACAAGTGCCTTTGGGAGGAATCAGGGTTTCGGCTGAGGGCGGTTCTGTGTTTGTTTCAGCCGCATTCACTTCAGCTTGCTTGAAAAATACACCAGCCAAACAGCTAGGGTGCGCTCGGAACGAACAGTCGGGACACCCGACTTTTCTTCCATCGCTAGACGAACAGCCGCAAACGTTTACTCCTACGTGACACACGCCGCATTGGTTGGCTCGTTGATTCGTGGTGACATGAGCAAGCTGTGTTTCATCTAGGCCCTCGCATCCAGATACCGACACGGACGCGTCCGATATTGTAATGACGTCGTCGTCGTCATCGATTGCATCGTCGTCTTCTTCGTTCGTCCCAGCGTCATCCTTCCCCTTGAACGGTCCCGCGTTCTGGGTCAGATATGCCATGTCACCTCGTGTGATTTGCACGTGTTCTGGTGGTGCTTGACACACACCTGATACCGCGATTCGGTGCGTCTCGTCGTCAAAGAAGTGCACGGTCAACGGTAGGTGGCACCACGGACTTAAACCCAGCATCGCGAAGACTAGCTTGGTTTTGTTCGGAATAGATGAGGACTTGTCACTCACCCCCAGCTTCGCGGCGGTTTCCCGGACCGCCCGGCTCAACCGCGGTTTCTGCCACGCCCACTCGAACTGTAACGCCTGTACCTTTGATGGGAAGCCGTGCACTATTACCATCATACTGCAGGGGCGTAACCTCCTGGTGTACTTGGCGCCGGACGATAACACGCCGTTGTGTTGCCGTAAACGTCGGGGGGGGTCCACGGTGAACCCGACGTACGACCTACCCTTCATCGCGGGGTTCTGGGAACCCACCAGATAACACCCGAAGAAACGGCGACCGCTCGTCGAGAGGATGGGGCCCGCGGCGCGCGATGCAGGGGCCATGACGTCCACGTGCGACGCGGAGTGAGATCCGAAATCCTCGGCTGCGCCAAACGTTTTGAATAACGACTCAATCAGATGTCAAATTGCCGCCCGAGCCCTTTAGCGCCTTCATCACAGCTCTTCGCACCCACCGCGTGCGCACGACACTGTCAGCGCACGCGGATGTACATGGCATCCGCGTGCGACATGTATCTAGCCGCGGTCGGGGGCACGCGCGCGGCGTGTCGTCGTTCCCCGACTGGTTCTAATCGCGAAAGCAAAAGCAAAAGCACCACCGCCGCCGCTCGCCGTTTTTTCTCGGGCCACGTCTCTACCTCAACTCTTCGAGGTAGGCAGGTGTCCGATCTCTTTCGTCGCCGCACGGTCACCCCCCGCGCCGCGTCCCTCCCCCCCAACAAGGAGTGGCCGCCGAGCGACGTGTGGTCCGAGTTTCGGGCGACGCACGCGGGGACGTGGGTGGGATGGAGCAAACGATTCGCCCCGAACGGAGAGTCGAAAATGAATGACGCCGACGCCGACTCCCAGTGGACCCGCACAAGCGCTGCGTCTGAATTCGCCGGCCCCGGGGGCATCGACGCAATAGACACGCTGGTGATTGAGACGAAGTATGTATCATTGGATGATGGGAAGAACTCAAAGAACGGAGAACCCGAAAGCAAATTCACCTCCTCTCTACTCCCCGGCGGCCAGATTGGAAAGATGTGCGTCGCGACTGGTGATTTTATTTCAGGGCCGGTCGTGTTACCTGATTGCGTCGACGGTATGGTCGTGACGTTCGAGTCTTGCTTCGTGAAAAGGGTCGAGGAGGATAATAAAGATAACTACGGGAGTGACGATCTATTACCGTGGGATGAACGGATGGAAAATAACGAGTTACCCACCGAACGCGTGAGAATAAAAATAGAAGTGGAAGCGAATCCAACCTCCAAGCGGAACTGGCGCGCCGCCGGGTTCGAAGTGTTCGTGGAACGCAAGGAAGGTTTGACCGGTGATATAGGTGATGATTTGAAAGACAAGGAAGGTATTGAAACTGAAGTAAACTCTCAACCCCGGTCAACTCGCTTGGGCGAGGACGACATCGCGACCGGTGAGTGGCGCTCGCGGGAAGGCGCTACGTTTCTCACCTGCGAATCGCTGTTGGACGATGCCGCGTACGCCGAGTTTTGGCTGGAAAAGTTGCGAGGCGATGACGATTCCACCGGGCAGGGTGACGATTCGAATTCCAGTTCCCGCGCCCGGGTTGGCAAAAAGAAGGGACGAGGGCGGGTGGTGATCAAGACGGACACGGGGGTGACGAAGACAGGTACCGTCTCGCAAAGCGAGCAGGATGAAAAGGATTTAGAAGAAAAGGAGGAGCTGGAAAAAAAACGTCTTCTCAGTTTGCCAAAGCCGGACCCGGAAGGCTTGGTCGTCGTGCCAACCTGGGCGGTTGCCGCCAAAGCGCCATTCACCAGTGCACACGAGTACGTAGTGGGCGGAAATTCACCGCTGGCGCTGTTACCAGGAAGGCTATGGGTTTTAGTGGAGAGCGTTAACGACGAGCTGTTGATCGAGTGCGGCGTTTATTGCGGCGACGGCGGGCTCGGCGAGTCCGGTTACGAGCTGGCGGAAAACGGCGACGTAGAGGTGAACACTGACCACCGACGAGCAGTAGCGAGAAGGTACGAAAGAGGTGGCCGTTTTGCATCTGCTTTTTTCGTCGAGGAACGCGTGATGAGTAAAGCCGAGCTGGAGGACGAACTCGAGCCCGGGGAAGGGGACAAGCCGTTGACGTTTTGATCAAGTCAGTTTTATGAAAATTATTCAAAACAATACGAGTACCATCGGTCTCTCAACGTCTCACCAGTACTTCGGCCGGAAGCTTCACTCGCTGCCGCGCCGGGCAAACCTTGACGGTGTAGCCGCGACCGCGCGGGGTCGCGTGCCCCGGTGGCGCAGCGCCTGGGGCGGGGTTGTGAAGGCGCGAGTCCACCATTTGCACATCCCGCGGAGTCTTGGACGAGACGGCACCGGCGCTTGCACATGGGACGGTACGAGCGTTCGCCGTTGAAGCAGCCTGGCGTGCCGAACAAGGAGACCGCGGCGGAGCATGCGCGGAGAATTGCGAAGACACGAGCGCAGTACGCGAACATGTCACGACGCGGCGGCGCGCTGCAAGGCCGGTTGCGCACTTCATCAAGAGACGGTCACGGCTTTGGTGCCGTTCCCGTGAAACAAACAACCACACGATTTGAACCCCGTAACGACACGACGCCACCAAAAACTCGGGTCTCCTCGCAGGCTTGGAAAAGAAGTTCCGACACGTGTGACAACGACCAACCGAAGGAAGTGCGGGACGCGTTGGCGTACGCGCACGGTGATGAAGCTTCGACGTCCGGGTCTGATTCAGATTCAGAATCAGATTCGAACGAAACAACTCGAGTTATTAAAAAAACGCACATTCGACTTCCCACGCTCGCCGCCACCGACGATGCGCCCATAACCCCCTCGCGCGCTTGGTTTACACGCAAAACGCGGAGCACGAGTGACCGGTTCGCGGCTGATATCGCGAAGCTGCGTGAGGGACGTGAACGAAAAGAAGCGGAGGAAGGAACTAAACGCGTCGACTCGGCGACGCTTGCCGCGGCGGCTTCGGCGAAACTCGCAAAAGCGTCCGCCGAAGACGCGGCGGACAAGATGGAAGCCTTCGCGGCGAGGATGGCGGAACGCGCAAGAGCTCCATGTTCAGATGAAGATGAGGAGGATGAACATTTGGGTACATCGTCGGAGGAAGTATTATTTGACAACGATGTACGCCCGACGTCATCACATCAAATCAGAAATGTTCCACCGCCTTCGCGACCCGCATCCTCGGCGCCTTCCCTTTTACCTCCGCCGCCGACCCCGAGAGAAGCTGTTCCCTCTTCCTTCGACGGGTTCTTGGGGTTAGGAAATACGGGTAGTAGCCAAGCACGTCAAATCGGTCAAGCTGGCGTTTCCGCGACACACGCGCTGCACGCGGCACGCGACGCTTTGAACGCTGCCGCCGCCGCGAACGCCGAGCTTCGAGACGCCGCGAAGCGCACGCCGTTTCGGGGTAAAACGAAAACGTCTCCCCCAGAAAGGAAACCGTCACCGCGACTCGACAATACACCCCCTGGAATCTCGACACGGAGTGAATCGCGTTTGCATTCTGCTGTAAGCCCGAAAAAGGAAAGCGACACTACCGAGTCACTACCTGATAAAAAATATAAAAACATGGAACCCGTATCGTTTGATTTCTCAAAATCTTTGCGCCGCGCGATTGACGACGGGCGGGAGAGGCATTTACAGGTTCTGGAAACGTATAACACGATTGCCTCTCGGTGTCGAGCCATATCCAAAGTACACACACGTGTCACTGTGCACCGCCTCCTTGAATCAAAACAAAATCCGGAAGATGACGACGCGCGCGAAACGTCGGACGAGGACGAGAAACCTTCATCGCAGACTAAAACAAAGTCAAAAAAACTTTCCCCCTTCCGCGTCCCGTCTCGCGATGACACGCTCCAGCTGATTCGGGACATGGAGGACAGGGCGCGTCGGAAATACGCGGAGCAGGCTTTGGAGGAGGAGGAATTCGCGGACCGGGGTGCGGCAGCGAATAAAACGGTTTTTTCGACTTCCAGTCCTCCTCGCGGATTGCAAAAGTTGGCGACTCACAGCTCTATTGGTGACACATCAAACGGCTTGCCGGCTTCGTTCCGGCCGTTCGGGCCGCAACCTGGAACGAGTATGCATACGTACCACAGCCAGTCACACCAAGAAGAGGTACAACACGAAAGTTCCGACTCGGACGACTCCGCGGGGTTGACGCCGGAGCTTCATTCGCGAGCAAACAATCTGTACGGGCACTTAGTCGCGGACGATTCGGAACACTTTTCACTCGACGACGTATGGGCAAACAGTGCCGGGCACGGACAACAACCAACGCGTCCGCACCAAGTGCACGATTTCGAATCCCTCGTGGCGTACGCGTTCCAGTGATGTATTAAGCGCGGAGGGTGACATTTATTTGTGAAGAGATCTTTTTCTTTTTGATGAACTTTATTACGGGGCGGCGCTTGCCGTTCCGCCAGAAATCGATCGCGATGAGCCACGCCGTGTCTTCCCTCGCGTTTTCGCGCGCGTTCACCAGCGCGTGCCTTCCACGCAGTCGCGGGTACGTTTCTTGCATCGTGTGTGTATGCCTGAACCGTGCGGTGCACCGAACCGGGACGGCACTTGATGTGCGCCTCGTTTGGATATTTTCTGACCCCCTCTCCGAATTCTCACCTCCAGGCTCGCCTCCCGCGCCCGCGCTCGCACTCACATAGCCCCCCGCGCCAACGCGGACGCGCACTCCGGCATCGTTGATGATCCGCTGGTGCACAGGTCGAGTTTGGTTTCCACGCGACTCGCGCCCGAGCGAGCTGGCGTCGAGTCATCACCGAAACCGACTGGGGCGATTTCCCTCTCCGATCTCGACGTACATGGCTCGAGCCTGAAAGCCACGCGATTGACGCCGCAAGCGAATGGAGCATCAGTCACTGCTGCTGGTAGCACTACTCAACCCAAACCCGTATCCCCTTCTGCTTTCTCCTCCGCCGCCAAGCCCGGCGAGCGGAACGGAACCCCGCTGTTGTACGTCTCCCCCACGTGTCCGCACGCGCACAAAGCCTGGTTAGCTGTGTTGGAAACGTGCGGCGATGATGAAATCAACATCAGGTTCGAGGACCTTTCCAAGAAAAGCGCCAACCTCCAAGACGCTTTTGGTTTAGGCACGTATGAAGCAGAGCCCTTGGTCGCCAAAGTTCCGGTGTTGCAGCACGATGGGCGAACGCTGGTGGAGAGCATTCTCGTCGCGACTTATGTTGCGGAAACTTTTGGGAAAGATGGCAAAGATGGAATTCTATACCAATCCCCGACAGAGCGCTACGCCGGGTCGTTGTTCGCCTCGCAGTTCAACGCGCTGACGCCTTTGTACATGCAGGCGCTGAAAGCCAAGTCGCAAACAGAAGTGGAATCCAAGCTGGACGCGTTGAGAGCGCAGCTCAGGCAGTGCGAGCGGACGCTGGCCATCGCGCAGCGGGCGTGTCTAGACGCGGATAGTAATGCGGGCGACGGGCCCTTCACGTGCGGCAACCGGTACACCTTGGCCGAGATAACCACCTCAACTATGATTCCCCGACTCGCGTTGGTGCTGGGCAGCTACCGACAGTTTAGGTTCCACAAGGAGCTTGAAGTCATGGGACTGACCCGGCTCGCGAAGTGGGTAGACGCGTGCGCCGAGCGCCCAGCCTTCAAAAAGTCACAGCAACTTGCCAGCGACGCCACGGGGAAGGATTACGGAAGCGCCATAATCGACTTCTCGGGGAAGTTTGTCACGTTCAAGTGAGTAGTAATGATTGTCATAGTATTGATGACTAGTCTTACTATAGTTGGTGATCGGCGTAGTATTAATACTATAGTGTAACAGAAGAAAGGGAAGAGTAGGTGAACAAGACGGGGGTGAGGTTTTAACTGATTTATTGAGAGATCGACTAGAAATCCTTGAGTTATTTACTCCTCGATCAGAGGACTAAAATCACAAGCAGAGACACTTTTGCGACTCGACCCGAAATTGTTCTACGAAAAGCGGTTAGGCATTGCGTGGCGCGCCGCCCGGGTGGCCATGGAGACGCGCTCGTTGCGCCGTGCGCGCGTGTTTCGATCGTGGCTCGTCGATCACACGTGGGCAATGCACCTGCAGGCGCTTTGGTGGAGCACGCGGTGGGTATCGCGAGGGTGCCTGAACCGAACGTGTTCCCGTTTTTGACGCGAGACATGGTTTTCGGGCCGAGGGATGGCGCGTTGCGAATAGAGCCTTGGTGGCTGGAGCCGCGGTGCTGGATGGTGATGCTGTGCCCTGCACTGTTCCTCGCGTCGTGGAACGCCCCGCGGTTTTTGCGAAACACTACGAGCGTTGGTGCGACACCTTGCACGTCTTGGGTCATCTCGCGCGCCACGCCTCGTACTTCCACGGAGAGGTTGTAGACACCTGTGGTTTGTTTCTCTGGATGCGGCCGATGTTACTGCTTGGGGGGGCGCTGAGCCTTCGGTACGAGTGCCGGAAACAGGTCTACACGCACATAGGGCGAATAGGTTTGGACGCACCCCTGAACGTGTATCGGAAAAGGTGGCAGACGGGGGGTGGGGGCGACGGCGGAGGTGTTTCGACGTTGCATCAACTGGATTCATCTGATTTGTTTTTTTCAGTAGCTCAAGAACTCCCCGCGTACGTTGCTCACGTCGCGTTCATCGTCGGCGTGTCGTACCTTTTGGAGCGCAAGGACAAGAACGAGTTTAAGAAACATCTCGCGGACGTCAACACGATCGCCCGGGGTGCGCAGGAAAGTGAGCGAAGAGCGCACAGGAGGAGGTGGACCGTCGCGCCGAGGTGAGAAAAAAAGAGAAGGAAATATATTGGGTTATCAGTTAGCCTTTAGCGTCCCACCCTTTAAGCGTAGTATGGAATAAGAACAAAGATTCAGAGAATGCTGTGTTGTCTTGCATATTTTATGTCTCATTATAAAAGAAGCTATCCGGCGCAACGACGTTGCGCTGCGCGACGCAATGTTTTGGCGTCCGCGTTCCTTTCGTGGAATTTGTACGTCTCAGATTCATTGGAAAATCTCTTCGAAAACTGAGGAATGAATAACGGCGATTTCGTCGTTTAGTTGCCAGCGCCTTCGAACTGGTAGGTGGAGTACAGGTTGCGCTGGTTGGCCGCCTGGTTGGCTTGGTTGACGACTTCGCGGGAGCCGTGGGCGTAGAGGTCGTCGGACATGTCGTCGCGCTGGGCCTTCATGTCGGCGCACATCTTGTCGAAGGTGGACGCGGAGATCATGTGGCAGGTGCGGTCCACGTGCCACGAGATGGGGCCGTACGTGGAGCACATGGTGTTGGAGCGGGTGGTGCCGGTGGTGGAACCGGTGTACGCGGTTATCTGGGTACCCTTGTCGCCGTCGACGATCATACCACGGATGAGGTCGGGGTAGTAGTAGCTCTCGTCGTTGACGATGGTGAACACCTGCGACTGCACGCCGATTTGCTGGGCAGTGCCGACGACGGCGATGTCACCCTGCGCGGCAGAGTTCAAGCTAGCTGCGGTGGTCGCGTCCATGTTGCAGAAGACACCATCGTAGAAAGGGGTCTGGTACTGGTTGACGGTAGCGCACGCGCCGAAGGCGGAGTGGGGCCAGTGGACTTCGTAAGTCTCGCCGACTTTCATGCCGGCGCAGTGCTTCCAGTCGAACTCGGTGGTGAACTTGGCGTCGGTGGCGTCGTAGTGGTAGCAACGAAGGTTGGCGGAGTCAGTCGTGGCGAGGAGCTTGCGGTGTGCGGAATCGCTGGGGCCACGGTCCGCGACGGTACCGGCATCGTCGAACTGGCCAGTGGACCTGTGCTCGGCGCCAAGGTGCCAGTGCACGTTGACGGGGCAAAGACCTTTTTTGTAGAACTGCTGGGTGATCAGGTTGGAGTCACCGGTGATATCACCGGCGGCGAAAGTTTCGACTCCGTTCGCGTTAGTGGTCATGGTAACGTCACCACCAGCCTGTTCGATGGCGGTATTGACGCACTCGATGTTGTCCCAGCCGGAGGTGGGCTTGGTACCGGCGCAGTAGTTGTCGCCGGCGAAGACGCCACCGTGCTCCGCGGAGGCGGGGGTCTCGGCGGTGGCAGCGGCGGAGAGGTCGGACACGTCCGACGCAACGGCCGCGATCATGCCAAGAGACGCGAAGGATGCGGCGCCGACGACGGCGACGCCGACGCCGAGGCAGATGGCAGCCTTGGAGGAGATGGCGCCCTGAGGCTGCATCTTGGGGTTAACTTCAAGAACGGAGGTCATGGTGCTGTGTGGGAGGTGGAAGGTGCGTGAGATAGTGTCGGAACTTACCGGGAGAGGGGTGAGTTTAGGGTTCATTAAATATGGATAACGAACGGTGCCTTTGAAGACACTTTTCTGTGCCTCTCATTCGATTTGTATGCCAATTTCTCGGCAACCGTGCCGAATGTCAGTCAGAAGTATTGTGAAAATGCAAAACTATTTGCGTGTGGACACTTGAACACACTTTTTGGAAATACACATCCAGTCTACGTAAAATACAGAAAACCAAAAAAATGAAGGGCTCCGTGTTGCTGACGAAATCCCCTGGTGCCCACCGAATTGACGAGTCGTGACTCAAGGAATTATCGTATTTGCATCTGCGACGTGTGCGTTGCGGGACAGTTGGTTTTTCGTGCGTACGGGCGCGTTGGGAGGTATGTTCTCCGAACTGCTCGTTGAAATCAAGGTTGCTGACCGTAGCCCTTCCGTTTTAAATGGAAGCTTCTCTTTCTTGAAAGAAAACAAAAGAGGTTCTTTCCTTTCGAGCCTCCCTTGCGACTCCTTTTCCCGCCTCGAGCCTCGATTGTTGTCCACTTGTCATGACGCCGCACGCGGTGTCGCGGCTCGCTGGGCCGGTGCTTCGCGGCGCGGCGCATCGCGCGGGGTCGTTTTCGCGCCAAAGGGTTTCAGGGCAAACCCCTCGTGGCTCGTTCCTTCTCAAGCACACGACACACCGCATAGCCTCTTCTAAGGTTCCGCAAACACACGCGTCACCTTCCGACACGTCGCAGTGGGTCACCCCCACCTGGGACGTCCGCGTTTTGTTCGACGGCGAGTGTCCTCTGTGCGTGCGGGAGGTTGACTTCTTACGCGCGAGGGATGACAACAACGGGAGGCTGGACTTGGTGGACATCGCGTCGTGTGAGTACGACCCGGGGGAGAACCGAGGGATCGACTTCGAGACTGCGATGTCCACGATTCACGGCATAAAAAAAGACGGCACTGTCGTCACCGGCATTCCAGTTTTCGAACAGGCCTACACCGCCGTGGGCCTGGGGTGGGTCTACGCGTTCACCAAGAACGAAACGTTGTCGAAGTTAGCGACCAACTTGTACGACTTCTGGGCCAAGAGACGACTGCAGGTCACGGGAAGGCCGTCGATGGTGACGGTGATGGAAGCACGAAAGTTGAGGGAACGTGCGGGTGGGAAAACCGCGTGCTCAGTGGCGCAAGAAAAGACACAGGTATGATGACCGAATACAGTAGCATAGAAATCTAGTTGTTATTAAATGAACCTTGTGGTGCTTTTGACCATTTTAGGCGCGCCGTTTTCGTTTAAGGGCGCGGAAACTTTGCGCCCCGCGCCCATCACCAACGCGTCGCGGTTCTCAGCGTTTGGATCGGACAAACTCGACGTCAAGTGCGGCGGCGGCGGATGGGCGAATGCACGGGCGTGCGCTGAGAGATTCGCGGCTTCCCTGAACCGTCTCCGCGCGTCAACCGAGACGGCGGATGCGCTGTCTCCGTTGGTAAACCGTGTACCCCCTTTTTGTGGCGACCCGTTCGCCACCGAAACGCCACTACCAAATGCGCCGTCGGCGCCGTCCACGAAGGACGACGGCGGCGAGCGGCTCTTCGCGCGGCGCATCTCGCTCTGAGAAAACGCGGAGGTTTCATTTGGAGCCGGGGCTGTTGAGGGAGGCGTTTCGGGAACACTTTTCGCACTTTCGATTTCGTTCGCAACGTCCATCACGCTCGCCGCGGGTGCCCTCGGCGAGGACTCCGCGGACTGGGACGGATGCTTCGTTGGAGGGGCAAGCGATTGCGCCAGCCGCGCGTTTTCCTCGTCCTCGACGCTTTGCGCCGCTTCCGCCGCCGTCGCCATGCGCGCAGTTCGCTGCACCGACAAACGCAACGCGCGCGTCCTGGTATCCGCGAACCGCTCCGCCGCCTCCGCCACAGAACGGACCTGTTCGTACGCCTTGGTCCAAGTGGAGGTCGTGGTTTTAGGCACAACAGGCGGCTTTCCAGACCCAACCGGTACTCGCCCGACGTCCACGCGCCGCGAACTTGTTTGTTTCCCTTGTTTGTTTGTCAGCCTCACGCTCCGCACGCTCTCGCTCGCGCTCTCCGCGTCTGTTTCACTGGGCGTGGCGAAGTTTTCCTTCCTGCCAAACTCGCCTACGGAGCCGAACAGCGCGCGCAGGTTTGCGTTACTGGTTTTGGTCAGCGCCTCGGCTGGCGAGTCGCGCGCGAGTTCCACGTCGTCGTCGTCTCTTTTATCCCCCAGGAGCGACACGGATTCCCCGTCCCCGTCTACGCCCCGTCGCGGCGGGTCCCTGTGCCTGACGAGCAGAATCGCGATCACCACCACCCCGGCAACGCCCACGACGGATAGGGGCGCCAGCATAAGCGTCGCCGCCGGGCGGTCATCCCGCCTGGTGTCCGCGATCGCTTGCTGCACCGCGTCCAGCGTCGTGTCCACCCGCAGCGCTTCTTCATCAGCAGCCGCCACTGCTTCCGCTTCAGCCGCAACTGCGTCAGTCGCGGCGGTGGTAGCGTCTTCCTGCTCAACAGCGTCACTTTTCTGCGCCCCAGACCTGTGTCCCCGCTTAGAGCCTTGGTGTGCATGCACCGCGTGCGCCATGTCGCCTTTCTTCGCCTCCCCCACCACGCCGACGTCGCTCGGCGCGGCCACCTCGTCCGTCTCAGAAAGCGTTTCCCACTTCTGGAACTCGCGGTCTGTATCGGGAACGTGCGTGGGGAGCTCTGTGAGAAACTCCTTTGAGAGATGCGCATCACCCGCGTGTGCATGCTTAGCGATTCCGCTCGGGGTCAGCACGGACTCGTCGCCGGGCTTCCACCCGCGCGCGACCTGAGTTTTGCTCAGGGAATCAGAATGCTTTTCCTTGTGAGACGAAGTTTTTGTGGAGGCGTGCTTCGTTTCGGAAGAGTGCTTTGTGGACGTTTCCAAATCCTTCCCATGATGGGACGCGTGGTGGTGGTGAGACTCATGGTGTGCGCCGCTCTTTTCCGAAACACTGGAATCCTTGCCCTTGCCCATTGTCGCCACGAACGCCGCGTCGTCGTCCAGGTTGAAGGTCGCGACTTTCGCGGTTTTCGACGTCCGCCCGAGCGCGGAGCGCAGGCGCTCGCCCGCGGCGCTCCGCTCGTCAACCACCGCGCCCAGCGCGGCGACCAGGCGCTCATTGACGGCGTCTATGTCGTCTTCGGTAGTGCGGTTGGCATCAATATCCTCGGCGACGGTGATTTCCTCGGTGCCTTCTTCCGTGAGGAACGCGAAGGCGTCGGGCGCGGGCGCGAGCGCGTCAGTTTCATCGTCCTCCACGAAGAGGTCGTCGCCGATTGAGGGAGCGGGTGCGAACGCGTCGTTCCCATACACGTGTTCCACCGAAGTCTCGAAACCACCTTCCGCATCCACCGGTTCTTGTATCCACTGACCAACTATTTCCTCATCACCACTGGGCGCCTGCGCTTCAGAACCGCCATCCACACGAACCATAAACGTATCCGCGATGTCCTCCGCGACTTCGTTTTCGCCGCCAGGCAGGGTTACGTCAACCGCGGAGTCGGCGAGGTGTTTGGCGTACTCAGCGAGGTCATCGCCGACCGTCGAATCTGACACGGGTTCCAGCGTGTGCTCTGCCGCGATCAAAATGGCGTGCTTGTCGCCAGGCGCCATGGAGGGGGAATCCACGTCGTCCGGTTCGGGAACGGAAGCTGAGTCCGTCGAAGAGTCGATGGAAAAATCCTCACCGCCACTGGGAGACTCCGCCATCAAGGGTTCGGACTCCTGCCAATCGGACTCCTGGCCAGCCTCAGGCGCTTCCGCCACGTGCGTTTCCAAATGTGAATCGTCATACGAAGCCTCCGGGCCTTCCGCGTCGTCTGAGGAACTAGAACTCGGACCGAGTGCTTCTTGCGCTCCCTCTGGCGCTTCCGCTTTAAACACTCCGAGTTCCGCCCCCCCCTGTAATCCCGCTTCAAACTCCGCTCTGCGCTGCGCCTCTTCCCGCTCAAACTCCGCACGCTGTTGCTCCATGTACGCGATTTTTTCCACATCCTCGCGATCCTCTAGCTCGGGAGCGCCGGCCGCCTGTATCTCTTCCTGCTCTGCCGCGATGCGTTGCTGTTCCAGCGCCTGCGCCGCGATCAAATCGTTGCGCTCCGCTTCCTCCACCGCGAACCGAGCGTACTCCGCCTGCTGCTCTTCGTACGTCATATCCGGGGTGATGTGCGGTTGGTGGGGTGTGTCCGATTCCTCACCGGATTCATCTACGTCCCCCGCAGTGCTACCGCCGACTTGTGCTTCGAACTGGTACGTGTCGTCGGCTTCCGTACCCACGGGCTCGAACAAGTCGTCGATGGAGCGTTCCTCCGTGACGTCCGCCGCCGCGCTGTTAATGACTTGCTCAAAATCCTCATCCACAGCGGACGCAATCGCGGCGTCGATCTCGTCGTCGTCCGAACGAGGCGGCGGGTCGTCGTTGTCCGACACTAACTCTCCCGAGCTCATTTCGAACATCTCGCTCAGCTCCTCGGCGCTCGCGCTTTCGACGTCGTCAACGTCAACGTCGGACTCGTCGTCCTCAACCTCTTCGCGTTTCTTCGACCCGTGTTTCTTGGACGAGCGGCTGCTCTTGTGACTGGTAGCCCTCTCCTGGACCGCGCCGTCTTCGTGTCGCTCAAGTGCGAACACCAGGTCGTTCGCGTCGTCATCCTCCAAGTCGCCGAAATCCACCGCCCGCGGCGTGTTGGATTTCTTTTTACCAAGCGAGGATGTGGCCTCAATACCCCAGGCGTCGGAACTGGCACTGCGTTTGCTTTTCTTGCCATGCTTCGAGCTATACTTTGATGTACTGTGACCTGACTGTTTAGCACTCCGTCCTAGATCCGCAATCGCACGCGGCGCAACCTCCTCGCGCTCAAACGCGGGGAGCGAAAACGTCACCGCTTTGTTTTTCAAGGAGGATCCCAGATTGGACAACGACACCGCGCCACTGCCTTGCGTGGTGACCACCGCCCCGAGCACCAGCGCGCCAAACGCCACGCTCGTGATCGCGCCTCGAGTCACGTTCCAAGACCGGCCGTGCTCACGCCGTGTCGTGCTACTCGCGGTTAAAGCCTGTGGAGGATGAGAGAGAGAGAATGGTGAGTTCCGAGGGTGAAAAAACACGCGAGGCGGCCCCCCCACGGAAGCGCGTGGTACACACAGGGGCGGTTCCGGGGGCGGTCGGGAGTGCCTTCCGTCAGTGCGTGGAGAACATTTGTGCTGTTTGGGACGACCGCGAGTCACTGTTTGGACCGGTTCACGGGTCCTTTCAGCGCGCGCCCAACAGACAAAAAGAAGCCACGACTTCGGGATGTCCCCGATCGTGGCGCTGGAAACGCGGACGCGCAGAACGTGTCACGCACCATCTCCGCGTCAAATTCAACATCAGCCTGCCGGGCCCCACTCTGGTACCCCCCCGCGCGCACAGGCCCCACCGCCGTGTATTCCATGGCGCGTGCCTAACGTCTGGCAGGAGATGCGCACGGGCGTCCCTTGCACATTTCCTCGGGAGGTTACGTCCTTTTTTTCTCGCCTCTCTCGCGGGTGTTTCGTTGTTTTGACCGACGAAATTCACGAGTTATAGACCGTGAAAGTAACTTGAGTCATAGACCGTCGATGGGGTCGGTTAAGTCGGCTGAAATAAATCGAGAATAGACCTCAAATTTGAGTTTTCAGACTCGTGTGCGTTTCTGGTTCACAACCCAGAAACGAAAATCAAGCAAATCAAATCGCGCTCTCGTCCAACCAGGAGATCGAAAAATCAAATCGGACGAACCACAAAGCGTTATTTGCCAGCTGAGGACGTTTCTTTCTCGTTTTTATCAGCGGACGGTCCGTCGTGACCTCATTCCTGCACACCCACCCCTTCCACCAACACATCCTAACACCAAAATGGCCTGCATTGCCTCCACCTTCACCGGCTCCGTCGCCGCCCTCAAGGCGTCCAAGGTCCAGGTACGTGTCGCGCGATACACCCGCGCACATATCCGCGCTCGCTTTCGGATTACGGGACGGGAAATCGGAAGATTGGCGGCGGTTCGAGCTCGTTCGAAGCGTGATGCTCCTCAACCCGTGCGCGAAACTCGAGTGCGACAGTGATGTACTGTTGTGACTGGTCACGGTCGCGATGATGTCCGGAGCATTCCGGCTGTCGCGGTCTGTGCTTCACACCCCTCGCCTGTCTTCCAACCATCGGCCGCGGGAAATAATATCCCCGCGATCCCGTGTTTTATCCGACACGCCCGCGTCCTCCGGAAACCGAGCCTGACCTTCCCTTTCCTTGTTCCCTTTACCCAAAAACAGGCCAAGTCTGTGTCCACCATGATCAAGGCGGACATCTACCCC
>TARA_B110000977_G_scaffold200131_1_pt1 | contig 15916 bp, 7 predicted proteins | sample TARA_B110000977 | Tara Oceans TARA_B110000977 (sample SAMEA4397798) | marine metagenome | biome: Polar Biome; feature: [SRF] surface water layer (ENVO:00010504); material: water (ENVO:00002006), including particulate matter (ENVO:01000060) such as... | depth 5 m | reverse complement strand
CGATGATGTTTCCAGTGACGGAAGTTTCAGGAACATCAAGTCGATTTAGCACCTAGCGTCGGCTGAGAAGTGTCACCCGTGTTGTGAATACAAGCATCAATTATACTAGCACTAGTAAACCCTAGAAAACCCTAGAAAACCCTAGTAACCCTGCCCTAACCAAACACCTAGTCCTTCTCCACGCCGTCGTCGCGCGGCCCTTTCCGGTCGCCACCCGCTTCGTTGAGCCACGGCCACTTCTTGACCATCCACGGGTACAGATCTTTGTCAACCGCGGCGATTAAACCGTCCACGTTGCCAGGCCACGTGGATATCTCACTCCCATACTCGTAGCCGCTCCCGTCCGTAGCCCGTACGATCCACCCACCCCGGTTCGCCGCGAGCAGCGCTTCGCCAGCGCACGTGTCCCACCGCTTGGTGCCTTTCGCCGGGAACACCCAGACGTCGGCCTTCCCGTCCAGCATAAGCGCAACCTTACCGCCCGCGCCACCCGTGCGTATCACCAAAGAAGGGTGCAGGTTATAAACCGCGCCCTCCACGAACGGCGAGGGGTGTGATCTTGTCGTCGTGACGATCAAATTCTTAGGGTCAGCTGCTTTCGGCTTCGGAACGGGAAAAGATTTAAACATTTCGCGTCCGGCGTGCGAGAAAACCCCAACGCCCAACCCGCCCCACAGCGTGCGGCCTTTTCCAAAGCTCCCTTTGGGAAACGTCTCCAAGTCATCCTCCGGGTCGGCGGTCTTACGTTTCGGCTTCCACCCTTCCGCTTCAAGAGCTGCCTTTGCAGCTGCTCGCTCGACCAATATGTCTAACATCCCTTGCGGCGTGTTGCCATCCAGCCCGACGAAAGGCTGGTGAATAACGCCGGCGACTGGAACGCCCTTGACCGCGATGCCGATCAACACGGTGACGCCCGACCAAAACTCAGGTCCTTCTACGAACTCGCGCGTGCCATCTAATGGGTCGACCCAGATCGTGACGTCACTCTCTACGCAAGAGGCGTGCGTAAGGTAGTTTTCAGGGGTAATAGACGGTCGTTTTGATTCTTTTGACGCATCTTTTTCAGCATCCGCCGTTTCTTTCGCAACCTTTTCCCTCAGTTCCTTCGCGCGTCTCGGCCCCATCTCCAGCTCCCGCGGAACCAAGAGTTCCCAGTCCTTGACGTATTCGCTTGCTTTTTTAAGGTCATCTTCGGTCATTTCTAACGCACCGTCATCGGCATCCACGGTACCGTCCGCATTCATCCCTCCTTTCCCGCCCAGCGCCCCCTCTAACTGTTCCTCGCCGAAAACGGAAACCAAATTCCCGAACCGTTTGCGCAGCGTTTCGCAAATCAAACGCTCCGCCCGGCGGTCCGCTTGCGTTTGCGGGTCCAACGCGATTGGGGGTTTATTCGTAGAGTTATCAGTGCCGGTGCCTGCTTTACCTGTACTTTTTTGACGTTTCTTGTCACTGCTCTTGTCCACCTTCGCACCCCCCGCATCATCAGTGCTTTTATCCTTCACCGTGCCCATGTGTCCGCTCTCGGCGACTTGACGTATGATGTCCCCGGCATCGTCCGCTAAGGCGACGCAAACCCCAAGAACCTCAGCGACAAGTTTCGACACAGGTCCCCTTCGCAATGGCGGTATATCCGCATCCGCCCGAGGTGGCGGCGCATCCGGATCAAACGCAGGGTTATCGTCAGTCTCACCACCTAAACACTCGGCTAACCCGTCAGCCCCTTTCTTCGCGCAAAACAGTAAATGTGGAATCGATCGTCGGTGCGCGCCGTAGTTGGTTTTATTGTAGTTAACTCGCATGGAATCAGGCGTCACGCCTTTCCAAACATCCCCCACTAGGTACCGCGCGTAATCCGCGTACGTGATGTTCATATCACGGCGTAATCTGCTAATGGAATACTCTGTAGCCGCGGACCTTCCAGCGTCGCCGCGCGCCTTTAAATCATTCGCGAGCCGCTCATAATATACTTCGATCAACTCATCAGTCTTGTCAAGCGAAAACTCGGACACGGAAGTCGTCAGGAAGAACGCCAGGTCGTGCGCACACGCCCCCGGCCCGGTCCACTGCCAGTCGATAACAGTGGGCGATGGGGAGTGACTGGAGCAAACAGTCTCGTCGCCTTGCTCGTCGTCGTCCTCGAAGAAATTCTCGCCAAGTTTGGAACCTGCTTTTTGTTTCGCCGCCCGTCTGAACACGATGTTCGCGGCTTTGAAGTCGCCGTGCACCAACGTCGCGCCTCCGTTTTCGTTGTGCGGCGTGCCCCATTCGAATCTTTGAGTTGTCCGCGACACCGCGGATGCGCCAGTTCTCAACCTTTCCCCGAAATCCTCGCCGCACATTTCTCGCAACTTGAGCGCAAACTCTTTTGACTCCTTTTCGTATTTTGGATCGGGGTCGTTTTCAAACGATGCCAGTAACCCCCGCCACGTCGTGTCCATCGCATCACCCACATCCCCCTCTCGCTTCTCAAGGGTCCAGTAACCCCCTCTTGCCCATAGGTCCTTCGGAATGTCGGGCGAATCAGGCAGCCCTCGCCACCAGTGCGCGTGGAACGAGGCGAGCCAACGAACGGCGGCGACCGCTCGGGGGAATCCGCACGCGCCCGGCAATCGAGGCGTGGTACGATTTTTCGCATCGACGTCTGCAGTCGCGTTCGTGGACTCCGTGTTCAAGGTTTCGTTCGTTTCGTGGATCATCACGCTCGCGGTTCGATTCACCTTCGATGAAGTGGTCGCTTCAGGGACCTCGCCCACGGATACCACCGCGACGTCCTTTTCTGCTCCGCCGCGCGTGGTAATCGTCGTCAAGTCGTCATTTTCCATATTCTTCGCCTCGGCGATGCCCTCCTTTTCCTGTTGTTTCTGGATGCTACCAGGTCGAGGACGTCCTACGTCATCCATGACAACGGTGAACGTGTCAGCTGTCGCGTCGCCTTCCACAAGGTACACGAACGGCGTGGCCCACGTCCCTGAATCTCCGCCGTTCGCGTTCGGCGCGCAGCTCCGTTCGCGGTACATCGCGCACTCGCACGCAAAGGATTTTTGCACGCGCAAACGGTGGTCATCGTCGCGGAACGGAACTGACGTGGCGTTCAAGTCCACGTGCTTCACGATCAAATGCCGGGTGCCTAATAGTAGTGGCTTGTGTCTTGGGATGTTCGTGTCCTTGACATCCTTCGTGGTGAGCAGCTTGTCGTGCGTCGTCACGGGAATCACCACCGTGTTGGCTTGCACGATGCAACGATCGGCGTGCACTATCAGGGTGTCGAACCTGATACCGGCTCTGGACACTGCATCCGCGGCGAGGGTTTCCAACGCATCCTTCGTGGTTTCCGTGGCCTCTATCGCGATATCGGAGTTTGGGGCGAAAACCACCGCGTCCAGGGGGGTGTCCAGACCCACGGGTTCAATCGATTCGGTGGTGCCGCTTTGTACACTTGCGCTCATCTTGCCAACTGTTTTGAACGTCGCACGACGACGCGCCAACCCGACCGAGACGTTGGCCCCTGAACCTCTTTTGCTCGAAAGGTCAACCCTAAAGCCGAGGCCAAAGTCGTCGGCGCACCCCGATACCGGTGCGGGTGCCAGTGAGGTGGCAGCAGCGATCTGACAAAGTCGGCGCTTGCACGCGTTTTCTCAAAACGCGTCGTCAGGTCGTTGCTTTTTGGCTGTCAGAAAACGTGAAACGGCGAGATGACTCTGCGGGTCTCAGTGCGAGGCACGGCCACGACCCTCTTGGTTTGTTCATCGTTGACGATCTGTTTATCCGTGACGAACCACAACGCGAGGAGAAATGCTCCCCATTCTGGATCCGTTCGCCACTCTCGGCGTTTCCCCGGGATGCGACGAGCGGGATCTGAGACGAGCGTTCCGGGAACTCGCTCGCGTGCATCACCCGGACAAAGGCGGTGACCCGGATAGGTTTCGAAAGATAACCGAGGCGTACGACGCCGCGTGTGATGTTATAACTTCCGGTGGTACTTCCAAGTTCGAAACCATTGGGGTTGAAACGCGCCCGCGATACGACTGGCGACGAGGACGGTCATCGTTCGAGACCGGCGGTGATGGGAAAAACGGGGAGGCGAAACGGCGCGGGAGGGATGACGGCGGCGGAGGGGCACCGCGCGGTCGCCGCGAACACAAACGAGACTCCGACCGCACTTCACGAGATGAACACAACCACGACGACGACCAACTTTCCCTCACCGAATCTGACACAGACGCGTCGTCCTCGGACGGTTCCGAGGATGACGTGACCGATTCCCACGAAACGCGCAACGCAGTTTTTCCACTCCATTCGTTAGACCAGGCGGTCGTGGAAAACAAAACATGCCCTGTAACGTCAGTCGCGGTGTCACCCCATGGAATCGTCGCGTGCGCGTGTCTCGAAGCGGGTGTGAGGGTGTGGTGTGGTGCTACAGGGAAGGTGGTGTACGAGTATCAGCATATACTACCCAGTACGTTCGACGACGATGAGAAAACAAAAGGTAAAAGAGAAAAAATAAATCCGCGAGCCTCCGACGCGTGGTGGGTATTCGACAACACGTGCCTTCTCGTGGCGTGGGATGATGGACAATTGGTGGTGTGGCATGATGTGTTGTGTGGGGGTGACGATGATACGAAGAAGGACGCAACGAACAGTGTTTCATATGGACAAACAGTCACAAAGGATCCAAAATTCGGGACGGCGCTTGTTTTGACGGGGCACTCCAAACGCGTCGTTGCCGCGGCGTGGTGTGGGGATGATAACGAACCCACTTCGAAACAATTCACGCTGTGCTCTGCATCGCTTGACACCACGGTCCGTGTTTGGAGGTTTGAAAGGAAGCGTATTGGACAAATGAAATCGCAAAGTCAAGCGGTGCCATTCAAATACGAAACCGTTTTCTTTTCAAAAACCGTATTAAAAGCACATGCGTCAGGCGTTACTTGTTGCGCCATATCAAGTGACGGTTCGTATCTCGCGTCTGGAGACACCAGCGGTGTGTTCTGTGTATGGGCGCTACACTCGAACGCGTTGGCGCACGTGCAAAAGTGGGTTCCAGGAGAGGATGACGCGATAACAAAGTGCGCGTTTCTGCCGAGCAAGGCGCCGTACAAAGGCAAAAGTCAGAACATTAATATAAACCCATTTCATGGCCACCGACTTTGCACGGCGCACTACTCGCGCGATAACGACAGCTCCCGATTGCTGCTGTGGAGAGTGGGGCGACGGAACGTGCATAGAACGTGGGAAGAGGCGATACAAGAAGAGGAAGAAGACGATGATCGTGGTGATTCCAACTCTGACTCGGACTGCGATTCTGATTCTGATTCCGAGCCGCAAGTAGACCACCGCGAAAAGTATTTAGAAATCCGAGGGTACATCCACGCTATCCCAGGTGGGTTACGAACCTACCGCGGTCGTGTTTCCGACATAACCCTAGGCACGTTGGAAGACCAATCCACAGTGCTGCTCGCGTGCGGCGTCCACGGCTGGGTCACTGCGATCGACGTTGATGTCCTCACGACGCTGTACGGCTTGGAAGTGAAAGGTTTTTGCGAAAGGAACGTATCCGCCGCTCCACAAAAGAGCGTACACAAAGTCAAGTTCATCGCCCCCGGAGTGTTCGCAACCGCGAACGAAGACGGCACGGTCCGAGTGTACGACGCCGAGGACGGGTCGGAGATGAAAACTTGTGTGTTCCATAACAAACAAAAACAAAAACGGAAAGGGAAAGTTTGGTCGATTGGAAGTTTTAGGAACGATTTTGGGAAAAAGATGGTCATAGCGGGGTCGGCGGATGGGGAAACGGCGTGTTGGGAGGTTTAGAGTATATGCGCTATATAAATAAAGCCTACTTCATGCCCTGAACCTCCAAGGTCTAAAGTCCCATACCCTAATTCGCCCTGGTGTACACGAACACCTGGTCCAGATTCTCCCCAACCCTGGTGATTCGAATTGAGTCGTCCAGGTACGTCACAGTGGCTTTCGCTTCCACAGCGCCGCCGCCCATGACTGACGACATCAAATCCGAGGTGGGCACGACGAGCTGGTCCAACAACGCCCCGCCCACGTTTGAGTTCCTGACGCGGGTGGTTCTGGGAGTCACCAGCAGCACGTCCCCGTCGCTCTCGGAACACACCTTGACGTTCGCGGTGGACACGACGGTTCCTGCGATGCCGCTCCCAATCCCGAAAAACGGATCGAAAATCTTCATCTCCACTTCCGACACGAGCTCCTCGGTTTCGATGGATAAAGTCTGGTTTATTTGGCCGAAGGGGCCTCTTGTGCCGGCTACCGGCAGCCCAGCAGTGAATTTAAACAGCTGGTTCGCCATTTCCTCCCCCCCAGGAACGATCTTCTGGAAGCCCCAGAAAAACGGCGAACTCCGAAACGCCTCGACGTTCGCGTATACCAACGTCCACTCGCCGTCGACTTTTTTAGCCGGTGAATCGGTCGGGTTGAGAAACTCGAGCTCCACGAGAATATCGCCGATTAACTCGCTTGTGTCTCGGTTGGTTTGCTGGCCTCGCGAGGACGCGGCTGCTAGTGATAACAGCTTTCGAGTCAAGGAAGAGCGCTCTTCGACGTCGGGATCGAATTCTTGTTGTTCGAACACCGGGGGTGGATCTTTCGTCGGAGCCGACATCTTCGCCGCCTCCACCGCGGCTGCGAAGTCGCTCGCCGCAGTGGCCTTCATGTCCATGCTACTGGTTTCCATAGCATCAACCGCCTGTTCGTTGCTCTTCGAAGCATTATCGATCCACGCCTGCGCGCTCGCCGCGCGATCCTCAGGGGACTCATCCTTCTTTGTATCCTCGCCCGTCGTGTCCGAAGCCACGGCAAGCACGACCCTTGTGTTGGAGTGGCGCGTGGCGCGACGCACTTTTGGCGTAGTCACGGCGACGGGAACGGCGAAACGCGCGGCGAGCGACGCCATCGCGGCCGTCAAGTGGAGGGGTGCGAGGGGTAGTATGCTGGGGTGAGCCTCAACCGTCGTCCCAAAACACGTCGTCTTCGGAGAGCCACCAATTCTTTGATCACAAGCAAACAGTCTCCGCATGGAAGTCGTACAACCAACCCCCTACGACCCCTACGAAATGACTCGGTCGAGAGACGGCACCAACGTTAATTCAATTTCGGGGCGCTCAGTTCTGACATCGCTCCGCTCCCACGCCCTTCCTGGTCGGGTTCCGTAGCGGCACAACACAGAAGTGGGCGTTTCCGTGTTCGTGCACCACGCGAAGAACATGCAGCTCACAGTCACGACGGAGGATGACAAGATCGTCGCCGTGGAGGTTGACCCTACAACGGAGGTTGTCAACTTGAAGGCAATCTTGGAAGCGGAGACGGACATCCAATCCGCACAACAAGCGCTGATACACAACGGCAAGGAGCTCACGGATTCGAGCACTTTAGCCGCCGCGGGGGTGGGCGACGGTGACTTGATCATGGTGCTGCAGAGGCAGCGGCAAGCGACAGGAGGTGCGGGTGGTGGCAACCCTACTGGTTTGAATGCAGATGGATCTGCCATAGATCCCAATTCATTCCAAGCCGCTTTAAAGTCTGATGCGAATTTGATGAGACAACTCCAGAATGGAAACCCACAGTTACACGCTGCTATTTTGAACCCCGACACCACTGAGATGCAGAGGCTATTGCGACTGTCCCACCAGCAACGCCAGCAAGCCGAAGCCGCAAGAAATGCTGAAATCGACCTCCTCAATGCGGACCCGTTCGACCTCGAAGCGCAAAAGAAAATTGAGGAATCCATTCGGTTGAAAAACGTCGACGCCAACTACGAAACCGCGGTACGTGAAGACCAGGAGGAGTCGTTCGAGCGCCAAATCGCAAAACCCTGATACCCGATCGTTTCGGTCATGTCATATTTCGGCATCCCACGCATTACTCCTTCTCACCGAATAGTAGCACCCCTTGTCTCGTTCTGACCTTCATTCCTGTCTATAAAACTGCCCTCAGATGGAAACCACACCGGAGGCGTTCGGGAGCGTGATTATGCTGTACGTGGACATGATGGTCAACGAACACCCTATTAAAGCATTCATCGACTCAGGCGCGCAGATGACCATCATGAGCTTGGGGTGTGCACAGCGATTAGGCCTCGAAAGATTAATCGACCGACGCTTCCAGGGTGTCGCAAAAGGTGTCGGGACTCAGAAAATAATCGGAAAGGTGCACCAGGCGCCTATTACAATTGCTGGCGTCTTGATGCCCTGCGCCATCACCGTGTTGGAAAAAGAGCAGGACATGGATTTCATCTGGGGCTTGGACATGCTGAAGCGACACCAGTGCTGCATCGACCTTTTAAAAAATGAACTCAAAATAGGAACCATCGACAAGAGCGTTCCGTTTCTGGGCGAACACCAACTTCCTAGTTTTGCGAAACAAAACGCGCCCGAGGCTGAAATCGTTTTGGACGGCGCCGGCGGAAGTGGCGGTGCGGGTGGTTCGGGAGAAGGTAACCCCAGTGGAGTCACTAGTACCACGCCTACACCCCTCACGACCACGCAAACTGCCCCCGCCCCCGCCCCAGCCGCTTCTGGTGGCACCGACATGGAGTCAAAAGTCGCTAAATTAGTGGAGCTAGGATTTGATCGCGCTAAATGTTTAGAGGCATTGAACGCGTCGGGCGGGAGCGAAGAGTACGCGGCGTCCCTGTTGTTCTCAGGGTTTTAGGGTTTAAAAATGAATGAATCGTATTACGAATGCCCTAAGCTCAATACTCTAAACCGATACCCTAAAGTCTCGAAACCCAAAACCCTATTCTTACGCATCTTCCGTGGCGCTCGGGTTCAGGGTCACATCTTCTGTCGGTGTCGGCGAGCCGCTTCCGACGCCAGTCGCCGCGAACGGCGTCGCGTCGAGTTTCAGTTTCGAAATAGCAGCGGAAGTGGCTTCTGCTAGGCCCTTACCCCGTCCAATGGTGAACCCTCTCGTCCCATCCGGCATCGTGGCTTGTCTGAACTGTAACCCTTGTGTGAACTTCGTCCCAGTGGGGCGCTCGCCCGTCGGATCAGCGGTGAAGTCGGTTTTTGAGTTTGTGAACACCGGACGGGAAGCCGCCGGTGATTCCTTCGTGCGTATGACACGACGTGCCTGCGGGTCCTTCCCGCCTCCTCCAGAACCATCCCCTCGCCTGCCATGCCTGTTCGCCCCTACAGGCAACGTGATGCCGTACTCCACTTCATCGCCCTCACGTAGGTTGATACCGGGGCCGCCCTCCACGTCGCTTCCGTGGAAGAAAACCCGCGTCTTGCCAAGCGCGGGTTTCTTGCGCCGCTTAAGCGCCGCCGCCTTCTTCTCGCGCTCAACGGTTTCGCTCTCGTACTCCCACTTCGTGGCTTTGGATTTAGGAAAAGAGCCGGCTTTTGAGGTGGAGTCATTTGCAGCAGTGTCTTCCGTATCGTCAGTCTTTTCAGGTTCCGCTTCCTCAGTAGGTTCCAATTCTTGTTTCATATCCTCTCTTTCCGTTTTCGTTTCCGCCTCGTCCTCCCTTTCGTCGTCGGAAGATTCGCCAGTAGCGTCCGGGTCGTCGTGCTCCAAGAACCCGTAGCTGCCCTGCTGCTTCACGACGACCACTGTTCCATAAAACTTAGTAGGCTCGACGAAACACGCGCTTCGCTTTTTCGTCCTGTTGTCAGTCCGAACTCGGAACGACACGACGTCGCCGGGTCGCGGGTTTGTTTTCTGCGCGACGAGGCCGGATTTCTGGAACGAAAGGCGAACCAGTTTCTTTTCGGGTTTGGTGAGTGATTGTTCACCCTCGTCACCCTCTTTGTCTTTCGTCTGAGTCATTTCGTAGTCCTTCGTATCCCTGTCATGAAACATCTCGATATCCTCCCCCTCCCCCAGCGGAAACTCGACCTGCCCTGCCACGCCGCCGTCGTTTCCGTTACCCCCGTTGTTCCCCGCCCGGCGGTCGCCGTACGAGCCTTGGCGGCCAAACACCAACCGCTCGACGCACACGCCTTTGCGAATCGTTTCTTCCACAATCTCAAACACCGCGGATCCTTTCGGCGCAACCTGAATCCCGACCGCGACTGGTTTATTTTCATCCCCCCGTCGGCCAGGCGCGGGTCGGTTCTCCACGAAAAACGAAACGTCACGGCCCACGGCAACCGCCGCTTCACCACCGCGCACCTCCGTGAAGTGGAAAAACAAATCGTCGGGACGCTCAACGCACCGGATGAACCCGTAGTTCGCCTTCATCACGGACACGACCCCGAGCTCGGAGCCGGGCTCGGGGGTTTGGTCGCTTGGACTTTCGAGGTTTCCAGCATCAGGGCCAGACAAATCAAGGGTTTTGTTTGTTTTGCCCCAGCGGTCCGCATCTGACCCCGTCGCCGGGGTGTTCGCCGTGCGTTCCATTTGCAAAAATGCCTTCTCCGCGTTTTCCAAATCCCTCGCTTCGTCTTCGCTGATTAACGAAACGTTCACCGCGGTTGGTTTACCGCTCCTGCCGTCCTCACCTCGGGTGAAGGATACAGCCATACCCAGGTTCAAATCTGTTTCCCTCGTATCCCCATTCAGCTGCGTGTAGTGGAAGAACAACGACGGGTTTGGAGGGGCGCCTCTGTTTTTTGAGTCGCCTTGATCCATTCGTCCTCCGATTTTGCGAATGAACCCGTACGACGGCGCCAGTTTCTCGACTCTTCCGATTTCCTTGCCACTGGGGGAAATGGAAGAGGTCAAAGTACTGTCGTTACCGCTACCATCAGTACCACCTTGTTTTACGATCACTTTCCTCACAACCGGCGGGGCGTGCTTTATGAACGCCACGTTCGCCATGCGCCGTTCGCCCGTGAACTTGTGCTCCACTAAATCAAAGGAAACGACGTCGCCGTCTTTTAACCTGGGGCACGAGTCGCTTAAATCCTTACCGGTGAATTCGAGAATCTCTGTGGTAGGTTTGGGTGAAGACTTCTCAGCGGTGCCTTCCGAGTCCTTGGAGGTGTCGCCCTCGCCCTCACCTCCATCGCCTCCATCACCAGACGCATCCCCCGCAAGTGCGCTCTTCGCAATCTCCACGCGCCCGCCGTATGAGTCCATCTTCGTTCGACCCCTCAACGCACGAACGATAGTACCTTCAACCGCTTTTGCTAGTATTATAGGAGCCTTGTCCTCATCCGTGAGCATGGTCACGTCTAGTGCATTCGCCTTGCCGTCCCTGTCACTCGGTCTCGACCCCGCCGCCGCCTCGCGAGCAATGTATTTAACTTCGTCGCCGGCGCAAAGGTCGTCGATCCCGCGGCCCCGGACCTCCGAGGCGTGGAAGAACAACTGCGGGCCTTGTCGCTTGAACCCCCGGACGAACCCGAAGCTGTCCCGTACGGTGACCACGACGCCGTACTCCCACTCATTCGAGTTGCCCCCTTGATGCACGTTACCGGGACTATCAGGTTGGCGATCGTGGAATCGGTCGTCACGACGATCGTTGTACCCGCGATCGTCCCGGCGGTCGTACCCGCGGTCGTACGATCGGTCGTTCGATCGGTCATCGTCGTATCTACCGCCCCCCAGGGGGGGACGGGACCCTCTTGGGGGGCCTCGCCCGGGGTCGTGGCGCGCGTACGAGGGGACGTGGTCGCTCATGGTTGAGATCGAGAGGATCGGAAAAAGCGAACTGTTTGTCAAGATCGCGCTCGCCCTCTTTCCTAAGCCGTCTTGTGTCGCCGGTGGTCTTCCTTTAAGCTTTGTCTTCCTTTCAAATGCGATTCAGATGAATCGAATTAGTTTAGCGCGCCGTGCGACCTTGGTGCCGACGGGATGCGCGGTGGGAAGTGCTCAAGATCCAGCATGTTGGAAACCGAAACACCGAGGCGCCGACTAGCCGACTTGGAACTGAAATCGCGGGCGAACGAAATGAGTGAGAGATCGACTAGAAATGATTCGTTATTAACTCGTCAATCAGAGGGACTAAACATGACAGGGGAAAATAGACCATATTACTTGATTCAAGCATATACGTTACGAAATTAGTTTTGGCTCAAGTTCCCCTCAACAACGACACTTTACGGGAACGACCGACGTCTTCCTCATTCATACCCGCGAGACGTTGTAACGTCGCCTACGCGAACGAAAAGAAGATGACCAGCGTCGTCGGAAAGCTCATGCAGCTCGGCGACGGCGGCGACGTCGATCGCACGTTCGACGTCGCCAAGAAGGACCTCGTCATCGGACGGTACGAGACGCTTTTCTCTCGAAACGCTTGCCAAAAGCCAAAGCCGGGGGAAACACCACGACCGCAGTGACTGACCTTCCACGTCCCTCCCTCGTACTTACCCCTCCGCAGACAAAACGGGTGCGACGTACACCTCAAGTTTGCCGCCATCTCACGCAAACACGCCATCATCGCGGTACAGGACAGCGGCTCGGTACGTATGCCCGGCATCTTTTGCTTCCCCTCGTGTTTGGCTTTCGCTTTCGAATCTCGAAACTCGCACCACGTCCGCATACCTTCCTTCACTCCCCATTCGTCATCCACTCACGTTTCCAAACCTCCCCTCTGTTCCACGCAGGTTCTATTAACCAACATGAGCAAGACAAACCCGGTGATGCTGAACGGCGTGTCCGTGGACGCCGCTGGTGTGGAGCTTTCGGATGGCGACGAAGTGGTGTTCCCCTCCGCGGAGTCTGAGCGCATTGTGTTTCGGTACGAGCTGGTGGCGAAGGATACTGGGGCGGTGCTTGGAGTGATGAAATCGATCGCATCGCCGGGATCGAAAGACTCGGGGCCGAAATCGCCATTGGGTGAAAGGAACGGAGAGGAGATGGTTTCGAAGGGGGCGTCGCCCGTGGCCAAACCTCCGAAATCAGCCAAGAAGGCGAAATCTCCGGCGAAGGAGCCCACGCCCGCCAAGGCTGCGACGCCCGTGAAGGAGCCCATCCCCACAAAAGCTGCGACACCCGCAAAGGAACCTACTCCCGCGAAGTCCCCTGTAAAGTTCCCCAAGTCCGCGAAGAAGTCCCCCGCCGCGACGCCGCACACCAGGGCGTCCAGGGCGCTCGTGGCGAACGCGGTGGAGGCACTTGTTTTGGCTGAAAACGACGCAGCCGCGGCGAATGAAGCGTCGCCTGTGCCGGTTGCCAAGTCGCCTGCGAAGAACGCGACCCCGACGAAGTCGTCAGCGAAGTCACCCAAGTCGGCGAAGAAGTCTCCCGCGGTCACGCCGCACACCAGGGCGGCGCGCGCGCTCGTCGCGGAGGCGGTGGACTCGCTCGTCGCCGAGGAAGCGGCGGAGATGGAGGTTGACGACGTGGAGAAGGATGTCGTGGAGGCGTCTCCCGCACCCGAGTTCCCCACGGCAAAATCACCCAAGACAGCGTCCAAGTCCCCCAATTCGGCGAAGAAGTCCCCGAGGTCGGCGAAAAAGGCGAGCGCGTCTCCGTCCCCCGCCGCGGTCGGATTCGCGTTGAGCCCCATTGTCGTCGAGGAAGCAGCTTCTCCTTCGCGAAGGTCTGAAAGCGCACCGTCTCCGATGCTGTCTCCGCGCCCGTCTCTGAAAGCGCCGGAGGCACGCATCGGCGCGCAGGTGCCCGGGTCCGCGGCGAGGCGCAGGAGCGTGGGGATCCGGTTCGTCAGCGACGCCGAGATGGAACAAGTCAGGTTTATTCCCCCGCACAACGGCGAACCCGAAGTGTGCGGCCGGATCGCGCCCAACCAGCACATCCTGAGCAGCGCGGAGAAGCGCAGACGCACGCCGAACCGGCGGTACTCGGAGACCATTTCGGAAGCTATTTCAGAAGGGGTGGAGGAAGAGGAGGTGGATTGCGCGAACGTGAACCGCATCGGGTGCGTCGGGCACACGGGTCCGATTCCCAAATTCACGGCGAAGATGCCGGTGGAAGAAACGGTTGGCGAAGACGCTGAGAAGAAGTCCCCCGCGAAATCCCCCTCTAGGCGGTCGAGTTCAAGGAAAATATCACTCACCTCAGAGCCTGTCTCCTCGGGGAGGTCCAAACGCAGCGCCGTGTCCTTCGCCATCGGCCAGGCCGAGGTGACGGACGACGTCGCGGGAACTCCGGTGGGCACCAAGAGGTCATCCTCCGGGTTCAAGCGCAAGGGAACGCCGCACGCCCCCCCGAGCCGCGTGGAAGAGGACGACGAGGACGAGGCTTTGGACGAAGAAGAGGAGGATGAGGAGGAAATCATGATGGCAGAGGAAGAGACGATGGAGGAGGAGGATATCGTGGAAGGTGTGGACGTGACGATTGTTGAGGAGGGTATCGTCGGGAGCGGGCGCACGGACGGCGCGCCTTCGTCAATCGCTGGCACGGAGATGGACGAGAGGGACGTTTCCGGCTCGGCGCTCGGAGGGGACACCGTGGATGATATTCCTGTATTCCGGCTAGGGGACGTCGGGAACACCGGGCCCATTCCCCACTACTCACCCGCGTGCAAAGCCTCGCCCATGAGCACGATCAAATCCGCGGTCAAGGCGAGTCCGTCCGTGGCGTCCCCTGTCGCGTCGAACGCCACCGCCGCGTCGCCGGCGATGACCTCGGGCGGTCGCTTTGTTCGCTCCACGCGCTCGCGCAGGTCTTCCCAGGGCGTGGGCGGCCGCGCGCCCGCGAACACGCCTGCTGTAGGGGCTGACACCTGCAGCGCGGTCGCTGCGGCTGCGTTGATGGCTGGCCTCGAAGCATACGCCACGATTGCGCAGACGCCGGGTGGCCACGCCAAGCACAGCGCGGTGACGCGTATTCTCGCGATGGAAGCTGAGGAAGCTGAGGAACCTACCACGGAAGCGTCACCCGCGCCCACCATGCTGGACGTCGACGTGACTCGCGAAGAGATCGTTACCGGCGCGACGCCTTTCGTGGAACGCGCGGAAGCCGCAGCAGCGATAGAAGCCGCGGAAGCGGCGGCGGAGGCCGGAGCCGCTGCCGCGCAGGGCTTGGACGAAGAAGAAGAGGCGCCTGTGTTTGACTTTGACGAGGCGTTTGCGGTGGACGCCCAACTCGCGGCGGAGGGTGTCGCGGACGTCGAAGCGGCCGTGGAGATTGAGCACGCGTTACAAGCATCACACGCTCAGACCCCGGAGAAGGTTGAGCAGTGGCTGGAGCAGAACTTGGCGGAGGCGGTGGAAGCTGAGGCTGAGCAGGCAGCCCAGATTGCGAATCCCCAATCGCTCGGTCCTATTGACCCGATTTCCCCAGCCACGGTCATCGTGAAGGCCAGGGGCGGGTCCGCGGGAGGTCGTCTACACGGCGGTCTCTCCGCGCGCGTGGCGCTGATTCACAGGGCGCTGAGAGCCACAAGAGCGGCGTTGATTCGCGAAAAGCAAAAGTCCGCGCAGTACAAGAACATGTACCTTGCCGCGGCGAAGCAAGCCACAGACGCGTCGAAAGCCGCCGCTGTCGCCGTTGCCGAGGTTGCCGCCGCGACGTCGGCCGCGGTTGCCGCCGCCGCGGAGGACAAAGTGCAACTCGTGATTGCGGTGAAACCGGTTAAAGTGCAGACGGTGACGGTTGTGCAGACCAAGACGATCTTCCAAAGCATTCCCGAAGCGACGACTGAAGAGGTGGAGAACAAAGAGCCTGCGAAGGATGAGCCTGCCGCGAAAGACGATTCCGAGGCGTGCAAGCTGTGTGGGTGCGCCGACGAGCGCGACGCTTTGCTTTGCGACGGGTGCGACGGAGCCTTTCACATGAGCTGCTTGAAACCGAAGTTGAGGAAGGTGCCCAGCGGCGACTGGTTCTGCAAGGAGTGCAAACCCGCGCCGAAGCGCGGACGAGTGGCAGCGGCCAAGTCGGAATCGCCGGTGCCGAAGAGGAGATCGGCTCGGGCGCGATCGTAACCTTTTCGGCGACGAAAGGGAATGAGAAGGGAGAAGGTAACACAAATGGGAGAAGGGTGAATCGAAACGCAGTACGTGCGTTTCGCGTAAATTGTTTGATATATAACATT
>TARA_B110000977_G_scaffold123047_1_pt1 | contig 15934 bp, 8 predicted proteins | sample TARA_B110000977 | Tara Oceans TARA_B110000977 (sample SAMEA4397798) | marine metagenome | biome: Polar Biome; feature: [SRF] surface water layer (ENVO:00010504); material: water (ENVO:00002006), including particulate matter (ENVO:01000060) such as... | depth 5 m | reverse complement strand
GGGGGGGGGGGAGGCAAGCCCGGGTTTGCGCAAGCGGGAGGCAGAGATGCCACCAAGCTGGACGGCGCGCTGGATGACGCGAGAGATGCAATTATGAAGGCGCTCGAAGCAGAGTAGATTATTGAATAAGAGTTTTTCTTGTCACACCGTTTCCAAGTTCGTCTCACGTTACCCCAACGCTCTTAGCGCCGCTCTTGTAGCTTCATCCCTTTTGTCGGGCTCGCCGTACAAGGCACAGTTCCTGGCGCATCGAAACGCGGCGTATTCGTCGAACGGCGCAGAGTCAAACGAGTGCGGGCATGCGCACACGGGAGGAATCGCGGCGAAGTCCAGTCCGCGCTCCGACAACCAAAGCGCGACGTCGCGCGTAGTCGGTTCTTTTGTTTCTTTTGTTTCGGTTACCTGCGTTTCAGTTGCGTGCATGTCATCCTCAGTGGTATCGTCACTCATGTCCCCATTCTTGACACCCGTATCGCCTGAAGCGCGTACTCGCCAGTGCGCCGCTTGGCCTTCGCGCGTCGCTCTTTTTGTGCTCGCCGCTCGTCGCGAAGCCATCGCCGCCGCTTCCCGCTCGTTTCGGATGCGTTGCCGTCGACTCTCCGCCACGTCCGGGGGCACGCATGTTGGATCATCGATGTCTTCTGCTTCCTTTGTTTCTCCTTGACTCACATGCCCCCTCCCTATGTCTCCCCCGAACGCGGTTGGCACGATTGACACTAACAACCCCCGGTGGCTTTCCCGCGCCGTCGCCGCGGAGGACGCCAACAAAAACTCGAGCGGCGTTTGTTTCGCGGTGGTCGTCGTGTGCGTTTTGGCGTTGTTGCGACCTTTTGAATGAGTTGCGACCGCGTACGCGATGCTCCTTACGTTTTTTGAATCGTCACAGGCGCCTCGCTCCGCGGCTGCCTTTGCTGCCACGCGTCTCCGCAGGTCTCTTTGAAACGATTTAATCTGCTTCGCACGCTCGTCCTTGACCTTATTCAACAGCGCAGCCACCGTCGCCGCGTTCTCCACGGCATCCTCCACGTCACCCGCGCCTAAGTTACGCGCACCCCCGGGAACGATCTCGTGTCGCTGTACGCCGTGTCGCACCAAGTGCAAAGGGACGTGGTGCAGTAAGTCGTCGTCCCTACCGCCCACGCGAGTCAGGCGGCGGACGGCTGCCATTTCGGTGCCCAAGTTTCGGCGAATCACAAACCCATGAACGACACAACGCGCCTGGGCCATACGACGCGCGGCTTCCTTTCGCGATACACGGCACGCAGTCCCGATATAGTCCTTACAGTCCTCACGCACAGGTAACGGGTTACAAGCACCCAGTGCGGCGTCGAGTCCCCTTGCTCTTTGCCCCCTCGGAAGACACGTTTCAGTCTTTCAACGAAGGGGATTTCAGGTCACGAACGAAAGCGTTTATTTCGGGAGATCGACTTGAATTATTGAGTTATTAGACCAAGTGGAGGGACAGATTTGCTCCTTTCGGTCAGCGAGCGTTTTTCCCCTTTTCGTGGGCCGATTTCGAAACCGCGAAAGACACGTTTGGAGACGAAGGCGGTCCTGGCGCGCCCGTCGCCACTGCGTTCGGCACGACCCACCCGACACAGAAAAGGACAGTTAAACATGCCGCAGATTCAGTACTCCGAGAAGTACTACGACGACGTCTACGAGTACAGGTAGGTTTGAATCCACGCGCGACGTTTCCCGCGCGGCAGATGCGGGATTTGTGTTGGCTCAAACGCGACGAACGGCGTTGGCGCGAAGTGTATATACTTCCCCTGGTTCCGCGTGTCCGTGTTCGATGCGTCGACGGCGTGGTTCGAGGCGTTTGAGTCGGGTATCGTGGTCTATACCTCCGATACACGAATAGCACACTTCGCGCTTCGATTCAAACCGGTCGCGGCGTCGTACACGGCGCGTTTCCCGCGCGCACGTCTCGGGATCGGCGGGTGCCCGCTGTACCCCTTCCCGCTTCGAAATCTGTCCCCGCTCACCTCGGTGTCCCTCCCAACCCCACAGACACGTCGTGCTTCCCCCTGACATCGCCAAGCTCTTGCCCAAGGGTCGCCTGCTCTCCGAGGTCCGTTTATTTCTTTGCGATTTGAGTCGAAACTTGCGCTACGACGCGAACGCCGGGTGTATACGACGCTTGGTGTCGATGCCATCGCACTTCGTTCGGGCCCGTTCCTTCCCCCCATCTTACGCGGGAGTTTGAAGAGAGCTCTTGGTTTCTCATGTGAACTCCACATCAAGAGCGCACAGCTGACATCGTCTTCTCACCTTCCATCGTTCTCTCAGGCGGAGTGGCGCGGTCTTGGCGTGCAGCAATCCCGCGGGTGGGTGCACTACGCCATCCACAGACCGGAGCCCCACATCATGCTGTACAGGTACGTCCATTGGATTTCGAGCGCGCTTTTTTCAAACGCCGAGGCGAGGGGTCTCGGCCGATCCCGTCGCATTGAGCATCCTGGATCGCGGCGAAGGAGTCGGCAGTGACAAGCGTTCGATATGCACGCAAAGTGCCTGCAATCAGGCCACCCGACGCGACACCCCAAGGGTACCCATCACCAGATCGACCTACTGGGTCCTTCGTCGTGGTTCGCAAAAGGTTTTCCATCCGAATTTCAACTCAAACTCACCGTTTCATCTTTTTCCACAGGCGCACGCTCAACTACGGCCAGCCCCTGGCGGACGCCGCGACCAAGGTCAACGCGCAGTAAGCGATTTGATGCGAAGTGATGCTCGTGAACGTCTCCGAGGTGAGGGAGACTGGGATGGACAGTGAGAGATTTTGAGTGACATCGACGTTTAGTGAAACTCGTGGGTTTGAAAATGAACCGAGCTAAACGAACAAGGTTTCACGCGTTCAAATGAGGAGGGGGGTGATTCGTGGAGTGCGGGTCATGGCTGTGTGCACACAGTGGGAGACTACACGGTTTATAGTGTCGGTTTCCTATGTATGCGCATTTAGTGTGACTCGTCTATTTGCGAATAGAGTGGGGCGAGCTTTTACTTCATCTTAAAAGATGATGAGAAAAAGCTCGCGTTAGATTCGGTATTAGCAACCGTAATACATTGCACCGCAGCTGCGTTAAAGTATTCGTTTCGTATGTATCTTCCCTATTTCACTTTTGGTTCCTATGCACATCTCAGTGAGGGACGGTCATGATAGTGCCGTCACATCAAGTCACTCAATCCAAACACTTAATTCCCTCCGGTTGGCGGCGGGACGTACGCCCCTCCGCCTTGCCCCAGACTTGGGTTCCCATCGGGGACGCCGTAGGGCTTGTACCCTTGGCCTTGCGCTGGTGCGGGGGGGGAGGGCGCGGGGGGAGTCGGAGGCGTCGCATCTTCCATCTGGCCGTAAGGGTTCTGAACTTCATTCGAACCGAATCCCAGGTCCCACATTTTGCACCACAGCAGCAGTACTAACGGCCGGCTCAGGAAAAGCAACACATGCATGCCGAGCAAGAAACGGGGGGTGCCGTGGTAGTGGGAGTTGGCGAAGATAGCATCCTGCAGATATGGGGGTGAGGGGTTGGAGGAGGAGATAGATGGTTAGCGAGGAGAAGGTCACTCGGAAAGATGATGCACTCATCAGATTTTGGTAATTACGTCCAGGTGGCCATTTTAGAATTCGTCGTACTCACCGTCCCCTTATCGATCCTTGCCGCCCACAGGGCTAGCCACACGACGTCCCACAACAGCAGCGCGAGCTGCGAGACGGTGTACATCTTCAGCAGTTTCTGGGATCCCACCTCAAGACCCACGTGCGCGAGGAGCGCGAACCCAAAGGTGAGCATTGAGACGCCACCGAATGCCCAGCTTAAAGCGCCCATCGCGCACATGATTATCTGCGCATTCAGGAGTTTGTCCGCGTATCCGCGCGCGGTGTGGAAGTCGTACACTGGGATGCACGCCCCGAGGCGGCTAATCAACGCAACCATGGTCGCGGGGTGGGAACGGTGAGGCACTGGCGTGTGCCAATCAAAATTAACTGTCGAGATTGGCTCGCTGAGAAGACCTCAAGAATCGGAACTTTTCCTGCTGAACGCAAGTGACAACTGACAAGCAGTCGCCAGAATCGCGAAAATCCAAGTGTCCGACGCTGCCAAGTTGGCACTCACGAATGTTCGTGAGAAGCCCGACACCGTTTCGATATTCATCGAACACGGGCAAAGGTGCGTCTCGTACGTGCCGACACCCCAGAAAACGCCACGCAGAGCGTCGGAACGCGGCGCGCTTCTTCCGCTTTCAACGCGTCTACGTCCACCCGTTCGTTCGATCGCTCGAGTAGCCGGAGATAGTGCTGGAGAGATCCTGATCGCCGAGAGTTAAAGTCACGATGGTCGCTATGGCTTCGGCCCCGATGAGTGTCGCAGGCGTCGCGACACCCAGACTCCACGCGCTCCCCGCGCGCGCCGGACGCGTGGTCGCGGCAGTGCCGCGTCTCGGCAACCGTTTAACCTCGATCTTCCAGGTACGCATCCGAATAAGGCCTCCACCACACGGCAGACCCGCAAGCGCACGTCCGGCGCAACGCCGATCACCTGACACATATCAGCTTGTTTTCTTGGCAAAATGTTCAACTTTTGGCAATTTTTGCAACTCCACCTTCGCGGCACAACCTCGAATACATTTATTTACTCATTGCTAACTCCCCTGTCATCTCTACCCCTACCATCTCATAGACTGCCCCCTCGGCTCGACCCTCCTTGCGGCGCGTCGTGGTGGTCCGCGCCGCGGTGGCGTCGCCGAGCACCGGGAACAAAACGGGAACCGTGGCGCCGCCGCCTCCGCGAAAATCCAACAACAACGACGACGACCTTGAGCTTCCCGATTTAACGGGTTTGTACCAAACCCTCGCGGTGATTGCTGCTGATGCGGCGTTTTGCGCGCTTGGTATGCCCACCGCGGCTACCACCACGGTAGCCGTGGCGGGCGCGGCGGGCGTCGTGGCCGCCACCGGCGCGGTGTACCTCAGCGACTTGCGTGCGTCGTTCCTGAAGCACTCCGTTGCGGAGCAGCGAACCGCGGCGAACGTCGCCGCGGCCGCGGTCGCCGCCGCGGTGTCGTTCCTGGCGCTGATCGTAGTGGAGGCGATGAAATCGTCAAAAGCGACCACCGCGGCGGTGCTCGCCGGCGCGGCGCTCGTCGCGACCGGCGCGTACTTCGCCAAGGCGCTTGAAAACGGTTTGGAGATTTCCGTCACAAGGGCGCCGGCGGGCGAGCGGGGCGGCATGGGTCTGTACACCAGGGATGCTGAATCCCTGATGCAAGGCGAGCCCTCTGAGAAAGCGTTGAAACGTTTGCAAAGCATCCGAAACATTCTTTTGGAAGAGTTCATGGAGGAAGAGGTAAGGTTAGCGGACGCTGAGAAAAACAAAAGCGACGAAGTGGACAGGTTACAAAGCATCTACGACACCAGGGTGCAGACGTTACAGAGGGAGATTACGATCTTGAGAAACAAAAACGTCGAGCTTAGCGTGTTCGCGGGGAAGGCTGCGTCGTATGATGCGTTGAAACTCCGAGCCGAGACGGAGATTGCGAACCTGAAGAAGACCTACGACGCGGAGATCACCGCGCTCAAGGCGCAAATCGTCGGGCTTGAGAAGACGATTGAAAAGGTGGAAAAAGAGATGGCGGAGGAGAGAAAGGTAATGGCCGCGAAGCTCGCCGCCTCCCAGTTCGAACGCAATGCGGCGAAGCAGCTGCACGACAGTGAGATGCGCAAATACCGAGCTGCGCTGTCTCTTTCGAACAAACACATCGAGTGGTGGAAAGCTGAGTCGCAGAGGATCAACCAGGAAGAAACGGAGAAGAGGGAGCTGCTTGAAAAGAAATACGCCGAGTCGCTCGTGAGCACCGTTGAGTCCGAGCGCTCAACGGCGGCGTGGCGTTTGGAAAAGTCGTTGGCGGATTTGAAAGCCTCTTCAAGCGCGGAGATGGACGTCGCCATGGCGCTGGCACTTGGCGAACGCACTGCTTTGAGGACGTTGATGCAGAATGAGCTTGATAAGAGTGACATACGGCGTGGAAATGAAGTCGCCGCCGCGGTTCGCGCCGCAGTCGCTGAAGCGGAAACAAGAGTCGCCACCGAGTGGCGCGCGAAGGTTGAGAAGATCGAGTCCGTCAACGCGAAGATCGCCAAGACGTTCAACAAGGAGTTCGAGCGGCAACGGGAGGCGATGGACTCGTCAAACATCGCGGAAATCGACGCCCTCAGGGCTAGCCACGAAGCCTCCGTTGAGGTGGCAGATGCGCAGCACGTTAAGGCGCTTGAGGATGCCAAGCTTTTTGCGCAAAACGCGCTCGCGGCGGCGAAGCGAGGCGCGCTTGCTCAGCTGGAGCAGTCCTCAAAAGCCAGTGCTGCGGAGCTCCTTGAGGCGACTACGGCACTTCAACAGGAACAACAAGCGTTGAAGGCGCAGCTTGAGCTTGAACGAGACAAAGCCGTGGAACAAGTGCATTCCGAACTCAGGGAAGCGCGCGCCGAGCGCGGCGCGCTGTACCAACACTTCCGCGCCGAGGCGACAAAAACCGAAAGCGTGCTGCGCGCGCGACTGGCGAACGAGCTCGCGGATGCGGAAGCCAGGTTCGTGGATTTCTGGAAGGGTAAAACCGAGCGTCTGCAGCATACGCACGACGCGAAGTACGCGCAGCTGTGGAACGATCGCACAAAGGAGGTTGCTAACTTGAAGAAGGACCTCGAGACGTCGCGCGAAAGCGCACTTGAAACCGAGCGCGGGGCATGGACCGAGGAACGCGCGGCGACCACGGCGAAGTACGAAAACGAACTCGCATCCCTGAAGTCAGGCACGTCAGGCGAACGCGTGGCGATGCAGGGGCTGATGATGTCCGAAGCCGCGAAGGCTCGCGCGCGCGCCGCGGCATCCGCCGCGGAGCTCGACTCAGCTCTGGAAGCGCAGCTCCGCGTTTTCGGCGGCGAACGCAAAGCCCTCAACGCGTTGCTCGCGTCCGAGGCCTCCAAGGCGCGTTCGCGTTTGTTCGCGGCGACTGAGGATGCCGTGCTTCGCGGCGCTGCGGAGCTCGCTGCGACGGAGGCGGCGCACGGTGCGGAGAAGGACACGTTGATGGCTTCGTTCGAAATGAAAATGGATGATTTGAAATCCGAGTATGCGTTTACGCTTGAGAAGGAAATTGACGAGAAAGTGTCCGCGGTGGAGGCGCTTTGGCGCGAGACTTTACAGAAAGCGGAATCTGAATCGGCGTCGAAAATCGCAAACGCGCGTGGAGACGCTACGGATGAGATTGAGACGTTGAAAAACGCCTTGGTGTCGTCAAGGGAAGCCGCTGAGGCGATGATCGCGAAGAGCGCCACGGTCGCCAACGATGCCCTCGCTGCCGCGACGAAAAACTCGGAGGACGCCTTACAGCGACTCATGCAAACGCACGAGCGCGCGATTCAGGACAAGGATTCGAAATTCGCCGGGGCGCTGAAAGCGGCTCGCGCCGCGGCGGTCACCGAGCTCAAGGGCGCGAACACCAAGGTTGTCGAACTCGAGGAACAGCTGCAAGCCGCGAGCGCGGAGTACCAGAAGGCGTACGACGCGGTGATGGCTGAGATGGCGGCGGCGAAGGAACTCGGCGAAACCGAGCTTTTGACCGCCAAGGCTGAAAACGCCAAGGCGCTTATGCGGCTCAAGGACAAGAAGGATGGCGAGCTCGCGGCTGCGGTTGCCGCAGCCGCTACCTCAACCGCTGCACGTGTCGAGGAGCTCTCCGCTGAGCTCGCGGGAATCAAGGACACGCACCGACTTGAAACCGAGCGCTTGACGGACCAACACAAGGAAGAGCTTTCCCAGTCCCTGCGCGCCGCCGCCGAGGAGATGCGCGCGGCGACGGATTTGATGTCCGAGATCGAAGCATCGAGAGCGAAGGATATTGCGGCTGTGGAATCGAAGTTTGCGGAGCGCATTGAGACCCTTGAAAACCAGCTGATGCAAATCAAAGCGGACGCCACGAACGCCGCCGCTGCTGCGGCGCAAGCCAGCGATGCGACGGTTGCCAAGAACATTGCGTCGTGGGAAAAGCGGTACGCCACGCGCGAGGCGGAGCTCATCTCTGAGATTGAAAAGTTACAGGAATCCAGGGCTGCGGATATCGAGGTGGTGGAAACCAAGGCTGCGGAGGCGCTTGTTAAGGCGCAATCCGCTTCCGCGAAGGAAGTCAAACTCGCGCGCGCTGAAGCCGAGGAGATGCGCCAAACGTTTGCGCAGGCGACGGAGGCGGCGGAGCAAAGGCTGGTTGAAACCACGTCGGCGCTTGAACAACGTGTGACGGAGCTGGAGAAGGATGCCGATTCCAAGCTTGCAGCTTTGAAGGCTGAGTCCAAGGCGCGGCTTGAAGAAGCCGACTTAAAAGGCGCACAAGCATTGAAACAACGCGAAGAGGAGCTGTACTCGAGGATCGAGGTTTTGAAAGCGCAGGCGGAAACGGCGGCGAAGGCGGCGCGGGAGGAGCGCGAAAACGCCGTCGCCACCGCCGCCGCGATTGCGGTGGCCGAGGTTGACGCCGCGGTCGCGGCTGGAGGGGAAGAGACCGCCGCGCTCAACGCCCTGCGTGCTGAGTACGCCGCGTTTGAAGCGGCACGAGTTGCGGACGCCGATGAAGCAGACGCCCGCCTCGTGGAGGGCAAAAAAGCCGCCGTCCAGGCACTGGACAAGGCGCGCGCCGACGCGGAAGCCACGATGCGCGCGGTGCGGGACGAGAGCGAAGCGCGTCTCGCGGCGGAGACTTCCAAGTTTCAGGCGGGCATGTCCGCGATGGAAAAGGCGTCCGCGGAGGCGCAGGCTGCGGCTACGGCGAAAGCTATGACAACGCTGGAAGCGACTCGCACGGAGGCGGCGCAGGCCCTGAGCAATGCGCTTCAAGCCGCAGATGCTGAGCGCGCCGAGCTGGAAACCGCGTTTTCTGACGAAGCCAAGCGCGCGAGGGAAGCGTTTGAGACCGAGATCAAGGCGTACAACCAGCGACTTTCCGAATCAAGCGGCGACCTTTCCACGCGACATGCTGAGGAGATTGAAAAACTAGTCGCGGAACACGCGGAGGCGTTATCCGCTGCGTTCGCGGCGAAGGACGGCGCCGAATCTCAAGTCGAGCAAATTCGAAACGAGTACGAGCAAAAGCTGGAGGAAACAATGGAAAAACACCGCGCGGCGACAGAAGCGGCCTCCGCGAGCGCGAAAGCCGCGCTGGAGGACGCGGCGAAGAAAGCGCAAAGCGATTCTGATGCTTTGAACGCGTTGAAAGCCACGGATCTTGAACGCATAGAGCTCATTACTTCCCTTGAGCAACAAAAAGTATCCCTTGAAGGCGAGAAGAACGCGCTTTCTGTGGAGTTGGAAGTGACCAACGCCGAGTTGACAAACTTTTTGAAACTGCGAAAGCGCGAGGAAACCGTGGTCGAGGAAATCAACTCGCTGAAGGAAGCTTACGCCTCCGCTGTGCGGATCCAACAAAGTGGGCTGGACCCGAAGGACGAGAAACAAAGGGAACAGCTCGAGAAGGTTGGCGAGGACGTCGCGGCTGCACAAAAGGCCTCCATTCCGACCTGGGCGTACTACGCAGTCGGCGTCGCTACGGCGTTGCTCCCCAGACTGTTCGGAGGAGCCCTGTGAGTGAAGAAAATTATTTTGATTATTATAATCCATTTGATACATTAAAGATTAAACTCCATCATCATTTGTCTCTGGTTTGCGTCTGCGCGGTCTGCACCTGTCTCGTTTCCAAGTCCGTGCCCTCCACGGTGAGCACTCCTTTTTCGTCCATGCTGAACGTGATTTTGATCTGCGCCGAGCCCCGGGGCCCTGGTGCGATGCCGGCCATTTCGAAAACACCAAGCACTTCGTTTTCGCTCGCCCTGCGGCTGAAGCCCTGCACGATGCGCACGGCGACGGAGGATTGGTTCTTCTCCGTGGTGGAAAACACCCTAGTCGCGCGCGCGGGGAGCTCACGTCCTGCGTGAATCAGAATCTCGGTGCGGTCGTTCTCCACCCAAAGACCAACTGGGGGGCGCTTCGCGGCGATTGTATGCGCGTGGAAATCCGCCGCGTTGGTCGTCACGCCGTCAAAATTGACTCCTGACGGGGCGTACTGCTTGCGTACTTGCGAGTGCGTTGAGGGAGATACCACCTCGTGCGCCGGAAACTCGGCTCTGTTCGTGGTCTCGTCGTCGAACTTCGCTTCGTACATGCGGTACGGCTTTCGCTGAACAGCCGGACTCGGAATAACTTTATGCGGAGTGAAGCTTTCCCCCGCGGTCGTGCGGCCGTCAAACTTAACCCCAGACGGGGCGTACTGCTTCTTTACTTGAGAGTGCGGTGAGGGAGATACCACCTTGTGCGCTGGGAACTCTGCTCTGTTGGTGGTCTCGTCGTCAAATTTCGCTTCGTACATCCTGTACGGCTTATGCTGAACAACTGGACTCGGCGACACCGGATACGCAACGTAAGAATCTCTATTCGTGGTGTGCCCGTCAAACTTAACTCCGGACGGGGCGTACTGCTTGCGTACTTGCGAGTGCGGCGCCGGCGAAACCACGTCGTGCGCTGGGAATTCAGCCTTGTTCGTGGTCTCGTCGTCGAACTTCGCTTCGTACATCCTGTACGGCTTTCTCGCCACTGCGGGCGAAGGCAAAACTGGATGCGGAACGAAATCGTGCGCATTCGTGGTCATCCCGTCAAACTTAACATACGACGGTGCGTATTGCTTCCTCGCTCCGTTTCCGTACGGCGCCGGCGATACCTCGTGCGGGACGAACGAATCGCGGTTTGTGGTGTGATCGTCGAAGCGCGCGCCCGCGGCGTGCGACACACGGATCTCGCGTCCCTTGAACGCATCAGGGGAGTTGCTCATCAGCGTTAATCCGCTGGGTTTGCGATCGGGGACGGGGGAATCGGGATGGGCAAACGCATCACCGAGGTCGCGAGCTTTCAGCGCGGATTGGTCCACGTTTGGAACGGCAGGTGGGGCATCACCCGAAACCCTAACGTTCGCCAACCGAGCGCGAGCTTGGAGTTCGTTCATCTGCGGCGCACAGTGGATGCGAGCGCGCGCGCGAATCGAATAAACATCCTGATTTGGCACTGTCAACTTCGCTGACGAGGCGTCCCGGAAAAAGTGACGTAAAAACGCCCCCGATCTCGGATTAACCCATCAGTTCCCCCAACGCAAACAACACACCATGCTCTCCTCCATGGCCTCCATCGCCCGCGGGGTTACCCTGCACCGTTCCGCGTTCGCGGGCCGCACGCGCCTCGCGTCCCGTGCCGTGCACCGCCCCGCGGTTCGCCGCATGGCCGCCGCAGCGTCTTCCAACCCAATCGCGGTTTTCGACACGTCAGAGGGCACTTTCGAAGCTGAGCTTTTCATGGATCGCGTACCAATCACCGCTAGCAACTTCGTGGACCTGGCGAACACGGGCTTCTACGACGGTTTACACTTTCACCGAGTGATCGACAACTTCATGCTTCAGTTCGGGTGCCCCAACTCGAAGGACGCGAAGAGTTTAAGAAGCGGCACCGGAGGTCCAGAAGTCGGTACTTCGTTCACATGCAACGGCGAAACTATTAAGCGCGACGGCGGCGGTAACATTCCCGATGAGCTGATTGACAACACCTCGAACGAACCCGGTACCCTATCAATGGCCAACACCGGCCAGCCAAACACTGGAGGGTCCCAGTTCTTCATCAATACCGTGCACAACGACTTCCTGGATCACTTCTCAGGCGGACCTTCCAAGCACCCCGTTTTTGGCAAGGTCGTGTCGGGCATGGACATCGTGAACAAAATCGGCAAGTGCAAAACCGACAGGAACGATAACCCAGACACGCCCATCAAGATGAACAGCGTGACGATCAAGTAATTGAGGGTGTGTGATGAGTGCTGTGCTCGAAATCCTAATATCCGGGCATGACTGTATACCCATGCGGAGAATGAATCAATTTCAAATCGAACTCGATCGAAAGAGATGCGAGTGATAATAATAAGTACCTTTTAATACACTTCTATTACCAGCACTGCATCATCTGTGTATAACGCACACTTCTACTTACTATTTCTCACTTCACTACTACTTCGAAACCCCCATCCCCGTAGTTGTGGCAGTTGTGGTCTACCTGGTTGGTGTCGCTCAGCTCGAGGTTGTAAAAGTCCATCGATGGAGGCCCGGCGTCCGCATCCCATAGCGGACCAGCGTGCCACGTTCCAGCGTGCATCTTGACGAACACGCCGGGTGGTATTTCGAAAACCTTCAGGGTTTGCTCGATTGGGTGTACTTTTACGTCGTTCGTGGGCGCTGAAACAGCCATGTACCATGAGTCGTTCCCGAGCGCGCCCAAGCACTGTGTGACCTTTTCGTGAAACGTGATGGTGTCGAATTTTAGCCGCTTCTCACGCAAGCGCATGATGTAGAACCGGGGCGTGCCTCTTGACAAGTCGAGCTGCGCGTCACCTGGGCCGAACTCCACGCCGTCCTCTTCGGGGAAGGTAACCTGGCCGAAGGGGGCGAAACTTTCGGGGGTTAACGGCTCGGCGACCAAAGGGGTGGCTTGGGTGCGACGAGATGATGACCTCCCCGCTTTCACGAAATTTAGACATCCACGACTGCGTGCGGTACCCACGCGGCTTGTCCACGGAACCGCGCCGACACCACGCGAGGAGGAGGACGCGAGCGAAACATACGGGATTCGAGGCGCGAACGATACCACCGAAACTGACATGTTCCAAGGCGACGCGGACGAGTGTGCCGGGGATGTTCGGTTGCTGGGGATATCGTCCCGAAACCGAAACGAAAACAGAAAATGTGGAGCCCGGAAAAACATGATGGCCCATCTTTTGCAATGACGTCTCAAACATGTTCCTGACTAATATGTAGTATACAAAGCCTATGCATCCACCCCCTGCCTTACACTATCTTGGCGACTTTCCGCTTACACCTCTGTCCCGTGGTGGGGCACTCCATCTCCTCCCACGACGCGGCGACCATGAGCTCGCCCGTGAACGGCGACTTCGCCCTTACGACGCCTAATTCGTTCGCAGCCGTGGTGAGGTAGTAACTTCTGGTGTCTCCTAGGCTCAAAATCTTCGCCCTCACGATGTCCCCCGGTACGAAGCAGTCGTACATGTCTATCTTGTCCGTCTCCGTGACCCTGATGTCTTGCGTGCGAATCACCCCGGAAAAAGAATCCTCCGTCGCCACTCCGTTTACGGTGAGGATTTCGCAGTTGCACAACCTGGGGTTGACTCTTGTGACGCGCGCGAAGACTTCGTCGCCCACGGTTGGGATCAAGCTGCCCCCGGCTCGAGTGGTTGGGTTTGATGACCCATCAATACTCACTCGACCCTGCACCACTTCCACCACGGGGCGTTTGTCCCCACTCTCCTCGGAGGATGGGACCACCCTCGCGGTGCCCACCACCGCCGCCACGACGTGCTGATCCCGGACGTACGTTCCGGCCCCGGCGCGGAACTCCTCGGCGAACCGCAGGGGCTCGCCGGGACAAACCACGCCTCCAGATGTGGAAGCCATGTCGCGATAGTGTTCTATTCGCGTGCGAGCCCAAACAACGGACGTCGGGATCTCGGCGTCGGCGAACGCCCGAGCCCGAGAATGAATTGAAGTCGGCGATGTCGGCTCCCAAACGGTGTTGGCGCGAGATCGACTCGCGCGAAATCGAATGGATTTCATTGGCCGTGGTGTTTCAAAGTCTTCTTCATCTCCCCCTTTCCCCACAACTCGCCGCGCACCGCACACACCATGGCGAACCCACACCCTCGGTCGCTCGTCGCGACGTTCGCACTGCTTGCGGTGCTCGCGGTGCGTCACTCTATCCCGTCTGCTCGGCAAACGCACACCGTCGCCGTAATCCGCCTCGCCATGGTTTTGTTCTTTTTCAAACCGCAACGTCATTATCCGCCGAGATCTGTGCGAGCGACTGACCGACCTCCCCACGTGTCTCCTCCGTCTACTGCTTCTCCAACTCTTTCCCTTCCCTCCCAACACCCGTTCACGTCTCCAGACCGCTGTGAGCGCCGTGCGACATGATTCCGAGTCCTCCATGGGGACGCTGGCGACACTTCGAGCCGAAGAAGGAAGAACCGAAGCCGCTGAGCTGGATGCAAACACAGATGATTTTAACACGGATGACCCTTCGTGCCCCGACGCTGGCTCTGAATCGCACGGCGGGTGCGATGACCCCATCGCGAACGGCACGGCGTTCGATTTGTGGGAACTCGCGCGGAGCTGGACTCCAGGTTTCTGCGCCTCGGGAGGCAAACGAACGTGCGTCAAGAAAGAGTGCTCTGCGGATATAATTCCTGCGCTGACGCTGCACGGGCTGTGGCCGTCGTTTTCGAAACCCGTGGGGAGCGACGCCGCGGATGTTCAGACCGACACAACAGATGTTCGGACCTTAGCGCCGAGAAGAGCTGGAGTGGAGCCCTTTCAAGGTACTAGCGGCGCTACTGTCAGCTCCTCCTCTTGCTTCTGGCCTCAGAATTGCGCCGAGCCGAGTTGGCTCACAGGAAGCGACGCGTCGAGTTGGGAGTATGACGCGAAACTTCTCCCGGTTGGTTTGGAGAATGAAAATTTAGCCCCCGCGTGGTACAGCGACGGTTTGGGCGAGCACGAGTGGCCGAAACACGGAAGGTGCGCTTCGTGGGCAGATACTACTGGTGTTATTCCTGGGTTTGACCAAGCCTCGTATTACGCCGCGACTTTTGATTTGGCGCGTAACGAAGGGACGCCGAAGGGTTTGGTGGACGCAACGGGGTCCGCACTTCCGCTTGGTGATTTGCAAGCTCTGTTCGGAGGGTCAAAGCGCGTGGCGCTGGGGTGCACCTCGAAGTGCGAGCTCGTGCAGGTGGTGACTTGTTACGTTCAGGGGTCTGGGACGGCGGAGAACACTGTCGGGCCACGGGAAAGGGCGGACTGTCCGTGCACAGGAGTGAGGGACAGTCACTACGACAACTCATGCGCCGAGGCGCACGCCTGTGCGGAGGTTAAGATTTTGTCGCCGGAGCAAGCGGGGTGCGGCGGGCATCCATCGCCCGATATATGCGGCGACGGCCTGAAATGTTGCCCTGGGGTTCTTGGACCGGCGTGTTCGGAGGATTTAGACTGTGTCGGGGAAAGCGGGTGTGCGCGGTGCGCGCACAGCGGACACTGCACAAGCGAGCCGCGACAGAAATAATAGATAAATTATTTGTGAATGGAGGTCACCAGTTCGATCCTAATAGACACTTGTGAATGTGAATCACTTATGTGGAGGTCATGTGTTCAATCCTAATAGACCAACGTAACTATTTGCGAACGTGAATGGAGGTCACGGGTTTGATCCCAATAGAATGGGGTAACTATTTGAGAAAGTGAAATGCGGAGGTCATGGGTTCAAATAGATAAATTATTTGGTCCTGAAGAGGTATGTCTTACAAGCTTTCTTAGTCTGTTCAACGCAAATGGTGTCTGTACCGAAAACATCATCACGGGAAGTCAAGGGACGCCGTCGAAAAGCTTAAAGCTCCGTCTTAGCGTCGGCTTTGCCACATTCACAAGGATCTTGGCCACATTCACACGGAACTTTGCCAGCAGCCTTGGCGCGCTTCACAGAGAGAAGCAAGGTAAGTGTGGGCGACTTGGTGGCGATGATCTCGTCCTTCTTCTTCTTGCTTTCTTCGTACGTGGCCTGCAGGGACTTCAAAATTAATTCCAGTTCAACGTCGGCGTCCTTGATTTCCGTCTCGATGGCTTCGATCTCAGCGTCGAGTTGCGAGTCGCTAAGAGCTTGTTTGGCTTTCATCGCCGCCTTCTGCGTGTCGTCGCAAAACTCGATGTTCTCCGGGTCGCAGGAAGGGCCAAGGTTGTCCTTGGCCCAGGTGGACAGGGAGGCGTAGTCCCTTCCTCCGCTGTACTTCTCAC
>TARA_B110000977_G_scaffold198984_1_pt1 | contig 15937 bp, 10 predicted proteins | sample TARA_B110000977 | Tara Oceans TARA_B110000977 (sample SAMEA4397798) | marine metagenome | biome: Polar Biome; feature: [SRF] surface water layer (ENVO:00010504); material: water (ENVO:00002006), including particulate matter (ENVO:01000060) such as... | depth 5 m | reverse complement strand
GCGGCACCCGGGTGGCGCCGCCGCGCCCGTGGACGCCGTGGACGTCGCGCGCGGCGGCGTCGGCCAAACCGGCCACGCCTGCCCTTTGGTGTGGGCCGCGGCGGGCGAGGACGAGGTTGCGCTGTGGGACGTCGCCTCTGGGGCGTGCGTCCGGGCGCTGAAAGTGAATCGGAGACGTGGAGAGTCAGAAGACCTTATGACGAATGGCGATGGAAGTTTCGGAGGACACGACATCTCGGCGTTATCCCACGGCGGCGCCGCGGGCAAGGCGCCGTCTCCCAGCCACCAAAGCGACTGGAGTGATTCTGGAAGCACTTCTGGTTTCTCTGCAACCGCCGCCTATCGCATCGCCGAGCTTCGAGACGCCCCCCCCACCTCTGATGGCACGCGGTGTATACACACCCTGCCAAACGGCGCGATTTTGACCGGGGGGAGCGACGCATGCGTGCGCTTGTGGACACCTGGGGACGCGAGTAAATCGCGCGTGGTTTGCGGGCCGCTGGCGCCGCACGAACGACCGCGGTACGAAGAAAGCTTCGTGCACGTCGGCGGGGAGGATGAAGGATTCAGGGATTCGGTACCTGAAAACGAGTCAGTGCACGAATATGCGAATGGAACGAGTGCTGTTCTAGGTAGTAGTCGACCGGTCCGGTCCGTCGCCGTGCTCCGCGAGCGACCCGCGGCTGTCAAAGCGCACGGCGGACACAGAGGACGATCTTCTCTCGGCGACACGACGTCAAACGACGCACCCGTCAGCGTAGCGGAAACCGTCGCGTTGGCGGCGGTGCGGCACGACTGCCACCGGGACTCGGTGCTGGCGATGGCAGTCGCGGGGGTTGGCACGGCGCGGGCGCTGGTGACCTGCGGACGCGACGCAGCGGTCAAGGTTTGGAAATAGAATGAGATAGGTAGCGATATAAAGAAGGGGTGCAATACATCAATTCGTGTATCAAAAAACAATCACACAACTCATCAATTCAAAAATAATTACGACCCGGTGGCGTTACTTCCGCTACCCCTTCCTCCCCTAGGTCCAAACAAATACGAATAGATCATGTACATCATGTACATCTGCACCAAAACTTTCATGACGATGTACCCGCCGCCAATGCCGTAGCCGTAGCCGTAGCCGAACGAGGGCATGAAGAACAGGGACGGCATGCCCATGCCCATGCGCGGCGCGGTCGCGGCGCCGGCGCCAGTCGCGCCCACTCGAGCCGCGCCCGCCGCGCCGGCACCCATGGCGCCCGCACCGCCCATGCCACCCATTCCACCCATGCCACCACCCATGGAACGAGACGAGCTGCGGAAGCTGCTGCCGCCCATTCTGCCTCCGGAGCGGCCACCGCCTCTTCCGGCGACCGCGGCGTCGGCATCCACCAGAGCCAGTGCGATCGAGAACGCGACCAAAGCGAATCCTCTGCGAGCGCCCCAAAGTGCCTCAACGACGCGGGTCAAGGATCTGGTGACTCTATTGACGTCCATACCGTTCTTTACGCGCACATGCGTCTCACCGTTGTTCGCCTTGACGATCGGCGACGTGTGGGGGTTTGAGATGTCCGCGCGCCGCGCGGTCACCGCGACAGCACCCCTACGTTGGATTGAGACTTTAGCAACGATGACGCGCTTGGACTCGGCACCGGCGAAGGCGGACGATCGGGACGCGGACGAAAGGCGGGCGGAAACGCGGCCGGCCGCGGCGGGCACTGCGGTGAAAACGGAAACGGCTGCCATGATCGGTTTCGTACTGTCGTAGTGTCGCGCGACCAGGTGTGACGTCGTTGACTCATCCGAGAATCGTGGCTTGACAAATCAGCGCGATCAGCCGGATACGCTGAGCAGGCATTTTCCAACTCCGTCTCCGACAAGACGACTCGCATCCTCATAGCAAGCCGCACAGTTCGACTTCCCCGTCGAACGCAACCATGCATGCGGCATGCTCGGCGCGGGTCATCCCTGGTGCCGCCGCAGCCCCTCGCACAGCGCATCGTTCACAACGCTCTATGCGTTCGGTGAACAATAATCTGACGCCCACTGGTTTCGGTCGCGACGGCGTTTGCATCTTCCCCCAAAGAGGTGCGAGACACGGTCGAGGAATTACTCTCAGGGCGTCTGAAACAGAAGACTCGGGACCTTCCTCTTCCGAGATCCGCACCGCTATGCAGGCCGCTCGCGACTGCGAAGCCGTTGGTCTATCCCCCGGCGCTGGCCTTTCAGATTCGGAAGCCCAGGCGGAAGCCGCGTTCGCGGATATGATCAACACCACCGTGGACGTGACAGGCGAGGCGTTGGGGTCTGAGGAGCTTGAAAACTTGGCGAAAGGAGGCATGATGGATAAATCGAGCACGTCGAAAAAGAGCGGGTCGTTGTTTGACGACGTGAAGGATCTCTTTGGGGCGCTGTCAAAGGGCGCTCACATCGTTAAACAGAAAAACGGAAGAGTGTAAAAGAGTTTTTTGACGTAATTGTTGTAGACTAAGTACCTAATAGTAAGTATTTCCTTTGACTATCACCCGCGTACCTTCACCACCTCTACTTCTCCTCGGTCGAAAACCCTTTGCCAGGAGTTTCGAGCATGTAGGCGTGTTCTTGCTTCCGCCGCTTTTTGCATCGCGCGCGACATCGGTTTTTTCGCCGGCACTGAAACTAATTTTTCCTCCGCTCCGTTGATTTCGTTCGTCTCAGGCGATAAGGAAGCGGATTCTATACCCGGCTCTTCCTCCACCGCGGTTGGTTCGGGCGACCCTATGACTAATGATTTGACCAGAGACCCGTTCGATTTGATCGGAGACCGGCTCGCTTTCGAACTCGGAAACACCTCCAGGGGTTTCATGGGTGAGCGGACTTTGCGCGGCGGTGATTTTTTCTTTGGGCTCTTCGGGAGTTTCTTCTTCTCGGGAGTTTTCTGTTGAACTGTCCCGACGTTGAGAAAAGCGCTCTCGCACAAAGCACTTAAGCACGTTACCGCGGCCCAGCCGTGTCCCCTCGCAACTGTCGCCGGGGAGGCGAACCGGAGCTTGTCCCGTACACCCGCGTCGGTTCCTAAACACGCCCGGGCTGCGTCCGCCAGAGACGTGGCGAGGGCGAAGCGTTTCTGCTCGTCCACAGTGGGCGGCGCCAGCGCAACGGACCGAAGCGCGGCGAGGGGAGGCGCGGGGCCTGTTGGTTTTCTCTTGTCTGGAACGGCTGTTTCCTTCTTCTCGGGAACATTTGTGGGCATATCCGCCGCCTTCACATCAACTGCCGGCGCGGCACCGTGCGTCTCCACTTCGGTGGAACCGCTCGCGTTCGCGTCGCGCAAACGACGCGGCGACGACCACGCCGCCAGACAAGACGGCTTTGGACCTCGCGGAGGCGTCGGAGGGAGCGACGGCGGAGGTGCAGGCGCTTCAGGTACTGCAGGTTCCATAACAGGTTTCGATTTGTCTCCTGTATCCGTGGCGTACGCCTCGAGCGCCAAAGAAAGCGCCGTCGCGTTTTCAGACGTAAACGTATCCTCGTTTCCATTCTCCTCCCACCGCGCCAGGGGAAGCAGCCACGCTGCGAGCCTAGCTACCCTTGAAAACCGCGTCGCATCGCTCTCACCGGGCGTAGGCTCCACGAAAACCCCAGGCTGCCCCAGCGCTGAGCTTAACACACCAGGCTTGGGGCGATACACATTCAAACGGTGGCCTTCACACCACGTGTCGCTCTTCACCGAAAGCACGGCGAGGCGGTCGCAGGTGAGGTCCATCGCAGCAAACGTACCCCTGGTTTCGCCCTTCGTGTCAATCAGTTGAAAAGAATGCACAGCTGTGTCACAGGTAGTTTTGATCGCAGACATTGTGGGTCGCTTTTCTGGGTCAGGACTCAACATTTGCGTCGTTAAACTCACCAGCGCGTTCGATAACTTTCCGTTTTCAGTCAAAGGCGCGTACGCCAGCTTTCCAATTCTTTGAAACACGTGCTTGACGTTGGCGCCCTTGCCGAGCATTTCGAACGGCGACCTTAAAGTGGAAAGCTCATAGAGCAAACACCCTAGGCTCCACACGTCACTCGCTAACCCGTACGCATCCCCTCGCACGATCTCAGGCGCGACATAATACGGAGTGCCGACTTTACTGCGAAGGGTGTTGTTTGTGTTTTTGTTCGAGTTGTTGGTGTTTTTGGTGTCATTGACGTTTCCGTATTCAACTCCGACATCTTCCACGTCTACTCTCTTCCCCAGCCCGAGGTCCGCGAGTTTCACGATCCCGTTGACGATTAACACGTTCGCGGGCTTTACGTCCCTGTGCGCGACGCCAACGTTTACGTTGTGCAAGTGATCCAGGGCGTCGACGATTTGAGAAAAAACAGTCCACGTTTCTCTCTCGTCCAACTCTTTTTTTTGTTCCCTTCGTTTTTTAATAAATCGCCGCAAATCTCCACCCGCCGCCCATTCAAACACGATGACTAAATACCGGTCGTCTAAAAACGAATCCAGCATCGTGACGACGTTTTTGTGTTGCACATTACCTAGTAGTTGCACTTCGCGTAAGCACCTTTCTTTCTTTTTATCCGCCATCACGCGTATATCAACCTTCTTCACCGCGACTGGCAGATTATCGGAAACGCGCCAGCCTTTGTACACCACGGCATAGCCCCCCTTGCCCACAGCCTTGCCCACTTTGTACTTCTGACGGAGCGAACTGACGGGGTCAGAGTGCACTGTTGGGAAGCTTGGGCGTTTATGATGTTGTTGCTGTGGGAAGTGTCTCGCCTCCCGGTCGTCCACGCCTATTATGCCGCCATGCGTCCCGCTGGACGAACCAGTCGTCCCAGCATCATCCCCGGAACGAATTCGCTCATCCGATGTGGAGGAGGTGGAGCCTGCGTCGTGGAGAACGTGCCGCGGCGAGCCGGGCGCGGACCCGGCTCCCGAGGACGCGCCCATCCCAACCGGAACCCCGACCCAGACACCTCCTGCCCGGGTCCTCGCCGCGTGTGGCTGTGGGAGCGATCTGTTTCGGGGCGGGAACGCGTTGACTCGTGACGCTTGCGAATCGCGGTTTTTGTCCCTTGAATGATGGTCTAATAACTCAGTAAAATCACATTTTCGGGAGAGGCGTCCGACACCTTTCGAAGCGGATTTGCAACCGCGTAGTAGTGGGCACTTTACGCGTTCAGACTTCGAAACTCGATCAACACTTCCTCCTGCCCCGCCGCCTTGCATCCCGCGCTCGGTCGCGCTGAGTGACCCGCCAATGAGCGCCGCGCGCATAGCGCTCGCCCCCACCGGCGCGGTGGGTCCCCCGAGGGCGCTGGACAGACGCACTTCGATGCCCTCGCGAAGGGCGTCTGGAGATTCGAACAGCGCAAACGCATGGGTTTTAGGGCAAAGGCCGTCGGGAGTGGTGGCGCGCCCTACCTCGCGTCCTTTGGTCTCCCCACGGGCGATCGCGGGTACGCTCGGAAGCTCTGAAGGCCCTGAAAGCTTCCACACCGAATCGAAGGAGCCGTCCGAATCCGGCTCAGCCGGGGAAGTGTTGGCGGTGTTCACCGTTGAGTTGGGGTTGATGGCCATGGGTATCGTGGATACGCTGATGGTCGGTCATGTCGGGGAAGCTGCGTTAGCCGCAGCAAGTTTAGGAGGCACGGCAACCTGGCTCGTTATAATCACCACGATGGGCTTCGTGGGGTCGTTGGACCCGCTAACTTCACAAGCGCACGGCGCAGGGGATACGCAAGCGGTGATGACGTATTTGCGATACGGCGTGAGGGCGGCGACTGTTTTAGCATTAGTAGGATCGCTCATCATGCAAACCGCACACCCGATATTTGTCATGTTCGGCCAGCCAGCCGCACATGCTGCAGCCGCGGCGCACTACTGCCACACCGAGGCGTGGGGCATTCTGCCGATACTGCTGTTCCAAACCTTTAGGTTGTCGTTAGCGGGGACGAACAAGTTCGCCGCGCTCGTCGCGTCGATTTCCGTCGCGAATATCGTAAACGTGACTCTGAACAAAATATTCATTGACGGCGTTTCTGTGAGTTCTTTTTTTGGGGTGCCTATAGGGCTTGAAATCGCGGCACACGGGCTGCGCGGCGCGGCGTGGGCCACCGTGTTTTCCAGGTGGACCTTGCTTTTGTTGTTACTGTGGTTCGCGGAGAAACCGCTGGCAGAGCGTAAGGCGCTGCAGTGCATCCGGCTCGCTTTGTTCACGAATCCGTTTTCCAAAAGAATCAGGGAGGATTGGATCGGAGCGGTTGATGTTTTGAAAAGAGGCGCCGCGATCGGCGCGCAGATGTTCGTGGAGTTCGGGGCGTTCGCTGGTATGAGCTTGATTGCTGGGCGGTGTGGAGTGGTACACGCCGCCGGGCACGCGATTATCCAGTGCTTGACGGACGTGAGTTATGTCATTCCGCTAGGCGTGGGGGTGATGGGTTCGATCAAGGTTGGCCAGAACGTCGGCGCTGGGAGCACGGACGGCGCACGAGCCGCAGCACGGTTAGCCATGGTCCGAGGCGCCGTGGGCGTCACAATAAACGCGTTTATATTTTTAATATTCGGCGACAAAATCTGCTGGTGGTTCACGAACGAAAAAGCGGTGCACGACATGGCGGTTGGTATTTTGCCGGTTGTGGCGCTGTATCAGGCGGCGGATGGATTAAGAGTGGTGGGGGCAGGGTGTTTGCGCGGTGTTGGACGGTTGGGGGCGGCATTACTGTCAGATGTGATTGGGTTCTGGGTATTGGGGGTGCCTATTGGTGCGTATTTAGCCCTAGGGCCCCCGAACATGGGCATGCACGGCCTTTGGAAAGGGTTTTGCTTCGGCGTCGTCACGGTGATGACGCCCATCGTACTGAAAGCGTGGGGGGTTGGTGGGGCGGACGAGAAACCGCTCGTGGATGTGGGGGATGAGAAAAGTGGGGCGTAGGGGGGAGGTTGAGGTTTTGACAATGGCAGGAGGTGATTAATATTAATTAAGGTTATTGACAGTGCGTGTTATTTTCGTATTTTGATAAGTGTGCCTATTTCAAGACTCGGTGAATTCGTAATCTCGTCAGATCTCGCTCTCTCAGCGGGGCTCTCATGCCGTACCACCTACACCTTCCCGGCGAGATCGATACGGTGGTCAAACCCTTGGTGCCTGGAAAGAAGTGCGTTTCGCCTCGATACACGTGTTCCACCCGCGTTGCTGCCACACACTCCCTCGGCACCGCCCACATTGTTGGCACCCGACGTTTCCACGCTCTCCAACTCCTTCTGACCGCTACCATCTCCCCCCCAAGGCTAACGGTCGGTCGCAAGGACTGCGCCTTTATCATTCCCAACGATGCTTCCATCAGCCGCACGCACTGTACGTTCGTGGCGGGCGCGGATCACGAAGGCGTGACCGTGCACGATTCGTCAAAGTTTGGCGTCACCGTGGATGGGGAAAAGTTGGACCCGAAAAATAAGAATGGCCAAGTCGTGCTTCGCGGCGCGTCGCAAGTGAGTTGCGAAATCAAGTTCGGGTGTGCCAAGCCCGCGGTGTACACCGCCACGCTGGTGTTCACGGAGAACGAACACATCGAGCAGGAGGCGTCCGACGCGACGACGGACGCTGAGGCGAACGACGATACCAGGGAGGAGGAAAATAATTCGCGCGAGAACGAAGCGCCTGTTCAACCGGTACGCCCCTTGGAAGTCCCCGTAACCCCCCTGGCTCGCCCGCAGCACACACAGCTCGCGACCGGGGAGAAGTGGGAGGAGGGCAAAGCCACGACTGTGTTTGAGGCGTTATCGGAACGACGGGTAGGCGGAGGAAACGACCGAGTTTCGAATGCTTCGAATCAATCGACGGTTAACTTGGTGAACTTCAAGAAGTTCAAAAAGCAAAGGATCGGGCCGAGCGACGGAACGGCTGTGGGACAAACAAACAACCAAAACGGACGCCATCCTCGCCGTACCGTTCTCCGCTATGCGGACGAAGCCTACGATGCGCTGCCGCAGTGGGAAGACGCGTCCGTGGCGGCGACGCACGCGGCGGAAAGGGCGGACGCGCAAACCGCGGAGGAGATGTTCGTCGAGGAGCGCCGGACGCAGAAGAAGAAACCCGCGCCGCGAAGGAGAGGCGCGGCTGCGCGAGGGAAGTGAAGGAGTGCATCTTGAGATGGGTACAGTAATCCTTGAGATAGGGAAAAATAGGATATGGGACGATAGGAACGAATTTGAATCGACGCGAATAGAATAAGTACAGAACACGACGTATCAGATCCAGATAATAATTCTACGTCAAGTCCAGCGGCGTGCCCGGCGGCTTCGCATCTGTTTCCCCCGTCAGCCGCCTCCCAATCGCCATGGCGTTTGAGAACTTCTTGTTGTTTGCCGTGGATAACTTGGCCTGGCTCAAAACTCGGTTCTCCAGCTCCCTCGCCAGGCGCCACGCCGCGGCAGCGTCTCGTCGCGCCGCTTCCAGTTCGTGTTGGTGCGCCGTCCTCAGCTCCGCAACCTCCGTGTACTGCGTCGCCCTCAGGTTATTCACCAGCGACTGGTTCTTAAGCTTCTCGGTTTCGAACTTACCGCGAAGACGCACGCCGTCCATCGCGGAGACTTGAAGCTCTTCCTTGCGTCGGTCGATCTGTTCTTTTGCGAGTGAGAGGTCGCTTTCAACCTTTGTGCTGTGTCTTTGCAACGCCGCGAGTTCCGCCTCTACCCTGCCAAGCCTTCCCTCCCGGTCAAACAGATCCGCGCGCAACGCCTTGACGTCCCTCCCCCACTCTTCATTCTGCGCCACGACGCGTCGACTCTCCGCTAGCCGTGATTGCAAATCCCGGGTCAACATATCCCGCTCCTGATTTGTGGTTTCCAGCTCGGCTTTCAACGACGTCACTTCACTCGATTTCGCCCAATCCTGCCACTTTCTTAATTTATCAGCTTCGCTCATCGCGGCGCTGGTTTGCGCCGCGAGTTTCCCCGCGCGCTCGGAGTTGCGCTCAGAATCAGCCCGGTACCTGCGGCAGTCATCCAGCGCCAGGGAGTGTTTATCTCTCAACTCACTCAGCTGTTTCCGCAAGCCAGACGCTTCAACCGCAAGCGCGGAGTTCAAATCCTTGACCCGCGAAACTTCGTCGTCCAGCTCGTCGCGGTTTTTTGTCAACTTTTCAATCTCCTCGCCTTGTTCCCTGGTTTGCTCCAACAACGCCCTTTCGCTCTCACGAACCCCCTCGAGCTCGCCTTCCAAAAACTCAAGCTGTCGGTTTGCTTCGTCCCGGTCTGCTTCTGCTTTCTCCCGCGCCTCTCGCTCTTCGTCAAAACCCGCTTTGCTCACCATGACGTCCTCGCGCATACCCTCCATCTCCTCTAAATCCTGTTCCCGCAACCCGCTCAGTTCTAAAATATCAGCCCGCGCGGCCCGTAACTCCCCCTCGCGTTTCCGCAAACGCTCAATTAAAGGAACGATAGATTGCCGCTGCCGGATGCCTTTGTCGAACAGAATCCCAGCGGCGTTGCGGATGGACTGCGCACGCGTAAGAATGTTGAAATTGAATGAGAAAAGAAACAACAGGTGGTCAGTCATCTTCGTCAGAGGGATCCTTCAGGAAGGGGTCCAAAACCCCTCGGTGTGCGCGTGTGAGAAGATGCCGGTGCTTGGGTGCAGTCGGGGTGTGCGGCGTGCTGCGCGTGCGCGCCGTGAACCGATCTTCAGAAACGACCGGGCTTGGAACACACAGAGCGTTTGGGGGACATTTCGTGGCGCGTCCAAGCCGTTTCGTCCCGGGGGGAAGTTGTCTTGTCGCGAGATTAAGACGCACCTGCACGCCCGCTTCCACGCCAGGCCACTTGGGTGATGTGCTGTCCATGATCTGCGGAGAATTTGGGTTGTGGTGAGGGTCAGAAGGGTTCGGAATGATGGCGTAGTGTCCGGTCAGGCCAGTCAGGCTGGGGACGCCCTTGGACGGGGGAACACGGCTTCCGAGAAACGCCGACTTTCCGCGTCACGCACCTTGAGCACCGACAGATGGTCCCCGAGCTTGTTCGCGGCGCGGATCATGTCCGCCTTCAACGCGCCCCAATCCACGTCAGGAACGCCGTAGTTAGCCCCAACTGTGGAGTCAAGAGCGTCCTCATCCGGATTCTCAGCCCCGGACGGGGAGGCGGGCGAACCCTGACGCGACATCGGCGCGTCTCAATCTGATGTGTCGCAAAACGTTGACCAAACAGAATTTTATATTCACAAAGAAAGCCTATTTCGGAAACGCGCGTTTTGGCCGCCGGTTCGGCACTGTTGACACCCCGACTAATCCGACCTAAAACTCTCTACGCCTTGATCTTGTCCGCGGTGAACCCTTTCGGGCCCTCGGTGGCTTCCTTGTAACCGGGGTTGTTTTCCTCCAGGTCGTTGATGTACTTCTCGATGCGGGCGGGGAGCTTCACGGCGACTCTGGCGAAGAGCAAAATAGGACCAAACCTGAAATCCGCGATAGTGGGCTCATCGCCGCCGAGGTACGTGGTGTCCTTGAGCCACCCGTTGACGTACTTGTCGTTGAGAATTGTGAGGAGCTCGGCGGCGGCGGCGGCTTGGGATTCCGGAACTGACGCCTTGAGGCTGTCCATTCCGTGAACAGAACCAGCGGCACCCCCGAACCCGACGTCGGGGTACATAGCAGTGGCGATTAAGTTGTACAGGGAGATGCCGGTGTACTCGGCGATCATATCAACCTTGGCCTGGGTCTTGGCGTCAACGGGGTAGAACTTGCCAGCCTTCTCAGGGAATGCGGTACACAGGTAGCGCGCGATAGCGTTGGTTTCCGAAACATAAGCTCCATCGTGTTCGATCGCCGGGGCTAAATTCGTGGGGAACTTCGCAAGGTACTCGGGCGTCCGCGTCTGGCCGTACGCGTTCACCTCCTCGTGCTCGATGCCCGCACACTTGAGCACGCAGCGCGTGCACGCGGAGTTGGCAGAGGGGGGGAGGGCGTGGAAGGTGACGGACATGGTCGTGGTGCGTGCGCGTTTGGAAGTGTCGCGAGATCTGAAAAACCGAAGCATACCGAAGTCGCGAAACACGTGACAGTTCACTACACTACGAGACGGCACCATAACGCTCCGGTTTTTGTGACGAGTGTGTCATGCCGTGATCGGTGCATCACGAGGGCGCCGTGATGAAAACGATTTCAGAACAGCTCTCTGAAAACAAACAAGGCGATTTCGATTTAGGTTTGGCCGTTCATTGCTACGCGCACCATGGCTCCCCGTCCACTGTTCGTGGCTTTTTTTAGCCTCGCGCTCGCGACTTTCGCGTTCGGTACCTCCCTCGACCTCGTGGACGATGCCACACTTCTGCGCATGGGCGCGAACGCGCGTCGCGTGTCAGATCGGCTCGTGGAGAAAGATTTGACGCATTTCGAGGTGTCTCACGGGTTGCGTGAAGCGTCGGAGCACGGGTTAGGCGAACTGTCGGAGCAAAGGTTACGTGATACGTCTGCTGCGCACGGGTTACGCTCCGACTCTTTTCACGGGTTATCCACCGACCCCACTCCCTTCGAGCGGAGCTCCGGGTTCTTCAAGCTCAACCGCACCAGCGCGGCTGAGATGTTTTACTTTTACTTCCAGTCGCGGGACGCCGATCCCGTGGACCCGGTGGTGCTTTGGATGACTGGCGGCCCTGGTTGTTCGTCGGAGCTCGCGCTGTTCGCGGAGAACGGCCCGTACACCGTGAACAGCGACGCCTCAACCCTTTCTGTGAACCCGTTTGGGTGGGACCAAGTGTCGAACCTTATTTACGTCGACCAGCCCATCGGCACGGGTTTTTCGTTTTCCACCAACCCGGCCGACGATGTGCACGACGAGAAGCGCGTGGCGGTTGACATGCTTGAGTTTTTGACCGAGTTCTCAGAGGCGCACCCAGAGTTGAAAGGCAGGGACTTTTACATCACGGGCGAATCATACGCGGGTCATTACGTACCGGCGGTTTCGTACGCGGTGTTCAAGGCGCAGGAGAAAGGGCGAGGGCCTGCGTTCAAATTAAAAGGCCTCGCGATTGGCAACGGGCTGACGGAGCCGGAGATTCAGTACGGCGCGTACGCGGATTACGCCCTAGGGATGGGCTTGGTTGACGAAAAACAAGCGCAAGAAGCGAGAAGGGTATACCCGATGTGCCGAAAGATGATTCACGCGTGCGGCGGGTCGGTGGGGCCGGACGGGCCGTCGTCAGAGAGCGACGAAAAAGCCGCGACGTGCACCGCGGCGGTTGATTTCTGCCAAAGCATCCCCGGCTCGCTGCTGGAAGCCGCCGGCGACGTAAACGTGTACGACGTCAGGAAGCCATGCACCGTGCCAGGGCTTTGCTACGACTTTTCACACATCGACGCTTTTCTCAACTTGCAGTCCACGCGCGACGCGCTCGGGGTTGGGGACCGAAAGTGGGAAGCGTGTTCGCCGCATGTGCACGCGGATATGATGGCTGATTGGATGCGGGATTTGGAACCGACGGTGCCGCCGATGCTGGAGGGCGGGCTGCGAGTCCTGGTGTACGCGGGGGAGGACGATTTCATTTGCAACTGGCTGGGGAACAAGCGGTGGGTTGAAGCGATGCCTTGGAGCGGCCAGGAGGATTTCAACAAGCACTATCCCGTTCCGTTCGTGGTGGACGGTGCGACCGGCGGCGACGTCGTCGAGTCTGGATTGCTGTCGTTTCTCAAAATGTCAGAATCCGGCCACATGGTTCCCATGGACCAGCCCGCGAACGCGCTTGAGATGCTGCGCCGGTTCGTACACGGCGAGGCAATGGCGGGAGATAAGTGGGACCCGGGGTGCTGCGGCAGCGGAGGGGACAAGTCGAGCGCGAAAACAAACGCGCCGCGGCGCGCCGCGGTGGTTGTCGAGTAAAAGATGTCCAGAGACTTTGTTACTTCAAGCGATCTCCACCGAATCACGCACCGAGTTTGACTCTGGCCACGGCGTCCGCGGCTTCGTCCGCTGCGCTTGCTTCATCCTGCGCCTCCTCCATCAACTCCTTGAGCCGCTTCTTGACGCTTTTCACCGCGACATCCACCGGCGTCTCCCCGTCGCTGTCCTTCACATCGAGCTTCGCCCCTGCGGCGGCGAGCGCCTCGACGCAAGGGAGCTCGCCTTGCACCGCGGCGTAGTGCACCGCGGTGTCTCCGTCGTGGTCGGTTTCGTCGAGCTTCGCCCCGGCTTTGAGCAACGCGTTGAGCATCTCGAGCTGACCACTGAACGCGGCTTGGTGCAGCGGGGTCCATCCGTTTTTGTTCGTCTCGCGCACACAATCCGGGGTTCGCGAAAGGCACTCGTCAAACTCAGCCTTGTCCCCGTCCTCGATGCTGCCGAAAATCGGGGTCTGCGAGGAAACCTTCACGCCGCTGGGCTTCTTCTTCTTCGTGGGCTTCTTGGGGCCCATGGTGGTCACGAACGGGGGCGCACGACCTAATGGAGAAGAAGAAGGCGGCGGGCGCGATGCTTTGCGAAACGAAAAAAAGGGCGCGCCAGCTGGCGAACTCTCCCGCCTCGCGTAGGATAAAGCGATCGCGACGTCATCATCACTCGCACAATTCGTCGTGCTCCGTCACCATGGCCGCCATCGCGTTCAACACCAACCTCGCTCTCCCTGCGCGCGTGATCCTTGGTAAGGGCCGCGCCCGAACCGTCGCGGTCCGCGCCGGCGCGCGCCCCACCGCCGGCCGCGTCGCTTCGACGAAAACCGAATCCAAAGCGCTGGAGTCTCTCTCCGTGAACTCAACCTCCGACTCCAACCCCCTGGCCCTCGTCGCGCTCCCCCTGCTCACCGTGCTCGCTTTACCCGAAGCCGCCACCGCGGCTGTCAACCCGGTAGCCTCTGCGTTCGCCGCGTACGGCCACTACCTCGGGTTGGTGCTTGTCGTGGCGAGTCTCACAACCGAGAAGTTCCTGGTGAAGCCTGAACTGACCGAGGATGAAGCGCAGACGTTGGTAATCGCCGACTCCGTCTACGGAATAGCGGGCGTGTTAGTGCTGTACACCGGGTACCTGCGCGTCACGCAGTACGGCAAGGGTTGGGAGTACTACGCGCACGAGCCTGTTTTCTGGGTCAAGATGGGTCTGTTCGCGGTGATGGGTTCGTCCTCGCTGTTCTGCACGACGAAAATCGTGCAGATGGCGATTGCCAAGACGGCGGGTGAGGAAAACGCCACGGTGCTTGGCGAGAAGCTCTCCGCGCGGATGCAGAAGATCATCAACGGCGAGCTTCTTGCCATCGGGAGCATCCCTTTAGCTGCGGCACTGATGGCGCGCGGCGTAGCTTACTCGGAGAACATGCCGTGGCAAGCGGGCGCGGCGCCCGTCGCGCTCGTGTCCCTGGGCCTCAGCGCCAAGTACGTGAAAGAGGCGCTGACTTGGAGCGACGAGGACAAGGTGGAAGCGTAGGCGTATTGAGGCTATTTAAAGCGTTGACACTTGTATGAATACATACAACTACATATACAACTACGATCATCGAAATAACGCTCCGCTCGGTCCATGTTTCTTTCGTTTCTTCCCTTTCCCCGAGGTCACAGGCTTGTACACGGGCACGACGCCTTCCGATCCGTTTTGCGCTTGTTTTTTCTGGTACCGTTTCGCCTCTGCTAATTCTTTCGCTTCCTTCTCAGCCTTCTCTGCTTTCATGATTGCTTTCTTCGCTCCAAGCGGCGTCGGCCTAACAAACACCGCAACAAAGAACCCCTCGCAATCATCAGTGAACTGGTCCGCGCGGAGCAAAGCGTCGCTATCTTCCGTACTCAACCTGTACCCCGGAAGTCCGCGCCGTTGCCAAGTCGGAATCGCTTTCTCTAAAGTGTACCCTAGAGTTTTTGCTTCGCCAAGCACGGCGGCTACGACCCGCTCGTTCTCCGCAGGGTACACAGAACACGTGCTGTAACTCACCCGCTCCGCGGACGGGAACTGCAGCGCTTTCCTCAAAGCTTCTGTTTGGAACTTCGCTAAACTCGCGACTCGCGTGCGGGCGTCCAAAACATGCGGCGGGACCTGCTCGTTTATCGTTTCGATCTTTTCAATTTTCGTTTTCTTCTTCTTCTTCTCAACATTCCCCTCCTCTTCCTCCACAAACTCCGAGATCGCCTCCACGTCCACAGCTTCGCCCCGCGCCGCGGCTATTAAATAGTCGCCTCTCGTGGCCGCGGTTCCACTCCCGGAACAGGAAGGGTCCAGCAGGACGCACTTTACCCGCGCGTATTTCGGATCCAGCGGGTCGATTTGTAGAAAATCGCCCCTCGAAGCCTCCACAATGGGCTTGCCGTGCGCCATCGCCCCTGCGACAGTGCAGTTCTCACGCAAACGCTTCAGCCGTCGGTTATCTGCGTCGAACGCGAAAACCCTCCCCATCACACCCACCCGCGCGGCGAGGTGCGTGGTTTTGTTCCCGGGCGCGGCGCAGCAGTCCAGCGCGTGCGACCCTTTGTCCGGACCGAGCGCCGCCGCGGGGAAGCACGAGCTCTTCCCTTGAAGAATCAACCGGCCGTCCTTCACCATTTGATGGCTGTGTAGATCGGTGCCTGGATGGAACACTAGCAGGTCGTCCACGTGTGGGTCACGTGTCGGATGTAACCCACGCTTTGCGAGAAATTGAATTGCATCTTCCACGGTGGTTTTCAGCAAGTTTACCCGCGCGTGTCTACTGTGCGTCGGGACAGACGCCAGCGCTTTGCCTCCGGGTTGTGATAATAAAAACTGCTCTGCGTTTTTGTGTTTTCCAGCTTGAAGGCGCCTCTTCAGGGTTTTTTGAAGTGCAGGGATGGACTGCACGATGACCCGCGTCGCGGCGACCACTGCTGCGACGTCAAGCGTCTCAGTTTTCTCGGCGGAGTGATTGCCCGATTGATTGGGTTTCACATCCCCATCAGGTTCCAAGCCCGCTCCGAACAGGGCTTCGTACCCGAGAACGTACGCCAGGGAACGAGGTACGCCGGTTGTGCTCGGTTCGGAAGGATCGTCTTCTTC
>TARA_B110000977_G_scaffold98984_1_pt1 | contig 15980 bp, 18 predicted proteins | sample TARA_B110000977 | Tara Oceans TARA_B110000977 (sample SAMEA4397798) | marine metagenome | biome: Polar Biome; feature: [SRF] surface water layer (ENVO:00010504); material: water (ENVO:00002006), including particulate matter (ENVO:01000060) such as... | depth 5 m | reverse complement strand
AAGCAGCCACAACGAGCCCCACTTGGGTCGATGTCCAACCTCTCACCTACCGCATTTTCGCGAAGCGAATGTGCGGGCTTTGACAGAGCGAAAGCGCAGCTTTTGCGGAGTCAAAAAGTAGGATACGTTGATCCAATGAACCCAATCCTAAAATCCCTCGGCTGGATCCCCGCCTTTGCCGATCAGGTTGATCTGATCGACGAAGATCATCCAGTCCGCGTCACGGCCGTTCACCGATCAAGGCTGGACGGGTTGTCCGCACAGGGGCCAATTTCGCTGTCCCCCGTGGCATCCGCTGGGATGTATGCGGTCGGCGATTGGGTCATCGCGACGGGGCACGCGGCATCCGAACCGCTTGAACGTGCCACGGAAATCACCCGCCGTGCGGCTGGGGAGGATTCAAAACCCCAACTGATTGCCGCCAACGTCGACACGCTGGGAATTGTGACCAGCTGCAATGCAGACTTTAACGTCGCGCGGCTGGAACGATACCTTGCAATGTGTGCGGCGTCAGGCTGTTTGCCATTGGTGATCCTGACCAAGGCGGACACATCAGATGATCCGGACAGCTACGTGCGACAAGCCCAAAAACTGTCACCGCTGCTGACTGCGATCGCGATCAACGCAACAGACGTCGAAGACGTCGCGCGACTGACGCCGTGGTGCGGGCCGGGACAGACCTTAGCGCTGGTGGGATCATCCGGCGTTGGCAAAACAACCATCCAGAACCGCCTGACAGATGTGATCGACACGACGCAAGATATTAGATCGGACGATTCCAAGGGACGCCACACCACCACCAACCGCAATCTGCGCGCAGCACGTGCAGGGGGCTGGTTGATCGATACACCCGGCATGCGCGAATTGCGCCTTGTCGATGCGACCGAGGGCGTGGACGAAGTCTTTGGCGACATCACGGAACTAGCCACGCTGTGCAAATTCAACGATTGCGCCCACCAGACCGAACCGGGCTGCAAGGTGCGCGCCGCGATTGACGCGGGAGACCTTGAGGCGGACCGCGTAGAACGCTGGCGCAAGTTGGAAAAAGAAAATCGCTTTAACACTGCAACGGTTGGTGAAAACCGCGGGCATTTGAAACGTCTGCAAAAGATGTACGACGATGGTCAGGCACGCGGCAAAGCTAAGCGGAAATTCTAGACGCCCACGCAAACTGATCGTCTGTTTCGACAGCGCAGGGGCGGGCCACGCGCAATCGGTTTAGGGCTGCGTCAGGGTCTTCGCCTGCTTCAACCATCAATCGAAGCGCGGCCATTCCAGACCGCCCACACCCCCCAAAACAATGGGTCAGGATTTTGCCACCGCGCGCGAGGATCGCAGCCGCGTCTAAGGAAACTTCACCCCATTGATCCTGAACAGACATGTCAGGCGCTCCGAAATCGACAATTGGCAAGTGGCGCCATTTTATCCCGACCGCCACGAGGTCATCACCAAATCCAGCGGCCCCCGTTCGATCCAGTTCAGCCTGTGTCGTCATCGTTAAAACCAGATCAGGCCCCCACCGCAAGATTGCCGACAGGTTGTCCTCATATGTGCCAAACCGACCGGGGATCGGGGACAGGCCAATCTGCCCTGCCCCCACCACCAGCGCATAAATTCCAAATTCAGACTGGTCCATGTTCCACCACTTGTCCGGGCCTGTCGCGGGCCCATTGTTCCAACAGTGCACGCAGATCGTCGTCACCCGCAAACCTAATCGCTTGTTTCGGCAATGCGACACCATGGTCCAACGCCATCCGCAGACGGCTTTCATAGTCCGCGCCTGCACGCTTGGGATTATTTTCGGATCCATGCAAAATCGTGCTCAGCAACGAGCCACCATAATTGTTCACATGGCCTAGATCAGGGGCAAGTTTCAGGAAATACGCCATGACGTCGGGCAATCCGTTCCAGCCGGCCAGCTGCACGGGTGTTATCCCCTGCGCGTTCGGCAAGTCCCATTCCATGCCGATTGCGATCAGCGCTTTAATGTGTGGCAACTTCTGCGGCAGATGCACGATTTCATGCAGGATGTAGCGATACGCCTCAGGCATTTTGGCGGGGTCGATGTAGCAATCAACATTACCACCATCCGCAGCCAGCTGTTGTTCAATGTCACTCAACTTGGTTTGCAAACCGCGTGCTTGGATGCGCGCAACAAGATCAGCGTTCCCGAACACCCGCGCATAGGCGTAGGCGCTGTGGCCGTTCCACAGAGCGGCGGGATCAGCCCCATGTTCCAAAAGCAGATCAATCACCGCACCAGAACTCATCCGGTACGCCGCGTGGTGCAAGGGCGGCACGCTACCACCATTCGGATCGCTCCCAGCTGCAAGCAACAGTGCCACCATGTCTGCATTGTCAAAATCCATCGCACGCGCCAAAGCATTCGTGCCATTGGGTTGCGCACCGTGATCCAGCAACAGCTTTACTCCGTCGACATGGCCAAGTTCGGTCGCGTGATACAGGCTTTCGCCATCATTGGGGATCGCGCCGTTTTCCAAAAACCACGCCGCCAGTTCCATGTTCCCTGCATGGCCCAGCGCCCAATACAGCGGCGACAGCGGTTCGCCGTTTTCAATCGATCCGGCATTCACATCCGCGCCGTTGGCGACCAGCATATCCGCAATGGCGATACCGTCAGATGCTTTGTCGGGCCACACCCGGAACATCCGCGACTTCGCCAAATGCACAAGCGGCAAAGACGGCCCTGCCTGCGTCACGGCCAATGTCGGATCCTTGGTCAACATCGCCCAAACGGATTGCCCATCGTACACTGCACACAGCAATCCAAAATGACCCATCGCCAGATCGGGCATGTCTTGCATCAACTGCTGAACAATGCTGATCCGCCCATGATGTAGCGCGATCTTCAACTGTTGGAGCTTTTCGGCCCGATCAAGGCCCATCAACCCAACAGCGTCCTTCATCGCAGGCCAACTGACAAAGGTATTTTCTTGCGCAATAACATGGAGGAAATCAGCATGCTTCAGCGCCTCACCTGCACGCGGCGGATGTGCCTTCAGTCTTGTATGAGCCTCAACTTCACCAGTTTCATAGCGGAATCTTAGCGTTTTCGCCGCACGGCGGAATTTATCTAGGGGATCTGTCATAGGACTTCCTCATAAGCAGGTCCCAAGGTTCGCTGGCCGGGACAATGAGAAAGACTGGAAATAGTCTGTTCTGGGTCGATCAAGGGTGCCGTTGTCGGCTGTCCGCGAACCTGGATGCCCCCCTTTGGGCCTGTTCTGCATAGGACTTTTGCTTGCACAGGGCAAGTCAGCGGCTACGATACCGATTATGGCAGACAAAAAGACATCCCAACACCGAACCGATATGGCCGAAGACCGCACGTCGATGGCCAATGAACGTACCTTTTCCAGTTGGATGGGAATGGGCCTTGGCGCGATTGGTGTGGCGATCGGTATGAAGGCCGTGTTCGGCGCGTTTGAACCCACGTGGGCGGCCAAAGCCGTCGCGTCGATCTTCATTGCGATCGCCATTCTGATTTTCTGACAGGCGCAGCGGCAAGCCTGTCAAACGCTGGTGCGCCTCAGTGAGACTGATTTCGAGGCGAAATCAGGCAAAAGCTTCACATTTCTGGCCGCTCTGATGACCGTCGCAGCGCTCGGCACGGGTGCTATTCTGTGGTCACTGTAGGTGGACGCGGCTAGGGCCCTCGCGTAGCTTAACCAAATGACCGAATCCGACACCCCAAAGTACCAAGTCCTCGCGCGCAAATACCGGCCCGAGACGTTCACCGACCTCGTCGGGCAGGACGCCATGGTGCGCACCCTGAAAAACGCATTTGCAGCAGACCGCATCGCGCAGGCGTTCATCATGACAGGCATCCGCGGCACCGGTAAAACCACCACCGCGCGTATCATCGCCAAGGGCATGAATTGCATTGGCACGGATGGTCAGGGTGGGCCAACGACGGAACCCTGTGGCAAATGTGAAAACTGCGTCGCGATCATGGAAGGGCGTCACGTTGACGTCATGGAAATGGACGCCGCATCGCGCACTGGTGTTGGCGACATCCGCGAAATCATCGAAAGCGTGCATTACCGCGCCGCGTCTGCGCGTTACAAAATCTATATCATCGACGAAGTTCACATGCTTTCGACATCAGCGTTCAATGCGTTGCTCAAGACGCTTGAAGAACCGCCAGAGCATGTGAAGTTTATCTTCGCGACAACCGAAATTCGCAAAGTTCCCGTGACCGTCCTGTCGCGGTGTCAGCGGTTTGATCTGCGACGCATCGAACCCGAAGACCAGATTGGCCTTTTGCGCAAAATCGCCACTGCCGAGGGCGCGCAAATCACCGATGACGCGCTTGCGTTGATCACGCGCGCCGCCGAAGGGTCCGCGCGCGATGCGCAATCCCTCCTCGATCAGGCCATCAGCCACGGCGCTGGCGAAACTACGGCAGAACAACTGCGCGCGATGCTTGGCCTCGCAGATCGTGGCCGTGTGCTGGACCTGTTTGATATGATCCTACGCGGTCAGGCCGGTGACGCGCTGCATGAATTGTCTGGCCAATACGCAGATGGCGCCGACCCAATGGCGATTCTGCGCGACCTCGCTGAAATCGCCCACTGGGTCAGCGTTATAAAGATCACGCCAGACGCCGCCGAAGATCCAACAGTCGGACCGGATGAGCGCATACGCGGCGCGCAGATGGCGCAAGATTTGCCCATGCGGGTGCTGTCGCGCCTGTGGCAAATGTTGCTTAAATCCCTTGAAGAAGTCGCAATGGCCCCCAACGCGATGATGGCCGCTGAAATGGCCGTGATCCGCCTGACCCATGTGGCCGACCTGCCGAGCCCCGAAGAGCTGGTGCGCAAACTGGACGGAATGACACCGCCGCCGACAGGCCCAAGCGGCGGGGCCCCGCGCCCAGCCCCAGCGACACAAACATCGGCGCATTCGACCACTCCTGCGCCCAACCATTCAGGAACGGGTGGCACGTCTGCCTCTGCGGGCAACACGGTTCTTGCTGTCGCAAACGACGAAGCGCTGGCGCAGTATCCGACGTTCGATCATGTCGTTGAATTGATCCGCAGACACCGCGACGTAAAGCTGTTGGTCGACATCGAAACAGGCGTGCGCTTGGCCGCGTATCAACCAGGCCGGATCGAATTCGTCCCGTCAGACAGCGCACCGCACGACCTTGCCCAAAAGCTCGGGTCGCGCCTTCAGGCATGGACGGGCAACCGCTGGGCCGTGACAGTCGTCAACGACGGAGGCGTGCAAACCATCGCCGAAGTGCGCGACGCTGAGGCCAACGAACTGCGCCAAAAAGCAACCGCGCACCCGCTGGTTCAAGCTGTCATCGCGCAATTCCCAAAGGCCAAAATCACTGACATCCGCACACCAAAAGCGCTTGAGGCCGAAGCCATGGTCGACGCCCTTCCAGAGGTCGAGGATGAATGGGACCCCTTCGAGGACAGCTAACTTGCGAGCCGCGCGCCGCCGTCCTATCTAAAGCACAACATAGACACAGGAGAATTCGATGTTCAAAGGACTTGGCGGGCTCGGCGATATGGCCGGCATGATGAAAAAAGCCCAAGCAATGCAGGCCGACATGGCCGCCTTGCAGGAAGAACTGCACAATCTGATGGTTGTTGGTGAAAGTGGTGCAGGTCTGGTTAAGGCAACTGCGACTGCCAAGGGTGAACTTAAGGCGCTGGATATCGATCCGTCCATCTTCAACGGCGATGACAAAGAAGTGGTCGAGGATCTGATTTTGGCGGCCATCAAGGACGCACAAGGCAAAGCCTCCGACAAAGCCCAAGAAGAAATGGCAAAACTGACCGAGGGTCTTGGCCTTCCGGCGGATATGAAGCTGCCATTTTAAGGTGAGCCAAGCCCCAAAGGACATCGACGCGCTGATTGAACTGATGGCCCGCCTTCCAGGGCTTGGGCCACGATCTGCGCGTCGCGCCGTGCTGCACCTCATCAAAAAACGCGGCCAGCTGTTGAACCCATTGGCAGAAGCCCTGACAATCGTGGGCCAAACCGCGCGCGAATGTTTGAACTGCGGCAACATCGGCACGTCAGACATCTGCGGCATATGCGAAAGCGAAAAACGCAACATCGGCCAGATTTGCGTGGTTGAGGACGTCGCAGATCTATGGGCCATGGAACGCGCTGGGGTGTTCAAAGGGCGCTATCACGTATTGGGCGGCACCCTGTCAGCGCTCGATGATATTGGCCCCGATGAACTGCGCATTCCAAAATTGCGCGACCGCGTCACATCCGAGGGCATCACCGAAGTAATCCTCGCACTCGGCGCCACAATCGACGGCCAAACAACAGCCCACTACATCGCAGATGAACTGCGCGGTGTGCAGGTGACGTCACTCGCCCAAGGCGTGCCAGTGGGCGGGGAACTCGACTACCTCGATGACGGGACCATCACCGCGGCTCTCAACGCTCGCAAATCGCTGTAACCACGCCGCATCTTTGTGTTCTTAAATATCCCCCAGCACTTCAACACCCACTGACCATTGAACTGACGCGGTCGCCTCATCAAAGGCGCATTCAATAAAAACGCAAAACGCCCAAGGCGTCAGCCTCGGGCGTTTTTCATTTTAACCAATCCTAAAAATCAATCTTCGTCGTCATCACCAGCATCATCAGGCAGATTAAAGAACGTATCTTTGTCCGGCACAGATGTATCCTCATCCGGCTCTGGCATCTCAGTGCTCAGCGTGAATGTCTCAAGACCCTCAATAGCCGATGGCATCTTGGGCTCAGTATCGCCACCAAGGCTCTGCTCTGTGCTGACCAGCTTGCGGCGTTCGTCATCAGACATAACACCACCTTCTTTCAGCTTCTTGGCAGCCGCTTTTTGCACGGCCATATCCAGCTCACCCTGCTTACAAAGACCAAGTGCGACCGGATCAATCGGTTCGATATTGTTGATGTTCCAGTGCGTGCGCTCTCGGATCGCTTGGATCGTCGGCTTCGTGGTGCCAACCAGCTTGGAAATCTGGCCGTCTGTCAGCTCAGGGTGGAATTTCACCAGCCAGTAAATTGACGCTGGGCGATCCTGACGCTTGGACAGCGGGGTATATCGTGGACCACGACGCTTTTCTTCGCCCGATGAACCGGGGTGGAAGAGCAACTCCAATTTGTGCTTGGGGTCAGCTTCGGCCTTGTCGATTTCGTCTTGCGTCAGCTGCTTGTTGGCAATCGGGTCAAACCCCTTCACGCCAGCTGCCACGTCGCCGTCCGCAATGCCCTGAACTTCAAGCTCGTGCAGGCCACAAAAGTCAGCGATCTGTTTGAAGGTCATTGTGGTGTTGTCGCACAGCCAGACTGCTGTGGCTTTGGCCATAATTGGTGTGCTGCTCATCAGGTCTCTCCTTATCAATCGACATGCCTCTCCCGCGCCCTTGAAGGGGCAGACCGTTTTCGGCCGGGTTCACATTGTCGGGGAACTTGGAGTGTATATAGTCGCGACACGTATCTAATGAAAGACCCCAAATGTTACGAATTCTAGCGCTGTTTCTGGTTTTGGCCGAACCCCTTAAGGCCCAGCACACGGCGGGCGACTTTGACTACTACGTTTTGGCGCTGTCATGGTCGCCAAACTGGTGCGCTCTTGAGGGCGATTCCCGTAACTCCCCCCAATGCGACGACGACGCTGATTTCGGCTAGGTTCTTCATAGCCTTTGGCCCAAATACGAGGATGGCTGGCCCGCCGATTACCGCCATTCGTTCCGCAATCCGTCACCTGGCGATACGTCGGCAATGGCCGATCTATTTGGAAGCGCTGGATCCGCTTGGCATCAATGGAACAAACACGGATCGTGTAGCGGGCTATCCCCAGACGATTTCTACGCATTGGCCCGCGAAGCCTATGGCCGCATCACCCGCCCCGCCGTGCTCCGCGATCTTGATCGCACCGTCACCCTGCCCGCAACTCTGATCGAGGACGCATTCATCCGCGACAACCCGTTCATAAAACCCGATCAGATCACTATCACCTGCCGATCTGGCCGCATCCAAGAAGCCCGCATTTGTTTGACCCGAGACTTGGACCCACGCGTCTGCGGATCAGACGTCATCCGCGATTGTTCATTGAATGACGCGCTGTTTGATCCAATTCGTTAGGCGAAAAAACCGGTAGCAACTCTGTGGTTGAACCTGCGTTGAAAAATGTTATTTATTTATAAGGATATGGGGTAATCATGGCACAAGGCCGCAAGCCTGATTTTATTTGCATAGGCGCGCAAAAAGCTGGAACAACCTGGCTGTATGTGACCCTAGAACGGCGGCTAGATATTTGGTTTCCGCCATTCAAGGAATTCCATTTTTTTGATACGAAGTTTGATGAACATTGCCGTCGCTGAACCACCGGTCATGTTAAACGAGGACTAAGGCAAGCGGAAAAACGATACCGCAAGAACTACACCGAACCGAGCCAGGTTTACTTAGACTATCTCAAACGGCTGGGCGAAGAACCCATGTTCAACCGCAGTTGGTATAAGTCAATTTTCAGCCCCGCGCCCAAGGAGTCGATTTGTTTTGATATCACCCCAGAATATTGCGGTATCGGCGATGAAGGCATCCGTTTCTTCAAGGAATTCTTGCCCAAGACGCAGATCATTTACCTGATCCGCCATCCCTATGATCGGCTCGTTTCTCAGATCAAAATGAATATGTCCCGCCGACTCAATCAAGACCCAGACTTTTGCGACTGGCGGGAATTACTGAACGTGCAAGCGCTGGCGAAGCGTGGCGATTATATGAACCAAGTCCCTCAGTGGGACGCACATTTTTCGGACGATCGGCTCATTTATCTGCCCTTTGGTAGGATCAAAACGGATCCCAAAGTGTTGCTTCAGCAAATTGAAGACCACTGCAATCTGCCTCGCTTCGACTATCCGGCACCATCAAAGGTCTACCATAAGTCTCCTCCCGTTCAGGTTCCCCAAGAGGTCCTAAAAATACTGGAAGATCGAGCAGCCCCACAAGCGGATTTTATCAAAACTAGGTTTGGTGCCGACTTTCTTGAACAGTCCAGATAATCCGGCATTACCTTGTTCGCCCCATGAGCGAACAAGTATCCGCGCAGGTTTTTGAAACCTTCAACACAATCTTCCCGATGTGCTGGCTGCTTTCCATCCGTGTGTGCGCCGCCGCCGTATCCGCCAACGCGAATTCTTGGTCCATCATAGGGGCAATCTTACCCACGCTTAGCAGCGGCCAGACCTGTTCGCGCAACTGCTTCGCAATCTTAGCCTAGGCGAGGTCAGATTGCGGCCGCAGCGTGCTGCCCGTGATCGTTAGGCGACGCATCATCAATACGGCAAAATTCAGCTCAACCTTCGGACCTTGCAAAAACGCGATCTGCACAAGAGGTCTATCATCCGCCAAGCTGCGAGCATTGCGCGGCGGTGACGGTGGCAAAGGTGCATTGATCGCAACCTGCCGCTCTCGACGGGGACGTCACCACCGCTAGATCACTCTTTATGGAACCGACAAATGCCCAGCCCTTGCGCCGATTGCTGACCCTTGCACTGGGAACACTGCGCCCACCTTCGGGTGCATGGCGGATCACCGTTGCCTTTGTGTACGGTATCCTGTGCCATCTGACATTTGCGGCTGCTGTGCTTGCCATGATGATTGCGATGTTTTTCGGGATGTCGCAAAGCTTTGGCACGGTACCGGGGCTTTGGGCGATTGTTGCGAACGCCGCGCTGATTGTGCAGTTTCCGCTGGCCCATTCGCTGCTGTTGTCACCGCGCGGCAGTCGTTTTCTTGCAAAACTGGCCCCGCACGCCTTTGCACCAACGCTGTCCACCACAACCTATGCCATCATCGCATCTGTGCAATTACTGGCGCTGTTTGCCCTATGGACGCCCAGCGGGATCATATGGTGGCAGGCGGATGGGGTGGCCTTTGCGATTATCTGCTACTGTTATGGCGTGTCCTGGCTGCTGTTGATCTGGGCAAGTTATGACGCTGGCGCTGAGGTGCAATCAGGCGCTCTCGGCTGGATGTCGCTGGCGCAAAACATCAAGCCAGTGTTTCCAGATATGCCAACGGCAGGCCTGTTCAGTCTTATACGCCAACCCATTTACGTGTCTTTCGCCCTGACAACTTGGTTTGTTCCGGTTTGGACGCCCGATCAACTGATCCTTGCGGTGGCCCTGACCGCCTATTGCCTGCTTGCACCACGCCTTAAAGAACGCCGCTTTGCACAGCGGTATGGCGCGCGGTTCGAGGATTATAAGCGCGAAGTTCCCTATGTCATTCCCCGCGTGCTGCGCTCTCAAAACTCTAAGGATGTGAAATGAAAACCAAGGACATCATCGCAGATCTGGCGGGCGCATCCGAGCGTCCGGATTTTACGCCAACGCGGGCCGCCGGACTTGCCCGGCTTGATCTGTTTGTGGATCGCGCTGGCGATTTGTACGACCGTTGCCGCAATTATGATTTGGGGCCGCAGCAACGCGCGAATGTGTCGGCATTGTCGCCTTGGATCAGACATCGTTTGATCACCGAGACAGAGGTTCTAAATGCCGTTCTTTCCCGCCACGGATCGGAACCCGCCGAACGGTTCACACACGAAGTGTTCTGGCGCACCTATTTCAAAGGCTGGCTGGAACACCACCCCAGCGTTTGGCCCGCCTATCAAACCGGTCTGCGACGCCAGATCAAAAGCCTCGAAAAGGACCTTCGTTTGTCTGCGTCGTACACCAACGCCATTACTGCGCAGACAGGGATCGCGTGTTTTGATGCTTGGGCGGATGAGCTGGTGCAAACAGGATATTTGCACAACCATGCGCGCATGTGGTTCGCGTCAATCTGGATTTTCACATTGCGACTACCGTGGGAGTTGGGGGCAGACTTTTTCCTGCGCCACTTGATGGATGGGGACCCCGCGTCCAACACGCTGGCGTGGCGCTGGGTTGCCGGTCTGCAAACCAAAGGGCGCCCCTACATCGCGCGGGTCTCAAATATCTCGAAATTTACAGACGGACGGTATTGTCCGACCCATCAATTGAACACAAATGTCGCTGCCTTGTCCGAGGATAGGGAACATCTGCGTATACCCATGCCCGACGCTGTTCGCCCCGCAGACATCAAAGGTGATTACCTTTTGTTGATTACCGAAGATGACATGCAGATCGCAGGTATTTTGCCCCATCCCCCGGTCGCAAGACGCGGCGCATTGGCGACAGAAGCGCGTTCCCCGCTCCCGTTGGGCAAGACCGCCCAGACCTTTGCGCGCGGTGCCATGAACGATGCCTGCGCGGGGACGGCGATCATTGAAACGCCGTTCTGGGCCGATGCGCTGATCGCGGCCTGCGACGCGGCTGGCGTTAAAACAATCGTTACGGGATACGCGCCAGTGGGGCCGGTCGCGACGTCCCTTTCTGACGCAGCGCCTGATCTGGCTGCAGCGGGCATAACCGTGCAACACGTGCGCCGCCCGTTTGATACAATCGCTTGGCCGCATGCCACCAAAGGTTTTTTCAAAATGAAAAAGGGCATCCCGTCGATTTTGCAGCAACTGGACCTTGGCACCTGAAATGCGACACCCTTTTGATCGCGCCAATCTGTAGCGTGACCAGTTATGCCATGTCACGAACAAGGGTCTGTAGCGCGTCGATCCCCTCGCGACCGAGGTCATTGACCGTGCGAGTTATGTCACCCAATGCGCTGGTTCCGAACTGGCCTGCATAGCCCAATACCGCCAGACCCGCATCCCGCGCGGCGATTGCACCATCGATATTGTCCTCAACGGCGATTGCGCGGTTCGGAGATACCGACAACATCTCCAACGCATAGGCATAGATCGCGGGGTCAGGTTTATCGGGAAGCCCCAGCCCGCGATGCGTGACGACGTCAAATTCCGGAAGACCGAGTTTGTAGAGGATCATCACAGTGGTCGCCTTTTGGGTGCTCGTGACGAACCCTGTTTTCATGCCACTGTCCTTAGCGAACGATAACAGATCCATCACACCCGCGCGCGGTTCTAGTTCCGCCTGTTGTAAAAGATCCAAAAACAACCGCGTCTTTGTGTCATGGATTGCTTTGGCATCAACCGTTTCGTTCGCGGCAGATGCATAGTCGTGAATGCGCGCAACACCACCAGCCTTCACAAGCAACGATTTGTACTGGCCAACGTCCCAATCCCAAGCGAGGCCGTGTTCCGCAAACGCCATGTTGAAAGAACGGCGCTGCAGTTCGGACGTTTCAACGATGCTCCCGATGGAGCCAAAGAGAAGAGCAAACATAATAGGACATCCTTTACTGTCTGGAGTTTTACCAATTCCAAGTCATCAGATAGATTGATCTCTGTGTCTGACCCCTTTCATCTTGATATTATTTTACAGAGGCGTCTTTCGTCATGACGCCTCGACATTATAAACCTCAGCAGGAGGAGTGCGTTCGATACTCAACCACGCCTCGCAAGAAGATCTCACCCTAAGTAGGACATTGAGGTCTGCTCAGGCGACAATTAGGCGTTCGTTGGCTTTGGGCCTATGGCTACTTTTGCTAACTCGACCTCGGCATGGCAGTCTTGAAACCGTAGGCGTCAATGGACGAGCGGTTTCATTCGCGAAGCTATTCTTTCCAACCGCTGCGACTTGTATGATCCGATCTGCCCGTCGCTGAGCTGGCGCGGTAAATGATTGCTGTTATTAGGACTTGAGCAGTCGCGTATGGGCAAAAAAGCAGATACAGTATTGGTTGAAACACTTGGACGCCAACATTCAGTTAGGCTGCCTCACCTTTCACAAAATTACGAGAGGAACTGCACGATGAGACAGCTGATCGTTTTCGGATGGAATTTCATATTCAATGCTGAAGTAAGCCCGCTGCGTCACATTCCGGACACCAAGAGGCGGCACCTCGTTTTGCAAGCGTTAGGGTTCATGTGGGCCGTCAGTTTTGCGATCGCCCTTGGAAGCTACACGGTATTGGCCATAAGCGTTCTCGGGCATGCAGTCTTGATTGCCGCAATGGCGATTACCGTCGCGACCTATACTGCAGCGGCCACAAAGCCACACCTGTTTATGCGAGGATCGGGGCGCCGCCGCGACGGTGAACACGACTAAGCGCTTACGGTAGCGGTTACCATTTAAAGGCGCGCGTCATGTCAGATACTGGCGTGTCCTTTATTCGCGAGACCCGTTGTTTTCCAATCGTCGAAACAACATTGACAGACCGAAACACAAAACGAAATAAAACGCGGCGGTCGTCGGCCATGCCTCAAAGATCAGGCGGGTTGAGGCGACGAGTTCCACGGTTTTATATGTAAGTTCCTGCACCGATATCAGAGAGATGATTGAGCTATCCTTGATCAAACTGATGAACTGGTTCGCCATGGGTGGGACGACTTTGCGCATGGCTTGCGGCATGATGATGTAACGCATTTCCTGAAAACTGCTCATGCCAATGGCGCGCGCGGCTTCGCATTGTCCCTTAGGAACGGATTGGATACCTGCGCGCACGATCTAACCCACGAATGCGGCTTCGAACATGGCCAGCACGATCACACCGGAAATCAGCGACGGAAAGCGGCGCAATCGCCAAAGAAGAATTCCCAGTTATGGGCGTTGTCGCTGCGTGCGATGCCGCGCGACCAAGAATTGAGGTTGAGAGCGTCGATCAATTGTTGGGACAGAAAAAAGAAGAAGATAAAGATGATGATGACGGGCGGGATGTTGCGCAGCAATTCCAGATACGTGCGCGCAAGAAGTCGTGTCGTCAGGTTTTCAGAACACCGCGCCACCCCGAGGATCGTGCCGATGATCAGTGCAAGGATGCTCGCGTAGATGCTGATACGAATGGTGGCAAACAGACCCTGCAATAGTAAATTGGCAAACCATTCCTGCCGGTCCTCGCGGTAGCGCAGCATGTAGTCGGGGATCAGTTCCCAACGCCAATCGTAGTTCAGCGCGCCCTGCATGCGCAGGCCAATATAGCCCGTGATCCCCGCCAACAGGGCGAGGATCAGCCAGTCAAGCCAGCGCATTCAAACACTTTGAGCTATCCGACGTCGAAGCGCCACTCCGCGACAAGCGCAGCGACGGATACGCACTCCCAACAGGGCATCAGCAAAATATTCGGACCGATCCATAGGCCCGTTATATATTATCGACATCTTTTAGGCTTGCACTTAGCAGTCATTCGCACGGCGCAGCACCGGTCAACCCGGGCTCGAACCGGACGTTCGCTGCACTGGCATAGCCTCAAACCTTCAACACAATCTTTCCGATATGTGCACTGCTTTCCATCCGCGTGTGCGCAGCCGCGGCATCCGCCAGCGCAAATTCCTGATCCATCACAGGTGCAATTTTACCCACGCTTAGCAGTGGCCAGACATGTTCGCGCAACTGTGCTGCAATCTTAGCTTTGGCGAGGTCGGATTGCGGGCGCAACGTGCTGCCCGTGATCGTCAGGCGGCGCATCATCATCATGGCAAAGTTCAACTCAACCTTCGGACCTTGCAAAAACGCGATCTGCACGAGGCGACCATCATCCGCCAAGCTGCGCACATTTCGCGGCAGGTAATCGCCGCCGACCATATCAAGGATCAGGTTCATACCACCTTCCGCCTTGGCCGTTTCGACGAAATCGACCTCGCGGTAATTCATTGCAACCTCAGCCCCAAGCGCTGAACATGCCGTGCATTTGGCGTCCGACCCTGCGGTTGTGAACACTCGCGCACCAAATGCATTTGCCAGCTGGATCGCCGTTGTGCCGATGCCTGACGATCCACCATGAACCAAGAAACGCTCGCCCGCTTTCAAACCCCCGCGCATGAACACATTCGACCAGACGGTGAAAAATGTCTCAGGCAGGCAGGCGGCTTGTTTCAGGGTCAGACCGTCAGGAACAGGCAGACAATGGGCGGCAGGGGTGCAGGCGTCTTCGGCGTATCCCCCACCGGGCAACAGGGCACACACGCGGTCCCCAACTTTGAGGGTGGTTACACCACTCCCAATCGCGGACACTTCGCCAGCAGCCTCAAGCCCGGGCAGATCGCTCGCGCCTTTGGGGGGATTATACAGGCCCGCACGTTGCAGCGCGTCGGGGCGGTTCACGCCCGCATAGGCGATCTTGATGCGGACCTCACCGTGGCGTGGTTCTGGCATGGGGCGGTCACACAACGTCAGAACGTCAGGCCCGCCCGCTGCCGAAATCTCGACCGCTTTCATCTTGGCGACACCCATGATCCCGGCAAATCACTGGGCGGTTTTCCCGGTGCTTTGATCCGTGACGTGAGGGACCCGAGTGCGGCCGCAAAGGGTTTCGTCAGCGGATTATCTGACACTGCTGCCTTGAGCTTTTCAAGCTGCATGACGTTGTCGATACGCCGATCAATGAACGTGCGCGTCGCCTGCCCATCAAGGCTGTCATCACCAAGCCAGTACAACACAACCGATCCGTAAACAGCGGACAATGTCGCCCGTTTTGTGTACCAGTTCACATCCGTTGAAGTATCGCCAAGCGCCGTCCAGATCGCATCAGCGGTGCCCCAAATCAACTTGGTTCCTTCAGGTGCCATATGGGGCAGCGCAAACAACGCCGACCCACGACGTACGGCTTCCTTATCATCTACAGCATCAAGACGCAGCTGCACGGCGTGCGCGACCTTATCGCGAAACCGCATTTCGGACAGATCAGCCTCATTCAACGCCTCAACCATCGCAGCGTCGCCTTGAGTGTGAAACAGGATCGCAAGATCAACCGCACCGCGAGGGCACAGTGCGCGGGCGTCCTCCAAAGGAAGCGCCAGATCTTTTGCGGCGGCACTAAATGCCTCCTCAGACCAACCATCGAAGGCCACGTGGGGAAGAATCGCTTCAAGCATAGAATGGGACGTCATCGTCATAGTGCGCTCCTGTTTTCAGGCGTTGCGTGCATACTAGACATAATAGCGCGCCCTTGCTATATGCCCAGTTCCTGCAAATCCTTGCAACTTCAAACTAGAAAGGTGGTGAAAACCA
>TARA_B110000977_G_scaffold64802_1_pt1 | contig 15981 bp, 11 predicted proteins | sample TARA_B110000977 | Tara Oceans TARA_B110000977 (sample SAMEA4397798) | marine metagenome | biome: Polar Biome; feature: [SRF] surface water layer (ENVO:00010504); material: water (ENVO:00002006), including particulate matter (ENVO:01000060) such as... | depth 5 m | reverse complement strand
CGCCGTCCCGCCAAGTGCTACCGCGTCATTAAGAACAAGCCGTACCCCAAGAGCCGGTACTGCCGTGGTGTCCCGGATCCCAAGATCCGCATTTACGATGCGTAAGTGGAGCGCCCGCGTACATCTCGACCGGCAAATCTAGCGAACAAACGCGACGCGAGATCCATGCCGTCAACGCGCGATAGCCTCAATTGCGACCCCCTGGATGCGGTGGAAACCTTAATCTGACCATCTCCACCCCCCCCGGCCCTGGCTCTCCCAACACAGCGGCATGAAGAAATTCGAATGCAACACCTTCCCCGCCTGCGTCCACCTCGTCAGGTACGGCCAACCCATCGCGTGAAGTTTTTGCATCGCGTTTTTAGAGAGCATGGTCTCCTTATGCGTCGCGTCCGCCCAGCCTGGGCGAAAGGCTGGATGGATCTAGACGCGCGTCTGTGGCACCGGGGCGTGCTATACATGCCACCAGCAACGCGATACCGAACTAGAGTGACCTTGCATCGCCGTCGGATGCCGAAGCCGATGGACCTGCGTACCGCGAACATCTGGGGTTTTTAGGGTTTGCCTGGGACTGTCAGGGTTTTTCAGTGAAAAACGATGATGAATGACCTCAGAGAGGGCAACGCCGTGGGAACCCCCGACCCGAGTGTGCATCATGGCACCTGCACGAACTCGGTACCTAGGCTAGCCCCTTCTGGGTACTCCCCACTTCCTTCCGAACCCTCGCTGACCTGTCTCACTCTCATCTCATCCCCCATCCAAAAAAAAAACAGTTTCGAGAAGGAGCAGATCTCCTCGGAAGCGATGGAAGCCGGCCGCATTGCCGCGAACAAGTACATGGTGAAGAACGCTGGTAAGGACATGTTCCACCTTCGTGTTCGCATGCACCCCTTCCACTGCTTGCGCATCAACAAGATGCTTTCCTGCGCAGGCGCGGATAGGCTTCAAACCGGCATGCGCGGCGCGTTCGGCAAGGTGCAAGGCACCGCCGCGCGCATCGCCATCGGCCAGATCATGCTTTCCATCCGCACCAAGGATGTGTACACGAGCAAAGCGGTTGAGGGATTCCGCCGCGCCAAGTTCAAGTTCCCCGGGCGTCAAAAGATCGTGGTGTCCAGGCAGTGGGGCTTCACCAAGTTCACCAGGGAGGACTACACCAAGTGGAAGGACGAGGGCCGCATCAGACCCGACGGCGTCAACGCGAAGCTCTGGGAAAACCACGGCCCCATCGCGGGCAGGCCCGCGAACACGCTGTTCATGGGCTCCGCGCGTACCTACAAGGTGCGCAACGACGCTGTGTAATTGGGCAGTGGTGTGTCAGTGATGGAAGGGTGCAGGAGTCTCAAGTGGGTCTCCGAAGGGGGTTCCGACTGACGCAAGCGAAGCGAGAGTAGGTAGCTACGAGTGGGCGCTTGACGCTTGAAGGAACTAATAAATTTCAAAAATACAACAATCACTACTCACGGCGGCTCTTCGTTTCTCAATCGACACCCAATCAGCTGGTGGAACGTGCTCCCGTTGCGCAGCGCTTGGGAGTCTACCAACCGCAGCGCGCTTTGCGCGTCGGTGGTTTCCAGGCGACCGCAAAACACGTAGTTCCCGGGCTGACGACGCATAAACAGCAACGCCTCTGGGGGTTCTGAGGAATCGTTTTCTATGTAATTATCATCCACGGGAAAAGCTTCTTCCGCTTCCGGGTCATCTAGACACGCATCAGCAACAGACGTACTTAGACACGTCTCGAGCGGCGTCCTCGCAATCGCGGTTCCCGAGCCTTCCAGGGACGCCTGGTCTGGCGTGAAAAACACATCTCCTCCCTTCGTTTCCTCCCAGAACTCACCGATGCCTCTCGTTGATTTACCTGTCTGGCCCACGCTGACAAACAAAACCGCCGCGTTCGCCCACCGCTCCACCGCGCCGCCTCGTTTCGGAGCGCGGACGTCTTTGCCCGACGACAAAAACTTCGTCACGCCTTTTCGCCCGCCGCTCGTCGCTTGGCCCACGTTGTTTGCAACACAGTTGACGAGGTCTATTTTCACGTCTTGTATATCCGCCCTCCGCCCTGATGACCCGGTGCCTTGCGTGCCGAACCCGCCGCCGGAATAATCATTTCCTTTCGTCAACCTAGCAGCAAGCTGCGCTTGTTTCTTTAATGCCTTTTTGGCTTTTCGCGGCAAGTGCTTCCCTTTCGCCCTCGGGTCGCCCATTGCGACGATGGAGTCCAAACTCTTCAGCAGCTTGCCGTGTGACTTCTCGATGCTTTTGTCGAAAATTAAATTGAGGTAGAACGCATCCGCGGCGGCGTATTGCAGCTGTGCGTTGGTCAGCGGCCTTCGGCTCCAATCGCTGCACTGCTCTTGCTTGCTCAGCGTCGCGCCGACGACCATCTTGGTCAACGTCGCGAGGCCGACTCTTAAATTCGATCTGTTGGCGCTCGCCGCGTGCGCGAGTTGTTTCACGTCCACCAATTGCCGCGGCTCGCTTTGGTTTCGCAACGACGCTAAATGAGGGTAGCTGGCTTTCATGCGTGTCAGGTCGTACCCGAACGAAAACCCGAGCTTGTACACGTCCTCGCTGGTTAAAAGCTCGTGGAGAAAACTGTCGAAGGCTTGTTGGCAATCGGCCGGGGCTTCGCGCTTCGCGACGGCGAACAAGTCAACCACGAACGCGTCCGTTCGGGTCGCGATTTGCAAAATGCTCACTGGTGTCCTCGACCCGGGTTTCCACTCGCCGTCCATCCCGACCACCGGCGGGTAACCCTCCCGCGTCGTCGGGTTAAACGAAGGGTCCATCACCGCTTGGCGCATCGACGCGATGCCCGCCGCATCCGCCACCCAGTGCACCCTGCCACCAGGCACCGGCGGAAGCGTCTGGCCGCGCTCCACTCCGAGCGATTTACTCGTCAACGCCGCAGGTGCGTCCGGGTGCAGTTCGACATCAGCGGTCGCGGGCGCGTCGTCCGCGACGACGGAGATGGCGACATCATGCCGCCGACGCCCCGTCGGCGGCTGCGGTTTACGAGAGCCGCCGCGGACTACAGGGAGACGCGCGCACGGGGCACGACACCTTGATGTCGCCGCGTGTGGTGTCGATGCCATACACGGTGTCGCCCCCAAACGCATACTACCCTAACTGTAGGGTCAGCGGACCACAGGTCGCGCTCCCGGAACTGATGACACATCCAAGACGTGCGTTATCTTCGATGGGCAAAAAGTGCCGACAAATTGATTTTCAATCGTTACTAACTCTAACTACTCACCCCCGCCTTTGTTCCCCCTCCTCCGTAGGGTTTCTTCCGAGATACCGACGGGACTATGACGTAGATCATCCGCGCTTCCGAACACAACCGGCGACCCGCCTTCGCTTTCCGTTTCGTCTGGAAGCGATTCGCCTTGGTCGCTTTGGTCGGCGCTCGCGTTACTCGGCACGCTGGCCATGGAATCCCGGCTTCCCGCGTCCCCCGACCCGCGCTCCAACGCCCGGACCTGTTCCTTCGCCAGCTGTGCTCTTGCGGCGGCTTTATGGTGCTCTGATACAATACCCTCCTTCGCGGCGAACATCCGCCGCGTGACTTCATCCGCCCCGCCGAACACCGCGAGCCAGAACACGCACAGCAGCTCGACATGGCGCCACAGCGGGAACCAAGACAAAGCGCCTCTGGATAATTCTCGCACGAGCGACCACAACATGCTGTACGCAAGCCAGTACCTCAACTGTGCGCATATATTTTTAGATCTGTCAGATGGAATACGAATCGACCCAGTGCTAGCATCTCTCACGGCTAAAGCATCAAGACTCGCCGCAGCCGGCAACGCAAGCGCCGCTGTCGCGCACCCATAACCCGTTAAAAACCCTGGGGTGAAGAAAAACACGGCACAACCGATCATCGGCAGCGACGCGTTATCCAGCGCTAAACGTAACCCCTTTCCCACCTTCCTGAACCCACAGAAGTGTAACACCCACGCGATGTTACGTAAACTACGGTGTGCGCTGCTGTCTAATATACGTCGTATGTTGCGTAGCGGGTGCGTGATGCGACGGGAGAGTGAGAGATCGCTGGTAGTACTATTTTTGTCCGCCGCATAAGTATTCCCTCTCCCCGACGACGACACCATCCACACCTGCACTTTCGGCGCCGCAAAGTCTGTTAACAACTTAGCCCCATTAGTCATGGGAAACGTGAGCCACGCTGTCCACAGCAACGTCAGCTCAGGCCATACCGGGAACAAAAGATGCACCCCAGTCGCAACGAAGGGTAAATCAAGAAGGAACATCAACGGCGCGGCGCTCGACCAGAACCGGAGCCACGCCTCGGCTGAGTTTCGCGCGTGCTCAGGGGATATTAATTTCGATTTCGACTCAGCTCCAGTCACGTCAGACACCGCGCGACCTGCGCGGTTGACCCCTAGGCCGATTCCACTACCCTTCGCGTCTGTCAAGGAAACCAAAGAGCCCGATCCTCCTCTTCCGCTCCACCCGTCCACGCCCGTCACCCTGCACTTCTCCAGCGCGCTCACTGTACAGAACGTCGGAATAATTAGCGTCACGCTCGCCACGACTTCGCGTTTCCGAACGAACCCTCTGGCCCACTCCGGAAGCACCCAAACAACCACCGCCCCCACGCCGAACAGAATGAAGTGAGGGGCTAAGAAAGCGGCGACCCGCGACTTCGTTTTCACGCTCAATATGAACGACGCGTACTTTCGTTTACCCGAAACGAAAATACCAGTAACTCTTCTTCTGACTGCGATGAACGGCGCGATGGCTTTGTCGCGCACTCGTAATATACGCCTTCGCTGGCATGCAATTTTTTCTTTCGCGCGGAACACGTACCGCGCGCGTCGGAGGTGCTTAATCAGCGCAAGAAACATTAAGCGCGTTGCGAGTATCCCTACCACAACCGCTAAGAACGTTAAAAGCGTCTCCGGAGGCGCTTCCCCTATTATCCGTGCTCCTTTCCACAGATATGAAATCAGCTCCTTCGACCCTGCTTTTGTGTACCACTCAACCGTATCCATCACAGGTCGCCCCACGATTGCCCACAGCCGCAACGCGAGTCGCGTGGACGCCATCGCCGCGGCAAACGCCTCTCTGGTGGTTAACGGTTTAGAGAAATCATGCGTTGGTGATACAGATGGCGGAGGTGTCGCGGTTTGGTCGGTGTGTGTATCGTGCGTAACCTCGACAGACGTGTCATCCGATATATCGACTAGTTGTGGTGATTCCGCGGTAATATCTTCGGGTGATGTCTCCCCAGATAAAGCATCCAACGGGTCGTGCCTCTCGAAGCGCCCCTGCACAACGTTCGAATCTGGCTGTGTCACGTGAAATTCATCCAGCCCCCCCTTCGACCCCCGCAGCAACAGCCCGCGTTGTACCAACAACTCGTCCCCAATCGACGCGTCGTGCGTCAACACCAGCGTCGCCACAAACAAACCCGCCGTGAACGCGGCGAGCGTGTTCGATGGCATCGCGCAGGTCGTTGTTCGTTGTTACCGAGGAAAAGCGCCAGATTAACAGTTATTGAACTTCTTGGCAGACGCGAGAGGTGCCTATGCTGGTGCCAACTCATCACGACTTCAGTTCATACCGCGCCGCGCTCACGCACGATGCTCACCGCGCACGGTTTGGTTTCGCCCGCGGCGAGTCGTGCGACGCTCCCAAGGCGTCGCGCGACGTCTGCGCTTCGGCGCGCAGGTGCCAGCGCGTCTCGCCGCGCGCGCGCATCGCACGCAACTCCGATCGCACCTCGCGCTTCGTCGTCCCACGCGTTCCCTGCGAACCAAAGTACGTACTGTGGCGATAAAAACCTGTGGGTGACGCAGGAGCTTCCCCGGATGCTGGAGATGTTGCCCAAGAAACGACGGGACGGGGACGGGCTGGTGTTGACCCGGGGGTCGTGGGAGGCGATACGGACGAGTGCATCGACGATGAAGCTAAAAGGGAAAATGCAATTCCACAACACCACCGATGGCCGGTTCGACTTATTCGTACCCGAGTGCACTGCTTCCACTCGCCTTCTATCCACCAAAACATCCACAGAGCAACTGCTAGTGACAACCATGGTAACTCCGAAACACGATGACCCTGATTTCAAACCGAGAACCGACGGGTACTGGGAGGCGTACATAGTCCCCACTCACGGCCAAACTTCAATCGAGATAGCGATTGAAATTACGGGATTCGGCGCGTCAAAGACTGAGGACGAACAGCTGTTCGCCTCGGTAGACGCGGCGTGGCTTAACGTGCAGTACGTGGTGTACGGCCACCACGGACGCACGACACACGAGCAGAAAGTTGTGCTTCCCATGAAGTTTCCAGACCCGAACGTAGTGGCGATTGACGATGAGAAATCGGAATCGGAAAATGATTCGAACGACAACGCGAACGACCAATTAAAAGACTCCTCCAAATTAGACCAACCTTTGTTTTGGCGCACCGTGAAGCCAGGTTTACAAGTGCTGTGCGTCCCCACGCACTTACTGTGTCACCTTGATGACCCTGTTAATGTTGTCAAACGGTACGTCAAACGCCACGCGCGAAGCGGCGATTTCGTATGCGTCGGTGAAACGCCTCTAGCGGCGATGCAGGGCCGGGTCCGGCACCCGAAGAGCGTCAACCCCGGCTTCGTTGCGAAAACAGTGTGTAAGCTGTTCAACCGGTTCTCGTCTGTCGCCACGGCGTGCGGCATGCAGTGCCTGGTGGATATAGTGGGGCGAACTAGGGTGGTCTTCGCAGCCATATGCGCAGTGTTTGCGAGACTAGTCGGCATCCGAGGCGCTTTCTACAAGTTAGCCGGGCGCCAGGCGAACTTGATCGACGACGTTTCGGGGCAAATCCCGCCGTACGACCAGAGCATAACTATGGGGCCGGTGCGGGTACAGGAAACTGTCGATGCTGTCGAATCAAAAACTAACATACCGTGCGCCGTGGTTGATGTCAATGACTTGTCGCGCGTGAAAGGGAAGTTTTTGGTGTTGGGAAAATCGAAAGGCGTTGATGAGGACGTGGCGCGCGTCGCGCTTTTAGGGAACCCGCAGGGCAACGCCGCTGAGCAGACACCTTTAGTGATCGTGCGCTGTGACCCGAACCGGCGATACGAAATCTTACAGTCAGCGAAGATCGATGAACAGGAACGGAAACGACGGGAAAGGAAAGGCGTCAAGTATAAACAAAAGTAGTGAAGTTAAAAAGTAATTTATCAGATTGTTCAAAAAGCGCAACACTTCGTCTCCATCGACTCATATATAGTTTATATCCCTGACATAAACAACGTGCGTCTCACTATGGTCATGACGTCCCGATTCGCCCGATACATACATCACACTACTCGTTTTCACGCCACGATGTGTCCCTTGGCGAACAGATCCGCGCCCAGCTTGACCGAAAACTGATCCGCCTGCGCGGCGACGCCCTCCGACACATAACACGCCCCGAGATTCTGCAAGTCCGTCACGTTGCCCACAATCGGGTACTTCGTAGTGAACACGTCTTCGAACTTCTTGACGAGCGACCGTTCGTCTTCGGTTAACGAGCTCCATTTGGCGTTCAGTAACGATGTCGTCGATTTGTTAAACTTTCCGCACGCCACGGTGATGTCTTTTCCCGCGAATGCGTGGTACTGCCCTCCAGGGCCGTACAGCCCGGCGCCAACCCCGACGTCGTACACCTTGCCCATCACTGACACTAAAATAGGCTTGCCGTTTTGAGTGCCGTCGTAGGTTGCGAGTTCCGCTAGCCCGAGCTCCATACCAGGCGATGCCGCGACTGGTGAGATCTGCTTTTCAGCCTGCTCTTGTTTTTTTAGGAAATCCAACCCGTAGATCATCGCCGCAGCGATGAGACACGCGGGGATCATGAACGTGAACGTCAAAACAGTGTCCAGGAAGGAAACGATTCCCATGGCGTAAGGTGGGGGGGTGGACGTGCGCGCGCGCGGTCGTATGCGCGAATGCAGGGGTGGGAACCAAGGTGGTCACGACGCTTCGGTGCCACTCTGGATTTCGAACGCGAGCCGCAAAATCAGGACGACCGGCGAGGAGCACGTCTGCCACTTGGCTAAATTTGAGCTGTGCGTCGCAGTACACGACACAGAGTGTCGCGCAGGGCGCCACCTCGGCGCTCGTCCTCCGCGCTGGCACTGGAGCGTGATGCTCTCAATGGCGTCGACGAGGGGCGCGCCCGCGGCGACGTGTTCGGGGCGCCACCTCGGCGCGAAACACGCGAGCGGATTGAATGTGCCCACGTCATCTTTCCGATCCACGAAATCTCGCGGTCGAATCGTGGTGTTAGCTGGCAAAGCAAATAAACCCAACAAGGCCAGTGGCGGGAGCACTCCAAAGCGCCAAGCCGTCCCAGGAAACCCCCAACCCAACGCACCGCGAATCACGGGCAAAGTAGGGAACATGTCCGTGCACACGCAGATAAAGCTGGTGGAGAGGTACAAGAGCTTGAGCAAAGGGAACAATAGCAAGAGTAACAGTAACAGTAATAGCTCTGGTAACGGTTCCAATAGCACAATAGAGAAACCCACGACGTATCGTAAAACCAAGGATGACGCGTACCATGAGGAGCTCGCCCGTCGACGAGCCGCGAAGCAAGCCGAGGCGCGGCACTTGCAACACCTGAAAAGCTTCAAAGGAGTTGGATCGCCGCCCACTTTATTAGTCGACGGGTACAACGTGTGCGCGTCGGACGAGGGCGAGGAGATTGGCGGTCTGGGTATGCGCGAGGCGTTTCTTGCTGGCGATTTAGAAGTTGCGCAGCGATTGCTGATATCCCAACTGGACATGCTCGCCGCCCATAAGGGGTACCGAATCATATGCTGCTTCGACGCCGACAGGACAGGTGGTTCACAGAATCCTTCGTCAAATGGACTCGACCAAGCGTCGAAAACAAAAACGGGCGTGTGGGTTGTGTTTTCCGTCACAAACGACGCGGACTCGTGGATCGAAAAAGCATCGCTACTTGAGCTTCAGGGGAAGTCATCGGTTGATGGAATTTTAAAGAAATTGAGAACCGCGAATGGGGGGAAAGTGGTTAGCGAAAACGAACGCGTTTCGAACCGAGACGACGAGATGATTGGTGACAAAAACTCGGGCGATGACAAAAAACGTGCAGACTCCAAAACAACCCAGCGCACGGTGTACGTCGCCACTAGTGACAACGCGCTATCTTCCGTGTGCACAGGCAATGGCGCGTACGCGGTTTCCTCTGGATCTTTAATTGAAGAGCTCGTCGCGGCGCAACGCAGTGAGACTGAGATTCTTCGGGAACTCTCGGTGAAAGCGCGCTGGGGCGGCGAGAAGAGGGGAAACGCGATGGTCACCAAGGACCAGACTACGGCTGATAAATTAATGGAGCTTTACAAGCAAGCTCCCAACACGAGCGCAGTGGAACAGTACGGGTCGAAAACGGGGGGGTTTTCAGGCCGACCCAAGAAGGGGAAAAAGAACAAGAAAGGGAAATAGAAATTAATTTCCTTCGTAGCAAATTTGTTTCATAAATATAATGCTCTCACCTTTTCAGCGCATAAAACAGCACGTACGCGTTCCTCGAGTTCTTGGGCGGCCCGTCCCCCGCGCTTGACACGCGTTCATCGTTGAAGTTGTACCACTCGTTCGCGCCGACGTTCGTAGTAGCGGTGTAGTGCCCGCCCGATAACGACCCACTGTGGTTGATGATCGAAAACAACTCATACGTTGGGGAGTTAATAGACCCGCCCATGGTTGACTCCGCGCCCTCCGCGAGAAGCGATGACAGACTAAGCGTCAAAGGCACATCAACGCTCGTGTCTATCTTCCGCCCAGGCCGCCCTCGGTCGTTCCACTGGAACCGCTTCAGGTGTAACACCAACACGCGCGGCGGCCGCTGGACCGTGAGGTTTTTCGTCGCTTCCCCTTTCTTTTTACACCGAGGGCAATTGAAAGCATCAGCGCCTAACATGTGCTCGTCCTCCCCGAAAGCGTCCAGGCAATCAGTCACGCTTAGGGTTGAGGTTGAGGTTGAACGACTTAATGAGCCTGACCTTCCCAACGTGCCACTCATGCCCCCCATGTACCGGGAAAGCAAGCTCCCGCTGGACGATCGAGTCAGGGTTTTTTCGGTTTCCTCTGATTCATTTTTTGAGGATTCGTTTTTCTTTCGTTTCCGTAGGGGGAGACTCAAATCCCAGAACGGGTCATACGACGTGCTTACTTTTCTACAGCTGTGGCACGTTACCGCAGATTTCAGCTGCCCGGCGAACACGTCCACAACGACACCGCTGGTTCTTTTCCTATACTTTTCCCACAGCCTTCTGGCTTTCGCAATTTCGAGTTCGCTGAAATCATCTTTTTCTTCGTGGTACCTCGGCTTTACTTTCACGGAGTTGAAATCCTCATCTAAAGAATCTAGTAAGAACCTTAAAAACTCCTGCGAGTCGTGCTGGTCCCCGTCCGTGAACAAGTCCAACGGTGGCTTCGTGTCCAACGCTCGAAGGAACTTCACCGGGTCCACCGCGTCTCGGTGCAGAGTAGCTATGTCGCTTTTGTGAATCGACCGCACTAGTTCCCGCGTCATTTTCGCGACGGCACTCACGTCGTCCACCAGGCTCTCTCGCAACAGAAATTCGGTTAGCGGCGGGGTGTGAGCTAACGATTGCAAACACGCCGCGGCGAAGCACGTGTTTCCTCTGTTGACGAGGCCCCTCAATCCCCTGGGGCGGTCGAACAGAGCGACGCGCCGGGGGGGCGCGTTTACATCTGTCGGTAGCACCGGCGCGCGCGGCAAGCCGGCGGGCGCGTTGTCCAGATTGCGTTCACCCGGGTCGTACCTCAATCGCGCATCGTTCTCCGCGAGTTGTAAACGCGCGCGCCGCCGTTCCGTGAAGGCGTCCAGTGATGATCGAGTTGAGAGTAATCCAGACAGAAGTCTTGTGCTTTGCTCCAACGATGACGTTCTCAAACCCAGTCTCGGCTCTTCATCAAACGAGGCTCGTGAAGAGTGAAAACACCTCCGCTCCACGCTGGATCCGCTTTGCCAGTCAGGGGGCGACCTCGAAACACGCGTAGTCGTTGCGGTGGTCGTCCTACCGACGTCGCTGACCCTTCCAATGGTGCTGACGTAGCGACGCGTCTCAGGGTCGTATGAAGGCGCCGCGCCCACCCGAGCTCTTCTCGGGAACGAACTCGATGGAGGGATCGCATCTCGGTCGCGGTCTCGGTCACTTCTCGTCCCGAAGGATGACCCCTCTAAGCCACTTTCCGACCGACGAGGAACCCGGGTGGAGGTGCCGTACGATGACCCGTACAGGTGACGGAACCGGTCCGGGTCGTCCGGGTCAGGCCTTGGGGGTAGCCCGGAAGGAGGCGATGCCCTCAGCCCGACCGAACGCCGGTAAATTTCGTCATCATCCTCACCGCGACCGAACACACCCGAGCTCGTCGACGACAACCCTGAGGTGGAGGTTCCGTACCGGCGGTCCTCGCCCAGACGCTCTATCTCACGCCGTAGCAAGCTGCGCGGGCGCTCCGAGGGGTCCTGCATCGGCCAGGCGCCCCCACGGAATGGAGGGAGCAGCATGCCAACGACGGGAAAGGGAGAGGCGTCTTCAAAAATCGAATTCAAGAAAAAAAATTATCGATCCAAGAAACGTTTGCGTTACGGGTTGATCGCCGTAGATCTCAGCCGAAGGGGGGGGTTTCGGGGCACTCACAACCGCACAGCACGTCGTATTACACTACCCGGTCAACCATCTGAAACCCTTCTTCCACCTCCACCCACTCGCACCCCCCATTTCGCGATGCAGCTGGATTTCAGCAGCGCCGATCTGCCCGCCCCTTCTTTTGAATACGCGGTGAGCCATGACGATGGGGGCTTTTCCACCGTCACCATATGCGGCGTCCCTTTGCGTTTGCGCCAGTCCGATATCCTGGGAGGCAGGCTTTGGTCAGGTGGCGTGCGCTTGGCTGTTGAAATCGAAAAAGGCATCGCGCTTCGTACGCTCGGCGAGAGTCAGGGGAGCGGCAAAGGCGGTGATGGTTTGCACGGAAAGAGAGTGATTGAGCTGGGGGCTGGATGCGCCGGTTTGCCCGGCGTCGCTTTGGCGATCAAGCACGGAATGACAGTAACCCTGACGGAACACCCTGACGTGGTGCCGATTTTACGGGAGAATATCGAGTCTGTCAAGGCACAGATCGACGAGTTGTTAAAAAAAGGCGAAGTATCAAACGCAGTAGCAGACGCGGTTCAACAAATCAGCGTCGCTTCCTTCGACTGGAACGACGAAAAAGCTTTATCACAATACGCGGACGAAACAAATAACAGCAGTTTCCCGCTAGTAGTATGGGCGGACGCCGGGTACTTCTCGGATCACTTGAAGCTGGTCAAAGCCGCGGTCGCGGTGACGTCGCCGACTGGTGTGATACTCGCCGTGGAATCACTCCGAAGCGAGTCGTCGACACGAACGTTTCGGAAAGCCTTCGGGTGCGCCGGATTGTTCGCGGTGCGCGTTTTGGGCAAAGGCAACCGCAACGTCGACGAAACCTGGACCCTCGCCATGGAGTGGCAGAACCAGAGTGAGGCGCGAGAAGCGAGGAAGGCTGTTTGTGAGGGGGCATTCGAGACGAAATTCAAACAGAGAATCGACCTTGAGCAAAATGAACGCAACAGCAGTCATGACAAGCAGAACGCTTTGCACAAACACGTGTCTAACCCGACTAAACCTCCCCCGACGCCGGAACTCATCCGCCACGACGAGGACGAGCAATCGGGTGAGTTTGGCGCGCAGCAGTTCTGGGGGAAAGGGTTTGACGCGTCGTTAGTGCCGGACGATGCGTAAGTGAAATTTTGTGTGTCTGTGATCAATTGCTCAATTCTTTCTTGGTCTTCTATTCTTTTAATAAAATTCTTTAATAATAATTCTAACAACACCGCCGCATCGGGTCCTTCTCCCGTTCCCTCCCTTCGCACCCCATGAACCGCATCCACCACGGGTTCTGGTCCACGGCGAACAGCTGGTTCGTCTCGTTGGCCTGCGGCGAGTGTGGTGAGTCCGGGACGTCCAACTTGTCGTCAAGCGTCGCGGGATCAATGCCACTCGGAGACCCAGGCTGACCCAAAGACGTTTTTGTTTCGTTTTCGGTTTCACTTTTCGGCGAGTGTTCAATCGACGGACCGTCGCTCGCCTCTTCCCGGGACAGCGTAGTGGACGGAGTCGTCGGGGTGGAGGATGTGATTTCTTTTTTCGCTATGATCTCCGAAGATACAGTACCTTGAGATAATAACTCCTCAGTCCTTACGGGTCTCCCATCCGTATCCACCAGGTCGATCACGATGCCGTCCACGATGACCGGGAACGGCGAGTTAGGGCGGTCGGGCGTTTCTTTTTTAATTTCCTTCGTCGCGATTTCCTTGGTAATCTCCATGATCCGTCGCACGTGTTCCGCGGGGTGTCGTTTCTGCGTTTTGGCGTTTTTCATGCGCGTGATGAACCCGATGGGCTGATCTGTTTCGGGTTTTTGAGTCGTATCTGATCCGTTACTCGTACTGGGGTCTGGTACTGGTACTGTTTCAGGTAGTGCGTCACTCGCTGGAGGGTCTTTTGACGGCGTGTCGATCGGGTCAATCGAAGACGCAGACGGTTGCGAAGACACATACGGTTGCTCTTGTAGTTCTTCCGCAACCTCGCACGGTGCATCGTTACCCGTGGTCGCGTAAGGCTCGGGTTCTTTCGTTTCCATCGCCTCAGGTTCTGGTTTCGTTTCCATTGCCAACGAAAGCGCGCGCGAGGAGTTTGCGCGCTCCCATGGCGTGGCTTTCGAAATTTGTTCGTCTTGTGTTCTTTTCGACTTTTCACAAGAAGTTTCCACCCGCACCGCTTTCAATCTTTCCGTGATGCGTTCCAAGTGTTGACCTGGTGTGAGATGCTGCGCTGATGGCGAGGAAGGTGCCGTTTCGCGCAGTTTTAACTCCTGTGCAGCGTGTGTGCTTGCAAGTGCAGACACCGTGGATGGCGTGTGCAGACACCACACGCCGCCGTCGGTCCCTAAACCGAACGTCCTCGGTCCACACGTCGCGACGTCGGAACGCAACAAACCCATCCCTCCATTTTTATTTCCGTCAGCCTCAAGCGGGTACCACGCCAGCACAGAGGCGTTGACGATGTCAATCACCGCGATTGTGCTGTTTGAACTTGACAGCAAGCACGGGCCGACCACGTGTAACCTGCCGAACTCCCACTTCTTGGGCTTTCTTTTATTGCTTTTGACGTCCAAGGTGGTACTGTCTGTCGACGTCTCAGTCTTTTCACGACTGCACCCCGGGTTCGGGCTCGGTTCGGGTATAGACGGCCTCACCGTTGCCAACACTTTCGCCTCTGACAACTCCCCATCAGTTGAGGCCTTGCACACCCACAGCCTCCTACCAGGCCGCGCGCCGAACATCCACCATGTTTTTTTTTTTTTTTTCATTTTCATCACCCTCGTCATCTTCCAAATACTCGCAGCTCTCCGGCACCGCGGCTTTGGTCCAGGGGTGGCTCGCCGCTCCAAAATTTCCATCGCGCGGTTTTCCCCCAATGGGCGTCTTCTTGAACCCGTTGTGTCTGTGCATTAAATACAATTGCGCCGTCGTGCTCATGAGTAATGTAGTGCCGTGCGAGTCCATGAAATCAACCTGTGTAATAGGCTGCTCGAACCGTATGGTGTGCGCCCCAGCGTCTCTTCCCTCCAAGTGCACGACAGACACGGCACCATTGTCATCCCCACACGCAAACGCGTCGCCAGCCGGTGACCAAGAAACCGACGTAACGAAGTTCCCCTTGTGCCCGGAAGGTACACCGGCTTCGTACCGTCCAGAGACTCGTTGAGAGGATGCCCTTGTGGAAGATGAACCGTCGCCACAATCGTCGCACGAAAACTCGCACACCTCGAGTTCGCCGTCGTCGAACGCCAGCGCGATTCGCGACCGCTGGGGGTTTATTTTTATCTTCACGATTGGCTTTGACGCGCTGCTGCCCGCGTGCGTTTCCACCATGAACCGCTCTTTGAACTTTAACGGGCCGTCAATGGGTAGGGCGATATCGTCTGTGTGGATGTCGTTTCGGTCCTCCAACGCCAACCCTCCAACCCCCCGGCGCTCGAACACGTACACGCTGCCTATGTTGGAGCCGAAGACAACGAATTTGGAAGAAGCGTCCACGCACAGCAGCTGTACTCTTGAGCCGGTTACTGCACGCACCGCGGTGGCGTCAGCAAGGCACTGTTTAAACAAAATGAGGGACGGGGATGTATGTCAGCGGCGTTGGGACGAGGGGAGCACGAACGTAGGCACGGAGGGTTAGGGCACATCGATACGTCCGGGAGCGATAAGTCGGCGAAACGAAAATGAATAGAGAAATGCCGAGAGTGTCCGCCGCGCACCTTCCAAATGCAGCCATTGGATGGGTTTTGCTCGTCCGATGTATCGTCCGCCATGTTTGGCCGCGCTCTCGTAAAGGAAGGGCGCCGGACGCGACGAGGCCGCGTCCGCTCGTGCGCGACGAGTTGTGTGGTGTCGATATAGACAATCGGGTCGGGCCGCGGGCTGTCGGAAATTCCAAGGACGCCTTTCTCGCAAATGACGACAAGTCACCTCAAAAAGCTACGACTCCGGTCTTCGCACGTCGTGGCGAGCGGAGCGCAGACGTAAGCGCGCGCGGAGGTGAATACTGGGGGGAAGACATAAACGATGCTCGCACGGAAGGCAGTTACACCAGTGCAAGGAGTGCAACCCGTGTCCCCACGGCAAGATAGAACACCGCTGCGTGGACTGCAGCGACTGCCCTCACGGGAAGCTGAAATACAAGTGCTCGGAGTGCAACCCTTGTCCTCACGGCAAGGTGAAAGGCAGCTGTGTAGACTCCAACCCCTGCCCTCACGGCAGGCTGAGAAAGAACTGCGTGACGTGCAAAGGGTGCCCCCACGGCAAACTGAAATACAAGTGCTCGGAGTGCAACCCTTG
>TARA_B110000977_G_scaffold201373_1_pt1 | contig 16007 bp, 7 predicted proteins | sample TARA_B110000977 | Tara Oceans TARA_B110000977 (sample SAMEA4397798) | marine metagenome | biome: Polar Biome; feature: [SRF] surface water layer (ENVO:00010504); material: water (ENVO:00002006), including particulate matter (ENVO:01000060) such as... | depth 5 m | reverse complement strand
GGGCGACTAGTCAGAGCAGGTGGATATGAAAAACTTGGAACGCAATCGCCGCCGGGCGGGTTGCGCGCGCTGGGCGAGTCCATGCACGCCACTTCACACGCGCCGTTCCCGTTCCTGCCCCCGCCCACGTGGCCTGACAGTCCAAGGCCTGGAAGGTGACAGGAGAGGTGTGTAGTGAGATGTAGCAGTAAGGTAGTGAAGACCAGTAGTAGTAGTAGCAGGAAGTATTCAGATTCATTTTATTATTTATTGACAGAAACAACCTACTTCGGCGCTTGCCAGTCCATCCTCACGCCCCGCCCCATGCACGGTTTCCCGTTCATCGTCGCGGCTCTATCCAGGTTCTCGTCATCCGCGAAATCAGCAAACCCGACGCCTCGGAACTCGCCTGTTTCTTTGTTCGTCAGCCACCTCACCGCGACCATCTCAGCGCCGCACCCTTCCTTGAAGAATTTGTACATCTCGTCGTCGTCGATAGCAAAGTTGAGGTTTCCCATGAACAGCGTGTAGCACCCGGGGGGTTTGGGGCCCATAGGTTTCACTTCGAACTTCGCCGCTTTCGCAGCGCGCTTCTCTTCGCCCGTGTTGCCTCGTTCTTCCCAGGGTCTTATTTTCGTTTCGCGGTTGTGGACTTGTCTGCCTTGAGCGGCCACGGCTCTTTGCGCGGCTTCTGACGAATCAAACTCCACCACCCCTGCGCCTAAAAATTTCTTCGTCTCTTTCTCTTCGAACCACTTGATGCTCAGCACCTCTCCGCAATCCGCAAACGCCTCGGCCACAGCAGCTTCGTCGATGCTCCAGGCTAGGTTGCCCATGTACACCTTGGTGCCTGAAGTGGGGAACGTGCCGGGCGCGGGGTGCACGGTTTCGGAAGTACCTTTATCCCTGCCGTCCGCGGCCTTGAACTTCATCGAAGGAGCATAGTCATCATCATCGGCGGCGGCGGCGTTCTCAATCTCAATCTCGTTCTCAACCTTCGCCTTCTTCCCACCCCCCTCCTCCTGAACATCCCGCTCCCGTTTCTCTTTCTTCTCCTTCTTCTCCTTCTTCTCGCCCATTTTGTGACTGGGTGTGGGGCGCGCGCAAGGCAGTGGCGAGCAACAGCACCGCCGATAGATTAAGTGAAAAGCGAAAAAGAAACGAAGTCAAAAAAACGAAAAAATACAATCAATCTGTGTTTTACAAATTTACATCACTCCAGCGCTTTGAAGGGAAAGTCTCCCCTCCTTCGTAGCCAGTTGCTTTCGTCCCAACTCGCGTGGCCTTGGTCGATAAAGTGCACGGAGTACGCGTGCCTTGAATTTTTCGACAAGTTCGGAGCAGAATAGTGCACGTTTTCGCCGTGCAGAATTACGGCGGTACCGGCGCGAGTTTCAAGAGGAAGGAATTTATCCTTCGTTTCTAAATCGTTTATCCAATCCAGGTATTCGCCTGTGAAGGACATCTTTCCTTCCCCCGGTCCTTCTCCATCTTTCCGCTCAACATACATTGTTTTCTTGATCCCCCCAAAATGACTTCCAGGTAACGCCCACAAACAGCCGTTTTCTTTGGTGCAGTCCTCCAACGCGACCCAAACTCCGACGCACGTCAATTCAGGACTCGTGTGCAAAAAAGTTGAATCCTGATGCGCATCCACTTCGCCGCCGATTTTCGGCTGCTTGAAGATGTACATGGACTGCACAGGGGTGGGGGAGGTTTGACCAAGAGAGTGCATCATGTTTCGCATGCGATTTGATCGACTCCATTCAGAAAACACGGGGTCGAGGTCGTGAAGCGCATGTCCTATTTTGTTTATCGATTGGTTTTTTGGAACCACCATCGTTCCGGTCGTCTCATCGAACGCATCTTGTTCGAAGAAGAACGAAATGTGGTTCCCACTGTCAAGAAAGTAGGTATCAGAGGTTCGCTGCTGGTCCTTGGTGCTGAACACGGAACGGGGGTGCGTCGCGGGGTCGAAATCGTGGACCAAGGTGTCCGCGCGAGTAAGCATGGCGGTGACCTCACCTTTACTCGCGAAATCTTCCAACACCAAAAATCCATCGGCGCGAAACTTTTGGACTTGCGCAGGAGTCAGCGCCCCCGGTTCCGGAGCCGCACCATTGCTGAACATCGTCGCTACAGGTGTGTCGACGCGTGAGCCGGGTACAACGCAAAAGGTACACCGGCGCGCGTGGCGGTCTGACGTAGCCGCCTCTTGTGGGGAGGAAAAGTCCATCATTGATCTGAAATTTTATTGTCAACGAAAAAGCAACAACAAACTCCTCATTCCAATCAGTCGTCAGGGCGCGCGATGGAGGACGGTGGTTTCGGTGCTGCGCCGCGGTTCCACGGCGCCGCGGCTGCGTCACTGCATGACGCGAAACACCCCGGCGAGGTTGTTGAGATTCTTGAAGTAGTGCGGTTGGTGGTGTTGGGTGATGCTGGGGCGGATGGATCTCGTCACACGAACCAATCTGATGCGAACTTTCCATCTTCAAGCTCCGTGACGGCTCCGGAGACGGCCACGGACCGCACTTTGTTCCCAGACACTACGCGTGACTTGAAACAACTGGCGAACGAGTGCATCAAGGTGACAAACGGGAGGAATACTGCATCTCAAAGCTCCGTAAAAGTGTCTGCTTCCCCGTGGGACGGGTTCGAAGTTGTTGGCGACGTGATGCTTCACGTTGTTTCCCACGCGTGGCTCCCGTGTTTCACGGCGGCGCAAAGGACGGGTTTGTTCGATGAGAATTTAAGCGCGATGCCTGCTGGAATAGCCGTGCGCGTGCTCGTCCCGGCCTTGGCGCCGAGCAGAACTCTTTCAGGAAGAAACCTTTCCGAGTATGAGCAACACGTCGTGGCGTCGACGTCGGCGGCGGCGCTACTCTTTTCCATAAAAAACAACTTGGCCAAAAAACTGCTACTCGATACTGCACATTCCAACACGAAATCGCAAACCGAAGACGACGTGCGTTTGTTGCTCTCGAGCGCGGACAGAGTGGAGCTCAATCCAGGTGGTGAGTATTCGCAACTCGCGAAACAACTGCACCCTCATTTATTTGCGTGTGAAATGGCGAAACAGTTTATCAACGCGGCGTGTGAAGTGGAGACGAAAAATGAAATAGTAATCGAACTCGCCGCGTTTGCGTTGAGCGTCTTGGCGAGAAGAGGGAACGCACCGGCGGTGGCGGAGGCGCTAATTGATACAGTCACGGACATGGATGGACTGAATACATCCACGAATGACTCGTTGAATGTTTTGATCGCGGCGATGCCCGATGCGCACGCGGTGGAAAAGACCACATCCGCAATTCTGAAAACGTCCGACGCGCGAAGAATGGAGTGGCGCCCTGCGGAGCGTGTTTTACGCTCAACGCTTTCCAAGCGGTTCTGGGAGTGCGACACCACACGGCACACGTTGATGGACACTGTTTTGGTGCGCAAGGTCGTGCCCAGGCGAGTTCTTCCAGCCCTAATTCGGTTCGTTGTCGTAAGTCCGCCAGAGAATGAAAAAGAGAGTTTCGAAAAAACAATCAAACTTCACCGGTCGCGCGCCTTGTCTTGCGTGGCGGACGCCTGGAGCGATCCCGATACGATTCGCGCCGGACCTTTGAAACTAAGGGGACACGTGGCGAGTTTAACCGCAGCGGTGTTGTTCGCGGTGCCCGTGGAGGTGTGGCGGGGGGAGGGAGGGGTAGATAGTCACGACTTTGGGCCCACAGGCGCGGCGTTGCTTATGCGCGGCGTGACCGCTCGCCTTGATTCGCCGGACGCCGACACGCGGAGGCACGGTCGAAAGGTTGCATCCGCGTTGGCACTAGCAATCGACCCAGGGAAACCGCTCACCTTCAACGATGACGAAGACTTCGGGGTAGGGAATGTTGGCAACGAAATGGACGACGTTTCCGAGGATGAACAGGAGTGGGAGAGGGACGCGGGACGGTTAAAAATGGACGCGGTGGACGAGCGCGAGTTTGTGGATTCCATGATCAGGGACGGGGACGAGACGAACACGAACACGGTTACAGATAAGGGTTCTACATCAGAACACTCTGGTTCTGAATCTCAATACCACCCCGACCTCGATGATCCCGACGCCGCGGTCGCGATGGGCGGCGGCGTGGGGCAATTAGTCTCGGAGGCAAGCGACACGGACAGTGATTCGGACGACAGCGACGCGAGCTCTGTGTTGGAACCCTACGACATGTACAGTGAAAGCGAGGCGGATGTGAGTGAGGATGAAGGTGACGAAGGTGATACTACTGCAGATGGTGATGTTATCCAATCCTTGGAAACAAAAAGACGTCGTGTAAAGCGTCGAAAGGAAATCGCCCGCCGGCGCGTAACCAACCTCCCGAAGCCGGATTCGCTGCGGAAAACAATTGAAGCGCTTTCGCAGAAAAGAGACGCGAGCGAAAGTTCCAGCACGGGAAAATCAGCCACTGATCGCGCAGACGCCGCGGAAGGCGCTGTGTACGCCGTGGAGGGGTTGATACGAGCTGTGCCTGAGGAATTGGTCAATTGCACAGCGCAATTAGTCTCCGCGTTGGTGCATGCACACCCGCCGACGCCGGATGTGGTCGGGCTGGAAAAAGCGCGACGAAAATCTTTGATCGCGTTGGCGGCGACCGCACCTGGAATCGCCGGGCCCGCGTTGTGTGCGGAGGCGTTTCTAACTGGGCGGTGCGACGCGGGGCAGCAGCTCGAGGTGCTTGACATCGTCGCGGACGCGGCCAGGGAACTCTCGAGTTTACCTGCGGTTAAAAGAAACCTGTTGAGGGATGAACAGGGTAGCGATTCAGAGGAGGATGTACCGGACGAAGAATCCAAATCGAAACCGAAACTGAAAAAACTCGGCATTGAGCGTCGTTTCGCCCCGAAAGCTTTAGCGCGTCTTCGACATAACAATGTGGAAAAAAATGCCCCTACACGAACGCGTGCGCATTTAGTAGTAGACGCGTTCGCGGGACCGCTAATCGCGCGGCTGGGGAAGCTAGTGCAAAGCGCAGAGAAGGATGCGCGGAAACAACAAATTGCAGAAATGCAATTAAAAAAAGACCCAGACGCCGTGCACGTTCCGGGGGGCGGCATTGACGCCATCGTCTTGGGCCGAGCACTAGGCGCGTTGGGTGAGCTGTGCGCTTGTAGTCGCAACGCCCCGAACGCCGCGCAACTATCAGGCGCAGTGCTTGAGTTACTCTCGAATCAAGCGATTCACAACCACCGACATCCGCACGTCCGACGAGCGGCGCTGTTCGCGGCGTACGGCGCTGTGAGTTCAGTCTCACCCGCAATTGCGTGGAATGCGCTAGTGGGTATTGACTCGGCTATAAATGCACAAGGAGCAAGTCGGTTGGGCAACCTGTTGAATTGGACGGAAGGGTGGGCCTCGCAGACGCACGGGAACGATTCCGATCACGTCACGCGGCAACTCGCATTACGCGTGGAGCTGGCCGGTGCGGACTTGCGGCAAAAAGCGAGCCAAGTTTCTTCCAAAAACGAAAACAGAAACGACCCGCTGTACGTGTTGAAGAACTTGACGCAGTTAGCGGTGGACTTGTAGTAGAGGTTGTAGACAGCACGTACGATACTTTCCTTTGTCTCATTGCTTCGTGTCTCACTCATCTCACTCATTCCTATGCTCGTCACCTCGTCTGCTCACGTCGCTGTCCCGCCTCGGGGCTTCGGTGAGTTCGAGCTCGCCGTTTTGTTGGCTCGTTGTCCTTGCAAGCTTTTGCTTTCTTCGGGAAGACGTCTGCTGCTCGTCCACGCCGGGGAACAGGTGGCCGTGCTCACCCGGCGTCAGGTCGCACACGCAGCACGCGATACACAGAAGGCTGAGGGCGTACCCGGAGCGGTGGGACTTAGTGTGGCCCATGAGCGCGGGGGGGTGTGGAAGAAAGCGAGGGTCGAGTGGTTGTTCAAAAGCCACGAAATCCAACTTTCCAACTTTGGCCAAAGCTTCGCGAGTTTTGGCCGAGCCTCGAGTTTGAAAGTGACACTCACTTCGCGCACCGCCACCCGTACCTCAGTTCCATCATGACCAGCACCGCGCCCACCCGCACCCCCGGTCGTTTCGTGTTCATACATGGCCTTGACTCGACAGCGTGCCTGAACGGCGAGCTCGCGCGTCTGGGAGCTTGGCTGCCTGACGTTTAGGGCGCAGACCCGCGCTGGTGTGTCCAACCCGTCGACCAAAAAACTTGGCGCGCCACCCCGACCAATGCTTCTCGATCAAGGAGGATAACTTAGAAGACACTGACTCAGATGCTGTCGTGTCATGGATTCAAGACAGACTCGATGATGCTAGATATGCTACCGCGATGGCGCACTCGAAGAAGCGCGAAGGACCTGTAGACTACTCAAAGGTCGGGGCGTGGACTCAGTAGACTTTGAAATACACTCGTCCAAAACTCTCCACAAAAGCTTTTAGGTCCCGAGGTTTGTCTCTTGCAGTTACTCACGGACGCGCCGCGGGGGCGGCGTCCATGCGGTGCGCGGTCGCCCCGTGGTCGGCGCTACCACGTGGCTACGTGAATGCATCCCATGTCGGACGTGTCCGCTGCGTCGCGGTCGCCCGGCCGCACACCACCCGTCGCGATGGCGAGGTTGCCGAAACAAAATCCGCTTCGTTCCGGCGCGTGCATGGGATGGACTCAACTGCCCATCGACGCGGCGTATCCGCTCACCTCTCCGCCCTCCCCGACGCCAGCGTCCTGACCCTGCTCGCAACCTGCGCCGCGGTTGGCAAGCTGGCGGAGGAACACACGCGGGTGGGCGCTGCGGTGTCCGCCCCCCTCGTGGCGATGGGTGCCGCGATTGCACTCGCCACGCTCGGCATTCTTCCTTCCGCATCTTGGGCGTACGACCTTGTGTGGGACCACTTGATGCCCCTGGCGGTGGCGTTGAGTCTTCTCGGGGCGCCCATAGATCGAATAGCTGTTCAACGCGGCAGCAAAGTGCTCATTGCATTCACAATAGGCGCCATAGGCACGGTAGTGGGAACCTTCGTGGCGTACAAATTCGTGGGCCATCTGTTGGGCCCGCACGCGTGGAAAATAGCCGCATGCCTGTGTGCGTCGTATGTTGGTGGGTCGTTGAATTATGCATCCACCGCGCAGGCCTTGGGTCTAGGGGTCACCCCGGGAGGGCAAGCCGCCCTAGCTGCGGGGATGGCGGCGGACAACCTCGCCATGGCGGTGTTCCTCGCGGCGCTGGCGCTGGTGAAAGCGGCAAAACCAGGTGAACAGAAACGCCCTGGGTACTTTGAAGCGGTAGAAGTCGATGTCAGCGTTGTACCTCAAAATTCGGGTACTGAGACGTCTTCACCTGTCACCCAAACTACTGCTACGCTGGCGTGTGCGTTCGCGGGTGCGCTTGTGGTGCTTGAAATTGGCCAGTTGGTTGCGTCATGGATAGGGTTCCCCGCCGCGTCCTTGGCCGTCGCTTCAATCGCCGCCGCCGTCGTTTCATTCACAGCAAATTTTTTATCAAAACGCGACGCTTCCAATCGATTCATGAAAGGCGTTGGGTTCCCTGAATCTCCCTTTGCAGGGTCTGAGCAGCTCGGAGCTACGTTGATGCTACTGTTCTTCGCCACGTTAGGCGCGCGAGCTGACCCGACAATAGCGATGAAAAACGGAGCGCCCACGTTTGCGTTCATTGCGGTGCAACTTTCAAGTCACTTTTTGTTCACCTTTCTCATCGCCGGCAAGGTGTTGAACAAGGTTTTGAAATTGCCGTTGTGGGCTACTCTCACTGCGTCCAACGCGTGCGTGGGCGGGCCCGCAACCGCGGCCGCGGCAGCGGCGGCCCGGGGGTGGCCGGAAGCGGTGCAATCCGCGGTGGTAGCGGGCACGGTGGGGTACGTCTTGGGGACACCTTTGGCGTGCGCGGTGGCGGCGGTGCTACGAGGCATGATAGTTTAACTTTTAGGAATTCTTTTATGTATGTTGGATTTACATGTATCACCACCACACACTCTACCTACATCTCCCCCCCGAAACCCCCCGAGCCGAACACGTCCTTGCGCCCCATGTCCGAAATCTGCTTGTCCTTGAAGTTGCCCAATTTCGGGCAGTCGCCGATTCTGTGCCCAAGACCCCCACAATACGCGCACCCCTTCGTACCAGTGATCGCCGCCAACTCATCCGCCATGTCCGCCGGGTCGTCCATCATGGCTAACACGGGCGGAATCCGCTGCTTAGCTTCCTTCAGTAGGTGTTTCAGATCGAGCAAAATTGACTCACTCTGGTCCTTGTTGATGAACGTGGTCGCAATACCAGTCTTACCCCCACGCCCGGTACGTCCAATCCTGTGGACGTAATTTTCAATCTCCTCAGGCATGTCGTAGTTCACGACGTGCTGAATATTCGGGAAATCAAGCCCCTTGCCCGCAACGTCGGTTGCGACTAACACGTCCTTCCGCTGTGCTTTGAACTCCGTGATCCCGAAGTCACGCTCTTCCTGTGCCTTACCACCGTGAATCGCCACCGCTTCCACTCCCTTCAAAAGTAAATACTCGTGGATGTCGTCCACGTCGGCTTTGTTTTCGCAAAAAATCAAAACTGGCGGTGGGGTTTTCTGGAGGCATTCTAGCAGGTACACGATCTTCGCCTCCTGCTTGACGTACTCCACTTCCTGGATCACATCGAGGTTGGCGGCACCGGCTCGGCCTACGTTGACCACGATAGGGTTCACCAACGCGGATTCCGCAAACTTGCGAATCTTAACCGGCATCGTCGCCGAAAATAACAAAGTCTGCCTCTGACTTTTGAAAAACGAATAAATGTCCCTGATGTCTTCCTCGAACCCCAAGTCGACCATCCGATCCGCCTCGTCCATCACCAGGAACTTACAGATATCCAGGTTCATTCTCTTTTTGTGCAGGTGGTCTTTCAGCCGACCGGGGGTGGCGGTGACCATGTGGACGCCTCGGTCGCGTACCATGTCAGTCTGCTCGCGTCCGTCGATGCCGCCGATGCACAACATGATGCGCATTTCAGACATACCCTGTTTGTGCAACTCGACTGTAAATCCTTCAATCACCTCATGCGTCTGTCGCGCTAATTCTCGGGACGGACACAAGATTAGCCCCACCGGTCCTTCACCGCCCTCCAACGGCATGCGCTTCTCTTCCATCATAGCGGCCATGATCATGGGTAGGCAGAAAGCTAGGGATTTTCCGGAACCAGTAAACGCGATCCCGATGACGTCCCGCCCACTTAAAATCGCGGGCAAGCCTTGAATCTGAATCGGCGTCGGCCGCGTTATTCCTTTCCGGTTCAGCTCGTCAATCACCGGTTTCGGGAACTTCATTTCCTTGAATGTCTTGATCGGCGCAGGGACGTCCACGCCTTCCACGATGATGTGCCACTGGTCGCGGAGTTGCTCTTTTTGTTCTTCTGTTAATTGGCGAATATGCGTCGGGGGTTTCCAGCCCGTGATGATACTCGAAGTATACGTCACGTCTTTACTCAACTCACTTACGCTCATCAGCGCTTTCTTTTCCGTTATTTGTTTCAGAATAGCGGCTTCCTCCTCTGCGACTTTCATAACAGGCGTGATTTGGTTGGCCATCATCTTCAGACCCGCGGCGCGGCTTAGTAAACTCGTGGTTTCCTTCGCAGGGGCGAATTGACGCACGTTGGATTCATTGTTGGGGATATCCCCAGATCCAACCCCGTCCCCGGGATTTGCCCCACCCCCACTGGTAGACGCATCACTGGCGTTTGTGTTGCGTATTATGTGTCCTAACCTGGATGCAGCCCCTGTGACTTGTTGGTTCCGCCTTTGTTTCAACGGGACGTACTCCTCCTCGGTCTCATCCACTTCCCACCACTCCTTGGTTTTGTCGGAGGCGGAAGGTTCTTTTTCCCCAATCCCAACCCCACGTGGCCGTTTGGAGGGAGGGGGGGGCATGAAGCCGACCGCGGATGCAGGGATGACCATCGCATCGTCCTCCACGAATTTGGACTTCACGTCCCGCACCGACGCCATTTTGAGACCCTGCAGGCGGCGCAGGGCTCGCGGGAATGACGTGCGGCGAAAGTCGGCGGGCGGAGTAATTACTTTCGGCGGCCGATTTTGGGAGCCGTCCGAGGACATTCTTCTCAGTTTTCGATGCACGGTACGGGTACGATGCGGTCCCTGGGTCGTCTGGCTGCCCGGGCTCGATCGCGACACGGCGTGCCCTCTGACACGTGCCTACGCGTGGGACGCCACCTTGCGGGTGTGCACGGCTGGCGGGTACCCGCGATCACGAACGATGATTCGCCGTCGTCTTATTTTTTCTCTCGGGAGCACCGCTCAACGCGATCGTTCGGGACGTCATCCCCTTTCGCGCTTTCCGCTACACATCGGCGCGAGGCGGACCCAAGGGCGGGGGCGGCCTCCACAACTGATGACACCACAAGCGATATACACGAAAACCGCCCCACTGGCGATAAATACGAAGCGCACCTCGCGGAGACGGTAAAGAACGTCAAGCTGTTGTCGTTAGCTTCGTTAGCGGCGACGGTTTGCGGCACTCCGCTTTTATTGGAACTCGCATCGCCTGATATGTTACCCGAAGCCAAGCTCACCGTGTCGCTAGTAGTGGACTCGTTCGGGACCTTCACCACAGCGCTCTTGCAGTGGTTCGTGTCGCCGTACGTGTTGACGATGCGGGTGGAGAAAGCTGGGGACGGTGGGAACGGTAACGTTGGGGACGGCGCCATCAATCCAAACGAAGACATCGTGGTTGTTGAAAAGCTAACGCTGTTCGCGAGTAAATTCGAAGACCGGTTCCCCGTGAGCGCGATGCTTGAAGCGGAAACCACAAGACCGCTAGTTACCTGGCAAGCCAACGGAAACTACCACTACGTAGAGATGATGAATGTACCGAAACACATGTACGACCAATTAGACTTGGAGAGGTTCGACGACCAAGCGCGGGCGCTGAAACACGCCAAGGAGAACAAAGACGAAGACGACGAAGACGACGATTGATTTTGGAAGTCACAGTAGTTATTTATACACCCCTTTACACTGGTGCCCTTTAAATCTGTCCCCTTTACCATCAACACGCTCCATTCAATCCCCCTACCTTCGTTTGTACGGCGACCCGGGCCCGCGTTTGCGTATTTCGCAGTCCAGGGTCAGTACCAGGGTATCCAGTATGGATAGGACGTTGCTGTTATTTCCCGGGAACAACTTTGGATGCGCCGAAACGACTTGGCCAAAAAAAGTGTCCCCCCCGAACCTCAAACGAAGCGCAAAGTTAGAGCCATCTTTTAACATCATTGCTTTTTTCGTATCAGCACTGCTCGGGTTCGGACTGCCCGTCGTACACAACCCGTCACGTATACACCCCGCAGTGACGTGCCTGATTTCCACAAGCGCCGTTCGAACGCCGTGCAGCTCGTGCATCGGCAACGCGTTACTTTTTGACTTTTTTGATTTTCCGGGAAACAGTTCCAAAAGCACCGCAAGTGCGCCTGGAGAACAAAGTGTAATTGCTTGCTCTGACTGTTTACTCATAGGAAAATTCCTGTTCGCTGGCAAACCACCCAGTGCGTGCTTTATTAACCGGATTGTGGCCTCGGGTGAATTCAGTACGTGCCTGCGGAAGGCGTCGGGTGAGGTACTTGCGAGACTCGCCGCTAAGCGAAGCCGCCCCTCGGCTGGACACACGAAAGGCGCACTGGTATTTTCTTTAGGACTCTTATCGCTCGACTCAACACCTGAGAGCCAGTCCTCCAACAGACTGGCTTCCCAGTTGCCGGATATGTCGTCGAACGGGTTCGTTTCCTGTTTGATGTGTTCGGACGTCTGATTTATCGTAACGGTCGGAATAGACCCATCCGGCTCGTCCAGCACGACGAGCGCACCGAGTGCATTAGCGTCGCTGCGAGGCTCCTCTTTTTTTCTCATCGCCGCCGCCCACAAGCAGGTCGCGCCAGCGTCCCGCACCGCGTCCGACCCGCAGCACAGCGCGACGCGGCCCGCTTGTGTGATGAGGGACGTAGTTTTTGAACTCATCATGACTTCATCTTGTCCGGAACAAGAAAGCGCCAGCGCCGCCAAAGCGTCCAGCGCCACGACGCCGTCCGTGGCGTCATCGGCGACGTCGGCAAGTACCTCCACTGTGAGATTTCGATTCTCATCCTTGACATCACCAACACGGCTTCGTGACGCCGCGGCAAGGATACTCACGAGCGTGATCGCAGCGCGTCGCGCATCACGCACAGCACGAAGAGTTGTTTCTTCCTCTGGGTTGACACGTCCAGAAATAGGTCCAGAACTTTGCTCAACCACTTGGGCGTGCCACTCCTTAAGTGCGCGTGCCGCCGGCGCCGCCGCTGATGCGCAGTTTTCCACCGATCCTCCCGTCTCGATCTCCTCTCTCAGCGCCACTGCGATCGCGCTCCCGAGCGCACGCATCGTCGCCGTCGCTGCGTTGGCGACGTGTTGTATATTTGAGTACGATGCTTGTAACCGCGAGGACAGCCTGGTGAAGGGCGACAGAGTTGTTTGCAACGCGGTGGAACATGAAAGCGTAAACGCGCGCAACAGCGAGGAATCACTCTCCTGGTCCCCTAAAATACCTCGCGCACTTGCACCCGCATCAAACACCACCAACGCGCACGCATGCGCTATTTCCATGCGCGACGTGTATTGCGATGTCCAGCCATTATTGCCGTCCGTGTTATCGTCCTCATGACATTCGTCCTCAACGGATAGTAATCTTAAGACGTACGGCCACAAGTCTTTTGTGGTTTCGATCGTCGCCAAAGAACACGGCCGTCGTCGCAACACGAAAAGAACGGCCTTGCTCGCGTCCCATTTTTCAATACTCGAAGCCGGAGTGTCTTGCTTGCTGTCTACGCTGTCTACGCACGCGGACCCCCCTACGACTCGAAGCGCGAGCAGTGCCGTGGCAGCGGAGGATAGACACAGACCTTCCACGAAACGAGAAGGGGTACAGTAATCGTAGTTGATATTAGCATCATCATCGGAGTCTCGCGTCGCGTCGCAGCGGAATCCGTTTTCTCGCGTGTCAATCTTTCCCGTCGATTGTTCCCGAAACCACTTTCTCGTTCCAGCAAACCCAAGCCCCTTCAACAACACGCTCGTCACCCCTTTCGCCACCCGCTGGTCGGTTCCGAACTGCGTACAGTCCGCGAGGATGCGCAGGACTATCTGTGCGTCACAAGACCCGGAACAAACGAACTCGGTGAATGACGCGAACGTGTCGTCGACGAAAGGGTTGTCGGAATTTTGCGGAGGCGACAGCGACAAGTTCGGATTGAAACCAACGAGCGCCCCTGCGTTGTGTCCCTCGGTTTTGCGGTTGAATGACTCAAGAGCCCCTCGACGAGCAACTCTTCTCGTGAGCGTCTGCAGCACAAACTCGGGAAGGGTACGCAACGCACCGTGTTCACTCAACACACACGCAGTGACGAAGGAAAAAATGATTGAATCGTCCGCGGGGGGTCGCCGCGGGTCGTGGTACGTATTTGACGTCAAAATTTCTGTAACACCGCCGACTGACTCGAGGAACAACTCGTCCCCGTTGGGCACTTCAAGGGACAGGCAGTGGGCCAGGGTGGGCGCGATACGTGTGAGGAGTATGTCGTCTCTTTGAATTGGTAAACAGTCACCAAGCCTTTGGTACTTTATGTGCGCGAAAACGCACGCGAGCGCGGCTGGCGACGGCGCATACCCAAGCTCGTTCGCAAAAACCCCGAAGCACGCGAAGGTTTTTTTGTCGCCGAACTCGTCGGAGCCGTTTAGGATATTGTTTCCATATGGATCGAGGCCTGCATCATCTAGCGCCAAAAGCAACACACCGACGAAGTTTTCAAGCAGCTTTGAGTGTTCAGATGTAGGAGATGCAAACGCATTCGTGTCGTCAGTACTCTGTGAGTTCTCGAAGCCGCCGAAGTTGGGGGCGGAGTGTGGGTTGTTGTTTTCGACACAGGCGGTGACGTCGCTGAAACTGCGAAACACCTCGGCGGCGGCTGCTAAAATTGAGCTCGCGAGAACGCCTTCGGCAACGAGGTCCCTGGCTAAACGCGTCCGGGCTTGTTTCGCACCCTCCATGATTTGGTCGCTGTGTTTGTGTATCAAACTCACGTCATTGGTATCCTCGGAAAAGAAATCGCTCCCTACGGGCAACGCGTCTGAGGTTTCCTCCACGGCGCCGCCGAGAATCTGTCCGTACGTCGAAATCGCATCGGCAACGGCGGAGAGTTGCGGTTCCGTCCCGCGCCAATCCACTGCGCGGCTGGCGTTGCGCGCGCGGTCTGCGATGTGCGTCAAACGGCGCAATCCAGATGCTAACGCTACGTGTACAACTCGCTCTCGTAATGTCTTCTCCACAGCCACAATGTCACTCACATCGAAGTGGTCGCGGAGCACGATCCGCATGGCTTGCGCCGCGCCGGGTGGTAAGTCCCACGGAGTTGAGTTTTCATTAGCACCGTCGTTGCCCGCGAATGTTTGCCTATACGGCGATTGAACCCTCGATCCATTCTCAGGTTCACTTAACCCGCCTCCGAACCTCGAAAGGTTGCTCGCGACGTCCTGCGCGAGACACTCGAACATGCGCCGTGCCCGTGTCGTTGCAGTGTAAGCCTCACCAACGTCGTCACCCGATACACCACTCTCCCGCAGCGACGGCCAGTTGAGCAACGCCACGATCGCGGCGCACGCGTGTTGGCGATGTAAGTGATTAGGATTGTCTGGGTCTGGTTGGTCGTACCCCTGCGTGTGGAAGGAAATTTTGGCCGCCCCTTGTCCAGTATAAGCATTCTTATCGTTCCTTGCCTTTACGGGCAAACAGTCATCGTACACCTCCAGGAGCGCGTCGCAAAGCCTCCCCGCGCTCGTCGTGGGTATATTCCCCGGATCGCCAAACTCGGCGACGGCCCTGGCGAACTGAACACTGATTGCGCGTACATCCGTGTCCTTGGATTGCACGCTTTTGGTTAAAGTAGCGGCGAGTACGTCTATGCCGAACACCAAGCGGGGAGCGAAAATTTCGAAAGGACAGCTTAGTATAAGAGACAGGCAACACTCAAGCGCGGTACACTGCGTAAGGTCGGCGTCGGCGCGAGAAGCGATACCACCGCTCATAACTGGCCGCGCTCCGTTTCGGATCTGTGTAAAATCCCTCGACGCGTCCCGTAGAACCTCGAAGACGTGCTCCAGCACGTCGCAGTTTACCAACCGCCCCACGCCTGTGGGGTGCTGCCCCGCGACCAAAGAGGTGAGGCATGCGCAGGCGGCGGCTCTTCCCGAGAGCCTCGGGGAAAGCATCCCCCGACGCAACGTCTCGGCGAGAGGCGAAACGAGTGTGTTCTTGGCCCTATCCGACGCAGATGCAGACGCGGATGAAACCGTCATTGCGTCCAGGTCAACCCTGCAGCGACGCGCGAGGGCATCGATCACCTGTAACGCCAACACCAGGGAATCTTCAGTGGCGTCTGAAGGGTCTGCGCTTGGTTGCTTTTTCGTCGGGAAAACAGAAAAATTCCGTTCCGGTCGAATGTTGTCTCCAGCTGCCGCGCCAGCTGTCGCGGCGCCCAGCGCTAGCGCCGTAGCCGCAACCGCGTTCCCCGCGCGTAGCGAATTAAGCGCGTGTGCATTACCTGCATCCGCGCGCGCCACGAACGCAGCAGTAGCATCTAGCGCGGCGAGTACGGTTTCCGTTTGGTCACCGCTGCGAAGCGCTTGCGGCGAAGTGTCGACGCGAAAACTGCTTTGTGTTTTATTTCCGTCGCCTCGCAGGTGCGCCACGAGCGCGGCAATTCCCGCAGAGGGGGCGAACCCGGGGGCGGGGGCGGGTTCCCTGAAGCTTGAAGGTATAGCGTCCCAAAAGCATTCAAGGCGAAGCAGGGTGGCTAGGACTCGGAGTAGCTGCGGTTGGGCGTTTTTTCTGCACGCCGCGTCGATCGGCACATCTCGCTGAAACTCGTTTTCGACGGGAACCGCAAACTCCGAGCCTACATTTCCAGTTCGTTGCGTAAATCTGGGTTGTCGCC
>TARA_B110000977_G_scaffold165826_1_pt1 | contig 16010 bp, 11 predicted proteins | sample TARA_B110000977 | Tara Oceans TARA_B110000977 (sample SAMEA4397798) | marine metagenome | biome: Polar Biome; feature: [SRF] surface water layer (ENVO:00010504); material: water (ENVO:00002006), including particulate matter (ENVO:01000060) such as... | depth 5 m | reverse complement strand
CAAGAAATACACAATGGTGGTTTTCTAAAGCACCAAACAATTCATTGGTTTGTACAAATAAATTTTCAGGCGGTATTTGAGCAATTTCACCTTCTAAAGTGTCAAATTTCAGTACAGCTTCTTTGTATAAGCTGTCAATTTTTTGTTTGAGAACCCCTGGCTTTCTGATGAAAACGGTTGTTTTTTTATCCGTAAAACTAAAAAAGTCTTGTCTTTTGGTTAAGGTATCTGTTTGAGTGACATTAGGAATAATACTTATTTCTTCTTGTTTTGCTATGGAACGTTGGCTCACAATATCGAAGGTTCTAATGCTTTCTACTTCTTCTCCAAAGAATTCAATTCTATAAGGGTGGTCGTAAGCGTAAGAAAAGACATCTACAATGCCGCCTCTAACGGAAAACTCTCCTGGACTACTGACAAAGTCTACCCGTTTAAATCCGTATTCAAAAAGACTTTCGTTGAGAAAATCTAAAGAAATCAGTTCTCCCTGTTTGAGATTTAAGGTGTTTTTTTCCAGTGTTTTCTTCTGAATGACTTTTTCAAAAATGGCTTCTGGATAGCTCACAATGCAAAGTGGCTTGCCTTTTTTTCCAAACCTTTGAAGGACCTCTGCCCTTAATAAAATATTAGCGTTGTCCGTTTGGGAATGTTGGTAAGGTTTCTTGTAACTCGCCGGATAAAAAAGCACCCTGTCTTCGCCAATGAAAGATTCTAAGTCATTGAGCACATAAGCGGCTGTTTCTTTGTCTTCTAAGATAAGTACAAAGGGTACTTTGGACTCTTTAAATAAAGCGGTTACGGCAAACGAAAGGGCAGAACCAGCCAATCCGTTTAGATAAACAGTTTTGGTTTCTGTAGGTAATACACCTTCTTTTTCTGTAATAAGCCCAGATAATTGAGGAGACAAAAAGCTGGAAAAAATGCGGCTAATGATCGATTTACTCAAGGGTAAATTTTTAGCAAATATAGGGTAAAAGGCCTATCTTTACCACCTAATATAAAGTGAATATTTTATGTCTTTTGTAGATTTATACAGCAACAGTGAACACAGAACTAATTTGGCCCATTTTGCAGCCATAGCCACATTGGCTGCTGTAGATGGTACTATTAACGCTTCGGAAATGGATGTCATTGACCGCTTTGCTAAAAAGTTAGGTATTAGCCAGGAGGAGTATAAAGAGGTGATTAAAAAGGAAAATAAGTACCCTATTGACCCACCCTCCGATGCCCAAACAAGGTTAGAACGTTTGTTTGATTTATTTAGAATTGTTTTTGCAGACCACAATATGGATGCAGAGGAAGAAGCTTTGGTTTTAAAATATGCCATAGGTTTAGGATATACCACTGAGGAAGCTAAAAAATTAATATTAAGATCTACAGCTATTTTTGGGGGTAAATTGAGTTTTGATGAATACCAATCTCTATTGTAGGTTGAATGCAGCATAGCAAGATACTGCTGTAAAAGTTTCTTGTATTTTGAACTGCTTTGCCTGCAACTTTTAAAAAAAAACACATAAGGGCCTTTGGGCCCTTTTTTTTTTAGCAGTAGCGCTTAATTACGTCACAACTATTGGGGTTTTTGTGAAAGAATATAGTAACTCAGCCCCATACAAATATAAATTTATAACTTTGTGTTTCATTTATAACATTAGATATGGAATTTCATCTTAGAGAGGCAATTAAAACAGACATGAAAGGTGTTTGGTCTTTAATTCATGAATTGGCGGTTTTTGAAAAAGAACCAGACGCTGTAGAGGTAAGTATTGCTGACTTGGAGCGTGACGGTTTTGACTCAAAGCCATTGTTTCAATGTTTTGTCGCTGAAAAATCTGCTGGTGAAATAGTGGGGATTGCCCTGTTTTATCCTAGGTATTCTACCTGGAAAGGACCTGTAATTCATTTAGAAGACCTTATGGTTACTGCTTCCGAGCGGGGTAAGGGAATAGGAAATGCACTCCTGTCTAAAGTAGTTTCTTACGCAAAAGCAAAGGGTTTAAAAAGGGTTTCCTGGGAGGTGTTGGACTGGAATACACCAGCGATAGATTTTTACGAAGCCAAGGGGGCCAATGTCATGAGAGATTGGAACGTTGTCCAATTGGATGAACAAGGAATTACTAGTTTTAATGCCATTTAATATGAGGGTTTTTAAATTTGGAGGTGCGTCAGTTAAAGATGCTGCAGGGGTAAAGAATGTGGTACAGGTTTTAGAAACCATGGGTCATGAAAACACCCTAGTAGTGGTCTCTGCTATGGGAAAAACAACCAATGCGATGGAGGCATTGTTGGCAGCCTATTTTTCTGAAAAGAAGTCTGGATTGCATCATGAGGTTGCGAGCTCATTAGCGGCTTTAATGAATTTTCACATCGCTATTTGTACCGAGTTGTTTCCAACAAAGCAGCATCCTATTTACAAGGCTTTGTCTGTATTAGAAGCGGAAATTAAAGGATTTCTGGCTTGGAACAAATCCCCCAACTACAATTTTGTATACGACCAATTAGTGGGCTATGGAGAGCTTCTTTCAAGTACTATTCTCAGTGCTTTTCTAAGCGTTTCTGGTGTAGAGAACACTTGGTTGGATGTTCGGAAATGTATTAAGACAAATGATCAGTATAGAGATGCCGAGGTAGATTGGGAGCAAACAGCCCAAGAAACCAAAGCAGCCATACAGAAAAACACCTTATATGTAACCCAGGGATTTTTGGGGTCAGACCACAATAATTTCACTACAACACTGGGACGAGAGGGTTCTGATTATACGGCAGCCATATTAGCCTATTGCTTGAATGCAAATTCTGTGACCATTTGGAAAGATGTTCCAGGGGTTTTAAATGCAGACCCCCGTTATTTTGATCAGACCACCCTGTTAGAAAACATCTCCTATACGGAAGCGATTGAGTTGGCTTTTTACGGCGCCTCTGTCATTCACCCAAAAACCCTACAGCCCCTTCAAAGAAAAGAAATACCCTTGCACGTAAAATCTTTTATAGACCCAAAGACAGCAGGTACAACAGTGGGTAAAGGCGTGGGAATACAGCCCAATGTCCCTTGCTTTATAGTCAAGCACGATCAGGTCTTATTAGAACTGTCTTCCTTGGATTTTTCTTTTATTGTAGAAGACAGTATAGGGGCTTTATTTAAACTATTACACCAGTACAGCTTAAAGGTAGATTTAATTCAAAACTCTGCGATTAGTTTTTCTGTCTGTGTGGACAATAGATTTAATCGATTGGATGAGTTATTGCCATTGCTTCAAAAGGAATTTAAGGTGATTTGTCACAAAGATGTATCGCTATTCACAATCCGTCATTTTAATTCAGAAGCCATAGAAAGCCTGCAAAAAGGCAAGGCGATCCTTTTAGAACAAAGGGCCAAAGAGACCTTACAGTTGGTGGTGCAATAGAGAAACTTTTCTATCTTTACTTTTAGTTCATTCAAGGAGTAATCCTTCATTTAAGTAAGCTCATATGGGACTAGTGTCTGCTAGAGAAGTGTCTAAAGTATTGGGTCTAAGTCGCTATGGTCTTTTGGGTGACGCCTTAGGTGGCTTGTTGCTCAGACTGACTAGAATACAAGCAATCAATAGGTTTTACGACAAAAACAAACAGCTTTCTGGACCAGATTTTTTAGATGCTGTAATCAAGCATTTTCAAATAGATTTTGCAATACCAGATGAGGACTTTAAAAGACTGCCTAAATCAGGTCCTTTTATTACAGTGTCTAACCACCCGCTTGGTGCCATTGACGGTGTTTTGCTCCTGAAAATAATGCTTCTTTACAGAGAAGATTATAAAATCATGGCAAATTTTTTACTGCATAGGGTCGCGCCAATGGCGCCCAATATATTTCCTGTAAACCCTTTCGAAAATCATAAAGACGCCCAAAATAGCCTCAAGGGTTTTAAAGATGCCATGCGCCACTTAAAAGAGGGACATGTGTTGGGTATATTTCCTGCTGGAGAAGTTTCTACGGTAAAGGAGGGTCAAATCATGGTAGACAAAGCCTGGGAAATACCTGCAATGAAATTGATTCAAAAGGCAGAAGTTCCCGTAGTGCCTATTTATTTTCACGCAAAAAATTCTGCCTTATTTTACCGTTTGGCCTCCTGGAGGGACCTTTTTAGAACAGCTAAATTACCCTCTGAGCTAAGCTCACAAAAATACAGGCCCATAAAGATACGTATTGGTGCTCCTATATCTGTGGCTGTTCAAATGCAGCACCTGGACTTGGTGTCTTTTACTGATTTACTGAGGAGAAAAACCTATATGTTGTCCAATGCCTATGCCAGAGAAAGTTTGTTAGATCAATTGCCCCAAACCTTAAAAAGCGCGACAAATTTAAAAATTCCAAAGGCCCCAAAAACCATTGCCAATGCAGTGTCTACTAATTTATTGGCCGCAGAAATAGACCTCCTCAAGCAGACCAACGCTTTATTGCTCTCTAGTAGAAATTACGAGGTTTATTTGGCCAAGGCCAACGCTATTCCCAACATCCTTCAGGAGATTGGTCGCCAAAGAGAGGAGACTTTTAGGGCTATTGGAGAGGGTACAAATAAAGCCATAGATTTAGATGTTTTTGACCGCTATTACCACCATCTTTTTTTATGGGATAATGAAGCGCAAAGGATTGTTGGCGCTTATAGGATGGGATTGGGTTCAGAAATTTATGCCCAAAAAGGGATGGATGGATTTTATCTTCAAGACCTCTTTAGATTTGAGCCCGAACTTCACGAACTCATGTCACAATCTATTGAAATGGGTCGTGCGTATATTGTCTCTGACTACCAGCAAAAACCCATGCCTTTGTTTTTGCTTTGGAAGGGTATTGTTCATACCACCCTTCGTTTTCCAGAACACAAATACCTGATAGGGGGGGTGAGTATTAGCAATCAGTTTTCTAATTTCTCCAAATCCCTCATGATTGAGTTTATGAAGTCTCACTATTGGGATCCTTATATAGCACAGTATATAAGGCCTAAGAAAGCATTTAAAGTAAAATTAAAAGATGCAGATAAGGATTTTGTTTTTGACGAAACACAATCTGATCTCAATAAATTTGACAAATTGATTGAGGAGGTAGAGCCAGGAAACCTGAGACTTCCTGTATTGATTAAGAAATACATTAAGCAAAACGCTAAGGTGATCGCTTTTAACGTAGACCCACTATTCAATAATGCGGTAGATGGGCTCATGTATATTAAGATTTCAGACCTGCCTGAGAGTACTGTAAAGCCTGTTATGGAAGAATTTCAAGCAGACCTTGAACGGAAGCTAGCTGCAGGAGTACCCCCTGAAGAAATTAATTTAGACTTGCCTTAGTGCTTATCAATTAGCGCTTATTGATGGGTAATCATCCACTAGATAGGCCAAAGTTTGCGGCAATTTTTTCCACCACAGTTTTGGCTAGTTTTTCATGGCTCTCATGGGTCCAACCTGCAACATGTGGTGTGAGTATAACCTTTTTACTTTCCATTAAATAACGCAGGACCTCTGGCTTATTGGCGTCTTTTAAAAAACCTTCAAAGGAACTCTTTTCGTATTCTAAAACGTCTAAGCCTGCCCCTTTTATCTGTCCTTTTTCAATGGCTTTCACAAGGTCTGCAGTCACAACAGCGCTGCCCCTTCCTGTATTGAGTAGCCAGAACGGATTTTTGAATTCATTGATAAAGGTGGTGTTAACTAGGCCTATGGTCTCAGGGGTTTGCGGTAAGTGAAGGCTTAGTACTGTGGCGCTGGATTGAAGCGTGGCAAGAGACACCTGTGAGCAGCCTGCTAAGGGAGGTATTTGTTTTAAGTCGTGGTAAATGATGTCTACGTCAAAGCCACTGAGTTTTTTAGCAAAAGCTTGACCCATATGTCCATAGCCTATAATTCCTACCGTTTGTCCATCTAATTCTATGCCCCTGTTTCCAGACCTGTCCCAAATGCCCTGTCTCACTTCCTGATCTGCTGTGTGTAATTTTTGAAACAAAGCCAGCAGTAAGCCCAAACTGTGCTCTCCAACAGCATTTCGGTTTCCTTCTGGGGCAGCCGCTAAAAAAACACCCAATTCCTTGGCAGTCGCTAGGTCTATGTTTTCAAGACCAGCACCTACCCGTCCTATAAACTTTAGGTTTGTGGCGGCTTTTAAGAATGCGCTGTCAATGGGAAATCTCGAACGAAGGATCAGACCGTCGTATTGGGAAATGATTTTTAAAATAGCCTCTTTTGGTGCCGTATATTGCGCATGATTTTCAAAACCCAAAGTGGCCAAACCTTCTATGAGGCAAGGATGATTGGCGTCTATATGCAATACTTTCATCGAATAATATTAAAAACCAAGAATGGCTTTGGCGATACTAAAGTAAATCAGAATCCCAAATATGTCATTGGAAGTGGTAATAAAAGGCCCAGTAGCAATGGCTGGATCAATCCCTCTTTTATGTAAAAATAATGGGGTAAAGGTCCCAATGACTCCTGCGGCAACAGTTACGGTAACTAGTGAAATGGCAATGGCGATAGAGGTGCGTAAGTCTCCTTTCCAAAACCAAGTGAATAACAGTAGTATTACGGCCAATATAGTTCCGTTTAAAAGCGCCAAAAGCATTTCTTTAAAGACCCTTTGGCCTATGCTCCCTTTAACGTCATCATTGGCAATACCTTGTACGACAATTGCAGAGGATTGCACCCCAACATTACCCGCCATAGCAGCAATAAGTGGGGTAAAGAAAAATAAGATGGCATATTTTTGGATCAAATTTTCAAAGCCACCCATAATAGCAGCTGCACCTACACCTCCAATGAGGCCTAGGAACAACCAAGGAATTCTCGCTTTGGTGAGTTCCCAAATACTGTCGTCTGCTTCAACGTCATTAGAGATACCCGCAGCCAATTGATAATCTTTCTCCGCTTCTTCTCGAATCACATCTACAATATCGTCAATGGTAATTCTTCCGACCAAGCGCCCTAATTCATCGATCACTGGAATGGCTTCTAAATCGTATTTAGACATGATTTTAGCCACTTCTTCAGTACTTTCGTTTACAGACACAGCGTCTACTTTTGTGATATAGACGTCTTTAATGGGTTGCTTTGTGGAGGTAGTGAGCAAGTCTTTTAATGACAAACGTCCCACAAGCTTGTCTTCTGCGTCTACCACATAGATGGAATGGACCCTAGTGACATTTTCTGCTTGGGCGCGCATTTCTTTTACACAGGTGAGTACGTTCCAGTTTTCATTTACTTTAACGAGCTCTTTGGCCATAAGCCCCCCGGCAGTATTTTCGTCATAACGCAAAAGGTCTACAATGTCCTTGGCGTGTTCCCTATCTTCAAGGGCAGAAATAACCTTTCCGATCATTTCGGTAGGAAGTTCTGCCACAATATCGGCAGCGTCATCCGTATCCAGTTCATCCAATTCCTCTGCAATTTCTTTTGCAGAGAGATTCGCTAGAATAGATTCTCTCATGTCCTCATCTAACTCTGTTAGAATGTCTGAGGTTTTTTCAGAATCTAATAATTTAATCAGGTAGGTAGCCTCCTCTGAATTGAGCTCATTGACAATTTCCGCAACATCTGCAAAGTGAATATCCAGCAGCAAGGCTTTCAATGCTTTGTTGTCCTTATTGGAAATAAGGAGCGCTATGTCTTCTAATAGTTCTGCGGTGAGTTTAAAGGGTGTCATGGGCTATTTTCTTTGTCAGTGCAATAAAGTCTGCAACAGAAATTTGTTCGGGTCTTTTATCAAAGATAGCATCTTTGGTTAGATTCTCAGAAAGTTGTAAGGTTTTTAAACTGTTTCTCAGGGTCTTTCTTCTTTGGTTAAAAGCGGCTTTCACGACTGTTTTTAACAGTGTTTCAGAGCAGTCAATGGTAAGATTGTCTTTTCGGGTGAGCCTCAAAACACCCGACTGCACCTTAGGCGGCGGATTAAAAACTTCAGGATGAACCGTGAAAAGGTATTCTGCTTCATAGAAAGCCTGTACTAAAACAGATAGTATTCCATAGGCCTTACTCCCTTCTTTTTCACAGATCCGCTGGGCCACTTCTTTTTGAAACATCCCTGTAAACTCAATAACCCTGTCTTTGTGTTCAAGCATTTTAAATACAATTTGAGTGGAAATGTTATAAGGGAAATTTCCTGTTATACCAAAGGGGGCTCCGTTAAAAAGTGCACTAAGGTCTTCTTTAAGAAAGTCTGCATTGCGAACCTCAAATGATTTTTTACGCTGAAGTAATTTGAGGTGGTTAATCTCAAAATCAGTCTTTAAGTATTCTATAGACTCCCTATCTAAGTCTAGGGCCAGTATGTTAATATCTTGCTCAAGTAAGTATTGGGTGAGGACACCGGTTCCTGGGCCAATTTCAATGACATTGTCATAACCATTGAGCAAGAGGGTTTCTGCTATTTTTCTAGCGACCACCTGGTCTTTTAAAAAGTGCTGCCCTAGGTGTTTTTTAGCCCTAACGGCACTAGTATCTTCTTCTTTATCCCAATTCTGGTACTTTCCAACTTTTTTGTGTTTTCCCATGGGAATAATATGCTAAGGGTTAGTATTGGCCAATGATTTTAAGCGGTGTTTTGAAATTCAGCACTTCACTTCCGAATTTTTTCATAAGCTGTGCTTCTAAATCTGCAGCCTGTCTGTCGTAAAGACCATTAATAATGGCTTTGTGATCTGTGGTGTATTGCACCGTGTAAGTAACCCCTCCCATAGGTTCTTCTACCATGACTTTGGTGAGGATAGCGGTCTTAAAGTAATCTCCTTTGAGCAGGGTAGGGATGTGCTCTTCTTGCATCCAATGAAGCCATTCTGCTTCTTGTGCTTCGTCTAAATGGGTGGTAACGTTAAATAAAAACATAACTATGAAATAAGGTCAAAGCCAGTATATGGCTGTAAAACTTTTGGTATTTTAATGCCTTCTGGTGTTTGGCAGTTTTCTAATATTCCTGCCAAGACTCTTGGTAAGGCCAAGGCGCTACCGTTTAGGGTATGCGCTAAGACGCTTTTTCCGGTGGCGTCCTTAAAACGAAGTTTTAAGCGATTGGCCTGGAAGGTTTCAAAGTTAGAGACGGAAGAGATTTCCAACCACCTATCTTGGGCGGTAGAAAATAACTCAAAATCAAAAGTTAAAGCTGCTGTAAAACCGAGATCTCCGCCACATAGTCTGAGTATTCTGTAGGGAATTTCCAATTCCTGAAGGATTTCTTTTACATGTTGGACCATGCCGTCTAGGGCTTTGTATGAAGCCTCTGGGTGTGACACTTGTACAATCTCCACTTTGTCAAATTGGTGGAGTCTATTAAGCCCTCTAACATGTGCGCCATAGCTACCAGCTTCCCTTCTAAAACACGGGGTGTATGCGGTGTATTTTACGGGAAAATCACTTTCTGACAAGACCACATCTCTAAAAATATTGGTCACTGGAACTTCTGCTGTGGGGATGAGGTATAGGTTGTCTTCTGGCATATAATACATTTGCCCTTCTTTGTCTGGTAATTGTCCTGTGCCCAATGCAGAGGCCTCATTGACCACTAAAGGCGGTTGTATTTCTGTATAGCCAGCTGCGGTATTTTTATCTAAAAAATAAGCAATTAAAGCCCTTTGTAATTTAGCCCCTTTTCCTTTGTAGACCGGAAAGCCTGCTCCGGCAATTTTAACCCCTAATTCAAAGTCAATTAGGTCGTATTTCTTGGCCAGCTCCCAATGGGGAATGGCGTCTTTATGCAATGTTGGAATGTTTCCTTCTCTACATATTTCTTCGTTGTCTTCTTCGCTTTTACCAGCAGCTACCGACTCATGCGGCACATTAGGCAGTGTATACAATAATTGTTGTAATGTTTCGCTCACCTCGGTTAAAGTAGCCTGAAGTGTTTTGCTCGATTCTTTAAGCGTGGCGCTCTCTTCTTTGAGTGCTTGAGCTTCTGCTGCTTTTCCAGATTTAAATAGCCCTCCAATTTCTTTAGCCAATTGGTTGGCTTTAGCCAGGTTTTCATCTAAGGAGGTTTGGGTAGCCCTTCTCAGTTGGTCTGCATCTAGAATTTTTGACACAATAGGAGCGGCGTCTATTTGGCGTTTTTTAAGTGCGGTAATAATAGCGTCTTCTTGGGCTCTTATGGCTTGAATCTGCAACATAAAATATGAATTTTTATAAAGTGTAAAGGTAATGGAATAGGGGGAATTTATAAGGTCACTTTTTGCTTTTGTAAGCAGCCACTATTTTTAAGGCATTGGATTGGTCTTTTTTGAGCTGTAAGGCGAGTGCTTCTAAGGATTCAAATTTAATCTCATCCCTTAATCTGTCCATTAAGGAAACGTTTATTTCCTGCTCGTAGAGGTCTTTGTTGAAATTAAAAAAATGGGCTTCTATTTTCGGAAATAAAGATTCAGAAGCCTGCAGAGATACTGTGGGATTTTGACCAATATTGAGCATGCCAAATACATCCTGGCCGTCTAATTGACTTTTAATGACGTACACCCCTTCCTTTGGAATGAGTTTATAGGTATAAGTCGGTTTTATATTTGCTGTGGGGAACCCTAAGGTACGCCCAATTTGTTTGCCTGAAACGACTTTTCCACATAGGCTAAAAGCACTGCCAAGGAATTGATTCGCTTTTTTTACCTGCCCTTGCGCTAAGGCTTTTCTGATTTTAGTAGAACTTATGGCTACAGCTTCTATGGCTTGAGCAGAAATTTCTGCCACCTCAAAATCGTATTGTTTTCCGTAATTTCTCAGGTCTTCTATATTGGCATTTCTATTTCTGCCAAATCTGTGGTCATAGCCAATCAAGACACTTTTGGCGTGAAGCCCTTTCACTAAAATGTCCGACACAAAAGCCTCTGCCTTCATTCTGGAAAAGCTTTTACTAAAGGGATATACCACGAAATAATCTACGCCAAGGGCTTCTAATTTGGCGGCCTTCTCTTCCAGAGTATCTAAGAGCTTAATCCCGCTGTCTTGGTGTAAAATAATTCTAGGATGTGGATAAAAGCTTAAGACTACAGAGGGTATTTCTAGCATTTCAGCCCTTTGGACAAGCTGTTTTATAATTTGAGTATGGCCCAAATGAACACCATCAAAAGTCCCTATAGTCACGGCTGTTTTTATAGTGGCATCTAATGGCGGTAAGGAATGGGTGATAATCACGCTCGTTTTATAATAAAATACTGTATTTTTATAGGATATACATCCCTATATGTGTTCAAAATTACGGCTTGTTTTTTCATTATGCCTATTTTTTTTAGTCTTTTCTGTTCAAGCACAACAAAGCTATTGGTCTAAAGCTAAAATCCAATCATCTCAGTTGGTTATTGGCACTAAATCCATGCAGGATAAAGTGTTTTACGAATTGGATGAGGGGGAATTTTTCAATGCCCTTCAAAAAGCGGTAAATACGTCTGCTCTTTTATATTTTCCCAATGAAACAGGTGCTTTAGAAAGTTTTTCGATCAGCTATCATGGAGCACTCTCAGACGGCCTACAAATTAAATATCCCCAAATACGCTCCTATAAAGGGGAAGGCTCTGAGGGGTTAAGGGTTTTTTTTTCCTTTTCTAAAGGCCCAAAGACCCAATTGTCAGCAACCTTTACACACCCTAGTTCTGGAGGCTACACTTTTTTAGAAAAGCCCAAAAATGCAAACCAATATGCGCTTTATACTACCAAGGATCCTGTAAATCAAGATTTTATCTGTGGTACCTTTGCTGGGGAAATGGGGGAGGATTTAAGGGCATCGGCCGGAAGTATGACGGCCAAATCTAGCCGTGAGAAAACAACAAATCTAGCCGCCAAAACAACCATAAAAACATACCGGCTTGCGGTAGCTGCCTCTGGAGAATACACCCAGTATCACGGCGGAACCGTGGAAGCTGCTTTGGTAGCAATTAACGCAACTGTGACTCGGATTAATGCAGTATTTGGCAGGGACTTAGGGGTGCAGCTTTCTTTGGTAGCCAGCACGACCAATGTGATTTATACCGACCCTGAAACAGATCCATTTGACTCGGATTTAAACAATGAGATTCAAGCGACTTTAACCGCTAATATTGGGGAGGCCCAATACGACATAGGACATCTTTTTCACCAAGACAACAACAACGGAAATGCGGGTTTTGTTGGAGCAGTTTGCCAAGACAATAAAAAAGGCAGTGGTTTTTCTTCTGGACAGTTTCCAGAGGGGAACACCTATGATATTGATTTTGTGGCCCATGAAATAGGGCATCAGTTTGGGGCCAACCATACCTGGTCTTATGAATCAGAGGGGACAAATGTTCAGGTAGAACCAGGAAGTGGTAGTACAATCATGTCTTACGCAGGGATTGTTTCTGGAGAAAATGTGGCCGCCAATGCCTCGGATTATTTCCATGGGGTGAGTATCCTGCAAATTTTAAATTATCTAGATACTTATGCCTGTGAGAACAATGAATTGAGTGCTAATGACGCACCCGTCTTAGAAGCTTTAAGTGATTATAAGCTCCCCTTAGGAACGCCTTTTTTACTCGAAGCGAAGGCTTCAGACCCCAACACAGAAGACGTACTTTCTTACACTTGGGAACAGGCAGACAATGGGGTGGTTACCGCAGCTATTTTTGGCCCAGAAAACCCAGTGGGAGCTGCTTTTAGGTCATTGCCCCCAACGACTTCTCCCCAAAGGTATTTTCCCAAACTACGCAATGTAGCTGCAGACAAATTAACCACAGACACCCCTTCTTTTACCCAGTGGGAGACCTTAGCGTCTATACCTAGGGACTATAATTTTTATATCACTGTTAGGGACAATGCGAGTGAGGGGGCTGGAATTAATATGGCCAATACCCGCTTAAAAGTTCAGTCTAATGTGGGGCCTTTCTTTATTCGTTCTCAGGACAGTATGCAAACCTATAGCGGAGGGGAACCTATTGACGTGCGCTGGGAAGTAGCGAGAACCAACGGGCCTGAGCTGAACACCAAAACACTCAAAGCACTACTGTCATTGGACGGGGGGCTTAGTTTTTCAAAGACATTGGTCACTGGAATTCCCAACAATGGGGCGTATACTTTGGTGCTGCCAAATGCCAATGCGACCAATGCACGCCTCATGCTTAAAGCAGAGAACAATCCATTCTTTGCCGTAAATACAGCAGATTTTGAAATAACCCAGGCCCCATTGGCCTTGGTGTTTAATCCAGCATCTGCCTCCATATGTCCTGGCGCCTCAATAACCCTATCTGGTGTATTGGAACACGAAGCCACAGCAGTAGTTGCTGAGATGTTATTTTTAAACCTTCCTTCGGGTATGTCAGCGACACCCATTTTGGGCACTCTATCCAATAGCCAAACAATAGACATTTCATTTAGTGCGGCTAATGGGCTTGTTGCCGGCACTTACTCCATTACTGCATTGGTAGAGAGTGGTGCGTTGAGCGACAGTTTAGATTTTAGTATAACGGTCTTGGAAAACACTTTAGACCCTCCTACATTATTAGCCCCACAATCAGAGAACACCGCTGTTTTTTTAGACGCTACCCTAGAGTGGTCTGCGGTTAAAGGGGCAAGTACATATAAAGTAGAAGTATCTGAAACAACTGATTTTGACAAGCTATATTACACTAATTCTACGTCATTTTCACAAGATTATTTGGTAGACTTAGCACCAAATACTACCTATTTTTGGCGGGTAATAGCTTTGAATGAATGTGGAGGAAACACCCCATCAGAAGTGAATAGTTTTACTACTGCGGCAGAGAATACCCAGACCAAATCTGCAGATTTACTTCCTATTACTATTGGAAGTACTAATCCCAACACCATTAATGCGAGGATTGAATTCAAGGAAGACTTGCCACTTTCCTCTTTAGAAGTTTCATTAGATATTGCACATTCTTACCTTTCAGATCTTGTCGTTAAGCTTTATGCGCCTTCTGGAAAAGTAGCTGTTTTAATTGCCAATTCCTGTGGACAAGGTGAAAATTTAGTGGCCACTTTCTCAGATACTGCCGCTGCTTTTAACTGCGGAAATGATCCTGCCATAGAAGGATTCGTAAAGCCTTTAGGTAGTTTTGATATTTTTAGGGGAGACGCTATTAAAGGAGTCTGGCGCTTAGAAATAGAAGACATAGCAGAGGCAGACGGCGGCAGACTAAATCTTTTTGAGATGAAAGTATCTGCAGCGGGTAATTTTAGACCAGACACAGATAATGACGGCGTTTATGACGACGGTGCAGACCAGTGTCTCAATACCCCCGCTGGTGCTGAAGTAGACACCAAAGGTTGTGCAGTATACCGTTTAGACCCACAAAACTTTAGGGTTTCTCTCAAGAGTCAATCCTGTTTAAATGTTTCTGACGGATCTGTAGAAGTGACCGTAGCGGAGGTGATGGATTATGTGGTATACGTTAAAAATACCTCAGGTGCACAAATAAACCAAGCTACTTTCACAAGCTTTTTGGCCTTAGAAAATATGACTGCAGGTAATTATACCCTTTGTTTTGAGGGTGCCAAAGCTGGAATTACCTATGAGCAACAATGCTTTGAGGTGCGTATTGGTGCTCCAGAGCCACTGGCTGTAACCACAGCGGTATCTTATGACAATGGCGGGTCTTTATCTGTGAATTTGTTTGGTAGTAGCCGTTATTTTATAAGTTTAAATGGCCAGTCCTTTTCACAGGAACAGCCACAATTGTCATTGGCATTAAAGCCAGGAATTAACAGCCTCAAAGTAGCGACAGGACTGGATTGTCAGGGTACTTATGAGGAACAAATTTTTTACACCCCCAAACCTTTGGTTTATCCAAATCCATTAAAAGAAACACTTTATATACAGGCGGCTGTATTTGAAAAACCCGAGATGAAAGTGCACATTTTCACCCTTTCAGGTAACGCTATGGGTACATACAATTCAACGGCTACCCAAACACCATGGCGTTTAGATACCTCTCGTTGGGACGCAGGCGTTTATATTGTTCGAATTGAGTTAGATGGCACCACCACCTCTTATAAAGTTTTAAAAGAATGAAAAAGTACTTTTTAATTTGCTGTGTATTTTTTTTAGGCTGTGGGAAAGACGCCCCACCGAGCCCACCTGGGCCTATATCTTTGGTCTTTCCAACCCAAAATTTGGACTGCACACAAGGAAGCTTGATCAATGAAGTCACCAGAAGAATTGCCTTTGAGTGGCGTGAGGCTTCAGAGGCAGAGTCTTATCGTCTAGAAATTGTACAATTGAGTAGCGGGCAAAAAACCACACAAAATACCTTAATGACCACCATTGAAGTACCCCTGCGAATGGGAGAGGCCTATTCTTGGCAGGTGATTGCCTCAAACACCAAAGTGTTGGAAACCACCCCAAGTGCCTTGTGGTATTTTTTTAATGCAGGTAGTGAAACCACCCATGCCCCTTTTCCGGCAACGGCACTCACGCCTCTTTCAGGAGCACAAATTACTATGCCTGCTGAAGGCCAAGTTTCTTTGCGTTGGTCTGGTTCGGATATAGATAATGATATAGTTAGTTATACACTGCTACTAGACAACCAATCTCCACCGAGCACCAACCGAAGTTTGAGCGGCGCAACTGCCACCCAATTTACAGCAAATGTAGTTCAAGGAGCCACTTATTATTGGCAGGTAGTGACCACCGATGATTCCGGAAACAGCACCCCTTCTGCAGTATTTGATTTTAAAATAGACTAATTACTGGGGCGGCTTAATCAGGCAAACAGTTATTTTAGTGATTTTGACTAGTTATTATTGAACTGATTCATGGTTCTAGCCAAACCCGCTAAAGCAAAAGATTCAATGAGTGTGGCAGATTTTTCTAAGCGTTCTTTTAGTTTTTTACGCTCTTCTGTGGACCATTCTCCTAACACATAATCTACTTGTCTTCCAGAACCAAAATCTGCGCCTACACCAAATCTGTAACGGTTGTATTGGACGGAGTTTAATTTCTCTTGAATGTCTTTTAAGCCATTGTGGCCTCCGTCTGATCCTTTCACCTTTAGGCGGATGCTCCCAAAGGGCAGGTGAATGTCATCTGTGACAACCAATAAATTTTCCAC
>TARA_B110000977_G_scaffold38066_1_pt1 | contig 16018 bp, 19 predicted proteins | sample TARA_B110000977 | Tara Oceans TARA_B110000977 (sample SAMEA4397798) | marine metagenome | biome: Polar Biome; feature: [SRF] surface water layer (ENVO:00010504); material: water (ENVO:00002006), including particulate matter (ENVO:01000060) such as... | depth 5 m | reverse complement strand
TCACAGCGACCTCAACGCTGCGCGTCTACCAATTCCGCCACGACCGCAAGATCCAAGCGTGAGAGGCGTTTAGCCAAGACCCACCATTACCTCAAGCGTTAAATGCATCTGCGCAGCGCAAACTATTTTATACAGTCCCACGCCGCTGCGTTCAGGACGGGCGCGCAAAGGGGTATGCAGGGCTTTTGCCGATGAAAAACAACGCCACGACCCCCAAGCCAATCAAGACCCAACCGAAATCGGACGGCCCACCAAACACCATCTGGTTCACCGTGCGCCCCAGTAGGAAATTTAGAAGCCCCGCAATGCCCATCGCCCCGAACCATGTTGATCGCATAGCCAATTGATGATCGGCAAACCGCCGTGCGCGCGCCAGCCAAACACCGCGCGAGATGCCCCAGAGCGCGAACACACTGAACAAATGGATCGGTCCAAAATGGCCAATAACCGCCAAGCCGTTGGACGGGATAAACAGCCCCGTTATCGCCAAGACTGTCATCGCTATGACCCATGTGTAACCCAGCCACTTGTGCGTTCTGCGGCTGGTTCGCCCCCCAAATTGGAAAGGGGCCGACGATCAAGGCGGGCATTGCGGACAGAAAATGAAGTTGAATAATCAGCAGCGCGACTGAACGCGGGGTCAGGGACATGGTCTGGACCTTTCGGTTTGGCAGTTGGGTTTCGATTGCCTATGTCTTAGAAATGCCCTGCGCATGACCAACGCCGCTTACGTGACTTAAGGATTTACGCCGTGAATAACATCGTACCGCAGTCTGCGTTTTGTGAATGGCGGGATCATCTGTCCCATCCGACGCGCGCAGCAACCCGCAAAGGTGACGGCGCGCTTTTAATCCTGACACACGGGCCGGACATCCCCGTCAGCCGCGCAAACATCACCGCGATCAGGGAGGCTGGGCTTTTGCCCCGAACCTAAGAATGGTTGAATGGATCACCACAAACGGATTGACCGATTACGCAAAGGCCGTAGCCTTTATGGAGGCCCGTGCTGATGCGATTTATGCGGGACAGGCTGAGGAATGTATCTGGCTCGTCGAACATTCGCCGCTTTATACTGCGGGGACATCCTCCAAGATTGAAGACCTCGTCGATCCGGATCGCTTCCCTGTGTTTGATACAAAACGCGGCGGGCAATACACCTACCACGGACCCGGCCAGCGTGTCGCGTATGTCATGCTCAACGTTGGGCGGCGCGGCCATGACGTGCGCAAGTTTGTGCAAGACCTAGAACATTGGGTGATTGCGACGCTGGACCAGTTCAACGTCAAAGGTGAAATCCGCGACGGGCGTGTTGGCGTTTGGGTGCAACGCGATGACAAACCATTGACTGGGCTCGGTCCTGCTGAAGACAAGATCGCTGCGCTGGGGATTCGGCTGCGCAAATGGGTCAGTTTTCACGGTATCAGCATCAACGTCGAACCTGATTTGACCCACTTTGACGGCATCGTGCCCTGTGGAATTACAGACCACGGGGTGACATCGCTTGTCGATCTGGGCCTGCCTGTCACGATGGAAGACTTGGATGTCGCACTGCACCACACGTTTGACGCCAACGTGACACCGTTGAAATAGCGAAATTCCTCAAAAAGCAGCCATTTATCCGCGCCAAACCCAAAGCGCGTTGTTTTGCCGTCCCCAAACAGCCCCCTGCGCCAATTTTACCCATGCAAACACCGACATGAACGGTTGCGCGGCCCCGCACCACAACCTAAAACACCTGCAAGCCAAGGGGTGAGTCCGCTTACCCCACAGATTTTACCATTTCGAGGGAGCGCCACATGGTAGACGCAGCCGTCCACGACCAAGGACACGAAGACAACCGGTCTTTCTTTACACGCTGGTTCATGTCAACAAACCACAAAGACATCGGTATTTTGTACCTGTTCGTGTCTGGATTTGTCGGATTCTTGTCCGTCGCCTTCACCGTTTACATGCGGATGGAGCTGATGAACCCCGGTGTTCAGTACATGTGCCTTGAGGGCGCGCGTCTGTTCCCAGCGGCTCTCGATCAATGTACGCCAAACGGCCACCTGTGGAACGTGATGATCACGTACCACGGTGTGTTGATGATGTTCTTTGTTGTTATTCCCGCACTTTTTGGTGGTTTCGGCAACTACTTCATGCCGCTGCAAATCGGTGCCCCAGACATGGCATTCCCGCGCCTGAACAACCTGTCTTTCTGGCTGTTCTGTACGGGTGTTGCCCTCGGTATCTGCTCAATCCTTGCCCCCGGTGGTAACGGTCAAATGGGATCTGGCGTTGGCTGGGTTCTGTATCCGCCGCTGTCCACATCCGAAGCTGGTATCTCGATGGACCTCGCGATTTTTGCGATTCACGTGTCCGGCGCGTCGTCCATCCTTGGCGCAATCAACATGATCACGACATTCTTGAACATGCGTGCGCCGGGCATGACAATGCACAAGGTGCCGTTGTTCGCATGGTCGATTTTTGTGACTGCTTGGTTGATCCTTCTCGCTCTGCCCGTTCTGGCTGGCGCGATCACAATGCTACTTATGGACCGTAACTTCGGCACGACCTTCTTTGATCCTGCTGGCGGCGGCGACCCGATCCTGTACCAGCACATCTTGTGGTTCTTCGGTCACCCCGAAGTCTACATCATCGTTGTGCCTGCCTTCGGTATCATTAGCCACATTATCTCGACCTTCTCAAAGAAGCCGATATTCGGTTACCTGCCGATGGTTTACGCGATGGTCGCAATTGGCGCGCTGGGCTTTGTCGTGTGGGCGCACCACATGTACACAGTAGGCATGTCCTTGACACAGCAGTCTTACTTCATGCTGGCGACCATGGTGATCGCGGTGCCCACGGGTGTTAAGATCTTCTCATGGATCGCGACGATGTGGGGTGGTTCGATTGAGTTCAAAACACCAATGCTGTGGGCGATGGGCTTCTTGTTCTTGTTCACCGTTGGCGGCGTCACAGGCATCGTTCTGTCTCAAGCGGGCGTGGACCGCGCGTATCATGACACCTACTATGTTGTGGCCCACTTCCACTACGTGATGTCACTTGGTGCGGTGTTTGGTATCTTCGCGGGTATCTATTTCTATCTGCCGAAAATGTCGGGTCGCATGATCCCTGAATGGGCGGGTAAACTGCATTTCTGGGCCATGTTTATCGGCGCAAACGTCACGTTCTTCCCACAGCACTTCTTGGGTCGTAACGGCATGCCGCGCCGCTACATCGACTACAACGAAGCCTTCGCGCTTTGGAACTACGTGTCCTCTATCGGTGCTTTCATCTCGTTCGGATCATTCGTGTTCTTCATCGTGATCTTGTTCAAGACATTGCTGTCACCAAAGAACGCAACAGAGCCGAACCCATGGGGTCAATACGCTGATACGCTGGAATGGACATTGCCGTCTCCTCCACCAGAGCACACCTTCGAGACGCTTCCAAAGCAGTCCGATTGGGACAAGCAGCCGTCCCACTAAGTTGGGAAACTTAGCCCGACGAAGTTTAAAGAATACAGGCCCCGGCGGAAACGCCGGGGCCTTTTTTGTGGCCCTGCCTCAGCGGAAATCTATATCGTAGAAGACGAGACTGTTCACCTTTGAGAAGGCACTTGAATGACCAACCTCTGGCCTATCCTGACATTGCTGCCACCGCTCACCGTGACGGTGTTCGGTGGGCGGTCTGCATGGCTATGGCTGTCTCTGGTCGCAAGCCTCGCGTTGATGTTCGGACTGGTTAAATATGTGATCTACCAGTTCGGTCAAGGGAATACGGATCCGCTGTTTAAAACGCTTCTTCTGTCAAACAGCGCTGATCATCGGGCCGCTGCTGTTGATCGCGGCCCATCCGCGCCGTGCCGTGACCGATATTGTGTTGTTCTGGGGCGCCGTCGCGTTTGCACTAATTGCGCACTATGGCGTTGTTATGTCGACTATGATGAGGTGCAGCACGTCTATTTGGTCAGTCAGATCGCATCGCTCATCACGATTATCCTCGCCATCATCGCCGCGCTGCGCCCGCTACGGTCTTGGTGGATAAAAAGGCGTGCCAGCTGATGCCCTATGAATGGATAGACCCCAAAGGTGCCGATACGCCACAGGTCGAACTGCACCTGTGGCCCTACCGGTCCCTGCTGCGCAAAGATTTTGTGCTGTTTATCGGTGGCACCTGTTTGATCGTGTCGCTGCCGCTTCTGGTCTTGCTTGGCTCTCCTGTGCTGTGGGCGTTGTTGCCATTCTTTGCCATTGCCGTGGGCGGCGTTTGGTACGCGATCAATCACAGCTACCGAAGCGGTGAAATCCTAGAAGAATTGCGCATCTGGCCGGACCGGATGACGCTAGATCACATGCACCCGCGCCGTAGTCACAAATTCTGGGAGGGTAATCCTTATTGGGTTCAGTTGAAGATTGATCCCAAACACGAGCGCGTCACTAATTATATCACCCTGAAAGGCGCGGACCGCGAGGTGGAACTAGGTGCGTTTCTGTCTGAAGACGAACGCGCCGTGCTGTTCACAGAGCTTCAGGACAAACTGCGAATGGTGCAAAACGCGTCCATGGACTAGGCTGGCCCAAACCAGCCCCGAAAGGCTACGCCATGCACATTCTCGCCAAAGTCCTGATCTCCTTGATCGCAGCCCTGCACCTCTACATCGCGTGGTTTGAGATTTTTGCATGGACAACCCGTGGACCTGTGGTCTTTTCTACCTTCCCCGCCGACCTATTTGAACCGACGATCACGCTGGCGGCCAATCAAGGCTCTATAACGCATTTCTAGCGGCAGGTTTGATCTGGTCGTTGTTCATCCGCGATGCCCGCTGGCATGCTAACGTAGCGACCTGTTTTCTTTTGTTTGTGTTTGTCGCTGGCGTGTTCGGGGCCGTCACGATCAGCCCTCGCATCGCTGTTGTGCAATCGGTTCCCGCGCTCATCGCCCTTATCGCGCTTTGGGTGGGACAGCGGCGCGCTTAGGCGCACCTTTCGGGTCGCATGCCCTCCGCGTTCGCCATAGACCTAACGCATGACACCGCAACGCATCATATCATCGCGCACCTGGGCAGAGCTATTCGTGCTGGCGCTCATTTGGGGCGGCGTGTTTCTTGCCGTTCGGCTGGCGCTGGACGAAGTGCCGTTCGTGACATCCGTCGCGCACCGCGTGTTTTGGGCGGCGATCATATTGTGGATTTACGTCTGGCTGCGCGGTTTGTCAGTTCCGCGGGACCGCCGCACATGGATCGCGCTGTTGGTGATGGGGTGCCTTAACAACGTCATCCCGTTTTCGCTCATGGCATGGGGGCAGTTGCACATCGAATCCGGCCTCGCATCTGTGTTCAATTCCGCCACTGCGATTTTCGGGGTGATCATCGCCGCCCTTATCCTCGCGGATGAACGCCTGACCACGCGCAAAGTCGTCGGATCATTGATCGGGTTTTTCGGCGTCGCCACCGCCATCGGGCTTGAGAGTTTGCGCAATTTTGACATCACATCACTGGCCCAGCTCGCCGTGGTTGCGGGCACGATATCATATGGCTTTGCTGGTGTTTGGGCCCGCATCAACCTGTCAGCACTCACACCACAAGTCGCCGCCGCAGGCATGTTGACGGGATCATCCATCGTAATGGTGCCCGCGGCTTTTGTAATCGACGGCGTGCCGTCCTTCGACCTCAGCGCGACGGCGCTCGGCGCAATTGCCTACTACGTCATCTTCGCCACAGCGGGCGCTTATCTGTTGTATTATCGTATTCTGGCGGCAGCAGGGTCTGCGAATCTGATGGTTGTGACCCTGCTGATGCCGCCCATTTCGATCATGTTAGGTGCGCTCGTGCTAGACGAAACACTATCGACGAATGTCTATGTCGGCCTTGCGTTTCTGGCACTTGGCCTGACAATTCTGGATGGCCGCCTGTTAGCGCGTTTGCGCCGTTAACCCAGCTTATCTTTGACCATCGGACCTGTCTTACCGAAATCCATCTGACCCGTGTATTTGCCCTTCAGCACACCCATGACCTTGCCCATGTCACGAATACTTTCGGCACCGACCTGCGCAATTGCGGCATCAATCGCGGCGGCAGCTTCGTCATCGCTCAATTGACGTGGCAGAAAATCTTCGATGATCTTGATCTCAGAGAGCTCTTTTTCAGCCAGTTCAAGACGACCACCTTCTTCATAGACCTTCGCGCTTTCTTGGCGCTGCTTGACCATCTTGCCCATGATCGCAAGCACGACGTCGTCACCAACGCCCTCATCCTTGCCCTCACCGCGTGCTTCGATATCACGGTCCTTTATCGCAGCGTTTATCAGCCGCAACGTAGACAAACGTGTCGAATCCTTGGCTTTCATCGCCTCTTTGAGAGCCGTACTCACCCGCGCGCGCAATTCCATTTTATCATCCCTGATAGGTTTCGCCCGAATGTGAGCGGTAACAGACGCGGACACTACTCTGAAATTCACCCCAAAAACAAGCACCCAGTCGGCCAAGTGGCGCGAAGTCATTTGAGGCTGGCGAACCAGTCTTGACCCGCCCAAACGCACCCCTTAGACAGCCACAAGCTTGGCGTCGTTTCCGCAAGGCGGGGCCTTCAAAATCGGGGGATTTGAACGATGGTCAACAGCGTAAAACCAACAGCATGTCTTGTTCTCGCCGATGGCACCGTATTTTACGGCAAAGGGTTTGGGGCAACTGGCGAAAAGGTGGCTGAGCTGTGCTTCAACACCGCGATGACCGGATATCAGGAAATCATGACCGACCCGTCCTATGCGGGCCAGATCGTGACCTTCACCTTCCCCCACATCGGCAATACGGGCGTTACGGTTGAAGATGATGAATCCAGTGATCCTGTGGCGTCTGGCATGGTGGTCAAATGGGATCCAACAACGCCTAGCAACTGGCGTTCTATGGAGCAACTTGAACCCTGGCTCGAAAAGCGGGGCCGCATTGGTATTGGCGGTATCGACACACGCCGTCTGACCCGCGCGATCCGCCAACAAGGTGCACCACACGTTACCTTGGCGCATAATCCTGATGGCACGTTCGATATTGAAGCCATGGTCGCCGCCGCACGCGGTTTTGCAGGCCTCGAAGGTGTGGACCTCGCCAAAGACGTGACCTGTGCGCAATCTTATCGCTGGGATGAAATGCGGTGGGCATGGCCTGATGGCTTTCCAAAGCAATCAGACGCAAAGCACAAAGTCGTGGCGATCGATTACGGCGCGAAACGCAATATCCTACGCTGCCTTGCATCTGCGGGCTGTGATGTGACGGTGTTGCCCGCATCTGCCACCGCCGCAGACGTGATGGCCCTGAACCCGGATGGCGTTTTCCTGTCCAATGGCCCCGGTGATCCGGCAGCAACGGGCGGGTATGCCGTGCCCATGATCAAAGATATTCTGGCGCGAGATTTGCCGGTATTTGGCATTTGTTTGGGTCACCAGATGCTCGCGCTTGCGCTGGGGGCTAAGACCATCAAGATGAACCACGGCCACCACGGCGCCAATCATCCTGTAAAAGATAATGATACGGGCAAGGTTGAAATTACGTCAATGAATCATGGCTTTACGGTTGATGCGCAGTCCCTGCCGACAGGTGTGCGTGAAACACATGTGTCCCTGTTTGACGGATCAAATTGCGGCATCGCGGTGAACGGAAAGCCCGTTTTTTCCGTTCAATACCACCCCGAAGCATCCCCCGGCCCGATGGACAGTTATTACCTGTTCGAACGCTTCGCAGCGGCCATGGCAGAGCGCGCCAGCGCGACTGTTTAAGACGGGCAGCGTTGTCCTTAACGCGCCGTTAACCGTTCGTGGTCCAAGGTGACCTCGGGACAGGTTAACGGGGCTTTCAATGGCTTTGATATTTAGCACATGTCGCCGACGGAACGTTGGCGGCACAAACATTTTGGCGAAACGATTGACACAACCGTTTTCGGTGGCGGACGTTTTGACGCCAGCAGGCACCGCAGCCGCGCGCCGACATGCCGCGACTGACAGGGCAAAACGTGACCAATGCGCCCTCGGCACCCGACCCATGTTGGACGACGCACACCATCAAGCAGGGCTTGTGGGCACCAGTCTCGTTGATCCTGTGACACAGCCGGCAGACCCGCGCCTGATCGCCAAATTCGGATCAAACCTGTGCCTGAAACATCGCGTTCTTCCGTGGCGATCCACCGCAGGCCGCGTCACTATTCTGGCGGCATCCCCTGCCCATTTCCTAAAGGTGCGCGACGCGCTTACAGTCATTTTTGGCCCTGTTCATTTGGCCATCATCACCAGCGACGACCTCGATATTGCGCTTAGTAAAATGTGCCACAACACATTGATGTTAAACTCGGAACATCGAACCATGGATGCCGAATCCTGCCGCAACTGGAATGCCGGAAAAGCATTCCGATGGGGCACAGCGGCCATCCTTTCGATGATCGCCTGTATGGTCCTGTGGCCCTCGGCTAGCTTTCTTATTCTGTGCGGTTGGGCCGTGTTCATCTTGATCATGAACACAATCCTTAAGATCGCGGCGGCTGTGTTTCACATCTTCCCCAAACCGCCCAGGCACGTTGCAGCACCGCTTGATCCTGACGATTTACCAATCGTCACGTTGCTTGTGCCGTTGTTTCGCGAACGCGACGTCGCGGGTGCGTTGGTGCAGAGGCTGTCAAAACTTGATTACCCGTCCGAGCGCCTTGATGTGTGTCTGGTGCTTGAAGCAGATGACGGCACCACCCAAGACGCATTGGCCAAAACGCAACTGCCCTTCTGGATGCGGGCCATCCGCGTTCCCCTTGGCACGCTGCAAACCAAACCACGCGCGTTGAACTACGCGTTAAACTTCGCCAAAGGATCGATCATTGGCGTTTACGACGCTGAGGACGCGCCCGCAGCCGACCAGCTCCATGTTGTGGTCAACCGCTTCGCCCATGCCGCACCCGAGGTGGCATGTTTGCAAGGGCGTTTGGACTTTTACAACTCGCATTCAAACTGGCTCGCGCGGTGTTTCACCGTCGAATATGCAATATGGTTTCGCATCATTTTACCGGGGCTAGAACGGCTGAAACTCGCCATTCCTCTCGGCGGCACGACCTTGTTTTTCCAATGCAAAACGCTGGAGGAACTGGGCGGCTGGGATGCTCATAATGTGACTGAAGACGCAGACCTTGGCATCCGCTTGGCGCGCCACGGATACCGCACCGAGATCATCGACACCGTCACCCAAGAAGAAGCAAACGCACGCGCATGGCCTTGGGTCAAACAGCGGTCCCGCTGGCTAAAGGGATATGCAATCACGTACGGCGTTCATATGCGCAACCCGTTGAAACTATGGAAAGACCTTGGGGCATGGCGGTTCTTCGGGGTGCAGCTTTTGTTTGCGGGGACGATCAGCCAATTCCTTCTGGCACCGCTATTGTGGTCGTTCTGGCTGATGCTGATCGGCGTGCCCCATCCCCTTGATGGCGTCCTCACCCAACCTGTCGCCATGACCTTTGCGGTGATCTTTCTACTGTCGGAAATCGTCGGGATCACGGTGTCGGCCATCGCCGTTATTTCAGCGGGCAAACGTGATTTGGTAAAGTGGACGCCAACGCTTCATTTGTATTTCCCGCTCGCCGCACTGGCCGCGTATAAGGGCATCTTCGAGCTGGCCACAAAACCGTTTTATTGGGACAAAACATCCCACGGGATATTTGCGGCGACGGGCGCGATTGATCCTGAACCAGAAAAGGTCAGCGCGACGCCTCAACCGCTTCTGCGTCCAATCGCAGCCGAATGATAAACGCCTGTGAAATGTGATCGCGCAGTGCCTTGTCCGCCGCGTCGCCATCCCCGTTTTCAATCGCTGTCACGATGCGTTCATGTTCTTCCAGCGTATCGGTAGGGCGCCCTTCAACCGCAATCGAAGTCGATGCCAACAGCGCCATGGACCGATGCACAAGGTCGAGCTGTTGGACCAAAAACCGGTTGTGGCTGGCCAAGTGAATTTGCTTGTGAAACCGCCTGTTTGCGCGGCTCATCGCGTCAGGATCGTTGATCAACTTTCGGTCAGCTTCCAACATATCGCGCAGAACCGCCAGTTCTTCGGGGGTCGAATGGCGCGCGGCAAGACGGGCGGCCAACCCCTCAAGGGCACCGCGCACAACGTAAAGTTCGCTCAACTGGCTGTGATCCAGTGACGCGACAATCAACGACCGCCCGTCCCGCGTCAGCAGGCTTTGGGTTTCCAGACGTTGTAATGCCTCACGAATTGGGGTGCGTGACACGCCAAACCTGTCCGCCAATTCGCTTTCGACAAGGCGACTTCCGGGTTTATAGGTGCCTGTGTCGATCGCATCGAGGATCATCTCATAGGCATCTTTGTGTGGGGCTTTTGGTTGTCTCATAACGTATCCTCTGAATACCAAATGCATACCATGGTATTTCATTGTATCAACCCTCTCGCATTCGGGTTCAAACAGAACTAGACCATCGATATGGTAAAATCATCTTTTTCGCACGTGCGCGCTTGGGTCTTTGATCTTGATCACACGTTGTATCCGCCCAAGGTGGCGCTGTTTGATCAGATCGAAGTGTTGATGACCGATTATGTGTCCGGCATTTTGAACGTCGACCGACAAGAGGCAAACCGCCTGCGGGACCACTACTGGCGCGGCTATGGCACCACGTTGGCGGGGCTGATGGCGGAACATAACATTGAACCCGATCCCTTTTTGATCGCGGTCCATGACATCGATTTCAGCGTTTTGCCGCCCGCGCCCGATCTGGCCGCCGCGATCCGTGCGCTTCCGGGGCGTAAAATTGTCTATACAAACGGTACAGCGCCCTATGCGCGAAACGTGCTTAAAGCGCGCGCATTGGATGGTGTTTTTGATGCCGTTTATGGTGTTGAACACGCAAATTACCGCCCCAAGCCCGAACAAGCCGCGTTTGAAGCGGTCTTCACGCTGGACAAGCTGCCGCCTGAACAGGGTGCGATGTTTGAGGACGACATTCGCAACCTTCAAGCGCCCCACGCCATGGGCATGCGCACAGTTCACGTTGCCCCGAAGGCGGATCATCACGACCATATTCACCACCACACGGATGATTTGACGGCTTTCTTGTCGCAGCTGGTCTAACGCGCCTTTCCTGACAGCGCACGCAGGCCTATGTCTAGAGTATGAAACAAACTGACATCTTCATCTCTGGCGGCGGGGTAGCTGGTTTAACTGCCGCTGCGGCCTTTGGCACGGCGGGTTTTTCTGTTGTAATCGCAGACCCCGTGCCGCCAATCACCGACAAAGCGGTGATCGGTGCGGACCTGCGCACGACCGCGTTCTTGCAACCTGCCCGTGATTTTCTGGATGCTGCGGGTCTTTGGGACCGCCTAGCGCCCCACGCGACCCCGCTTCAGATTATGCGCATTGTGGACGCAGGTGGCGCGGAGCCGATCCCTCGTGTAACCCGCGATTTTGATGCTGCCGATATTTCAGACCTGCCGTTTGGCTGGAACCTTCCCAATTGGTTGTTGCGCCGTGAAATGGTGGCGCGGATGGCAGATTTGCCCAATGTCGACTTTCGATCCGGGGTGGGATTTGCGTCCATGCTGACCCGCACCGCAAACGCGCGTGTGACCTTGACGGACGGCAGTCGCGTGACCGCCAAATTGGTCATCGGGGCAGACGGGCGCGCGTCCCCTGTGCGCCATGCGGCAAACATCGACGTCAAAACAACGCGCTACGGGCAAAAGGCCGTAACCTTCGCCGTCACACACGACGCCCCGCACGACAATATTTCCACGGAGGTGCATCGCACAGGCGGGCCGTTCACGCTCGTTCCCCTCCCCGATCACGACGGCAAACCCTGTTCGGCCGTGGTCTGGATGGAAGACGGCGCAGAGGCCACGCGCCTTGCCGCCCTGCCCGAGGATGATTTCAACGCCGAAGCCACCGCGCGCTCTGCCAACACCTATGGCCCCTTGATCCTCGCTAGCCGCCGCATGGTTTGGCCCATCATCAGCCAGATTGCCGATAAAATGTCAGGCGAACGCACGGCACTTGTCGCTGAAGCCGCCCATGTCGTGCCCCCGATTGGTGCGCAGGGGCTGAACATGTCGCTCGCTGATTTGGCCTGTCTTCTTGATCTTGCGGCAGCGAAGCCCGACACATTGGGTGATGCCCAGATGCTTGAAAAATACCACGCCACCCGCCACCGTGATATCAGCGTTCGGGTGAAAGGCGTGGACCTCCTCAATCGCGCATCGCAAGCCGAAAATCCGCTGCTGCGTGATCTGCGCGCCAAAGGGGTTGAGGCGCTTTATGGTCTTGCCCCATTGCGTAAAACGCTGATGCGGCTTGGACTGGGCGCAAAGGGTTAACGCACACCCGCACTTTCCCCGCCCTCAGCCCCATGGCATACTGCGCAAAACCAAAACTAAAACAGGCGCGGTAGCACAATGGCAAACGATCTTCTCAGCGGGCAAACGTCGTCCGACTATGATGCCTCCTCGATTGAAGTCCTTGAGGATATGGAACACGTCCGCCTCCGCCCGGGCATGTATATCGGCGGCAAGGACGACCGCGCGCTGCACCATATGGTTGCCGAAATCGTCGACAACTCCATGGACGAAGCAGTTGCAGGCCATGCCACTTGGATTGAAGTTGAACTGCACGCGAACGGCCACGTCACCGTGCGCGACAACGGGCGCGGTATTCCGATCGGAATGCACCCGAAGCTCCCGAATAAATCAGCGCTCGAAGTCATCTTTTGTACCCTGAACGCAGGCGGCAAATTTTCGGGCGACAGCTATCAGACATCGGGTGGTTTGCATGGTGTGGGTTCATCTGTGGTCAACGCCCTGTCCGATCACCTTCGGGTAGAAGTGGCGATCAACAAAGAACTCCATATGATGGAATTTTCGCGCGGCGTGCCACAGGCGCCTTTGGCCAAGATCGGGGCGGCCCCCAACCGTCGTGGCACCGCCGTGACCTTCCACCCCGACGCGGATATTTTCGGCTCGCTTGAATTCAAACCCTCCCGCCTGTTCAAGATGGCACGATCAAAGGCCTATCTGTTCAGCGGCGTTGAAATCCGCTGGAAGACTGAGATCAACGACGGCGAGACACCGCTTGAAGCGACCTTCAAATTCCCCGGTGGTTTGGCTGATTACCTCAATGAAACGCTGGCGGGTGCGACGACCTATAGCGAAAAACCTTTTGCGGGCACCGTTGATTTTACGGACAAATTCAACGTCCCCGGCAAGGTCGAATGGGCCATCAACTGGACCCCGACCCGCGACGGTTTCATCCAATCCTACTGTAACACCGTGCCCACGCCAGAGGGCGGCACGCACGAACAGGGGTTCTGGAACGCGGTCCTTAAGGGCATCAAATCCTACGGCGAACGCGTCAACAACAAGAAGGCCACGACCATCACCCGCGAGGATTTGACCACGGGTGCAGGCGCGCTCGTGTCCTGTTTCATCCGCGATCCCGAATTTGTCGGCCAGACCAAAGACCGCCTTGCCACGACAGACGCGCAGCGCATGGTGAACCTCGCTGTGGCGGACCATTTCGACAACTGGTTGGCGGCAGATACCAAATCGGCGGGCGCGATACTCGACTTCCTCGTACTGCGCGCCGAGGAACGTCTGCGCCGCAAGCAGGAAAAAGAAACATCGCGCAAAACGGCCACACAAAAGCTGCGTTTGCCCGGAAAGCTGACCGATTGTTCGTCCAAAACCCGCGAAGGTACGGAGCTGTTTATCGTTGAGGGCGATTCAGCGGGTGGATCTGCGAAAATGGCGCGGGATCGCAAGACCCAAGCACTGCTGCCGTTGCGTGGTAAAATCCTGAACGTGTTGGGCGCTGCATCTTCCAAGCTGGGTTCAAATGCAGAAATTAGCGATTTAACACAAGCGCTTGGCGTGCAACTGGGCGCAAAATTCAACGTCGATGATCTGCGCTATGACAAGGTCATCATCATGACGGATGCGGACGTGGACGGCGCGCATATTGCCGCATTGTTGATGACGTTTTTCTTCAGCCAGATGCGCCCGATGATCGATGCCGGGCATTTATATTTGGCGTGCCCGCCCCTGTTCCGCGTCACCCAAGGCGCGCGGCGCGAATATTGTCTGGATGAGGCCGAAAAGAACGAGGTCCTCGCCCGTGGTTTGGGCGGCAGCGGCAAAATGGACGTCAGCCGCTTCAAGGGTCTGGGCGAAATGGACGCGAAGGATTTGAAAGAAACCACGATGAACGTGAAAACCCGCAAACTGATCCGCGTGTCAATCGACGAGGACGCCGACGAGGCCGGAGAAACCGCCGATCTGGTAGAGCGTTTGATGGGGAAGAAGCCGGAGATGCGGTTCCAGTATATTCAGGAAAACGCGCGGTTTGTTGAGGAGTTGGATGTTTGAGCGTTTGACTCGAGAGCTAATGCTTTGCTGGAAGTCATTGTTGGGACCTTTCCTCAGTTTCATTCTTCGCAACATAATCACGATATTTATCGGGCCTTGGTTTGTTATTATCATGGTGTTCAGTACATTCACACAACGCTTTGTGGACAACCCCGCCGAGAACGTCATTTTTATTTCCTCAATCATCCAGTGGGATGGCAGGTTTTGGGGTTTATGCTCCCAAGCCTAATTTCTTCGATATTTCTTTTATACTCAGCGATCCCTCGACATTTAATTTTTAGCGCCGTCATGCTCGGCGTCATTTTGCCCGGGTATTTTGCGCTCCTGTATCTCATCATTGAAGTTCACCCTGCCCGTAGCTGTGTCAGCGGCATCACTTCAATCGAAGACGCTTATTATTTTTCGATTACGACATATACGACTCTAGGTTACGGCGATTTCACCCCAACGGAATGGTGCCGTGCGTTGACATCATTTCAAGCCTTGCTTGGCCTGTTCACGATTGGAGTGTTCCCCGCACTCATTATCTCTGAACTTCGAAGGAGCGAAACCCGCGAGATCAGTAGCTAGGCTTACATGTGACGCTGCGCCCTCCTCATAAGGGAGGTACGGGCGCTGCCAAAACTTCGTTTTGGCATTGGTTCATGGCGCACTCACACCGCAAAAACACACCCCTTGCTAAACACCCACCGAACGCCCACGTTACTTATGCAGGTCCGCGTTCCAAAAAAACGCCCTCCCGCTGCCTTGCTGGCTGCATCGCCCTGACATAGTCCTCCCGTCAGGCAACCCTGCCCTCCACTTTGCATCGATCCCCGCGGGATCACCCGTGCGGTCACCCATTTGACGGAGAATTCCCCATGGCCAAAGGCAAATCAGCAGGCAACCGCGAGACCAAGAAGCCGAAAAAAGAGAAGGTCAAAGTCCTCACCACGTCCAACAGCAACGCTGGCAAGGATGGCATCGTGATCGCGGGTAAGAAGGCGAAATAGAACGGCTATTCTTGTATCGTTTCAAGCCACGTCACCAGCGCCAACAACCGCGCCGGAATAGGCGTTCCTAATCCGTCTTCTTCCACAATCACCGTCGGCCCCAAATCGCCCGCGCCGAATTCTGGCATGGCGGCGCTGAACGCGGGGTCGCGGTGAAATCCGTCAATCACCCCAAGCACATAGTCGCGCGGGAAGACGCCCTCGTATTGTTCTGACAATCGGGTCAGATCAGGCGGGATGTTGAACAGTTGCACGCCAAATTCGCCCGCGCCCTTTGCGTCCGCCCCGTGACAGGCCGCGCAGTTTTCTGCAAACAACATGGCACCCGCCTCAGCGCTGACGTCCAGTTCTTGTTCCACACAGCCAGCGCCCAGCCCCAAGGCCAAAAGGGGTGCGATCCATTTGATACCTGTCATAACGTCCTCCTCTGTTTTGACCCAGTATAGGCAGCGGCGTTCTGTGCGGCTTTGATCCACATCAACCGCATGCACCACTTGGCTTGCGGGGCGCGGACGCCTACCATCTAGCCTTGCGAATTCTATTTCTTCTTTTGGTCCTTGCGGCCTGTGGACGTGGTCTGACCGACACAGAGCGCGCGTTGATGTTCCCGATCATGGGCGACACGTTCAACCCCGATGCCGCCCGCATGG
>TARA_B110000977_G_scaffold34115_1_pt1 | contig 16032 bp, 12 predicted proteins | sample TARA_B110000977 | Tara Oceans TARA_B110000977 (sample SAMEA4397798) | marine metagenome | biome: Polar Biome; feature: [SRF] surface water layer (ENVO:00010504); material: water (ENVO:00002006), including particulate matter (ENVO:01000060) such as... | depth 5 m | reverse complement strand
AACCTAATTTGGGCATGACTGCAACTAACAAACCGCGAGCGAGCGTGGGTTACTCGTAGCTAGTGGCTATTATCACATCAGTGATTGATACATGACTAGAAACGATTTGTATCTTATGACTTGCTCATCTGATTAGTAAAGGCTAAGAAACAGGCTTTCGCTTCACCAGTTCTATGAACCCTAAGCAGACGAGCCACTCGACGCGCTGCGCAGGTCATACATTCCTTCGACGACGCGCACGCGTGTGACAGAGAGTTTTCCTCAGCCTCCATTGCGGCGAAGACTCGTGCTTGTTCGAGAAGAGGAACCGCAGTTTCCGGACCCACTCTTCCTTCGAAGCTTCGCCACGAGCGTTCAATCGGTGTGCATAGCGCTTGATCTCCTTCGGTTGCGGCTTCGTTGTTGCGTGCGTCGTTTTCCGTTTTTTTGCCGGTGTCAACGCCGTCGTCGTCCAAACACGAGTAGCGGAGCTCTTTCTTCCGCTCTCTAAGCCTGTACGGGTGACACTCGAGGGGTCCAGACACGCAACGACAGACGTTGCAGCACTAGACGCACATCAGAGCACAGTTTGGGGTTTAGGGGAGGTGACACGTTTTCTTGTGAGCTTTGTGTGAAGAAGGTTTGGTTGTCTACGTAGCTGGCTAGCTGATGGTCAGCAGAGAGCTTTCCACGACGTACCTTAGGACAGACAGTCGGGTCACTGGCGAGGAGGACTGCGGCCATACGTTTACCACAGTCGTATGTATGATATATAGTGCCGCACCGCGCGCAGTAGCGTGCACGAGGAGACGAACGATTCCTCCCCAAACTCGCCCCGCATTTGTGACACGCCCCGAGTGTCTTCCCCTCAAGTCGCGCTGCTGCGCGTTTTCCGAGTTTTCCGTACGGATCATCGCGCGGATCGCGAAGAATCATTGTTGTTCGACCGAGGGGGCTATTAAACGCAATCGTGCCTGGGTACTAAAAACGAATTCAAGCCGACTTCGTAGCGTGCGATTACTATGATTGCGCGACGCGTCAAACAACGCGAGGAAGGGAGTGCCAAAACACGTTTGGGCACATGAGAAGTGCTGCGGAAACTCGTCGGGCTTCATTGTTAAGGTGGATCTGGCAATGGATCCGTCTTTACCGGGAGATAAAAAGCGAAAAAGATACCCTACAGGTGGTAATCAGTTGATGCGATTGAGAGAAAGATGACTTTTTAGTCATCTGGTTGGTTTTGAATTTACGGGTCGGACCGACGTTTGTTGTTTGAAGTTGGGATTTTTTTTGGCCGAGTCTGGCCAGGCAAGATTCCGAAAATAACGCTGTCATTAGCGCGCGTAAAGTCGATATTTTTGGCTGACGACAACATGTTTGCCCTCGAGTTTCATGTTCCCCAACTCAATAAGAATCACTCTGCGCACAATTTAGTCTCAGTTTAATCTCTCTACTGTGCCCTCCGATATTACATGTGGGACCATGCTCGTTATAGAATTCCTGGTTACCGATGGACGAAGAGCGTTAACCGCACTTGACACACGTGGGTTATATTATGTGTGACCGGCCGTCATCTGTAGTTGTTTCAATGGTGACATCGATGACACCAAGATGGTTTAACTCTAGCGGCTGGTTTTGAAACTTCGCTTCACGCGACTCTTCGATTTTCTTTACTTCTGACCGTGTTACGTTCAGGAATTTGAATTCTCCTGGTTTAAGGTTCACAGGTTTTTTCAACTCAGCCTCCAGCCAATCTTTTGCTTTCTGTTGTTCTTCCCTGTTTTTGGCGAAGTTCTCTCCACATTCTTGCTGTCTGCTTTGATTTCTTTCAAACAAATCTTTCCATTTCTTGTACGCTTCTACAGTCATGTCTGTGAATTTTTTATAACCATATCCACCGTTGAAATCAAGCATCAATAGGGCGTCCCACAGATTCTCACCTGTTCGTCATGGTAAAGAGAAATCCCTAATTGTGCAGAAAACCTGCTCTAAGACGAGGGCTTTCGAGGGTAACGAGCACCCCAACATCTTTCAATTGCGCGATCTTCAAATGCGTTGCGACCGACAGTAACGCGTGTGGAGATGTAGGAAGTAACGAAAGCGGTACTCGGCGATCAAGGGACAATTGGTGATGCAAGATGTGCGAATGATGCGCTGAGCACGTGTCTCAGGCGACGACGCGGACTTCGTGAATAGTGGATGTTTTCAATCGCGCTCTCGTCTCTACTCGCGTACCTCTCCTTTGTTTCCCCTCCCGTCCCCCAGAACCCCGATAAAGGTTCGTTCGCGCGTCCGGTTCGCGAACAAATGCGTCAGAAACCATTGGCTGTCGCAACATCTATCGCCGATTGCTCGGGCGCGAGCCAAAACAGCGCGCTCATATCCGTTGCCGCCACCTCTGCCGGGTGCGGATTTAAAAGTCACTACTAAAATCGCGTTCGGAGCCAGTAGACCAGCACCGACAGCCCCCTCCAGAAGCGTCTCCTGCGCGTTCGCGTCGTGTAGCACGGCGTCCGAGACATATAGAGCAAAAGGCGGTACAGGTGCGTTATTGCTTTCGTCTGCGTTCTCAGCCTCCCTCTTCAAAGCAACCCAAGCATTCTGCGCCGTGTCTTTGACGTGCCGGCAGTTCTCCGGCAAGTCGGGAATTTCCGCCGGGTCGATCGCCACAACTGCACATCCTCGTTGCGCTAGAAACTGTGTCCACCCACCAGGCGCTGCGCCGACATCCACGGCGGTGATGGTTTTCGTTCCGTCGACAGAACCGAACAACACATCGCCGAGCGCTTTTGACCTGAGCGCCGCTTCGGCGAGTTTCAAGTACGCGCGTGAAGACATGACGTTTGTTATATGCGCTTCTATTCGGTCCGACTTACTCGAGTCTATGGCCGCCGCGAGAGTTTTCGCCACGCCGTAGGCCACGGCAGTTACACCTCCTCGAAGGGAAACCACAATGGCGACGTGTGTGGCGTCGGCGCGGGGCGTGAACCGTTTCTTGACGACCGGTTTCCCTTCCGCCGCCGCAGTTAGTTCAGGTGAGCGTGTCACCGACGGCGGGAATGTCTCAAGACGCACGGAAACGCCTTCTGCGTCGTTCGCCACGAAATCCACTGCCGCGTTTGACGCTGTTTGCAAATCGCCAAACGTCTTTGATGTAGACAAGTCGTACACGCGTGGAAAGAAATCGCTGTGCATCGAAAGAATGGGATCCGCGCGTACCGCCTCGAAGATTGAAGACGTCTCAGTATTCGCAGTCGCGCGACACAAAACGACGCGCTCGGTGACTCGCCGTCCCGTTTGCGGCGGCTCGTTCGGCGCGGCGATTCCGACGACTTCAACAACATTTTCGTTCCCTTCGAAACAAAAAACGTCCTCCAGGTACCCTGCTAAACGCGCAGTATGCGACTCCTGGCACTGTACCGCGAAAGTAGCACGCGCGACGTCTTGTTTGGCAACGACACGCGACGGCTCGGCAGATTTATTTACGCCGTCGGACATCTCAGAGGTGAGTTCGGGATCACTTCTGGACATCTTGGCTTCGCGAATTTCAGCGAACAGCGACGAGGTTTTTTCGCCGTCTAGAGCCGCTTTCAAGAACTGCTCGTCACGGAAGGTGACAAACCCAAACCCCCGGGTGGTATGTAGAAACACGTCTTGTACGGCATCAGGACCGCCCAGCGCGTTTCGAATTGATTTAGGAGTCGCGCCAGTCGAGACGCCGCCGAGAAATAGTTTCAAGGATGTCTGATTTCTTTCACAATCGGCGGTAGTTCCTCCTGATGCGAGACTCGACGCAGCCGCGCGCTCGCGACGAAGACGGGCGCGAGCGGCGCGCCCGGGACGACGATGGGTTTGTATGGGTGACTCAAGTGTGTCGTCCGAGGTTGGATTCGTCTCCAATGTGTTGTGAACACGCGTATCGTCGCCGCCGACAGCGGTCGGCGGATGACTCGGCTCATCCAAGAAACCGAGACGTCGTGGTCGAGGTCTGAAGCGCGGCGTGACTGCTGGTTTTAAGGACCATCGCTGATTCACACGCGAGGGGGAAGCCTTACATACAGTCCACGCCGTGCACGCCGCCATCGCCTCGACCCCGCGCGCGGTTCGATGTGCCTGTTTACTACTGGCGCATCCAAGAACAAATGAAATTGTGCTTCGCACTTTATTTATCTATTCGAGTTAATGAGCCCCACAGCCACATTCCCCCGCACCATGTGAAGACACCCTCCGCGATGGTCCCAAAACCCGAGCGCAGCTCCGATACACCCACGCGCGGTCGTATGAAGACTGCCACGGACCAGTCCGACGGGCAAGAAGCCATCTCGGACTCCTTCTCGACCCGTCGGTCACCAGAAGGTAGCGCGGTTGCTTAGGCACGCTAAAGAGTTCGCATCGACGCGGTCGTGTCACGTTTGACGTAGACTTGTGCACTCTCGCGGCGTCCGGCGGACAGCTCGAGGCGCTGAAATGGTTACGCGAAAACGGATGCCCGTGGAACGAGGAGACTTGCCCATCGGCGGCGTACGGCAGGCACCTCGAGGTGCTAAAGTGGGCGCGCGCGAACGACTGCCCATGGAAAGAGGAGACGTGTACGCAAGCGGCGCTGAATGGCGGCAGAACGTTGCTGTACAACGCCGCTCAACTGGGCAACGAGGCCTTGGTGCGACTGCTGATTGAAGCGGGCGCGGACGTACACAAGGCGAGTGACAATGCCGCTGAAGAGGGCCACGAAACGATTTTGCGGCCAGGCGGCCGCGGACTTTTTCAAGGTAAATCAAGGCTGCACGCCGCTTCACCAGGCCGCTCAATTTGGCCACGAGGCGGTGGTGCGGGCGTTTATTGCGGCAGGCGCGAATATCAACGAGGCGTCGGATGATGGCTTTACGTCAGTGATCTTGGCCCCTTTAGAGGGCCAAGATGCGATTGTTCGGGCGCTTATCGAGGCTGATGCGGATATTAATAAGGTGATGTCATGCCATGTGACACCGCTGTACCAGGCCGCTTCACAGGGCCACGAGGCAGTGGTGCGGTTGTTGGTTGAGGCGGGCGCGGACATCAACAAGGCGATGGACCATAAGGGATGGACGTCGCTGTGCATAGCCGCTGAACAGGGCAACGAGGCGATATTGCGTCATCTGATGCAGAAGGGCGTGGACGTCAACAAGGCTTTAGACGACGGCAAAACGCCGCTATACTATGCCGCTCAAAACGGCCACGAGGCAACGGTGCGGGCGCTGATTGAGGCGGGCACAGACATAAACAAGGCAGATGATGAAGGCGGTATGCCGCTGTACAATGCCATTTTTAAGGGCCATGTGGCGATGGTGCGGGCGTTGATCGTGGCGGGCGCGGATGTTAACATGTCTGTGCTTAGCATTACCCCGTTGGGCATTGCAGCAGCTCATAAGGGCTACGAGGGGATTGTCCAAATGCTCAGGGATGCCGGCGCGAGGGGACGGTATTGATGCGACGCATACGGTGAGTGTGACGGTCAGCGTGACGGCAAGGTGATTAATGCGATGATGCTGCAAGTTGAAGAGTGTAGTACTACGAGGTAGGAATGTGTAATTTAATGGGAGGCATCATGGAAATTAATACGGCATCCACAACGAACTAAAACGCCGCGGCTTGCAGGAACCCGGCGACGAGCCCTAGAAACGCGCCCACTAAAATCAAAGTGAGTTCGTCCTCCTGGAACACCGGGTGTAGCACGCCTTCAAACTCTTCGGCTGATAGCCCGCGCATTTTATTCCGTAGCGTGGTTTCAAGGTCCAGCGCGCCATCCGAGTACGCGTACACCAAGGGTAGGTGTTTCGGTAAATCGGAAAGGACTCGCGATACCACGGTTTGTTCGATTGTTTTCCACCGCGTCGCTCCAACTAAATTCGCGAAACACCACACAATTTTCTCCTCCTCCCTCGCCTTTTGCAGCTGTTCCTGTGTCCGCCGCTCCAAAATTTCAAAAAACACGGAACTCGTCTTTTTGTTTGTCAATATTTCAGACCAGATGTTCTCCGCGCTCAGCACTCTCGAGCGCAACATGTCGGCGAACTCGCCAGAGACTTCGTTCTGTCGGCGCAAAAAAGCGCCGTGCAGGGTGAAGGGTCCAAAGTTCTTCGGATGCACCGGCGAGAACATAAGGGTCAACGCGAGCCAGTTCGTGGCGTACCCCACGGCAGCCCCGCCAACCGCGAGACTCCACCACGGGTCCCATACCAGCCACTGAAGCATTTGGAAAATTCCAAACAGGAATCCGAAGTACAAACCGCTTCGGCGAATAAACACGAACTCGTTCCGCCCGCATCGCTGGAACAGCTCGACGATGATTTTCTTATCCCGTAACATGGCGCCCACGACTTGCGTCTTTACGTCCCACACTTCAGGGACTCTTTCCTGCATCTCGCCTAGCACGGAACTCACAAGGTCTTTGCCGTGCTTCCGTGCTAAATCCCGGGCCGCTAGGGTTGCGGCTAACGGCATCGCGGCGACGACGCTCAGGAGCCAGTTTGGCAGCACGTTGTTTTCATTCTTTGTATCCTCGCCTTCAAACAAGTCACTCACCACGCCTTCTGCGATTTCGTCGATTCCCGGTTCCAGCAACGTTCCGCACTTTGTTTTGTCTAACCGGCCGAACACCTCACGCACGTCCAACAAACGCTTCGTCATCAAGTCCACCATTGTGCTCGACATCTTGCGCACTTTGCACGGCACGATGCCTTGCCATCCAAACAGACCCGCCGGGGTTTCCGGCCACCGCTTTATGTTCAAACCGACGTACTCCTCCGGCGAGAAGATCATATTCACTGCTAAAGCGTTTGTGAACCAGTTCAGAACACCCGCGACCAGCGGGATAGTGGCGTAGGAGACCCAGTTGCTTAAAAACTTTTGAAAATATAATGTAAATTGCTTCTGGAAGAAAGCAGAGTTCGCGGCGATCCACGAACCCACGAACCACCCGGTTCGGGGAATCTGCGCGATAGCGGGGAGGAAACCCGTTTCGGCAATCACGTTTGGAGTGCTTTCGCGGTTGGAAGTGTTTATAACCGCTCGCACTTGCGTTCGTGCGTCGCGAACGGGCAGACGCTCCAGAAGCGCGCTCGTACGATTTTCCGTCTTCGATGATGTCCCGATTATGCTCGGAGGCACCACGGGTGCCGCGAACGCCTCGGGCGCTCGCGCGCACGCCGTGAGCGCCGCCGCACCCGCTGCTGTGCCAAGCACGCGTTTCCATTGCCCTACACCGGTTGGAGTTCCAAGGAAAGGTTTCGTCCCCAGGTCGTCACCATCCCCAGGATTCAATGTTTCGGAGTTTCCCTCTGGGATTGCAAACGATGACGCATTCGCACACGGCACCCTTCGGCGTACCGCCCTTTTCGTTCGCGGGCCGCCGCGTTTCCGTTGTCCACACCCCGGCAGGTCCCGAACCGCGACCCACCGAACGGGAGCGGACACGGCGAACATCCTGCCGTCACAACGCCCACCCGATTGTGATGATCGAGTCGATGTCCGATTCTGTTATGTGCCGAGTTGGCGATGAGATTTTTTTGGATTGGTTTTGGCAAATTTCAGCTTCTTTTCTTTTTACACTGCTATGCATACAAACAACTCTCTTTCCTATCAATCAATCAATGGTCTCTCCTTCCTCCTTATCTCATCTCCAGGTTACCCGATGAAGCACTGGTCCCCGACGCAGCACCGCCCGTTGAGGTCGCACACCACGACGGAGGAGTTGACGCTCCCCGCGACGCCTCTGATGCGGGCGGGCGCGGCGAGTTTCCTCTGGAGGTCTTTTTGGCTTTTGCGCTTGGCAAAGTCGCGCGCAGTCTTTTTGACAGCGGCGACGAGACCGAAAACAGCGCCTGGGTTGGCGTTGGAAACGATTTGCTCCGTAGTCTCCGTGCTCTTCAAGCTCGTCGCGTTGCTGACGCCCGCGGCGACGCACAGGTCCATCGCCGAGGCGAGAACAGATTGGCGTTCGCTTCCTTCTTCAAGCGCCTTCGCTTGCTTTGCCTTTTTGTCGTCCACAAACAGCGCTCGCCTCATCAGCAACAGTGTGAGGAACCGCTTGTCCGGCCGCTGATCGTAGCGGTTGACCCTGGCGAGGCCCTTTCGGAATGCAAAGTGAATTATGGCGCCGATGGCGAAGTCCAAGCGACGCGCAGCCGCGGTGACAGGGTCGGTCACGGACAGCTTGGCCTTCTTCGCAGCGAACACGGGCGCGGCGGGTGACAATTGGGGCGAAACCTTCGTCGCGACCATGCGCTCAGGAGTCGCCGGCGCCGCTGATTCGGTATCCTTCTTGGTCCAGCGGTCGGCTTGTTCCGCCCGGCTCCCCGTGTGCTCCCACCGCCACTTCTTCTTCTCCTCCACGGAAAGCGAGTGGTCATCCACCGGGGGCTTTTCGGGCGACGAGTTGAACTCGGCGGTGCGCATGGTGCTGACGCCGGCTCTGTTCGTCTCCGCGCTCGCCCACAGCTGCGTGAACTCGAAGGGCTTGAGGTACCCGTGGCCGTACACAAACCTGCCAGCGGGGAGGTGCGCTAAGTTGACGTGCTTGTCGCCGTGCTCGCCGACTAGGGTGCGTTTGTGGGGCGCCGCGGCGACCACCACCGCGGACCCGTCCTCGGCATGCCCGAAACTCAGAGGAGCTGACCTCGGGGTCCACGCCGCGAACGCCCGTCCGCTGTCGTCAAACAGCGCCAACGAAAACACGTGTTTCTCGTCGTGAAGCCGTTTCAGCCACGCGCGTAACGCGTTGGCTCGGGCCCGCGGTTCGGAGGCGTACGTGTTTCTGTGTTCCCGAAACTGGTCAATCAAGTCGCTGGCGAGCAGCGAATCGTGCTGCGAGTACAAAGCGATGCTGACTCGGTCCTTGGTGAACAGCTGGACCCCGCGGCTTGGGGCGCGGGCGGCGAAACCGCCCCGCGCATCACTCGCCACGACGCTGTCGCTGGGCATGACGCTCTGGAACAGCGGCAACGAGTCCCCTACGTTTTCGGAATCCTTGGGGCGCACGGCTAACATGAACAGCGCGTCTTCGAACGCGCCGCTCGACGATGACATAGCATCGCCAGCCCCCCGTTTCGGAGGGGTGTAGCGTGGAACGTTCGGGTTGACCTTGGCGTCGACGGTTGGCGGCATCATGCGATGATTTTGGGTTTACGGGGTAGTTGGGGATGTATTCGTGGGCAAACGAACCGGGTTCGGTCGTGTCAGGCGTGCGGCACGGTGGGTAACGCGCGCGGAAAAGTGCGCAATCGGGGCGTTTGTCACGCAAAATAAGCGGGAAACGCCGGTTCGTTGTGCACTTTTTGGCCATTTTGGCAAATCCCAGCAAACCGATTGGCTCCCGAGGATTTCATTTTGTTTTTCCTCGCATCTGACGAGGACGCGATGGATTTTAGACCGTCTTCTCGACGAGTTGAATCCGAAATCTAAACGAAGAATCGAAAGCAAAATCGTGCATGACGAAACGTCGTATTGTCCGCGTTTTTGCGATCGAATCCAGGGTGAAAATCGAAGAGGACGCACAGACGCCGTGCGCGAGAGGTGGTATTTTACATGTTTTAGCGACTAGACTACCGTGCGACAAGAAGACTCTCTTTCTCACAAGGAGAGAAAAAAATAAATCAATCATAATCCAAAATTCCTTTCACTCGACGTCCCCCCTTTTCAGCGCCGCGAGCCTCGCTGCGAAGGCATCGAAATCCTCCCCTTGTTCTGAATCCTCTTCTTTTGTGTCGGATGCGACGGGGTCTTGCTCGACGGTTTTTTCGTCGCCACCCAAAGCCTCGTCGCTGTTTGCATTCGTCGTCGTCTCGTTCGGCGCGTCTTCCTCCGAATCTCTTTCCGTATGGAGTCTAGTCTCCGCTTTCTCCACTGAAGTACCCCCTATTCCCGGCGGAGGGGACGGACGCGCATAATCAGGAACCTCAGGCTTGGGCGCGACAGCTGGGGACTCAGCCGAGGTAGATTCAGACGCATCGACCGCATCGTTTTCGTCGACATCCTTCACATCATTCTCCTTGAAATCTTCCTCCACAAAATCCCCCCCGACGACTTGCGACACGGACTTCCCCTTCCCCTCCCCGTTCCCTTTGTTCGGGGGAGGCAGGGTGTCGACTAGGAACCCAGGAGGTGGGACGGGGGTGAGGCTGGTGATAACACCCACTGTGTGTTCGCCAGAGGAGTGAGTTACTGCTGCCGTGTTTGAGGCGCTGCAATTAATTTTAGCGTCATTGCCGTTCACAAATCTGCTTGCCGCATCCGCCGCCGCCGCCGCTTCCATCGCCGCCGCACGAGCCGCCGCAGCCGCTTGCCCAGCGTCAGCGTACTGCTCAGTTCCGTTTGATATGCTGCTCAATTTCTCATCAGAAGCCTGTACCTCTTTCTTTTGCTCATTTCCTTTCGTCGCTCGTTCCAGCGCGTCCAAATCGAACCGCGCTCCGTGTTTCTCAGCGATTGTTTTAAGCGCCTCGATTTTTATATCCGCAGATGGCGCGGCGAGGGAAAGCTTTTCAATCGCCAAAGCCGCTACTCCACACGCCTCCGCGGTGGTGTCCTCAGAGCACGCGGTGGCGTACTGCGTGCCGTACTTCCCAGAGAACTGTGTCTTGACATCCTTCAGCTCGGGAATCTCGCCGCCCATTCGGCGCGCGCAGTACACCACCGTGGCCACCGCTTCCCTCAGATCTTCGGGAAGATCTTTGCTCTGTTCGATTAGGGGTAGACGGACGATGAGGAGTTCGCAGAACAGGTCTAACAGTTCAAACGCAGCTAACGTGGCTTCCTCACGTAACACAGCTTCTACGCGTACGCGTGCGGAGTCATCTTTCCCCTGGTTCAGGAGATCCGCAATGTTGCGTTTCAAATTGACCAGCGCGTTTGTTTTTTTGTTCCTCAACAGTTTGACCCGCCCGAGACACAGCCTAAGCGCGGTCTTACACTTCGTTGGGTTGAACGTCGGTGCACCGAACAAGCCGCCGAACATGCCCATGGTAGGTGCGGGCGGCCGGACCGGGGGATGCGCGGCACGCAATGCGGACGCAAAGGACGTCACCTCGATCTTCAACTTTTCAATGCCGACACGTGGAGTGATTAAAGTTGTTGTTTTTGGTTCGTAAGAACGACGTTTCTCTCCCAGACTCTCGGCGCATCGGACTCGCACGATGGCGTCCTTCAGCCTGGCGGGGCCGTGCGCGATGGCGCGGATGCCCACGAGTACTGCATGCAGCTTGCGGCCGTTCGAAACGATGCGCGCGACGCTCGGTGATGCACGCTCACCTTCCTTCGGATTCATTTCACGTCGCGTCAAACCGCTTAGGCACACCCACTCCATCTGGATCGACGAGACACGAAGGCACGGGCGTGTTCTCCGCGACACACGAAACACCAGGCATTGGTGATGGCGTCGAGCAACGAGAATATGCCTTCGGAAGATAAAGCGTATCGCAAAGCCTATGTTCCCAAGAGGTGCGTGCTTCCCTTTCCTCCCTTGTTTCGGTTTCTCCTGCCAAAGCTGTGTCTGCTGACAAAACTCTTCTAGCTCTTCGACACTCTGCCACAGTGAGTTTCCGAAGGTCAGAGGAGTCTAACGATGGAAGAAAAAGGGTTTGGCGCTGGTGTGCTCAGAGTGCTCTACCACGGAGACGAGTCAGTGGTACGCCAACAGGGACGATAGGGAAAAACCGGTGTGCATCGTTTGCTACAGACGACAGCTCGCTGCCAGCCGTGGCAAGTGCTACGGTTGCGGTAAGGATGGGGGAAACACAAGCACAATGCGTAGGTCGAAGCTGCTCAAGAAGGACACGTGGCTCTGCATGCCGTGTAGCATTCGAGAGGCGCCGGACATAGAAACGGCCGCGGGAACGACCTGCGTGAAGTGTGGGACGGAAAAGACCACGAGTCAGTGGTTCAACTGCAAAGACAAGCCCGGAGCTAAAGTTTGCGGGGCTTGCTACCAAAAGCACCGGAGGAACAAGAAGAAGGCGTCGAAAGCAAGCGATCCGTGACACCGCACCGCAGGAGTGGAAAATAGTTCGAGAAACTGTTGTGAAAAGGCTCCGCGCGATCAATAAATAGGCTCGTATGTACAGGTCATCTCCGCTCCCTTTAGACACCGCCTTCCACGTACGTGTAGACGTTGTTTTCCATCAGCACCCGCTCCACGGTTTCCTTTGCGATTTGGTTTTGTTGTTTCCGCCGGGCGGCGGCGGCGACGTCGTCCCTCTGGTCCATCGACCCCGCTTTCCCGAACGAAGAGCTGGTTTGCGTTCGCGCCCACGCCGCGGCGCGGCGCCGGTTCTCGCGCTCGCGCTCCTGGTCCAACAGCGCCTCCCTCTCTTCCTTCGTCGCGTAGTGCCCCTTCGCCTTTGCTTTCACCACCGCTTGGCGCCTCAGTTTCGTGGCTAAGTTCTCGTTCTTCTTCAGGAAATCGGGGTCAACCGAGTTCACGAACTCCGGGGGGGGTGTGGAGGTTACCTTTGCGCGTAAACTGGCGAACGGCCAGCGCGCTTCCGGTAGCGTGTTTTCGTCAAGCGTCCGGTCGTTTTCGATTTTGCGCAACTCCGCTTTGCGCTGCGGGGTTGTTTTCTCGTGCAGCTTGAACTCGCTGACTGTCGTGGACGGCCGTGATTGCTTCGCTTCCTTTAAACGACGGAAAAAAGAAGCGTGTAGGGCGTCGAAGTCGGGAACCGGCTTGCGCGGCGCGGGTTGGAAACTCCACTTCTTCTTCTTCGAAGCGTTTTTGTCGTCGGTATTGGTCGCAACACCGCCCGCCTTGGCAAGGTTCGCGGCCATCCTGTCCGGCATTTTCGATTCCTTAAGGGCAATCTCAGCATTCATTTTAATCTCTTCCTTGCGTCTCTGCGCTTCATGTTCCATGGAAGGCAACCGCAACTCCTTCACCGCCTTCGGAATCTCCTTAGCTTTGAACTTGCGTTGAAACTTGTTGAACCGGTTAGCCTTTTGCGATTCACTTTTTTCAGTCTTGCTCTGCTGGTCCCGAACGTAAAACGAAAACGGCTGCTCCGTCTCAACAAGCGCTTGTTTCCGCATCTCCCGGTTCCGCTCCCTTCGTGCTATTTCAGTCTCCAGCATAGCAGTGAACCGGGGTTCCTTGGTGGATTTGGGAACAGGTGCGGCTTTGAATTGCTTTCTTAACTCCGCTTCCAACAGCGCCTGCTCCACCGCAAGGTCTTGCTCCAGCCTCTGTTCCGAAATCGTCTTCGCCCTTGCCGCATCCCTTGACAGGAAACTGGGCGGCTTCGGGACCGTCGCCGATTTCCTCACCGACCGAATCAGAACCGAAGGCCGAGGGAGCTGGTCGCCGTGTGCGCCGGACCCGAGGAAAGACGCGTTAGGGGCGCCCTTGGTGTTTTTGGGCACTCGCGTGCAAGTCACCGCTAAACTCGGCGCGGACGCTCTGGTCGCCGCAACCGCCGCGCGAGCCGCATCGATCTCCTCTAGAGGGCTTTCCGTGGAGGTCTTCGAGGACAGAGACGCAGTGAAGGGTCGGGCGGTGCTTTCTTTCACAGCAACACGACCTTCTGCTTGCGTAGGATCCGCGGTACTGGGCCTGCGGGCGTTTAAGTTCGAAGCTCCAGAAACCGGCACGTTCGACGCGTCGTCTTCCTTCCTGTACTCATCCATCCACTCGTTTTGCGTTTTGAACGGCGCGTTCACCGCATCAATCTCATTTTTTTTGTTTTGTAACGCCTTTGCGTTCTTGCTAGCCGTTACCTTGCCCACCGCGACTTCGTGCGCGCTCGGCATGTTTTCCGCCGCGATGAGTTCGCGTTCCAAATCGGAATCGTACCCGCCGGATTGTTTGAACTTCTCCTCCAACGCGGCTTCAAACTTAGCCAGCCGGTCATCCGAGTACTTCGCCTGGGCCTTCTCCAAGTCTTCATCTAGGGTTGTTTTGCTGGAGGCGGTTGCTTTGCCTTGAGGGGGAGCGATCTTCGCACTGGGGGCTCTTTTAAGGTTCGGCGCATCCGTGGAAGATGGAGCTGATTTGACTGGCTCGCTTGGATCTCCCATGTCCTTCACGTTCGCCTTCAACGCCGCGAGTTCCGATTCCAGCCGCGAGACGTACTCTTCGGACATCCTGACCGGTGCGTCGCGGTCAGATGACCCGTTGGTGGCGCCAACATCTGGTTCGGTAGACTTGGGCGGGCTTTCGCGGTACCGAGCCATTGAAGCCTGTTATTTTCAGTGGGGACAGTGGGGACGTTTGGTCAAAATGAGTTGGGGACGGGGACGTGAGGGTCGGGCATACAGATACTATTCGGGACATCATAGGGTGGATCACGCGTTCTGGTAGTCTAGAACCGACTGGCGTTCGTGAACCGGGGAGGTTTGACACCAAGTGTGTGTGTTTGAAGGACAGCGCGTGTCGGTCCCCACGCATTGTGGCCGTTTCAAATGGTGTCGGGATGCGGGGAAGGGCAGGTCGATTACGGGACCATAAGGGTTCATCAACGCACCTGCAACGAATCCGTGCTGGCGCCGACGGCATCGTCGGTAGGAACCTGACCAGCACTCAAAGCTAATTCCGCGGCAGAAGATAACTCGTCCTTGCCACTCGTCGGGACGCGCTGCAGGTTGCCCGCTTCAGTCGTCGTCTCCTCCGAGAACGAAACTTGTTTCTCATCGGGGGCCGACATCGCAACGGAGGTGTGAGGGGTGACCCTGAAACTCTCGAGCGTGCGAGACCGTGTGAAGCTCGTGCGTTCGAGGCCTCTCTATGAGCTCTCGAGGCGCGTGAAGTGCGTGCGTCTCGATGTGTCGGCGACACGTGGGGACGAATGAAATCTCTCGGGGCAACGGACCAAAAAGCCAAAACCAAAAAGTGATTCTGTGATTTGACGCGATTCTGACGAGTTAATCGTGAGTTATTCGAGCCATATTCCCAGCCAAACCTGTTTTTTGGCCATTCAGTCACCTCAATGTGAACAAGCCGCTGGTAGCACGCCTCCCACTCTTCTAGTCGTCCCGCACGCACACGGAGACGCGCGCGGCACTATCGTGACACCCGCGGTTGATTGCGTCGGTGAAGTTACCGACGATACGTGAACGGAGAGTCGTACGAACTCGTTTTCCGGTCCGGACGAGGAGCACTTCGGAAAAGCGCGCTTCGCGGAAATCGCGTGTTTCACCTCTCTGGGAGACGTGTAGCTAGGCGAGATGTCGCCCTCGGAGAGCGAGCCTCGCGCCAACGCCGGTGATGCAAACATAGAAGGCACCACGAAGGTATGTGTGGGTTTAAATTATGGTTTTTAGCGTCGAAATGAGCGGGCACGCGCGGTCGCCGGCATGCAAATGGGCTAGGGTTGACGCAATGTCGCGTCAGAAATCCCGAAACTTTTCGGCACCTGTCTTCGTCCGCCGAGGTTGTATACGCGCCTTGTGATTGGCCACATACACGGTGCCAAATCCGCTTCGATACGACCAAGGTAGTATGCACATGATATCGCCTTTGAATGTACCCCGCTGACCTCGCCCTCCCCTGAACCACCGCTCGGCTCACGTTCTCATCGTCATCAATCTTCCCATTCCCTTTCCAACAGGTTGAGCCCGCGCCCGCTCCATCGAGGCCGGTGCAGGCGTGGTCGTCCCTGTTCCGGGGCGCCAGTGACGCTGCTCCGAAAACGGTCGATACCAGTACGAAACAAGACGTATCCAACTCTGCGAAACCGGCCGTACCCGCGGTATCCACGGGCGCTGTTTCCGCCGCCCCCGCGTCGGCGGAAGCAGAGCGCCCGAAAAAGACGTGGGGCAAGCCTTCTGCCGACGCCCCGACCGCGCCAGTCGCGGGCGCCACCCCCGTCACCTGGCCCACGTTAGGCGACGCCAAGGACCCGAACAAGAAAACCCTGGAACCCAGTGTTACAGTTGACGTGAAGAATGAGAACGACGACAATAACGACGACGCATCTAAGAAACCCGACGGGTCTCAAAAGAAGAAGATCGGGAAGAAAAAGGGGGGAGACAAAGGGGGTGATTCTAATGATCACACTGGTGACGGTCGGAAGAAGGAAGGCAGCCGACGGG
>TARA_B110000977_G_scaffold2694_1_pt1 | contig 16051 bp, 10 predicted proteins | sample TARA_B110000977 | Tara Oceans TARA_B110000977 (sample SAMEA4397798) | marine metagenome | biome: Polar Biome; feature: [SRF] surface water layer (ENVO:00010504); material: water (ENVO:00002006), including particulate matter (ENVO:01000060) such as... | depth 5 m | reverse complement strand
CGGCGTCAGTTTCTACTGTCTCGTTGTGTGGCTTTTTCGACTGCGACGGGACTTGCATGTCGTCCAGGTTCTCGCGTTGTCTTTTCGCGATGGGCGCTATGCCCTGTCTCAACAACTCCAGCGAAATGACTTGAGTTGGGATGTTGCGCTGCGTCGTGTCGCCGTGCCCCAGCTGCCCGTGCACGCACCGCCCCCACGTGTATATTTCATTGCCATCGCCAGCCACCGCGACGGTGTGCCTCCAGCCGCAGGACACGGAGCGAACATTTCCGAGCACCACCTTCTGCGGCGCGTTCGCGTCTTCAAGCGACCCAACGCCCAATTGTCCAAACTGATTCCAGCCCCACGCGTAAAGTGTACCGTCTTTGGCCAGCGCACACATGTGCCTCCACCCTCCGGACGCGCTTGTGATTGCCCCCCCTTCAAACTCCGGCAACAGTTTAGGAACCCAGTGGTCCTTGTTGTCTCCGTGGCCTAGCTGGCCGTACTTGCTCCATCCGAACGTCCACAGCCGACCGGCGTCGGTGAGCGCCGCGCTGTGCCTCCAGCCGCAAACCGGGTCTGTTACCTTGATCCCCACAAGGCTTTCCACTAACGTCGGGACGTGAAGATCTTCACAGTTGCCGTGGCCTAGATTTCCGTACCTGCCCCAGCCGAAGGTGTACATAGCACCGTCTTCTGTGGTGATCGCGCTGTGTTCGGCGCCTCCCGCCGCGCGACGCACTTTTATGGTTTTTTTCGATAAAGATTCAACCCTGCACGGCTCAAGCCGGTCGGTAGTGTCTCCCAGCCCCAGCTGTCCATTTTGGTTCCTGCCGAACGTCCACAGCCAACCGATTTGCGTGATCACCAAGCAATGCGAATCCCCGCACGCCATGTGTTCAATTCGTGCCCCCATGAAGCACGGAAGTTTAGCTGGGGATAATCGATCCCCGGGGTCGCCGGTGCCGAGTCTCCCGAAATCCCCCCATCCCCACGCGTACACTTCACGTGTAGGTTCCACAGTAACCGCGATGGTGTGATGCGCGCCGCAGCAAATGCCCTCTACCTTCATGTCGGACAAATCAGTCACTTCTTTCGGTCGATGCGTGTCCTCGCTGTCCCCAACACCGAGCTGGCCGTCCTCGCCTTGGCCCCAGCAGTAAAGCGAAACCCGCTTTTCGTCGGGGGTTTCGGAACCGGTGTCCGACAAAAGACACGCCGTGTGACCAGCCCCCGCGGAGACCACCGCGGAGGGCATCGTGTTCCGAGCCCTACACGCGCCTCAGTGCACGGAACACCCCCACGCGCGGCGAGAATTAGCGCGCGAGGTCGCGACGCCGACTGAAAATGTCGGATAGAACTGATAAAAACGTGTGCTTCTCGGAAAAAAGCGAGGCCGCGGGTGTCTTTTTCATCACAAGTGCTGCACTTGCACACTTGGCGTAGTGCGCGTGGATTGCGATAGGACGAGACTCGCAATACAATATGGCTGCTGATGAGCCCCCCGTAGGTCGCCAGCTACGCGTTTTAACCTGGAACGTCGCCGCGGTGAACAACAACCCGTTCGAGTACTTCATCACTCACGTGGATCCGGCGTATAATGATTTGATGGCGGATGTCGAGGCGTTCATCGACTCCCCTGGTGAACGGGACATCGCCGTCGGCGAAATCATCACGGATACAATGTTCGACGAGCTGTGTGCTTTAATGGAAACGCACGGCTTCCAAGGCGTGGAGCAAACTCGTGAGTACTGGTTCGGACATGTGAAGGACCGTAAGATCGTCAGCCAGTTTCTGAAGGACAAAGACATCGGCGCCAAGCGTTTGTGTTCCATGCCTGACCGGGTGACGAACACACTGCGGAGTGGCGATGACACGCTGTACCGCCCCACGATAATTAACTGCTACGAAACCGAAATGCCGTCAACGCAATCCTGGTGGGAGCAGTGGAAGCAATACATGTTCTCCACGTCCGCGACGGTGGCTACGAAATCCGGAGACGCGGAATCCAAAACAATCTGCGAGCTGTTAGATCCCATTAAGAAAAGTAAATATCCGGCTATCACTTCCGAGGAAGAGCTCATCTCGATTCCTCTGCAGCTCGCGTGCATGGCTGTGTTTGACGGCATTCTCGTGCACGTCGTGAACTTGTTGGCGCCGGGGAAGTGGCACGACGTGAAAAGTGAAATGGTACAGAGCTTGAACAAAAACAAAACCAAACGAACGCTTGAAATTTTGGCATCACCCGTGTACGCCTCGTGCGACTGTTTGCTCATACAGGAAGCCGCCGCGGCGTTTGTGGGGGACTTAACGAAGCATGATATATTAAGCTCAAAGTACCACATCTTGGTTCCCGAAAAATTAGACGGAAAACGCGACCAGAACTCACTGGTGCTGGCGAGCAAAGAGCGGTTTCTGATTGACGATGAAGGATGGTCCGGCGAGGTGACTGATTTCATCACAAACTTAATCGCAAAGGATGCGCCCGCCGGAGTCGCCCCGGGCGACCTATTCGCCGTGAAATGCGTAGACAAACAACACGTAGACAGTGCCGACAGCGGAAGGTGCGTCCTCGCGTCGTTCCACGGGGACACGAACGGGCTCGCCACGGTGCCGGTGATGGACGCGGTTGACAAGTTTGTTAAGTTGTTAGACGTGAACCAGCCGACGCCGAGCGACGACAATGGGCTACCTCGAGTACCGCCCACGTTGGTGTTCGGGCTGGATGCGAACACACATGTGGAGCACAGTGCAGGAAAAAAGCAGGGAGTGGAAGACTTCTGTACGCACTTGGAGGGTATTTCCTTAGTCTCGTGCTGGGGCCCACAACCCGACCCTAATTGCCACACCACGTACAATGCCCGGACGTATTTACAACCGCAGCTGAACAAAGCGGTCAAGATGTGCGAGATGCAGACGTGCGCGTTGACGGATAAACACCCGAAGGACCACATCGTTTTCGGGGGTGATAAATTTTCACGCGTACAGATAGTCATGAGGGACAACACGGGCGATGGAACGTTCGTGGAAGACGCACCTTTTCCAACGCTTTCCTTCCCCTCGGACCACGCCCTGGTGTGCGCGACTTTGTGTGAGTGAGTCTTGTTATTTTATATGCGAAAAAAGCTTAAAAAACAAAAAATAGAGACTGCTTCACTGTTAGAAATCCTCGTCGTCCAATCACCGCGCTTTGTCGCATTTGGATTCTCGAGAGAGAGGCTATGTCGGATCCACTTCCCGTCCAACCCCTCCCCGCCCTCCACCCATAAACACACACACATCTTCAAGATGGCTGCTATCTCCTGCGTTTCCGGCATCACGGCTCTGCCCGCCCGCATCTCCGCGCGTCGCTCGGGTACGTTGTTGGTCGCATCTGGTGGCACGGTCGCGTGACCGGTGCACATCCGTTTCTCGGTTTTCGCTTTCGCCCGCGAAAAGCCCCGTTGTTCACCGCGAACTAGCATCGGCGATACGCGGACTTGATGTGAACGTATCGAGCACACGTACCGGTTTTGATGCGTCGCGGTGTTCAGAACGCGTATAGGCAACGGTCGTGTGGTCAAACACTCGGGTCTCGTCTCGACGCGACAGCAGACGCGCGGTTGCCGAGGGCACCTGCGTCAACTGCAACGCACTCATCACGCGACCTGATCAGACACACATCCTCGTCCCACAACACACACTGACCACGCTCTCCACCTTACCGCTCCCCCACAGGCATCCAGGGCAAGGCTGTCGCTATGCCCAAAGCGGTCCGCGGCTCCGCCGTGTCCATGCGCGCCACGAAGACCGTCGCCGCGTGAGTACCCCCATGGAACATCTTTTCGAATCAGAAATCAGTCTAGTCACCAATCGAAGGAAAAGAATCCCAATCCAATCCACTGACCTTCCCCCAATCAACCCCACAGTGAGTCCAAGACTTTCGACGACGACTGGCTGAAGGCGGACGTGACGGTTCACCTTCTGACGCTTTTCGGGTGGACCGTCCCCTCGGGCATCGCGATCAAGTCATACGGCGACACCTCACTTCTCTCCGCGTTCTCCGCCTCCATCGGCGAGAACCTGGCGAACTTCCCCCAAGGCCCTGGCCTGGAGGACAAGTTCTGGCTGTACCTCCTCACGTGGCACATAGGGCTCTTCTCCACCATGCTCCTCGGCCAAATCGGCTGGCAAGGACGCAAGCAGGGCTACTTCAAGTAAAAGGTTGTTAGTGACTGATGGCTTGAATGGGCGCTGAGGAGAGAAGTATACTATGTGGAAGCACTTTCACATTCACTAGACACGGCTGAGCGACGCGAAATATTCACTGTAGCGGGATTTACGAGTGAAAGACACGTACGATTCCAACACATACACTATTCGACTCACTTATCTACTCATCAAAGAATAATTAATCCGCGTCGTGGAAGTCGGCGTCGTGTTTCTCCTCCTCCAGCTCTTTTACTTTCCTTTCCGCGAGATCGAGTTTAACTGACATTTCCGAAACCGTCGCCCGCAACTCGCGCACTTCTTCTACGATTTTTTTACTGTCTATACCGACGACGGCACCGCTGGCATCTGTCTCCGCGAATGCGGGCGGCAATGCATGCCCAACCCCCCGCAGTTTCCACCCGAAGAACTCCACGAACTGCTTCGCGTACCGTTTCGGGTCGATCGTCGATATCGGCGGCGGAGCGCACACGGCTTTTATTAAATGCGCACATCGCTTACCCCCGGTCCAGGCTTGCAGGAAGTCAATAATGCCGAGGTATACTATTGTGGTGTCTCCTCCATGTGTAGATGCGTAGGCTTTGCCGTGCAGGTGGTTGAGGTTTTGGGATTTTTGTAGAATTGCGTCGGCTTCGCCTGGAGGTGGTCGGTACACGCCTACTATCATGGAGTAGTCCATCAGATTGAACTCCGTGAACAGCGCGACGTCGCGGTTGATTTGGGTCATGACTTCAGCCCGTTGTTCTTTTGTTAAATACAGCGGTAACTGGTACGCGCGTTTTTTTGCCGTCACGTACCGCGTCCGGTCAGCAGGGATTCCCTTCCCGCACCCGGTGGCTTCGCACAGCATCCATGTGACGTTCCAGCACCGTTTGTGAATCTCCGGTACTCTTTCCCCATCTTCCACTAACGCTTTGTCGTCCGCCGAGCCTTTTAGGTCGTACAGACCGGACCACTGGGATATGAAGGTTGGAAGGCAGTTGGCCATGACTAAAAACTGCCCCAACTGTGGGTGCTTGAACACCGCGACTACCTTACACAATAGGCTGGTTTTCGAAACTATTAAATCGCAATACGCTTGTAAGAATTTCGGATCCAGCAGCGACTTCCCATCGCCTCCGTTCAACTCCTTCACGAAGAACCTACCGCAGGTAGTGCGGCTCATCAAATCCCCGCCCTTCCCGCCACCTTGACCTAGCGCGCTGAAATCGAAGTTACCATCAAGGAACCCGTCGTCGATGGAAAACGCGCTGCGCACGGTGGAGAAGTACGAATCACTCACCGTGGGGCACTCCACATCGCCCACGCGCAACGAAGCTATGCCGGTGTCCATGTTGATATATTCCCTTGGCTCCTCGATCAACACACTAGCGAATTTCACACACACACTCGTCTAGAGGTCAGGATGAGCACGGCAACTCTACCTCAGGGTGTCGCGCCCTTGCGCACGCACAATGTGTGAAGGCACCTTCAGTTTAAAGCTTGTCTCTCGCCCACTAATTTTTTCGAGAAGTGCAGACATTGTTCAGGGTTTAATAACTCGTCGTTTAGAGGGACTAAAGCAAACCGCCGACGGCCCGACGCCCGACGGCCGTCTCGCATTTTGTTTTTCCATCCACCGGCGGCTGCCTGGCAGTGTCGAGACGCGCGTCGGTACTGTGGCACACGAGTGGCATGTCAATAGTCGCGATGCCGAAAGAACGGCCGAAAGATGGCGTGGATGTGGCTCAAACCCATCTCGCCGGGGGAAGCCTGACGGAACGACCCAACGCGGTGGTACGTAGGGATCTGATGCACACCGTCGGCGGCGGCGTTTTCCTTTCGCACACCTTCCCGTGCCTATGCCTCCACCGCGATGACCTGCTCAAATGTCTCATGCGTCATTTAACTCACCGCTGACCTTTCCGCCCCCCTCCCTTATTTCCTCCATCCAACAGTCCCCCGACGGCAAGCGCGTGTACGTGTGCTCTGGCGATGCGGTGCGGTGTTTCTCCACGGCGACTGGGGCGCCGGTTGGGTCGCCTTTGGTTGGCCACACCGCGGATGTCACCTCAGTGGGTTTCCACCCCGCACACCCAGGCGGGCAGGTTGTGTTGACCACGAGTCTTGACGGGACGATTCGCTTATGGAACGCGGGAGACGGTTCGGCAGGCCAGGTGCTCACCGCGCCAGGACCGGTGGAATCCATGGTAGTACCTGCCGGAAGGTGCCAACACGGACGAGACGTAGTTTTCCTATCCTGCTGGCAAAGACGTAAGGAAGCGTCGACGGATGGAGACACGAACGAAAGGTCCGCAGAGGGCGGCCGCGTTCACTGCTTCAGTCTTGGCAAGGCAAAGTCCATCGATAAGTTGTTGAAAACACAAGTTCCTCCGCCGTTGGTGAGCTCGCCGAATGGAACGTTTTTGGGAACGCATGACCGACATACTGTCATTGTTTGGCCGTTGACGCAAAGAGACACTGGAACCTCATTGTCCACTAAAGCGTTGAGACTTCATCACACGAAACAAATCACGTGTGTTGCGTTTGACCAGAACGATAAGAGTGTCGCGGCTGGTGACTCTACTGGTCGTATTCTGCAATGGCACGGCTTCGCACAAGCGATTGAAAAGGGCGCGACCTCGGACGTCACCGACGACACAAACGTGCCGTGCACCACGTTCCACTGGCACGCGCAGTCGGTTGGGTGTTTGCGGTTCACGGAGGACGGGAGTTATTTGCTGTCGGGAGGCAAAGAGAGTGTTCTGGTGCTGTGGCAATTAGACGGGGGTAAAAAATCGTACTTGCCTCGTCTAGGAGGCGCGTTGGTCGGCATCACGCGGTTCCCGAACGACGCGTCCAAAATCGCAATCGCGCAAAGCGACAACGCCGTGCGGGTTATTTCGTTGGCGTCGTTGACCGTAGAGTGCGTTGCACGCGGTGTCCGGCCTGACGTGTTGAGTAGTAGGTACCCAAGCTTCGCTGAAGACACGACCAACGCAATTCTTGACGGAAACATTCTACGCACGCAACCCCTGCCGTCGGTGTCATACGACCCTTTTTCAAAAACAATCGCGCTCGCGTCAAACGGCGCTTCGCTACAGCTGTTCTGTCCGTTTAAAGACCAGCACTTGCTTGATTTAGAAGTAGCGCCCCTGAACCAAGTGAGCGGGGATGGGGGGGTGGATGACCCGATGGAACCTTATGTGAGTCACGCGTCGTTTTCCAAGGATGGTTCCATTCTAGTCACGGTCGACCGACGATTTGAACGCGCGATGCCTAAAATTACTGGTGATAGTAGTTCCCTCACCTCGGCCCCGGAAGAGACGCTGCGGATCTGGACCAGGAAAGTACGTAGTGATGATGAGTTAGGTGACGATACGCAAGGTACAATCGACAACCCTGATACGTTTGGGTTCACCTGCGTGTGCGTGTGCGACGCGCCGCACGCGGGCGCCGTGACTTCCGTGTCCGTGCGCGGGTCCACGAGTGACGGATCCGCGATGGCGTGCACTACTTCGACTTCAGGCGACGCGAAGATGTGGGTCCCTTCCACCAGCGCACGGTCAGGTGAACGTGCGGGTTGGAGGTGTCGCTCCGCGGTTTCGCACGCGGGGTATCCATCTCCGGGCTTGACACGTTGTGCGTTTTCGCAGGACGGGTCGCTGTTAGCCACCGCCGGAGAAACCGTAACGGTGTGGGAACCAGAGTCGTGTACGAGGTTACACTCGTTTGCGCTGCAGAGTTTTGGTGGTGCAGGTAACGACGATAAGGATGGTAAGGATTCATCAGCATCACAAAATGTCGTCAACGGGCTGGCGTTCATCGCGGGTACGCCGTTGTTGGCCGCGTCGTCGCCCAGCGGCGTGGTGGTGTGGAACCTCGCCTCGCTTGTTGTGTGGCGAGCGGTGGCGATGCCGTGCGTTGGGTTAACAGCGCACGCGACACTTGCAAAATTCGCTGTGAGCGTTCAAGCTCCGGAACACAAAGGTTCATTGGTGTTTCGCTTCGAAGGCGAGGGGTGCGAGGTGACTGGGTGTTTCCTGGCCCCTGGCGGGGCACCGCAGGCGCTTATCTACCCCCTTGAATCCAACGGAGGTTTACTCGTGGTGACCCACGACCGGCGAATCGCGCAATGCGGTGACGTTTACAGTGCTGTTCCGGACGTGAACGACGTTGAAACGCACGCCAATCGCGGGTCCGTTTCCATCACCGGTACGTCCTTGAAGCCCATAGGCGGCTTGGATGCGCACGCGCAACGACTACAAGGAGATACTGGCGGGCTAAACTCGGCGATCGGCGCGAACGCCAAGGCGGGAGGGAACAACCCGTGGGGGACCTTGTTCGACGCGCCCAGTCACGAACTCCCGCCGCTCACGACTTTGGCGCCTCATTTCTTGGACGCCCTCCTGGAGCGACAAGCGATTCAGTAGACTACTCAGTAGACTGCAGTAGATTTTAGTAATTGAAATGTCATAACTATACTATAATACACCTACATCTATCCTATTGCGCACTTTATCTATCCCCCGACGCCGTTTTCCAGCGCGCGCAAGCACCTGTTCGCAAGCACGAACGTTTCCTCGGAGTCGGTTTTGTCGACCGCCTTTTTCAAAGCGCTTATTCCACCCGCGGACTTGATTTTTATCACTAGATCACTCCTTCGCGTCATATGGTACAAAGCCAAAACGGCGTGTTTCCGGGTAGCGGGTAACACACCGTCTCCTGCTGCGTCGATTAACCCCTGCAAAGCACCCTCGACGTCCATCACCGCGTCTCCCGCCCCGGGGTGTCTCGCGCAAAAGTTTGAAACAGCGCGCGTGGCTTGCGCACGCAACTCGGAAAAGCTCGAGGAAAGCGCGGAGTTGTTGATCGTCTCTTGCGTTGCGGCTATTTTCATGCAGCAGGCAAACACCCCTCGGTCCACTAAGACTTGCTTCAACCTTGGATTGCCCATCAGATTGGCGAAGCACCCGACGACCAAAAGTTTGGTCTGCCGCGTCGACGTCACGGCTTTGTTTTCCAGGATTTGGATTAGGATTTCGATTTTTTGATCGTCGTCCACGAAACAAAAGTGGCATTCAGGGCTACTCGCGACGTTGGCTAATATACTCAAACACGCTTTCACGGTTTGCTCGTCGTATTGTCCGTCCGTATCCTTGTTGATAAACTCCTCCACGAGCGTGAAGAGGGAGTTCAAGAGAGCTCCAGAATTCGCAATGGATAAATGCCGGCTTTGTTCCGAAGCGAGACGCGCTAAATGCAGCGCCGCGTTTTTAATCTCGAAGATTTCTTTTTTTTGTAACGCCGCCGCCAACGCGGTTGACCAGTGCGCCACGTCCTTGTCTTCAGGTTGCTCTGTAGCATCCTTTTTCTTCACGATTTCTTCCTCTTCTTGCTCCTCTTCAATTTTCGTCGCAGAAGTGCTTTGCGCGTACTTCGCGAGGCGCGCCGCGAGCTTATCCACTAGCGACTCCGCTTCAAGAGCTCTCGAATTCAATTGTTCGGTTTTTTTGTTCTCGTCGCCGACTATTCTCTCCAGCTCAGTACACCGTTTCAGCGCCGTGTCAAGCGCTTGTGTCGTGGAGGCCAACGCAACAGCTAATTTGTCACGCTCCTTGGCTAGTGTATCACGTTCGATTTTGACTTTTTCCATGTCTTCCAGTGTACTTTGACTCACACCGTCCGATTGACTCTTCTCGGCTTGAAATTCCCGTACCATCCGCTCCCGCTCCATGTCCAACATCCCGGTAACCTTCCTGGTGACTTCCCGTACCATCACCTTGGCCTTTTGATCAGCGTCATCTTCAAGGCGTGCCTTTTCAATCGCGATTCTGCGTTCCCTGTCATGATTACTCGCTTGTTCGATTTTTATTCGTTCGCGTTCCAATTCAGCGAACGCTTCGGCTTTCGCGTTTCTAGCAATTGCCAAACTTTCTTCCAGTTGAAACTGTAACCTATCGACTTCTTGCGTTTGCCGCTTCACCGCGGCTTTGTACTCTGTTAAATTACCTTGTTGACTTTTTACTATGGTGTCTACATTCATAGCTCGCTGGCCGAATCTTAGTGACGTGACAGTCTCGTGGGTGTGCTTTGGGTCCGCGGAACACGTGACCAGTAAAGACGTGCGACACCCGCCTCCGAAGCAATCTTTTAACAATCGAGTCAATTTACTATCTCGAAAAGGAATGTGGTAGGGGTTACTAGTTGAATTGCTCTCAATACTGCTCTTCCTCGACCTACCCGATTGCTCCGCCAAGACGTGTACGCAGTTCCCTAACGCGGCTAAGCTTTTGTTAATGAACCCAGCTTCGGCTATCTGCGTAGAGTTGTTGGTCTGCGTTTTCTTGACCCGCTCGCTCCCCGCTAAATCCACGATTGTTAACTTAGAAACGCGGCAAACACTTCGAGTTGATGAGTCATTCATTGACCTACCTATAGTTTCTCTTGAGACGTATATCGTCAAAATGGCGTGCGACCTGGAGGACGACGCGTTCAGGTGCTGGTTCGCGGTCTTACGGTGTTTTCTGGCTTGTTTCATGATCGCAATTATATCGGAGGGCGATATGATAATTCGCGCCGCCGCGCCGTCCGCGAAAATCTCGCCGTCGCATTCTGCTAATCGTAATGGAGTCGTGGTGCCGTGTTTTGTATGCGCGCTAGTCTGAGAACTTTCATCCACTAACAGGTCATACACCTCTTCGTTGTATATCTGCACGAATGTTACCACGACTTTTGTTTCGACGTTTGGAGTGTCGATCCTGGCGCGCGCGAAGATCTCCTCGGTCGCTCTTATCACGACGCCTCTTTCACTTGACGCAGGTTTGCCTCCTTGATGCATCAGCGAGTACGTCTTGCCTGTCCCTGTTTGGCCGTACGCTAACACGGCGCCGTTTTTACCCGCGAGCACGGACTCCACGACTGGTAAGCACAAAGCGTCATAAACCCGCCTTTGAGAAGCCTCCACTGGGAGCACTGAGTCAAAGGTGAAAGCCTCGGGTCGATCCCACGCATTCTTACGAACACGCACAAACGATTCCGCGTGTTCCACTTGTAAAGTCTCATCGTATTCGCCATCCCCAACCTCATGTTGTAACCTCGGGCGGACGCGACAAATGACACGCATGCGGTCGCCTGGGTCGTGACTCGTGTCAACCGCCATGGTCGACGTCGGTGTGACCCACCTGATGACAAGCCTCGGAGGGCTCGACGATTATAGCAATTTCGATTGTGCCGAGTCCAAGACGATTTCGTGCCGTTGGACGTTTTCTTGGCGGTACCGAAAAGTTGGCCGGTCTCAAGCCCTCGCGAGTCACACCGCCGCGTCAGAGCACACCGCACGCCCGCGTCGGGTGCGTGTGAGATGTCGGGTGACGCTCAGGGGGCTGGTGCGGACGGCATGGAGGCTACCACCATCATCCAGTCCTTGGACGAGCGCCTCGGGAACTCGGGAGCGCTTGAAAAAGAAGGCGTCATCGATGAGATTTTCCAAATGCCCAGCGCGTCCGATGTCGCCTCGGAGGACCCGATGAAGGATTTGTTAACGCGGAAAGAATCCGAGCTCATGCAGCTGAGGTCGCGACGAGTCGCGGAGCTCGAGTCTAGAGCTGAGCGGTCATCCTCCGAGCTCGGTGAGCTCCGTGCGCGTCTCGCATCGCTACGCGAGGATTTCCAGTACAACTTGAATCTTTTGGACGAAAGGGACAAGGAGCTGGAGCGGTACGACGCGTCGTTCGCGCGCGCATCAACCGAAGCGGAAGCGTCTGCGAAACAACTACGAGAAGCGCGATTAGGAACGCAAGAAGCTGTTTCCGAATCAAGGCGGTGGCAACAGCGGTGCGCTGAGAGTGAAGCGCACCACGCACGGCGAGTCGCGGAGAATCGCGACGTGGTGGAGCGCGAGCGGTTCGCAAGGGACGAAGCGTTGTTGCGACAGCGGGAGGAGTTCGATGCCCATAAACGGTCGCTGATGCGCCAAATAGCGGAGCGGGACGAGCTGCTTGAGGTTGTACGGGCGGACGCGGCGGATAAAATCGCACATGAAGCGCGGAAAATAAGGGAAGGCGTGGACGTCAAAAAAAGCGACGCTGAGTCAGAAGCTTCCGCTCGAAAAGCAAAAGAAGAAACGCTCGAGCGACGCGTTGAGGATGCAAGGCGACGGGCTTCGGAGGCTGAGGCGGAGGCGGAAACGGCGCGGGCTGCGAAATCCGAAGCTGAACGGTTGCTGTCCGAAGCCAGGCGAGCCTCGGCGGAACAACAAAGACAAAGCGACGCGCAAGTCGAGCAGCTGCGTGAAAAGCTGGAAACAGCCGAGCGGCGGGGCGCGCGGCTTGCAGAGGACGCAGACGCGGCGTCGGCGGCGGCGGCGGCGGCGGTGCGACTCGCCGAGGCTGCCGCCGAGGACGCGCGACAAGAGGCCTTAGGAGCAGGGCTGCGACGCGACGCCGAGCACGCCGCGGAGTGCGCGGCGCTCGCCGCGCGAGGCGACGCGTTGTCCACGCGCGCGGATGCGGCGGAGCGCGCGTTGGAGGAGACGCGCGCCGCGGCGCGCGCGACGCGGCGCGAGCTCGAGGAGCGCTTCGCGGAGGCGTCCTCTGCGGACCGCGTGCGGGACACGTCAAGGGCGGAGGACGCCCGAGCGGATGCTACTCGTTTTGCCATCGAACGCGACGAAGCCATCGACGCGAGGCGAGAAGCGGAACGCAATGTCGCCGCGTCCTCATCTCGAGAAACGTCTTTGCGTGACTTAGTCGAGCGTTTGAAACTGGAGGGCGATTCTTTGAAAATGGCCCTCGCGGCGGCGCACGAACGCGCGCACGCCGCGTCCCGGGCAGCCGCGGAAACAAGAGCGGAAGCGGAGCACTTTGCTAACGCGACGGCTGAGAACGCACGTTCTAGGGGAGATGAGCGTTCCGCAAAGTTAGCCAATCGAATCGCGAACCTAGAAGCGAAGCTCGCGGTTTCTGAAAGGAACGCGCAGACGGCTTTGAGGGAAAAAGATGACGCTCGCAACGACCTTGAATCGGCGAGGGTTTCGTTCGCGAACCGGGATAGGGTACGAAAAGACACGGAGCTACTCGCGGAGTCCGTGACAGCGAACGCACGGACTGGTGGGCCTCCTCCTCTGGAGCGAGCAGATGACGCCAGCACTGGAACCAGTCATGAAACTCTCGCTTCGTTACGTTCGCAGAATGAAAAACTCCGTGAGAGCGTTTCGGCGATGCGCGGTGAGATGGAGCGGTTACAGCGAGGTATGGCACACAGCGCCGTTTCCACGCCGGGAAGCACCCCGAGGTTGTTGCAGCAACATGTACCTAGCATGCCTCCTAGCTTAGCCGCGAGCCCGATGCCACGGGAGAAGTACGGTGGTGTGTCCTACGAACAACGTGAAACTCAGAGACACTTAACGGTTGAGCTCGAGTTGTCTCAAAGCGAGGTTCGGCGCTTGACTCGTGATAAGGAAAAACTGATGGAGATGTCGAACGGGCTCCGAGCCGAGCTGGACCGAGTCAGCATTCAGTACCAAGAAGCTACGATGGACGTGTTCCTTGATGCCCAAGACCGAAAATCCGCACACGCGAAACGAAACTCTGAAAATGACGTCGCAAACTTCGCGCTCACCGGCCGGCCACCGCCAGAAACCGACGAGCGAGTCAAGTTCGATTACATCCGGGGCGAAAACGTCAAGAACAGCGACCGGGCGACTGACTCCCAGAAAAGTGCGTTGAAGAAAACGATCCGGCAAGCCGAAGTTAGGAGAGTGCGGAACTGGAACGTCAAGGGGGATGACGAGGGGGGGGGGGTATCCGTCAAAGATACCACCGTGATACACCAGAGGTGACGAGAGAGGTAGAAAAGAGGTATTTAGTCGGTTGCAGACAAGAAAAATGTCGAACACTGGTCACTCAAATTTTATTGGACCGGTACGTAGACTACGACTGCCGATGCCAACGGAGTACCTCTCTCTTCCCTGCGGCACAGGTCCCGCGCGTCGTGGCACGACGCCTCCCCAACATCCGCGATGTTTGGTGCTGTTCGGTTTTTCTTACTGCTCGGTTTTTCTTACTGCTCGCGGTGACCTGTGTCGCGCACACCGGGGTGGTCACCGCGGATGAGTGTGTGTTCGATCTGGTAGACGGGGTGCAGTACTCCCACGGAAGAGCGGGGTGCACGTCACAGTGTAACAATGCGGGCTACTGCTGCACCGGCGACACTGGCGGTTGCCAACGGTTCACGTGCAGCATGGGCTGCGGTATCGCATGGTACTCCGCGACGGAAGAGGCTTGCATCGCGGAGTGTCAGAGAGGAGACGCGTTTAGGATGTGCGGCGATTTCCCGGTTGTGGGAAACCAAGATTTCTACACCTGCCGGCACTCTGACTATTGTGGGTGCCCGATGCAGGGCGCGACGCCAGGGGCGGGCGCGATATTTTGGGGCGAGAGTGACGACTGCGGAATGAGTACCACGGGGACGACGCCTTGTGAAGCAGGGTGTGCCTTCGCCCGGGACACGCCGCTGTTTTCGTTTTACGGGCGCGCAGTGACGACGAGTGAAATTGAAACGTTGACTGCGAATCAAGCCTCCGCAGTGACGTCGCTTTTATCGGCGCTCGCGAAAATCATCGCGCACGTCACAGCGGAGGCAACCGATTACTTAACCTCTTCTGAGCTGGCGACCGCAATCTCTATGGTACAAAACAACGCGTTTGCGTTTAAAAGCGACGCAGCGAGCATAAAGCGCGCGTTTGCGGCGGTGCGCGCGTACGAAGCCAACACAGCGGTCTACGGTCCCACGTTCGCGCGTGGGGGGATCGGCGTATCCTCGCGCAACCCCAAGGGTTTTTCGAGCGACTTAGACGTGGTGTTGCCCACGACGTAAAACACAGACCGTACGATGCTGAAACTGCAGCAAATCTTAATAGACTTTGTGTACAACGTGCCGGGGATGGTCCGTGCGTGTAACGCGTATACGTTGTTTGACGGCAACGGTTGGCGGAGTTCAGAGTTCGCGCCCGGTTCAGTCAACGAAACCTCTGTCAACGAAACCTTCGTGCATAGCGTCGCAACCAACACGAGCTCGCCCAAAGCGTGGGGCCATGCCGTTTCGTTTCAAAGGACGCACAGGGCGAAAAAGCCTCTGGGTTTGTACTTAGTCCCTGGTGGGGTTGCGAAAATTGTGGTTCCCGATGAGGTGGTCACGAACGGCAACTTTGTCATACGAGTCGGCGCGTTGTTCAACGACTTCAAGAACAAAAACACGCACTACCGTTTGGACCGAGTTTCCGTAACGCAACCCGTCACCGCGCGTGAAACCTACGTCAGCAACCCATTAGGGGGTGGGTTATATCTGGAAGTTCCGTACGAGTGCGACTTGGGCGTCGTGACGGTGTCCATCTCGGGCGGCGTGGTGCGCTCGCCGAAGTTCAGTAGAACGGGCGTCTCCATGATGAACGACATTGACTGGCAGGTAGCGCGCAACGAACCAGGCCCGTGGGCGGATATCGAAACCGACAATTTCCTCATGACGGTCCCAAAGGCATGGATACGCAACCTGGAAGACGTAACGCAGTTGGCGGATAACTGGGAACGCACGATGGTCGGTGTTCACGAGATGTTTGGATACCCCAGCGCGACGAGACACGGGGGGGTGCAGACGTTGTACCTGGCCCCTGATTTGCACCTTAAACATGGCGCGTACGGTATCGGGTACCCGCAAACCAACGTGATTTGGTCCCCTCTGAACGATGCGCGTGAAACCGGGAACCACACCAGCGGCGACGCTTCGTGGTATTTCCACGACGTGCTGAACGACGTGTGCTGGCACGAGTTAGGCCACGCGCAGCAGCGCCAACTAAACAAACACGTTTCAGTTCAAAGGCGGA
>TARA_B110000977_G_scaffold103579_1_pt1 | contig 16089 bp, 14 predicted proteins | sample TARA_B110000977 | Tara Oceans TARA_B110000977 (sample SAMEA4397798) | marine metagenome | biome: Polar Biome; feature: [SRF] surface water layer (ENVO:00010504); material: water (ENVO:00002006), including particulate matter (ENVO:01000060) such as... | depth 5 m | reverse complement strand
GGGCGCGTCGGCGGAGGTCGTTTCGGTAACCGCGCTCACCGGCGTTTGGCAGTCCATGAGCGCTTTGCAACTAGGCAGAGCAATGACGTTGTCGTGGAGGTACTTCTGGGACAGAACAGGACCGGTCACGTTGCCTGAAGGTACTACTGAGGATGCTATTGAGGATACCAACACGGCAAAGCAGAATGGGGAGTAGATTACTTTTTGGCAACGTATTTGTCACAACCAACCGTCTAGAGGCTCTATGTTCTCCATCCCAAAACACCTCCTCTACGGCACTACGCTCCCTGACGCCCCCCCACCCCCAACCTTGAAATTATCGTCGTAAATGTTCGTGCTGCACTCGGCGCAGTACACGTGCGGGCGTTTCGCCTTGCCGCAGTCGCGACACCGCTGCACGTCGGTGACGAAGTCGATCCTTTTGAACTGGTTTCTTCGTTTCCGCCTGGATGGGGTTACCTTTCGTTTCGGAACCGCCATCAAGGAGAACATATCGGGGGTTCCGGGGGACGCATCAAAGACCCACACGTGTTCCTCGGGAACCACGAACTCGGGGAGTGAAGGCACCGAAGGCATCGAGTCGGGCGCGCGCATCGGCGGCCGGCTGATCGAATCGACCGTCATGCTTCCATTACTCGCCCCGGTGGGAAGGATCAACGTCCTTGTCCACCTCGCGGTGGACGGGGGGAGGGCGCTGACACAAACGCCCACGGTATGCGCCACGCGGCGGGTCATAGCGTGCATCATTTTTCGGCGGTCAAACACGCCTCCTCGCGCCTACGCGACTGCCGCGATGCAAACCTAAAACGAAGAACTCGTGTCGCCGGTCTTCCAGTCGAGAGCAGAAATCTCTCTTTCGGCGCTATTAATCGGGGCCTTTTTTGAGTCATAGACCATCGATCGATTTCTAGTCGATCTCCAGCCAATCCAGTGCACGGATCTCTACACGATTTTTTCGATATCCTCGGCACTCAACAGGTTGTGCGATCCCCTCAACGCGCCACTCTCCGCGACGCCCGCAGGTCCGATGGCGACCCCCGTGGCGATGTCGCGCGGTCTGATGGGTGTCCAGCCCAGAGCGGGACCGTCGATGGTTCGGCGGCACGTCGCGGTGCGCCGCGTAGGTTTTGCGCGACACTGCAACACAAAGTCTGCAATCGGTCGCAAGTTCGGACGCCCCTTTTTGGTGCCCGTCGCCGCGCTCGGCCCTGATGCAGCGGGTGCGTTCGCCAACCTGGCCCCCAAAATCGACGCCGCACACACGCTCGCCGCGGCGCACATCGCGCAAATCGCGGACGCCGTGATGGCGCTGGACATGGTCGACTCCGCGTCTACTTTCGCAGATGCGATTGATGCAGTCGCGGGGGCGAGCGACGCAGTTAGCAATACAATGGACTCTGTGACAACTGCTGTGGGCGACACTGTAGCCTCCGAGGAGCCCGAAGGCATCCAAAGAATGGAGGGCATTCTGAGCCCGATTTCCGACCGGCTAGAGTCCTTCGTGCTGGGCACGCAAGCGCTGTTTGAAAAGAACAACGTGCCGTACCCGTTGGGAAGCTCGATTATTTTCACAACCTTCGTGGTGAAGGCGCTGACGTACCCATTCACGAAATCACAAGTGGAAGCCACCTTAAACATCCAGAATCTCGCCCCCCAATCTGATGCGATCCGGGACAAGTACAAGGACGACCCGGAAAGGATGAACGTCGAAATCAACCGGCTGTACGAGGAGAACCAGGTGAGCCCATTGGCGGGGTGCGTGCCTATTTTATTAACACTACCGGTGGTCTGGGGTTTGTACCGAGCCTTTAACAACGCGAGTATTGACGGCAGTTTCGACGAACCCTGGTTCTTCATTCCGAGTCTTGCTGGGCCGAGTCCTGATCGTACACTCGACTGGCTACTGCCCCTAGACGCTGATTACAACCCGCCCATCGGGTGGCACGACGCGAGCTTATACCTGATTGTGCCGGTATTGACTGTGGCGAGCCAATATTTATCAATGAACATTCTCACGCCGCCGAAAGATCCCAACGCGGATCCCGACGCCAAAGATCCCAACGATTCATTATTATTAAAAGCGCTACCTCTGTTCATCGGCTACGTCTCCCTAACAGTACCGGCAGGACTCACACTCTACTGGCTGTTCAACAACGTGTTCACCACTGCGACGCAGGTGTACCTGCGGCAAGGCGGCGGCGCGGTGGCGAAGATTGAAAAACAGGAAGACTTCGTGATGAAGATTCCGTTAGGATGCGCTGTTGTTGATATGACGACTATGGATACGAAACCGCGCGACGTTTCGTATGACGGGCCGTACGTCATGTACGGCACGGAAGAGGAGGATGCGGTGGGAAGTATCGCAGGTAGTGCTTCAGGTGACTCATTAGCTCTCGCCGCCGCTTCCGGTGGCGGCGCCTTCTACACCACCGAGGAGGAGCGAAACGAGAAAGCGCAAAAGTGGAGCAAGTTGTTGTCCAACCGCTCGACGCGCGCGCGGAACCCGGCGGACCGGGAAATGGCGAGCGTCGCGGAGCTAGAGGAAGTTATCAGAGAGTTCGAGAACGGGGGGATGTCGGAGGAGGCGGCGCAGGTTAGACAGTCGCTGGAAGCGTTGTTGGAGAAAGGCGGCGATACCTACCGAGAAAAATTAGCCAAGGAAGGCGAAGAGCTGAAAAAGGAGGAAGAGGCGCGCGCGATGAGGGAAGCAGTCGGCGCCGCGGAGGATTCATTGGGAGGACTGCCGTCGATGGAAGAACTCGAAAACGCAGTAATTGAGATGGAAGAGTAGAGTTCATGTGATGCAGGAATTGAACAACGAATCACATCCCACTCGACGCGATGCCATATAAGCTGCTCGTGTCACAGAAAAAACTAATCCCTCGGCAGTTTTCCAACCTCGCTCGACTGAGAAAGCAGTGCAGATTCTTGGGAAAGACAAAGTCAACGCGTTTTCCGATATGGTTGCCGGCAATTTATTTCGGCCAATCCCCTACCCTAGAGGTCACTCGGAGACGCGCGCAGCACACGACACCGTCAAACTCGGTCATTTCCGCATTCGGTTGACGTATCGTTCGTGTCACCTCGCCTCCAGGGCTACTCCGTGCCCGTCTCGCGACAGCGCTTCTTCCGGACCTCCCGGAGAATTCTTTCGGAGATCTTCCGTGAATTGGAGGAATCGGCCGCGTCCCCGCCAGTACACGCTCCCCGCCAAACACCATGGACCCTTCCGGCGTTTCGTGGAACGCTGATTTGCAGCGGTACGAGCGCCAGCGGCGTGATAATCCGGGGCCTACGCCAGACCCCAACCCAAGGACGGGCCCTATGATGGAGCTGGATCCGTACCGCGGCGGAAGCGGGCACGGGGACAATGCGTACTTGGCGACGATGCAGCACAAACCGGGCAGGCACACGTTACGCAACGAGTTCCACGACCCTGATTTGCAGAAACGGGAGCTGGAGAACGAGAGAATGGCGAAGCACAGAACCGTGCGGAAACCAGTGCCGGGCGTGGGGCACTACACAGGCGGGTTAAGGGCCCCCCCGCTGGGGGTGAACAATCGGTCCGGACGCGAGCATCTTTTCGACCACGTCCAGCAAGTCGCGGCTGGTTCGAAAACTGCCGGCCTGGACCCCGTGGACAGGGAACACCCGGATGAGTGGTTCGGCAACCAGAGCTATAATCCTAACAAAGGCAGAAAACAAGATTTCAACCAAACGACACGTGATAAGGGGTGCAGGTTGGACGACGGGCGGCGCGATTTATTTTCCATAATGCAACCCGACGGGCGCGAGCGCGATCCGAATGACAAGATGGAAGACTACTGGCTCGGGCACAAGATGATCAAACCAAGAGAGGGCAAAGGCAAAGCGAGTGAGGGTATCTACGTACCGACTACGCACAAAGGAAGGCGCGATTTATTCGCAGTAATCTCAGGCCGTCAACAGGAGTGGGACGACCATTCGAAAGACCAGTGGCTTGGTAATACGTTGAACGACCCCGCGCGGCAAAAAGCCAGACCTGACAGGGTTGAGGATGAGCTCGGCGTCGGTCTTCGGAAGGTCAAAACGAGCACAAAGGAGTGGGGGATGCCCCAACGCATTACACAGCTGGAGGGCCCAGGTCAGCTCGATCCGTTAATACGACCAGACCTACACCCCGATTTCCACGACCCGAACCACCCTGATTTCCACGACCCGGAGATGAACCGAGGGCCGAAACTCGTTCCGCCGCCGCCGCACCCCTCAGGACGCAACGACTTCTACGCCGTTTTAAACCAGGATCCCAACCTGAAGGACGACTTCGGGCCAAGAAGAAAGAAGTACGTGCAGATGCCGGGAAGTGACACCGATCCGGGGAAGGGCTCGCTGCTGATGTACTCAAACGAATACTGCTCAACGCTTAACTTGAGAGGGGTGCTGTGAGGGTGATGTGATGGTGATATTTAAGAGTAGTGAGAGTTGTTTTTATATTAGTATCGTATTTCAATGTAGTCGTTACTCAATGCACTTGCCTCTTCACCTTGCTCACCTCCCCTCCACCTCTATCTGGTGTTCACCAGCACGTACGCTTTGAAGTTCTGCCCCCCGGTGGTTCTCATCGTGAGGCTCGCGACTTCTTGGAACGCCTCAAGCCCGCACCGCTGCCACTGCTCGAAGCGCTGGTACGATATCAGTACTTTTGTTTCAGCACTTTCATTCAACTGCTTCGCGAGCAACTCCGTCGTGGGGTCCGAAAACACCTTGTCGTACATGTACACGTGTGAGAAGTCGAATTTGCCATACTTCGTGGCGTCGCCGTTGAGTAACTTTGTTGACGGCTCTCTCAGCAACGCGAGCGCATCCTTGGACACAAAACTCAGCTTCCCACTTTTCAACTCGTCAAGCGCGTCGCTCGCCATTTGCGCGCGCTGCGGGACGTACTCTATGCCCACTGCTTTTTGCACTTTCACAGAGAGCTTGGCGTGCAGCACAACCTTGCCGTACCCGCTGCCCACGTCGATGAACGACGAGCAGGGGGTCAGGTTCAGGGAGGAAGTGGTGGGGGAGAGAGAAACCGTTTGTGTGTTTTTCTTTCTTCCGTTGCTTTTTTGCGGCGTCGCCGAGCCCACAACGCCTCCCAGTCCTAAAAGCTCCACCTCCGGGTGTGACCCAAGATTTTTCAGAAACACCAGCATCCTCTCAATCGACCCCTCTGTCATCTCACCGTACCCCTCACTGGAGGCGTTGGGGTCCTCTGTTTCTGGTTCGGGAGTCGACGGGGCGGATGTTTCTTTTTTGGGCTCAGAAATACCGACAAACGCGGCGCCGCTTTGTCGGCGTTTCCGCGGACCTTCCACGAGCCAATCACTGGTCAGACCCCAGTTCAAAAAAGTTTTCTTGTCCACGTAGCGATACACGCTCTGTTTAGGGTTAGGGGTTAGGGTTGTCAGAAATGAAGATGAACGCGTTGCGCGTGACGAATGCGGAATCACAGATTCAGTTCAGCGAAGAAAGTGGCGCGCGATTGGATTGGATTGATTTGATTGTCTGTCTCGTCCACCTCGTCGATACGTACCTTGATCACGGGGTCGACGTGCACTGTGTTTGCGAACGTGGCGACTGGGTGTTTCGTGGGTGACGCGGTGGGCGTGACTGTGGCATCGACGGGCGGTTTCTTTGTAGCAACCTCGCCAACGGGGGCGGCTTTTCGCTTTCGGCTCCGGAACCCAATCATGGCGCGCAATTCCGTGAGATCGCAATGCGGGCCCTCGATTCGGAACGAGAAGGTCACGAACGAGTTCGACACACGACACGACAAGGGACTTCACACAACAGTAGATACGTATCGATTGCGATACTTCAACCGATACGTCACCACGCGCGCTCCAGACTGAGGGCGCAATACATCGTTCCGTCAACAATCTGAACCTTCCCGCCTTTCACGAAACTTGTGAAGTGAGTGAGTGACAAAAATGTTTCTTGATTCTATCTGTGATGACAAGGTTTCAGTCTGATAGGTATAACTTCACAACTCTCAAACTCTCCACCTACTGCCCGAGCGGCACCGGGTCGTACATGGGTACCATCCGGTCAACCGTGGGTTCCGCTAACAAAACTTCAGGCGGGACGTACGCCGGGACGCCTCCCCCGTTTTCGTAAGTGTCGCCGCCGTGAATAAAGTCGGATCCCATTAGAAGATACGTCCCCACGAACAGGACGCTGAACACGGCGATGAGTGGGCCGAAAGAAATGAACGACGAGAAGCCTAGTTTTAATAGCTCGCCTGCTCGGGTGGGAAAGCCCTCCAGGCCTTCGTTTTGAAGCGCCCTGGATTTCTTCAGCTGTTCCGTCTCCACGCCTCTTGCTCCGTCGTCTTCGGCGAATCTAGGAGCATCGCTACTTTCAGATGAAGCCCATCGATCACCTCCGCTGCTCTTCTCACCTCCTCCCCCTACCTCCTCGTCTTCCTTCCTCTCCCGTCTTCGCTTCAGCTCCTCCGCGAAGGAAGATGACATGCCGTCGTCGGTTTCGGGGATATCGTCGTCATTTGAAGCGGAACAGCGCACGGTCGACCGGTGCGAGGACCACGATCGCGACACGACGTGAGAAGATTTTGTCACACGCGCGGGATCGATGACGTGCGCGACCCGTTTGGTGGCCCGCGTTTTCGTCGCTCTTGATGCGCGGACGATGCCGCACCTCGGGGCGGTGATCGCGAACGACATAGCTGAGATGGGGTGTCTCCGTGTCGGGAGTCGGTGCCCGAGGAGAATGGCAACGGTTGAGGGCACGTGGCCAACTGGCGCGAGTGGCGAGTCTCGTCGACGAAATTTTCCCTCAGTTTTCCAATTTAGGCTCGTTCGGACCGCGCTCCGTGCCATTCCCGGACTCCGCGGGTACGCTTCGTGGGGCCATGGAGACGGATTCCACGCAGCAGATCAAGAACAGCCGCGCGGCTGTGGCGCAGGCGCTTCACACGAAGGAGCGCGCGCGGGGGAACAAGCCTGCTTCGGTTGGGAAGAGCAACATGAGTGTGGGGCAACACATCGCAGCCCTTCAAGCGCTGGCGAACGGCGAGTCCGTGCCGTACCCCGCGTCCCTGCGCATCGTCGTGCACGAGGGCGACCGCGCCCCACAAGGCGATGGTAAGGAGGAAAAGAAAGCCCCGGGGTACTCGAGAAACACAAGTGGAGGGTTCTTCACGTCGTGATTTGGCAATTGGGATGATCGTAAGGATGCCGCTTTGGGCATTGAATTGAGCCAAAATCTCATGTAATCTATCTATCCGGATCAAAGTCTAGTACGCTACCTATCTATGCACGATTCACACCTACGGCTCCAGCACGAGTTTCCCCGAAAACGAATCCGTCTCCATCGCCTGGTGCGCCTCCGCGACGTGTTCTAACTTAAACGTTTTAGTCGGCGGCGGCGTGAGCGATCCGTCGCGGGCCATCTTCGCAATCACGCTAAACGCCTCCGCGTCTTGTCGCATCACCGACCATGAATACGAAACGTCACTCGCCAGTCGGTACAGGGTCTTCTTACGACTTAATTCCACACTCGCTTTCGCACCGCCAACCACCACCCCCTGTTCACCTATTAACCGTGCTAGCTCGCCGTGTACCGTGGTTAAACGCCCTTGACCCTTTTTCAGCAATTTAATCAACCGCCGCTCGCTCTTCTCGCCGCCGACCAGATCCAACGCGACGTCGAAATCACCCCAGTTATTTGCTTTGGCAAAGGACAGCATAGTGGAGGGTGTTTTTACTGTACTGGAGGTAGTGCCACCCCTCGCATCGTACACCCACATATGTTCCATTCCGACGCCGACGTCGTTTACCAATCGATCGATCGATCGTTCGCCGACGGATCCGGCGATTAACGCCGCGCCTTTTAGTTTCGCGATTTGCGTGGCGATGCTCCCGACCGTTGACCCGAGCCCGTTTATGACAACCTTGTCGTCTTTTTTTAGTCCAGAGTCCACTATCAACGCTCGCCACGCTGTCAATGCGGCGAACGGGACACTCGCAGCTTGCGCGTGCGTCCATGCCATTGGTTTCTGCGCGAGGTGCGCCTCGCGCACCGCGACGAACTCGCAATGCGCGCCTCTCCCTGCGACAGGGGACAGCGCGCCGAACACTTCGTGGCCTACGTTGAACGCCTTGGCGTTTGCGCCTCGAGCCACGATTTCACCACTCACGTCTCTGCCCAGAATCAAAGGCAACATAGGGGCGTACAGCGATTCCGCGTACCCAGAACGGACGCGCGTATCCAAGGGGCTCACTGACGCCGCGGCGACCCTGATTAACACCTCATCAGGCGCCAGTCTCGGAACGGGGACGTTTCCCGCGACGCGCACGACTTCAGGGCCGCCGAACGCGCGAACCACCGCCGCGCGCATCACGGTGGGGACGCCGCGCATGCCACTGTTGGGAACGACGCACCCGAACCCGTGTCACCCAGTCCGATCGCCGCGGGACGGAGTGACGTCGACGTTGCCGTGACTTTCGATGACGAGAGAAAAACGACGCAGCTGTTTCAATAACGATTTTTTTAACTTTGAACTATTGGATGGCATACCGTCCCACCGCTCCACTCCATGGCGCCCGCGCGCAACGACCCTTGCCCGTGCGGCAGCGCCAAGAAGTACAAGAAATGCTGCGCCGGGAAGGTGTCGCTGGGGAAGGCGAGGGCGGAGGAGTCCGATGATGACATACCACAACCTACGCGGGACCTCTCGGAAATGGAGGAAGAACAGTTGAAGGGGGCGATGGAGACTGCTAAGCAGTTTACTTTTGGGATGCGCTAGCTGGGTTACGAAAGCAAGGAGCAATTTCGCAAGGTGTATCACAGCCAGTTGACTAACCCGATTGCTGGTGAGACCTCGTATTGGGCGCGAGATATCGAACTCGCGCGCGTGCACCAGCGTTTCATTTTTTCTTTTGGTCTGAGGTGCGGCGACGAGACGACACTACTGGCGAGTTGATTGGCCCGTACGCCGCCGTGGATCGCGGTGACCCCGGCGTGGCTGGAGATACAAACTCACGCTTGATGCGTGAATCCAAAAGGTATCTCGCGAAAGCCAAGAAGATAAACGTGCTGCCCGACATTTGGAGCAATATCGATGACCACGCCGCAACGCTCACGGCGGCATCCGAAAAAGCCGTATCGATACCTATTGATGAGTCAATCATCGACGCAATGGACGGACCAGACGAGGTGGAGATACTACGTCGAATAGCAGCGGATATATTAGGAGACCGCGTCGAATCGGTCGACGGGGGGAACTAGTTTCACGTCGCGGACACTGACGAATCGGAGTGGTCAACAACCGAGGGGGAGTATAGCGACGATAGCGATTCAGAAGAGCGTACTTATGAAGAGTTAATGAAGCAACATGGATGTTGGGTGTGCGACGCGGTCAAAAGAAAATACCGGCCTGAGAAGTCTTGTTTCAAGTGCAAGTGCGGGCTGGTGCGCTACTGCTCAAAATATTGCCAAACGGAGGACTGGGCCGACCATAAAGCGAGGTGCAAGGAAGCGCAAGCGAGTCTAAAGTCGTAGTCTAATGTATTTCAACTGTATCAACGATCGACTTGTGACTTAACTCCCAAATCACCAACCCCCTCCCCTCTCATACTGGTAGCAGTCTTCTTTGGGTTTCTTTCCAGAGTCTAGGACATCCCTGATCGCTTTCCGGTCCGCGTCGTCAAGGTTGAAGGAAAACAATAATTTGTGGTCCTCCACGTGGTTAGCGTTCCTCGCGCCGAGAATAACAGCCGGCACGACTTCCGAATCCAACACCCACTTACTCGCCACATTGGCGATCGATATCCCCCCGTGCTTGTCCCCTATTTGCTTCAGCACCTGCAAAAGAGTTTGGAACCAAGTGTATCCCCCCGCGTACCCCAGCACGGAGGCGTATTTCCGCTTCGAGGATGTGTCAAGCACCACGTCCTCGCCGGGCAGAGCGAGAAACTTGTCCGAAAGTAAACCACCCGCGACGACGCCGTACGGCAGTAACCCTACGCCGTTCTTTTTGCAATAGTCCACCATAACCTTCTCCGGTCTACGATCCAACAACGAGAACTGGATCTGGTTCGATGAAATCTCAGCCCCCGCGTCGACCATCTCCGCCATGCGTTTGGTGTCGAAGTTCGTGAGCCCGACGGCGCCGATCAGCCCGTTGTTTTTCGCCTCCGTGAGATACAAAGCCGCGTCGACGTAATGCTTTTGCCCGTAGTCGTTCCAGTACATCTGCACTAAATCTAATTTATCAACACCTAACCTCCTTTTAGGAAGCTCCAGTTTCTGCGTAATGAACTCCTTAGTCATGTTCTGCTGCTCACGCCCGACGCAACACAGCTTCGTGAATATCTGGACGTCGCTGCGATTTATTAAATTCTTTTTCAGCGCTTCGCCGATTACCAACTCCGAAGGACCGTATCCACACGCCTCCGGTCCGGTGTCGAAGGTTGTTATTCCGGAAGTGACGAACGGGGCAAAATCCTCCACAGCGGCGGTCCCTGAAGTTCTGTCGGTTGATGCATCGCCCCTGTGGCCGCCACTTAGCTGCCAGCAGCCTTTGATTACCTGGGAAGGGGTGATTGAACCGTTTGTGTGCTTCAACGCATCTTTGGCTTTCGGCACTGATGGCAAATCTGCGGCGAACGCGACGTTCGAGTCCCAGGACCTTTGCCCGGGGAGCACCACTCCGCTTTTCTTCAACACTTGGTCGTTGGCCAGCACACCCGCGGCTAAACCAGCCGCGGTGGAAAACACGGCTCGGCGGGTCACGTCGGAAGGAGGGGCGTCGTCGTTCGATGCACGAACGCAAACGACGATGGGTTTTGATGAACGCCCTTTTCGACCTGAGGGGCGCACGTCGCGGCGCACGTCGCGGCGCACGAGCGCGTGCCCGAGCGTGACGGGGGTAGCGAACATTGTGTGCCAAACGAAAACGACGCGGAGTTGCGGGTGTGTTACGGCACCACGTCGTGCGGAGCGGAATGACGCGAGGGGTGATGTTACCCTAGCTATTATCCATGAGTGCCGACGTGGCACTTAGAAATAAAAGTGCAAAAACTTTTCAGCGGTCTTCATTGATGGAAGCGCCCCCCTCTCCGTGGTGGGACGCCCCCGCGGCGGTGGTCCCCGCGGCACGGAGAGGACCACCAGTGCTGGTCGGTGTTGACTCTGGGGAGAACTCGTCCAGTGGAGCGTTCGGGTGCGATGTGCGGGATGCGAAAGGAAGGCGGAAGGTTTCCGAAAGTAAACCTTCCGCTCATCAGATTGGTGCAACCGCATCTGCTCCTTCCACGGCACCTGACACCGCGTCTTTGGAAGCAGCCCTAAAGCAGTGCCCTCGACTCGTGGTGAACATCACCGCGACTTGGTGTAGTCCTTGTGAGCGATTCAAACCCAAGTTTCAAGACATGAGCTCTGCGTTCCCCGACGTCGCGTTCGTTACGGTAGATATCGACACGCTGAGCGATTCCATGCTGGACTTTTTGGCCATAGAAACCGTCCCATGTTTTTTGGTGGTGCGGAACGGGAAGGAAGTGGCCCGGATAGTGGGTGTGAGTAACAAACGCCCGGGGAAGCCGATCGCGGCTGCGATACGCGAGCATCTCCTGTCGGAGAAGGGGGCTGAGATTAGAAACTGGGGGGGTGGGAGAGCGCAGCGATAGCATTTAGCAGCGTGTAAAATTAAAGCGCGCGAGAAAGCACTTGGGTTGCTGAGCTGGCAAATCATCGTTGCGATCGTGCCTTCCCCACTCTCACGTGCACCTCACACGCACACCCTTGTTCGACCCGTGTGTCCTTCACCTATAACACCTCATCCACCAACGTAAACATGTCCGCCTCTTTCGTCCACGCATCCGCGCTCGGCCTCGGTGCCGCGCTTCCCAGGCGCAAATCGTTCGCGGGGACTTGCAGTTCAACTCGAGTGATCAAGCGCACCTCTAGACCCACCGCCCTTCGCGTCGTCGCGGAGGACACGAACTGGGGCCGCGAGCTCTCCTCCGCGATCGTTCGAGTCGGAGCGGGCGTGCTCATGGTGCACAACGGACTCGACAAGCTCGTGGATCCCGAGGTAAGAGAGAAGCTTGCGGTTGTTACTTCACGATTCCTCAGACGGTGTCTTTTGTCCGACTTCTTTTCCTGAATCCAAAACTAACACTTCTCTCCTCCGTCCCTCCCATCTATCCCAGGGTTTCGCCAAGTTCGTGGTGGAACCGTACCTTGGTTTCCTGCCCCACGACGACCCGTTGACGTTCGTAACCTGGACGTACCTCGCTGCCGGTGCGGAACTAGCGGGCGCCGCCGGTTTGACCATAGGATTCTTCACGCGACTCAGCTCGCTTTCGCTGTTCAGTACCATGGGATTAGCGGTTTATTTCCACATCGCGCAAAGCGGCCTGGAAGGCTTCCCCCTCGGCGTAGTGGAGAAGCACCAGTACGCGTACGAACCCGCTGCGCTGTACTGCCTCATCTACTTCTACTTCTTAATCAACGGAGGAGGGGCGCTGTCACTGGACAACGCGCTGAGGAAGAAGGACTAAAAAGTTATTTCAGAAAAATAAAAGTGAGCTCGAGAGGAACAGAGCGCACAGAGTTACAGTATCTATCTATTGTATATCATTAAAAGTAAAGTTACCCTTACGCTCCTCCTGCTCCGCTCGATGCCACTTCCGTCACAATACCACTCGCCGCACCGTGATGCGCTAAGACTAAAAAAAAAAGCCAGACGTGCAGGACAACCCAGTACGTGACGCCCGCTACCCGCGCCGTCGGGCTCGAGCGTAAAAACTTCGTCACCGAAACAACAGCCTTGTCGCTCGCGTCAAAGCACGGGTGTAACGTCTTTTGTAACGCCTTCACTCCCGTGCCTTTGCCGAGAACTCGTGAGTCGCGCCACTGCTTGAACGGCAGCGGGGGCGAGTTGCCGTGAACCTTCACTAAGTGGCCCTTGTCGTCCGATTTGTCAAGCGCGGCTTCCAAATCGCGCGGCGTACCGTCGGGGTTGAGTTCGGTTTGGAATTCAGAGTCAGAGATTTTCCGCGAAGCCGTCGTCGCGCGCTTCATGGACTGGCTCACACCAGGCATCGCAGGCGGGCTCGCGAACGGCATCGGTGATTCCGTGGCGAGTAGAACCGCGGGGCCGGGGGAGCCGGGGGAGCCAGGTTGTGCATTTTGAGCAGCAGGTCTACCCGCGGACGAAAACGCTTCGACTAATCTGGAGCTAGCCTCTTTAAGCGCGTTTTCTGTCTCCGTCAACCGGCGCTGCAGCGTAACCACGTCGTCCTCGGTTTCCTTCGCCACGAGAGTCAGGGATACGGTTTCCCGGGGGGTTTTAGGAGAGCGCTGCAAGCTTGACTCAAGAGATGCTCTAGATGCTATCTCCTCTGCAAACTCAATCTCCCTTGCCTCAGCGGCAGCCGCGACATCCGCCAAATCGCTTCGCGCCGCATCTGCCTCGGCGCGCGCGTCGTCGAGCTCTCGCCGCGCTTCGACAAGCAACGCGTTGAGTCGTTCCACCTCAACCGCGCCGTCCGCCAGGTTCGCAGCGACGGAAACGGTTTTGCTGCGGTCACGAGTCGCGTTTTGTTCTGCGGAGAGGCGCGCATTTTCGGCTTCAACAGCGCGACGATCGGCAACAGACAGCGCTTCATCCGCGGCGTACAGCCGTTCAAGGAGGGCATCGCGCTCTTGTTCGAGCGCCCGACGTTCGCGGCGCTCGGCTTCAATCGCCGCCGCGTTTTCAGCAGCCACAGCCTCGGCGGCGGCGGCTCGCTCAGCCGTGTCAGCGCCAACGGGCGCCGTCTCAGCCTTGCTCAGTCGCGAGACTTCCATCTCAAGCTTTTGCACCTCCTCCGCGGCAGCGAGGAAGTCATCAGAGGCTTCCTTCTCCGCTTTTCTCGCCGACGCGATGTCCTCCTCCGCCGCGTCTTCCAGGGCCAGGATGTCCTGCTCCAATTGCTTCGCCCTGGCTTCCGCGGCGAGACGAGACTCCTCCGCGGTGGCAACCGCCGCGGTGGATGCTTCAAGCGCGGCGCGCGTTTCGATTGCAAAGCGCTCTTTTGTTTCGTTTTTGTACGCCTCCAGTTCCGCTGTTGTCTGCGCAACCTTGGCTTCGAGTTCCGCGCGGGTCACAGCAAACGCAGAAGCAGCCTCTTGATGCGCGGCGGCGAGTTGGGCTTCCGTGGTCGCGAGCTGGGCTTCCAAACGTTTTATATCGTCAGAAACTTCAGGCACCGACGATTCCACCGTAGCCGAGTTCCTCTCTGCCGCCGCCTCCGCTTGTTCCTTCGCCGCCGTGGCGGAGACTAAAGCTTCGTCCCTCTCGGCTTTGATCGCCTCCAGCGCAGACGCGATTGTGACCATTTCCCGTTCCTTCGCGGCGAGGGATTCTTTGAACGACTTTACATCGGTTTGGAACTGCTGGCCCTTCTGCACGGCTTTTTTGAGTGTATCCCGCGCCGCGACGAGAAGTCCCTCCTTCGCCGCGATGGCGGTCGAATGTTGTTCAGTCGATTCATTTGCAGCAGCTTCAGCGGCAGCTTCTTTCGCAGCGGCTTCATCTTTGACAACACGCAGCTCGCCCTCCATCTCCGCGAGTCGCTCTTCGAGCTTCATCGTCTCCGCCAAGGCTTCCGCAACTCTAGCGTCCGCGGAATCAGCGCGCTTAGTGGCCTCGGCGAACGCCGCTTCCCTGTCCAGCACGTTCGATTCGGCGCCCGCTCTGAGTCCCTCAGCCTCCGTTTTCAGCCGAGCGACTTCGTTTGAGGTAGACGTGAGTAACACCTCAACCTCAGCCTTGGAGGCTTGGATGTTCTTGCCCTTTTCCACGGCTTTACGGAACTTCTCACGGGCTTCGTCTTTTTCCACACGAACCGTGGCGATGACGTCGTCCTTGGCGACGAGCGCCGCTCTCGTAGCCTCCAACTCTTTAGAAACGCGATCAGACGCTTCCTGGACATCCACAAGCTCAGCTTGTAACCTTTCCAGCTCGCTCTGAGCTTCCAAAAGCTTAGCAGAGGACTCCACAGAGGCACGCTGCGATTCACCCTGCGCTGCGTCAACCGCGGCGTTTACTTTTTGCGAAGCAGAAACCGCCTCGTCGCGCTCTGCCGTGACCGCCACCAGTCGTTGTTTGAGATCCGTGATCTCTAAACGCAATTGTTCTTGCGTTTCAGAATCCGCACCTGCATTCGCGGATTGGTCTTTTTCTCTCTGTTCCAGCAAATCACGCAGCTTCACAATCTCAGCGTCTTTCAACGCAACCGCCTCTGTGACCGCGACACGCACCACCGACTCTATCTCCGCCTTCTGCGCCTCCGCCGCGTTGGCCAAAACTAAAAGTTCGCGCTCCGCCGCTTCAACCGCTTCGATCCGTTCCGAGATTTGCGTTTCTAATTGAGATCGTTCCTCCGCAAATTCTTGACTCCTTGACTCAATGAGCTTATTCTTCTCCGCCAACTCTTTGTTTGCTGTTTCCAAATTTTGCTTGAACCCGTTGACGAACTTCTCCGCTTGCTGGTTCAGGGCTTCCAGCTGGTCAACCCGCCGCGCCTTCTCGACGCTCGCGCCGAACTCTTGTTCGTATTTCTGGAAAGCGTCTTGAGTAGCAGTCAGTTCCTTCGTGAGAGTCTCCACTGTGATCCGCAAGGTCTCGAGCTCCTTGAAATTCGCCTCCGCTGCGCTGTCATCGGGAGAGGCCTCCAGGCGGGCAGCTGACGCCTGCTCCGCCGCTTCCGCTCTGCGCGTCGCAAACTCAAGCGATTCCGTCAACTTTGCGACTTCGTCCTCCTTGGCGTCCAAATCCGCCTCCGCTTGCTTTTTCCGTTCCTGCATCGCTTTGCCCTTCTCCACGGCTTTGCGGAGTTTTTCCCGAACCGCGGCGATGTCCGCCTCCGCAGTTTCACCAATATCCTTGGTCGCTTGCTCCAGCTCCAGCTCAACCTTAACCTTGGCTTTCTCCGCAGCCACGAGTTTACTCTCGAGAACAGTCGTGCGTTTCTCGAGCTCAGCCTTCTCCCCGTGCGCCGCGACGAGGGACGTCTCCGCTTCAGTCTCCTTTTCAACCAGCTTGGCCTCGAGGGC
>TARA_B110000977_G_scaffold83892_1_pt1 | contig 16161 bp, 20 predicted proteins | sample TARA_B110000977 | Tara Oceans TARA_B110000977 (sample SAMEA4397798) | marine metagenome | biome: Polar Biome; feature: [SRF] surface water layer (ENVO:00010504); material: water (ENVO:00002006), including particulate matter (ENVO:01000060) such as... | depth 5 m | reverse complement strand
GTGAAAGTTCCCGCTACACCAGACACATTACTTGTGAAAGTACCAGTGGTTCCTGAGATTGGACCACCAGTGTAACTGGTTCCAATAACATTACTCGTGAAAGAGCCAGTGGTCCCCGAAACTGGACCAGTGAATGCACCAGATAGGGCTGTAAGCGTTCCAACATTCGAAGTACCATGTACATCTAATTTAAACTCAGGTGTATTAGTTCCTATTCCAACGTTAGAGGTGGTGGGATCCACGTAAAAGGAATTTGTTTTAATTGTTATAGAATCTGCTACAAGATGGTCAAAAGTACCAGTTTCTGTAACAGTAATATTATTTTGAACTTGTAAATTTCCTAGAACGTCAAGTAAAAATACATTACTATCATGTAAAATATGAGTATCACTTGCGACATTTTGTGTGTATCCCATTGAGAATCGATCTTCATCCCCATGATGAATGAGTCCTACATTATGTCCCGTATTTTCAATTATCAAACCTCCATCAGAATTATTACTTGGATTATTGTTAGAAATTCCTATAATTTTATCTTTGATGTTTAAACTTTGTGATTCTATAACGTACGAGTTACCACTAAATGTTATATCCCCCACAACTTCTAGACTTGAATTTATTACTGTAGATCCATTATTAAGTCTAATTTTAGAATCTTCTAGCATCTTATTCGATCCAACAATAGGGATAAAATCCTGAGTGAGTGATCCGATTGATATGGTATTCGAAAATTCCGCATTGGACAAGGCAAACAAAGATGTGGATGGGTTATGAAATTCGACGGTGTGTGGCGTTGTGTTGCCGAAACCGGTAACAAGGCGGAGTGGTGGTTCTACAGCTGTAGAGGCACTTGATCCAGATTCAGTTATTTCTCCAGTTGATTTATCGTACATTAAAAGTACAATTTCAGGATTTGAAAAGTCTTCTCTAAAACGAATAGGGGACAGGTATACGGCACCAGCTCGAGTAGCTTGTAATTCTGTATCACTCGCGTTAAAAACAATGGTATTCTCTGCCTGATCCTCTAGAGCGTTTTTACCAAATCTAATTTTAGTGGATCTCTCCACCGTCGGCAAATTCTTGACCATTTAATATAGTCTGGTATTTTAATTCGCGTAAAGAAGGCCTGCCATACCATTCTCTATGCGGAGGATGTTATAGTTAACTGCGTATATGGGGTGTGTAATAAGCATCTTTTCACTCATAATTTTAGCTGATGCGAGACGACTAAAGTTGAGAGTTCCAGTGGGCTGGAGGGAACTCGTCGAAAGGCAGAAGCAATACAAAAAGAAATCTGGTGATGTCACAAAATTTGTGTGATAGTAATTCGTGACATCGATATAATGTGGTTTACCCCACCTATAATTACCAACATCGAGACCATTAATATTCAATTTTACTTTGTTTGTGGGGGAAGTGAGTGCGCCATCTGTTGTCGTATCCGAGGACGCGATATACTTCACGGGATGATTAAACGTGAGATCTTGAATAAGACTTCCAGAAGCCATATTTTTTTGAACTTGTGTGATGAGAAGATCATGCTTTCTTGAGGCAATGTTTCCACGTTCTTCATTATCGAGATAGAAGTAATTTGCGAAACACTCTACATTGTACTGAGATGCCGCAGTTGCCCAATGAATACGAATTTCGACGTTGTGATAGTTTAGGGCGACGAGTGGAAGTGCACATTGTGGTCCTTCACAGAAGAAGAAGCGGAGAGGGTAAAAATAAGATCGAGCGCTTACACCTGGGTGTGTACCATTCGCACTCTTTGATACATTTTGAGCGAACGTATCGATAGCGATTTTCTCGGTGAAAATGGCGTCTTGGCTATCTATGAGACAACCACCTATATAGAGTTCCACTTTATCGATAATTGTATCCCAACGTTGAATATCGAGGGCTTGGGTGGTATCATCAAGTGTGAAATACACATAGCTGAGAAGATCTCCAGAACGTTCGAATTGAATACTGGACATAGAATTGTTTTTCACTTCTCCATGGATGGTTTGTTTTTCAATGGACTGTGAAAAATTAGCATGTCTTTTGAATGTTGAACTAAAGAAAGATATTTCGGGATCACCCATGATATATTCATCCTGGGCACCGATAGCGATCAATTGAACAATACCAGCAGACATGGTATACTACTTTAACGAGAGAAAATTACAAATTGGGTTTTCTACACACGAATCGAATAATTAAAAAATTATTTTTCACAGGACTAGATGGTGTAATAGGTACACCATTTTGGTTTCTAATATTTATAGTAAATCGATCAATGCTACGGATAGGATTTACATATTGGGTCACAATGGGATAATTATCTTTAAAATTGAATGATGTAGTGCCTTCACCTATGATACTCGCAAACGAACTTCTTAGCATACTCATCGAACTTTGACCATCATATACGTTTGAAGCTCTATCATTGAAAATTGTATCGAGTTCATCGATGGAAATATAACAGTGTTTCGTAGCAGCTGTCGTATTAATATTAGTGGCTAACAGTCTAGCCTGAACAACATTTTTTAATGGATCTTGGAGATGACATGTGAATGTATTTGCACTGTCCTGTCCAATCGAATCGATAGTTATTGTGTGATACTCATAATTGAGATCGGGAATAGTCTCAGACGGATAAGTGATGAGTGCCATTTCTATTAACTTAGATTAAAGATCCGCCGATTCCATCTATAATTTCATACGCAGCAAATTTAGCCACATGTTCTTGGGCGCCACAGATTCCACCAGGAGTGAGACCCCTGGTATACGCACTACCTTTCTTTCGACCAGGGGTACACTCAATTTTATTTTCAAGTTCGGACATAGGTTTGTCTGTCACTACATTGATATCGATGGGCATGGGCTGGTACATACTGGTATTTCGGGTTGCGGACAAAATGAAAATAATCAACACGAGCGAACCGATCGACATGAGAGCGTTACGATTGACTTTGTTAAGGTTTAACATTTAATATAGGTTTAGATTTTTTTAAAGTGCGTTAAAGATATTTTTTTAGTTTCCATATAGAGAGTAGATGGACGAAGAAATCGTACTCGATAGAGGAACCACGAATGTAATGAAATTAGACGCCGACGAACAGGCTCTCATGGATGAAATTCATATTTCGGTACCACGACACAAACCAGTTCCCCGACCAAGTCAGCCTATGCGACAGTCGGCACCTCAGCAACACCAAGAAGCGATGGATGCATTTGTGAATCCCAACAAACAGTCCGCCCCCGCACAACCCCAGCAAGATGAAGAAATTGATTATGGTGAGGATGAGCCTATGTTTTATGATGATGACCAGATGGGACCAGGGATGGGTTCTCAGGAAGAACAGCCTTCTAAAGGATACACCTCAATTGATGAAGAGAAGGCAGACCTCATAAACAAACTGGGGCGTCTAGAGAAGAAAGGGTTCGCTGTGAACAAAAGACTCAATGCATACTCTAATGTTGACGAACTTCGTTCTGAGGTGAAGCGAATCACCTACAGTATCGATGTGGAACAGTCAGTTCGTTTCTCTCGGAGAATGCTTGTGGCGTGTGTGACTGGTCTCGAGTTTTTGAATAAGCGATATAATCCATTCGAGATCCAATTGGAAGGCTGGTCTGAGTCCGTGATGGAGAATGTTGATGACTATGATGGGGTTTTTGAGGAACTCTATGTGAAGTACCGATCCAAGGTCAACGTGGCTCCCGAGGTCAAGATGATCATGATGTTGGGTGGTTCGGCGATGATGTTTCACCTCACGAACAGTATGTTCAAGTCTGTGATGCCCAATATGAATGATGTGATGAAGCAGAATCCCGACCTCGTCAAAAATATGATGGCTGCGGTACAGAGTACAACTAGGGCCCCTGGGGGTCCGGCAACGGAGGCCCCCGTTGGTGGTACCGGTGGTCAGTATGAGATGCAAGGACCTGGGGTGGATATTTCGAGTCTCATGGGTGGTATCATGATGCCCCCCCCTCCACCAATGAACACAACTATGACTCAGATTGACGACGACCTCTCTGATATTATGTCGATATCGGGTGATTCCACTGGTGGTGACGTTAAGGAAGTTAACGTCGATGCAGGTAAGACCAAGCGTACCAGGCGAAAGAAGAAGACAGAAATTAATCTCTAATTAGTATATAAATGATAGCGTATTGCCCGCTAGAGGATATGGTTCCTCCGGTCAGGCCAAAGACGGAGGAGGCACCCATCATGAGAAATGTGAAGCCTGAGATTGGTCTCGAAGAGACTGAATTAAATTACGTCATCATGGCGTTCATTGCCGGCGTGATGATACTCGCCGTCTCTGATTCCATCAGGGCGTAAATGTAAACGTTAATTCTACCATGGGTCTAAAACACCTGTGGTAAATTTAATTTCCGAATAGTATTCCTGCTAAACCATCCTTTATCCGTAACACATTGTAGTTAACAGCATATACATGCAATGGGTCACCAGATCTAGATGCCGCTACGGATGCACCACGTATCATGAGTTTTGCATTATCGAGGCGACTAAAATTACAGGAGCCGGATGGATGATATTGTGATGCATTCATACAAAAGTGATACGCGTAGTACCTCGTATAGACTGGTATGTTATTCGTATTGTCGAATTCAGATGTACCAAATTTGGATTTATAGTAATTCTGGATCGTATGAAAATACATTGGTTTCATATTTTCGAGTAAAGATGTACCATTTAAATGTATATCTAAACCAGAAAATGTAAAAAAATCGGTCGTATATGTATCCGTTTTCGATTCAAATCCAAAGAATAAAGATTTTACCGGATGATTAAAATGACTTATATCGACAGAGTTGTAACCATCACTCGTATTGAGTGGGTGCTCTAGACGCTGAACCTGTGTGATAACCAAATCCATCTGACGTTTCACGATATTTTCCCTTTCTTCTTTATCGAGGAATATATAGTTTCCATACACTTCAATCTTCTTTTCATCTTCAGTAAGTTCAAGTTCAGGAAACCTCGTTTGATCATATTTAATTTTTATTTCAACCTGATGACTCTGAAGTGCGACAAGGGGTAAGAATGCTTTATGATTACAGAAAAAAAACTGAAGTGGTAAGAACCCCGAATTTACAGAACTCATTTTCGTATTCAACTCTTTCGATTTGGTATATGTATCAGCTAAATAGTTTGGCCATATATCAGAATAATAATCAAAATGTTGTGAGTCCACCTTTTGACCCCCAATGTATAAATCAATTGTGGAATTGACAAACATATCCATCAATTTATTGGAACCCTGAACCCATACCGCGTTTATAATATCACCAAGAATGGGTATAGTTATTGTTTCATCCTCAGCGTATATCGTTTTGATAAGCTTGGGTGACTGAGAAAAGTTTGTGTGACGAGTAAATTTCATTCGAAAGAAAGATTGTCCTTCATCACTTATGAGGTACATATCCTGTATTCCCTTAGAGACGAGTTGTATTAATGCACCAGACATTTAATAGAAGATCAGATTATAAAAATAGACACTTTCCCTGAGGGAAGTCACTCTTATTCTCTTCCACAGACTTTCCCTGTATCCTGAAACCACCTTGACGGTACACCTTCATTCGTTTGTAATACATCGCTGTAAAGATCGACCATGGATCATGTACATCGTAGATGTGAGGCTCATTCTTCTTCCCTTTGGTTTCTCTCATGATTCTTCCAATACTTTGTGTGATATCTGATTTCGGACTCGCCAGGATGACTGTATCGAGTGTTGGAATGTCTAGACCTTCGTGCGCTTGACTGAACGTTGCGAAAATGATCTTCTTCTTTGAAGACTCCTGGAGGGCAGCCTCTTTCATACCCCCCATGTACAGTCCAGATGTTTTAGGGAAACACTGGTGAAGGAATTCACAATGAAAGCGACGGTCACTGAGAACCAATAATTGTCTCGTACCAGAGGAGGCTTTCTTCACCAGTTCCACTAACATCATATTTCTAGACCTGTCCTCAACAAGTTGGGTAATCATATTAGGCATAGAAATCTTACCATTTCGCATAGATGGTGGGGGGTTTCTATAATTTGGGGATTCAAATGTAACCTGGAAAACTTCAACCTGTTCCTGATTTTTTCGTTCAACTGCAAAAAAGGTGGGACCCATAAACCAATGAAGTACTTTTGTAAGACCATCCTTCCTTTCTGGAGTTGCTGAAAGTCCAAATATATGTTTGGGGCACATCTTGAAGAGACTTTGACTGAATACTTTAGCACAAATATGATGCGCCTCATCCACTATGAGTGTACCAACGGTATCGAAATCAGAGAAGTTATATTCCTTAAGAGAAAGGGACTGAAGCATCGCGATGACAAAGTCACAATTCACTTCCTTCTTATTCTGTTGGACAACACCTATAGTGGCTCCGGGACAAAACTGTTGAATACGTTCCCGCCACTGATCTGCTAAGAATTGTTTATGAACGACGATCATGGTTCGGTACCCAAGTTTACATGCTATAGCCAAGGATACCGTCGTCTTGCCGTACCCGCATGGTAAAGAAAGGACACCATGACCTGCTTGAATTGCTGCTGTGAGTGCTTCATTCTGATGTGTTGCGTCTCTAAGCTGTCCAACGAAAGTGGCTTTGATACGGACAGGTTCGGGTCGTTTGTCTTCTTGTGGTTCCCCAAGTTTAGTAGTTCCGTAGAATCTTGGAACGCACACTCCATTCTTAGTTGGTCTGAAAACTTTGAAAGGTGGTGGAGGAAATCCATAGTCGCCATTGACTACCGGTCTTACCGTAAGTTCTTTTTTAATTTCCTGGATTGGACCCTCACTTACCAGGTATCCAGTTCTCGTAAGAACGTTCATGGTTTATTTATTTAAAGGGGATAAACTTTAAATGAATATAAGATGCCTACAGTAGACGTTGAAGAGAACATTAAGAAGATTCGTATGAATATCGAACAATTGACCCAAGAAGTATTTAGGCTTCAGGGTATGCTCCAAACCTTTGAAGGATTCAAGAAAGGTGGTCTTACTACCATCGAACTCCCCGTTGATCCCAATCAGGCTGAAGAACTTGAGAGTGTCCAAGAGAAACCCGAATAATTTCCAACGTTCCAAATACCCTTGAAGTCTATAACAACTTCAATTTCATCACCCTTTATAAGAGACTGTATAGGTCGTCCATGGACTTCACACATCACTCTCCTATATCGGAATGGAACTTTTATCGTAAGGACACGACCAATAAGGGGGTCATCCACATTTTGATTCGTGAGGAGATGGTTCTTAGAAATATGCATCCGTTCGATGATGTCCGAAACTTTTTGGGGAATGATCAAGCGTATATATTTTTTGTTATTAAAGTCATACATCGGTTCGTGTACTTTGGCTACAAACTTCATTGATTCCTGTTACGGTACATAAGAATTAAAACTATAAGTAACACGAGTGTAAATGTGATAACTTGTGAAATGACTAAAGGTTGGAGAGGCTCTCTCGTACCAAATTGTTTATGACTTAAGGCCCTAGAAACTTCAATAGCCGCCTCAATACTGGAATATGGTGTATTCCTAGGTGACATCATACCACACATCGCAACCTTTGTGCACTTCCCGAAGAATGGGAGCTGTCCATGTAGACTGAGTACACCCGAAGACTGACTGAATTCCCATTTGTCACCTTTCCATTCAGCACCCCACCCAATGCGCATCATTCTGGGATCAGGGAGCTTGAGTTGTTTAAGGACCTCTACCTTGAGAGTGTCCGGGTCAGTCTTAAGGATTTCTTCTGTTAGATCACATATAACACATGAGATAGTCTTACCATCCGCAAGAACCACTGGTTGAAGGTTCCACTCAGTTTTCGCAGCAATTTCTAGATCATCAGAAAGAGTCATGGGATCATCATAATCTAGGAGAATATTGATGGCACCGTATGTACTTTCTCTCACCTTTTTATCTGCATCTGAACCCCAATTGTTTCCAAGCACCTTAAGAGCAGGACTATTATCGAGACATAGAAATAATATATCATCAGTGAGTTCCACTCCATCCGAAAATGTAGCTACAAAAGCATCCTCTTCGTATTTTATATCGACGAGTTCCGTGTTAAATATGAAATTCGCACCAGCATCTATGAGCGCCTGTTCCATTTTATCACACATCACTTTACCAGAAACTGACTGTGTATGAGGTTTAGACATTGCGACATGATCGAAACTCTTTACAAATTCATAGGCGGACATTACATCCCAAGTTACACCATCCATTATGAGTGGGAGATGTTCAACAAATGTTTGACCTTTCTGAGAGAGGTTTCCCATTGCCTCTTTTAAGGATATACCCTTATATTTCGTGGGTTGAGTGAGTACTCGTGCTGCGAGAGACATGAGGGCTCCGTAATCTGTTACCCGGAGGGATTCAAATAAGAAAGAATATATATTCTTATCAACAGGTTCAAATATATCATTCCATTGGATACCCATTTCATTAAAGAGTGAGTGTGTATTCACAAACGCACGATCGAATACGATTCGGTGTGCATGAAGATCTCGAGTATTCTCATCGGGTTCCCACCAAGAACCACCCGCTGAAAGTTTTTTATCATACACTGTGACTTCATGATCACCTGATTTTAGTAGTTCCCATGCGAGGGACATGCCTGTTGGTCCGGCTCCAACTATATGAATCTTCATTCTACTTTTAGAGGATATATTAAATAAGTCCAGACTTTTTACGCTCTTCTGGTGTTTTGAGAGCGTATATAACAGATACGAATATTAACGTCGAGAGGAGAGCGTATTCAATATCTTGGGTAGCACTGAAGGCTATGAGCATGAGAGACATAAACCGAAACACTTGATTATCGAACAGAACTTTCAGTCTCTCTGGGATCTGAATAGCGTTACCCGAAAAAAGACCCTGATACAAGATGATTAATGAGAAAACAATGGGTTGCGTTTTGATTAACATTTCAGCGGGTCCCGTAACGAATTTGAACGCATTCGCGATTTTAGTCATTTATATATATTAAGAAAATAAAAATTTTTATTATGAAGGGATATTTAATTTTAAGCGTTTCAACTTGTCAAGAAACTCGCGACGTTCTCCGGGTGATTGAATCTCTGTACCATTCGCGATCGCTTCAATCTCTGGCCCCGTGAGTTGTAAGGCATTGACCCTAAAGTCCATGAATGCCTCCATCGTGATTGGGACTAGGGGCTTCACGAGATTGAATATGGCTGTCGCGTACTCTCTAATTTCCTGTTGGGCATGGGCATCCATGCGGAGGTGAAGGTAGTGAAGAAGGTTATGAAGGTTAATTTTCCAGTAAAATTCTGTATAAGTGGATTGTGGAAGGGTTCCCCGAGCCTGTTCTCGGCAACATCCATTCTCCAAGAGCTCCTCATACACATCAAATGATTGACTCAATTGTTGGGACACTTTATCGTCAAGATTGTCCTTGAGTTCGATAGTACCCTCCGAACCCTGATGATTCACTTCGGACTGACCACGGTATGTATCAGGTTCGTAGTACTCTTTAGGTACTACCGAGTACCGAGCGGATAATTCATTCACACTTGCGGTGCGATGTCGAAGGTGCTGTCGGGCAATGTAGAGGGGCATTTTGATGTGAAATTTGAAGTCGACCATTTCAAAAGGGGTTGTGTGCCAATGGCGTAGGAGGTAACGAATGAGACCACGGTCTCCACGAGAGGTTTTGGTACCGTCACCATAGGAAACTCTGGCTGACTGGACGATCGATGAGTCCAATTCTTTTTGAGGCATGTGATCCACAAGACGAACGAAACCATGATCAAGGACTTTTTCCATTATACATATGTAACCGGTTTAATCTTTAATAATCACAAGCATCATCCATCGGAACTTCTCCACAGAAATCATACAGCTTATTTAACTTTTCTTGTGCATCATCCATGGCATCGATGGCTTCATCCACAAGTTCCAAGAATGTATCCAATTCATCTAGGGCCACACGGTGGGTATTTCTTAGGGGTTTCTTTGAGTGAAAAGCGGATTTGAGACGCTTATTGCCCTTGATCAGCTGGTCAATGTTCGGCCTCTTCACAGCACACATACGGATAGTGAGACTCATTGTTTATTTTAATTCTTTGATCAATTCACTTAGGTCTCTGTAATACCTTTTCAGGTCTTTCATAAATCTTTTATTATTTTCAATAACTTCACATTCAACTTTATTCAAATAAATCCAAGCTAAGTTTGATTTGGAATACTTTGTTCTCTTTTGATTTTCATTTGGACGACGAGCTACTAATTTTGTAACTTTCTTCTTTCTGGATTTTGATATGACTTCAGTCCTATTTACAAAGGAAAGTGCCTGCATCACCGTGTCCGCGAGGTCATCCTTTTTCTTAGACTTTACGAAGGTGTCTACCCAATGTGCATTCGTCGGTCCTGTACGGATAAAGGCTTCACATCTCTCTATGGATGCCTTTTTCCTCTTATTATATTGTACCTTCCCCGGACCAGCGATGTCTGGAATCTTATTCGAGGCGTGATAAATGATTGTCTCAGCTTTTGGACATTTAATGATAAAGTAGGAATGTAAAAAGTGCATGACGGAGACCATTTTCTTATTAAAAGAGGGTTGTTCCTCGATGAGAATGGTCTTGGCTGTGAGAACCCACGGTCTCGCATCTAGGTGATCCCTTAAAGATATGTACACACCATCTGCATGTTGAGGGGGGATACCATCGACATCCCATTCCCGCACGAGGTTACCTGCATCCTCATCGATAAGGCACAGTGCTAAATTCTTTATACCAACATCGATCGATAGAATAGTCATTGGTATAAAGGATGTAAAAGTCTTTAAGTTTAATTTATTTCTTCATCACCATCGACATCACTATTAAGATGACGACGGCTAACGAAGACGCGCTCGAAGCACCACTTATTAGTTTGATATCAAAGCCATCGGGTAGAAGTCTCTCGAGCCATTTAAAAGGATTTAATGGACTATCGGGGTTAAAAGGATTTAATGGACTATCAGCGAATGGGAGTTTCACTTCAGTCAATTCGTCACATTTTTTATCACAAAACTCTTCACATTTTTCACTCGGCTCCGCACAATAGGGCTGTTTTGGAATTGGTGTAATTTGATATTCTGTAAGGCTTGTTGCATTACTGTATAAGAGTTCAGAGGATGTGATAACCTCCTGGTCGTAAGCATCCCAATTATGTGGGAGGCACCCAGCCATACAATTCTTATATTCTTCCTCGGCGTCTTCGAACTTATCATCAATCCATTTGAGTAGACCATAACCAGCACCGATCATTGCACCTAACTTTATAGCATCCCAAAATTCCTTTGATCCATATTTCGCACTTGTACCATCCTTAAATTTTACAGGTTTATTTTTCAAAGCAGCACTTGCAGCAGCTTCATCTGGAAACATTTTAGCTTTGGTGGCAACGTCCCCAGCGTCATCGAATGCAGTAATAAGTTTGGCCTTGGTTGATGAGTCAAGTGTTCTACCGAGTGTTACGAGATCGTCGGCACCCCCGGGAGCATCACCCATTTGTTTAAAGACTTTGGTGAATGCATCTGGATTTTTATCCATTACATTTCTCATTAAAGCTGGATTTGTAAGCATTGTGGGTATAGCAGAATTCATAGCGTTTTTGAACGTAACACTCAAATTTCCGGCTATTCTCGTGTAACTGAATGACAAATTAGACACTGCTTTCGCATACGACATCACGACTTTACATTATCTTTAGATTTTAATTTTAGTTACATGATGACACACTTTTCCTTTATATCTTCACCCAGATCTTCGAGTCCCCCACCCACTGCATTACCCAGATCTTCACCCGCATCTGCGAGTCCATCACCAATTGTTTCAAGACCACTCACAATCCCTGGTCCTGCCTCCTCTTCAAACCAGTCTCCAGCTGAATCCCAGAACTCACCTTCACCTGGATTCTTCTTAACCTTCCCAAACCAGCAGCTAAATTTCATGGAAGCCTTGGTCTCTGAAAGAGCCGCCGCGGTCTCCGCAACATTCGCCTCCGCAGTGGTGATCTGTCCATTGAGAGAAGATGGGTCGGTTGCGGTGTTTTTCTGTGTATTGAGACCCTTTAACACCTCTACAGCTTCCGCGTGCGCCCCCGTGGCGGCGTCAATATCTTTATATTGAATATTCATACTATTACCTGGGTCACATTTAACCCTAAAAGAACCACCTTCTGGGACGAAGAATGAATGTTTTTCACCATGTTTAACCTGATTTTGGAACCCCTGACCATTTGAGTAAATCTCACCATCCTTATTCCTGGCAGACCAACCCATGAAATTACCACCATCATGTGTAACTTCAACCTCTTTACATGTATCCGCGGGATCACAATATTTATCTCTCCCACTCAATTGTGAGTCTAATTTAAGACCGAACCCTTCGAAAGAACCAGCTGGGTCTATACCTGTTAGTAAAAGTGCCACAGCTGGTCCATGTTCTTCGTTTCGTCTCTGTAATGTAGTTAATATCTGCAACGACATATTAGTACTTGCTTGATTAGGGTCTGTTACCCACAGCTTCGCCTGACGTGTATTCTCCTGACCAATTATAAATTCTACGACTTCCTGATCTTTGGATAGGTTACAGTCGTTGTATGGTGTACCATCCTTCCATGTTTTAGTTTTGAAATCCAGTCCATATCTTTGACAGTATGCTCTCGTAAAGTCGCAAACACCCGTTACAGGGTCTAATTTTACATCAAAATCAGTTGGATCTATACTTGCTTGATAATTTTGAGCTGTACGCTTCTTTTCACAAAATGTTGTCAACATTCCGAATGGGTACATGAGTGATACCTTTTGTGGTAACACATGAGTAACGATATTAGGTGCGTTTGAAGTTCCAGGGTTTAGTTTATTAGGGATCAAGTATGTATCTGTGTAAGATGCCAACATAGCCGGAAACCATTTGTCATTTGGTCTGTTTGGTGGTACAAATGGGTCCAAATACATGAACCATTCTTCACGTTGACTTTTGTTCCATTTTTCTGCAGCTGCTTCGCTTATACCTATACCTATCGACTTCGTAGAAGACATGTTCGGAATAAGTAACAGATCATCTTTACGATTATCTGGTACGAGTGTTTGTAATGTATTGAACAGGAATTTATCGAGTTCAAGATGATGTTTTTCTCTTACCTTATCGTAGAAGGTCCCAAACATTTCCAATGTTTGTTGATCTTCCTCTTGTTCCATTTCTGGAATCTCTTCACCTTCTTCTAATAATTCCATCATCGTTAGAATATAGTCACTGTACCATTCTAGACCACCAGGAACACCACTGATTAGAATGGATGCATGTTCCAATAAAATTTTGGATTGATATTCCGTTATCGCAATTAGAGACTCTTCTTCGAATATAAATGAAAATGGGAATAGAACTGGATATTCTTGACCCTCTATTGCCAATGCTTTAGCAAATTCATATACCAATTTATCACGAATTCCCATATTACCTTCGTTATCCAAAAAGGAGTTATAATTATACACATCAGCGTAATCTTGAATAGCTATAAGAATATCCAACATGAATAGAGCGTTTCCCACTGGACCAGAACCCAATTTTATAAGAAGTTTTGTCGCCATCGCAGCCGCTTTAGCCGCCATTTTAGCAGCGAGTTTGATAGACGCTTTGGCCACACTTTTTGCAATGATTTTTGAAAATAATGCTGAACCTTTACCACCGACCCTAGCTAAGAATGCCGAACCTTTAGCACTTTTTAACAATTTGGGTAAAATTTCAGTCAATATAAGTTCGGGGATCATGGTCATAAAAACTTGAGTGGCCATATTTACCGCCATCTCCTTTCTCGCTTCTTTCATGAGTTCACTGGCATTACTTCTGAGTTCACAACAGCCATCCTTCAGGTCGTAAAATTCTGTATCACATACACCGGACGTTGGGTATACATAGCATACCAAATTCGAAGATTCAAATAGTTCATTTTTGAGATCTTCCGGGTCTATACCCAAATCTGTAGCGGCATTATACATACTCTCTTGATGTTCCTTCAGACTCTTTGCCAATTCTGATAGTTCATCTTCTTTCTTTTTTTTCGCCATCCTATTTTTATTCCATAGTATTAAAAAAATTATAATAGCTATAAATACTAAAAAAAGTAGCATTCCGAATAGTAGAAGCAAAGCCATCTTATAGTATTTAAAGAAAAAAAAGTTAAGCAAAACATGTGGTGTTGGTGGTGTTGTCATGATTTTGATACAACACCTTTAAGTATGCCTTATAAACACGATGATAGGCGGAATAAATTTCACACTGCTGGACATTTCTGTTCCTGGAGTTGTATGAAATCGTATGCGATAGAAAAGTATGGTCTAAGTAGAGGTGGCCTAATATGTGGTAATATTGTGATGATGCGTAAAAAAATGTATAACCAAATAGGACCTGTAAAAATTGCACCAAATCGATACAATTTGAAAGTTTTTGGTGGTGATCTTACAATCGAAGCATTCCGTGCAAATAATACCGTTGATATAGAACTACCTAAAAGTGTGGAGGTAGTACCAATAATCGACAACGTGATACCCTTTGTTTCAAACACAAAAAAGATGGATGAAATAAAGAATGCTGCTACAAATAACAATGCACTAAAACTAAAGCGAGTAAAACCACTCAAAAGAAGTCACAATAACCTAGAATCGGCATTGGGTCTAATCATTACACCCAAATCCTAGATTCCTTCTCTGTTTAGCTGTTGGTAAAGAGGGTGGTAGATATTCAGATTTTTTACTGTGTATCCATTGTACACCATCATGTGCTGCCCAACATATATTTAGCCTCTCCATAGCTTTCCTACATAGGACACATGGTAATGATACTGCATCACCGTGTATGGTTTTGCGTTCGATCACCATTTCACCATGTTTCCTATGTAACCATTCTGTAAATTGATGGGGTTTATACCCCTTTTTAAGACACTCTCGATAGAGACGTCTAATAAGCTGCCTCTCTGCACACATATGATTATTGCTGATAATGGTCGGTCCCTTGGACATGTAACTCGTCACCTGACAATATTTCATGGGTGACAGTTTAAGCACATTTGACCATCGTATACAAAATCACATCTTATACATTCACTTAGGACTTGGATTTTCCGTTTTGGGGTAAGTCCCTTGGCGAATTTTTCGAGTTCTTTCACTGTATAGATTCCATACCGAATCATAACCTCTAGCGATGGGAATCGCATTCTATTTTATTTATGAGGTAAAACCTTAAGCGAGACAAGGGAGGCACATTTTCTTAGCCTTGAGCATCACAGCGAAACTATCAACCATTGGGGGTACTAGGGATTTGAGAACAATTTCAAACTCAGAGTCCTTCTCACCTTCATCGATTTGTTCAATCAGGTGGAACAGCACCCCGATGACCAACTTCTTCTTCTGGGGACCTGGGAGTTTCTTAAACTTTTGAGACTCCATCATGAGACGACCCAAGATAGGGGGCACATCTTCCTTTGTGAGACCATCATCGATGTATTCCATCTTAAGTTCTTCGACTGTCTTGATAAGACTTTGTGCATCAATTTTCCCGGCAAATTTTTGTAATATGAGATCCATTTTATTATATATATATATAATAAAATGAATGATATCATTTCAAGTGCCGCGATGGGACTCGGTTTCGTACAATTGTACGGACAGGTGCGTTCGGTGGAGGATATTGATATAAATATGAAAAATACGATTCTTTTAGGTATTTTGACAAGTTGTCTATGGCTCGCATATCAGTATAGAAAATATGGATTCAATGCAACGACACTTTACACGTCATCAGGATTGATTGTACAATTGTATATCCTCAACAAGATATTACTCAAGGAGAAAGATCCAAAGTAGTTGCACCCATTAATGGTATATTTGGGTTGAGTGCCATGTAACTTAAAAATTCAATCATTTTAACTTTTTCTTCCATCGAAAATGTCCCTGCCCTACGCATCACGTAGGCCAAGAACATGAAGAGTACATATACATTCACGGCTATCGGCCTCATACTTATACTTTTAAAAAGTTTATAAGATCCTCCCTCGTTTTTCGTTGTGACCATCCCAAGGCTTTCAATTTTTTAGAGCATATGTAATACCTTTTATCATTGAATGG
>TARA_B110000977_G_scaffold138989_1_pt1 | contig 16180 bp, 7 predicted proteins | sample TARA_B110000977 | Tara Oceans TARA_B110000977 (sample SAMEA4397798) | marine metagenome | biome: Polar Biome; feature: [SRF] surface water layer (ENVO:00010504); material: water (ENVO:00002006), including particulate matter (ENVO:01000060) such as... | depth 5 m | reverse complement strand
TGTTCGAATGTTTCGCGCACGTCCCCTTCTGTTTGCTCCATGGGGAGGTGGTTCGCGATGGGCATTTCCACGTACTCTAAATCGTGTTCCGACATTCCAGATTTGGACAAACAATCGAATAATCCCTTCGCTAAGCTAGGCGGCGTGGTTTCATCTTTACTACCTACTAAAACTAAGGCTTTGACGTTATTCTCGACTAATTTAGGAATCTCATTCCGTAGCCGATCACCGTCGCCTCCGAAGTTTCCCAGACCTGCTCTGAATAATTGCAACAGCCCTACGTCCCACCCCTCTGTTTTCGTCGGCTTTATATATTGCGAGCGCGTTTCGGAATCCAAGTCACTATAAGTCACGCCGCTCTCAACCGCCGCTGTTTGCCTCTGAACACTCCCTCTCACCACGTTCAACCCCGGGCCGTCTTGTCCAACTAGAAAGCGGAACCACGCGAAGCGAAGTGCTCTGTCCAACGGGAGCTTGAAGCCAGAAGAGGTGGAACTTGATGATTCGTCGTCGTCGTTTTCGTCGTCACTTGCGTCGCCGACAAAAACAGCGGGCGCGATTGCTAATAACATGGCGCACCTTTCCGGAGCGTGCAACACCGTGTCCAGCGCCACGGGTGCGCCCGCGCTATGGCCCAACAACGCCGCATTCTCAACCCCCAACGCGTCCATTACCTTCAACGTAAACTCAACCGCGCCCTCCGGGGTGTACACGCGGTGGTAGTCTGGAAGTTTTTGGTTTACGTTTTTATTTTGGTTTTCGGATTTTTTATTTGGCGGCAATGGTCGCGTCGTCAAGCCGTACGGCGGTCGATCGATCGCGATGGCCCTTACCCCGGTTTCTTTCGCCACTCGCGGTAGTAAATGTCGGAAGCTATAGGTGCTGCCGTTCGCGCCGTGGAGGCATATCAGAGCGTCTATGTTAGGGCTTGTTTTTGAATCAGAGCTTTCTGGAATCGATTCCTTATAGTGCACTTCGATTTCCACACCATCAATCTCAATGGTGACGAACTTAGAGTCGGGGTCCGCCAACTCCGACGGCGGCACCAACCCCACTAACGGTTTCGGATCAGGGTCAGAGAACGGTTCAACGACTAACTCCTCGAAGTCCTTGGTGACTTTCGTGCGTCCGGCGTCGACAAGAGAGCGAACGAGGTCGACGAGCACGTCAACCTTTCCGGCGCGAATGAATGAGCTCATCACGCGATTGGACACGTGGTCATCGGCCGCGCGTCGTCGCGGTGCGACACCCGGGACACGACAGGGAGGCGTAGGGGCGCTCGGACGACGATACCCTGACACAGAGACCGCCGCGGTGGACTGCATCGCGCGCATCGTGTGTGGAACGCGCTGTGCGTTGTGCGAGACGTAGAGCGTCGACGTCACGCAAAAAAGCCAAGTGGCAAAACGAAACTCACAACAAAATTATCACTATTTCCGAGACGAGGTTTGGCATGCTTGCAGTGTCCAGGGGCGCGATGCCGGCGGAGGGCGTCGTGGGTGACGCTGTGGAGGCCAGCACGACCCCACTTTCCCTCCCCACGAAAGGCGATAAGCACCAGCAACACATCCCTCGCGATGAATGGCGGCGTTTACACCCCAAACCTGATGGTGAGGTTTCGGGAAAAGGGGATTTCGGCAAGCACGGCGGTCCGAGGCGCTCGCGTGTCGTGCTCGGCAAGGAGCGTTCCCAAGCCGAGCTCGAAAAGGCCAGCGCATCGAACTTGACGTTGTGGGGCCTCCCATCCGTGGAGGCGTACTTCGAACTAGAAGACAAGCGGTTGGAGGACAAACAGAAGTTGGATGTGTTCATGCGAGATTCCAACAATGCTCCAGACGAAAAACATGATGCGTGTGCCCGACATCACATCAAATGGGGCCGCTCCACGTTCAACTGCGACGGGTGCTGGCTACTGAAAGGGACTTGTATCTGTATAGAGCTTTTGAGTCTCGAGATTTTAAGTCCTCAATTATCCACAAACATAAAAATAGTAGCGTACGTGCACCACCAGGAGTACGGCCGCGGGAACAGCACGGGAGCTTTAATTGAGAAATGCTTGAATGGCGAAGTTCTCGTCGCCGGGCTCAAGTCGCACGAGTCGCGATTGAAAGAAATTTGCGATTCAAACAAAGGGCGCATCGCCGTGCTGTGGCCGAGAGGGACGGTTGAGATGGGTGCTATCTTGACGAGCTTGAGAAACGACAGTATTCATAATATCGAGCAAACAGTCTCGGAGGAATCGCAACCAGTCTTCACATTCATCGCGGTGGACGGGACGTGGAACTGCGCACGGAAAATGATCAAGAGAATTCCTGATGACGTGCCGAGAATATCAATCCCAGTTGGAGCGTTCGAACTGCTATCGAAAAAAGTACCGCCGTTGCCAGGCCACGACTCGTTGCTCGGCCCGGTGCGGAAGTATGACAACAGCAGTCATCAGAGTAGGAGTAGGGGGAGTAAAGACTCAAGAATAACTCAAGACAGCTTCGCCACTCAAGACAATGATGCTCGAGACGAAAATAGTCAAGAAAATAATGACGAAAATACCAAACCGGTAAGCCGCCGCTCGACGTTTGAAGCCGTGGTCGCGCTTTTATTGTCACTACGAATAGTCCCTGAAAACACCGCTGTAAAATTGTTAAAAAACGTCAAACTAAAGGTCAACGCGGTGCTGCGACAGAAGAACATGCCCCCCGCGTATTTATTAGACACGGATGCCCTGGCGGAACGAATAGGGGAAGCGAGGATAGATGGGTGATTGTAATAATTTGATTTTCAGTTTTCAGAGAAAAACTCGTTTCCCTATTCTACATCCAAACCTGCATCACACCGCACCGCACCTCACCATGCAGGCTTCCCTGGCGCTCACGTCTCGGCTCAGCCACTGCGTGGTGCGCAGGGCGTGTCGCCACTCCGCCGCTCTTCCCCCCGGGCAAAGACCTTGGTCTATTAACCCGTCAAGGCGCCGATGTGTAACAAGCGCCACCGCCGACAATGTCGCTGAAGGCGGCGGTATCTCGAATCAAGACACCACCCGTACTACTACCCGTAACCCAGGAAAACCGTCCAGTAAACGCGATTTACGCGATTCTCACGACACCCTACGGGCCACGATAACCGACCCCACCACGTTGGTCAAGGCCGTGGCGAGCGGCAAAGCGAAAGGCGGTTCCCCCCGGTGGCGAAGGGTGGAATTCCGCCCGGTGTTGCTGAAAAAAGGGGGCGTGAAGCTGCAGGTTGTGAAGTACGACGAACGCCAAGCGTTCACGAGTAACCATGACTATTTGCACAGTGCAGGTGTTGTTCAAGGCGGTAGAAACTATAGAGGAGCTGCCAGAGGACGAAACAACAATAAAAAATCTACACTAGATGCCATAGCAATTACTGACGAAGCGTTGAATGAAGGCTTTGGCAATTGGCGCGTGGAAACGCTGGAAACAATCACGCAGGTGAAGGTGTTAAAAAACGGAAGCGAAGCGAGTTGGCACACCACGAAAGCGTTACTATCGAACGCGAAAGGACCGGCTGGGGTGGGTATGACGAGTAGTATCGACGGAGCTATAGGCAGTAACGTCACTCAACACGATAGGGAAAAACCCCGACTGTTAACCCCGAGCAGCCCGTTTCTGAAAGCGGTCGGCGTCGCCACTTCCGACGGCAAATCCATAAAAGCCAACCGAAGGGACAAGTACAAACAGGTCGAGGAGTTCGTGAAGCTGATTGACTTGGCTGTGAATGACGTGACTAGTGGGAAATATTTGGAGACTGCAACTCAAGATCGACCGGTTAGGTTAGTGGATCTAGGGTGCGGCAATGCTTATTTGACCTTCGGGGCATACGCGCATCTCACGGGTGAAGATGGCGATAAAAAAAAAGAAAGTAAAAAGATTCACATGGAAGTTGTCGGCGTCGATATCAAACGCCAATCGAGGGAAACCAACTCCCGAGTTGCGCTGGATCTGGGGTGGGAGAACAACTGTGTTTTCGTGGAAGGGACTATTGCCGATGCTGATGTGAAGTGGCCTACACCGAGGGAAGAAGAGTTAAATCAAGAAGGAGGGTCTGTTGATGTGGTTTTAGCGCTGCACGCTTGCGACACCGCAACCGACGAAGCGCTCGTGCGCGCCGTCAAGTGGCGCGCCCCCCTAACCCTAGTCGCGCCTTGCTGCCACCACGACCTGCAAGTGCGGTTGAGAAAACATTCAAAGCGCGCTGAAGAAGGAGGTTTGCATAATCAACAAAACCCGCTGATGAAGCACGGGATTTTGCGAGAGCGTTTGGGGGACGTGCTAACGGACGCGTGGCGAGCGCACATTCTGCGATTGCTGGGACACCGTGTGGAGGTTAGCGAGTGGATCGGGGGGGAACACACACCCCGGAACACGATGATCAAAGCCGTCTTTACGAACGTCACGCCGTCGAAACAGCTGTGGCACGAGTACGACGCGATGGTCGAGGAGTGGGGCGTGGTGCCGCGATTGGCGGAGATGCTGGAGACGGAAATGAAACAAGCGAGGGAGAAAGCGTTTGCGGTGGGTGATGCAGAGTAATTTTTAACAGTGTTAATTATTCAAAAGACGTACTCATACCCTCTGCTCGCCGCCTTCCCCAACCCCGTCCTTCCCGTCGTGCTCGTCGAACTTGACCCACCGGAACCCTCTCTCCGCCTGGACCTTTCGGTGCACGAAGATCCCCACCAGTCCTCCGACTAAACCGATAACGAGAATTGTGATGAGCGCCGCCGCGTAAGTCGGAAGCTCGGTGGATTTCTTCGTCACCGTGACGCCGCCCGACGGCGATGATGGCGTCGCCGCCGGCGCCGTCACGTTCTCCGGCACAACCCCGTTGTACGTCGCCTCCACCCGGCCGTTCGCGTTGTGCGAGCCGCTATCAGGGCACGCGTAGAACTTCGACGAGCACTGACTCGCGGTGCACGAGTCGGGGCTGCCCGCGAAGAACATCTTGTATACCAGGTCAGAGTCAATGCAAGCCCCTTCTCTGCAGCACCCGCACGTGCAATCCGTGTACGTCGCCGCCACGAACGTTGTGCTCGCCTCTGTGCTCACCCCGTAGTTCGGCGACTGCGGGCACTGGTAGAATTTGGCGGAGCACGCATCCACGGTGCACCGCTCAGGGGAACCCGCGTTGAACGGGTACGCCGTGGCGCCGTCCACGTTGCAGATCCCGGCGCCACAGCAATGGCACGTGCAGTCGTGGTAGGTTGCCGTGATTAACGAAGTGGAAGGGCACCCCGCGACTGCGGTCTTGCACGCAGCTGCTGTGCAGTCGTTAGGGCCTCCGACCGCGATGTTGTAACGGCTCTCTTCGGAGGTAGTCGTGGTTTTGCAATCGCACGTGCAGTCCGTGTTGACGTCCTGGTCCGCGCTCTGCGCTGATGCCGATGGGGTCAGGATCGCAAAAACGACCAGAGCCATGACGGCGCGACTCACCGCACCTGACCGCATCGTACCGATGGTTTTATTAGGAACGAACGAGTACGGTCGACAGTTAGCGTGAACCGGATCGAAGCCTCTAAGGTCGTGGTCAAGTGACACGCGTGCGCGGCGTCACTCGTTGTGCGTTTGAGGCGACGGCCGGGAGGGATAAAAAGCTGCGATGGCCACACGCCAAAAACCTTTTCCGTTTTTTGACGACTACATCGCTGTGATGTCTCTCTCCCACGAGCTCCTCCCCAGCTCCCCTCTCCACCAATCAGGGTGCAGCATCTCTCCAAAAAGTGAGTGCACTCTCTTTCTCGAACCGGCGGGTGCTTTGTCGCTGTCGGCGGTCGGTGCCCAAAAAGAAAAAAAGCCAATCACATCTCGACGCGCTTCTGCGAGTGCAAAATAGAGAGGCGTCGCACACGGAGACAAACCCTACCGTCCCCCCCAAACTCAATGGGCAAGACCGCGAAGCGCCAGAACAAACGCGCCGCGGCGGCAGTGCTCCAAACGCGAGGAGGCACGGGTGGTAAGAAAAAAGGAAAATCTTCCTATGTCGCGGCGGCGGCTTTCACCGCCGCTGCCTCTGGCATGCAAACAGACGACGCGGCTGGGGTTGACGTGCAAAACGTTGACGAGCCTGGTTCCAACAGAAAAACCGCTACATCCATTGGCCGGGTCGCAAGAGCAGTAGAAGGCAACTTGATCCAAGAAGCGTGCGTGGCGTTGGATGTTTTGCTCGCAGAGGTACAACGAGGCGAACGAAGTGACGCAGCGCCTCTTGATTTGTGCTCCAAGGTGCTCGGTATGTGTCAAAAAAACGGCAAAGCCAAGCCCGCGTTGCGGTTGTTACAGAGGATGGACAGTTGTGGGCTCCCCGTGGGTCCGGTACAACTCAGGCAGGTTTTTTTCGCGTGCTGCACCAAAGGCATGGTCCACGAAGCGCTGGCGCTGATGTCCCGCTTTGAATCCGGGGATAGCCAGAAAAGAGCGCTCGGGACGGACGTGCTGGTCCGAGGGTGCGGGCTCATTCCAGGTGGCGTCGACTCGGAGCTGGCGCATGTGCTGCTGGAAGGGGCGCTGCGAGGTAGTGCGAACGGAGGTATCAACCCTAATAACGTATGGGAACCAGTCCCGGCTCACTTGTTAAAGTTCCACCCCCCGTCGAACTGGAAGCCGAGCGTTACTGGTGTCGAGGATGACGATAAAAAGAAAATTCAGTCCACAGACGTCTCCGCCTCTGCGGACGCTTTAGCCCAAACTATCTACCCCGGCGGCGCTAGCGGCGACGAGAGTTTCTGGCTCGTGAGTTGCGACGACGGCCGGCGACGGCCTGCGGATCGAAACGAGCTTCAGCTGTGGGCGCCTGCGCATGAAAACACCATACCGTTGGAACCCCCTGGTCTGGAACCCGACACAGACAGAATAGACGTGCCCCTCCTGCCAAACGCGTTCACGCTGACTAATTTCCTGACCGAAAAGGAGTGCGCGTCGTTCCGAGCCGCGGCGCACGCGGCGGGGTGGCGACGTGACCAAGGCACGGCGACGCAATCCGCGGACGACAGGCTTGACTACTGCGAGATTCTCGTGTGGCCGCAAACGTGCGACAGGTTGTTTAGTCGGATAAAAAGTCACCTTCCAGTTGGGGCTGTCGGCATCAACGCTCGGCTTCGTTTCTTTCGGTACGGACCTGACACCGTTTACCGGAAACACGTCGACGGAAGCTGGCCCGAATCATTCTTAACGCCTGAAGGTTCATATATAGTTGACAAAAGTAACGGCAAAAAACGGTCAAAACTCACGTTACTCATATATTTGACTGACGGATTTTTGGGTGGAGGCACTACGTTTTACGGCGCCGTGCCTAATCGACCCGGTGAGGTCGGTTCGATCGGCGTCCTTCCAATCGAAGGCGCCGCGCTGTGTTTTCCGCACGGCGAATCTTCCGAATCGCCAGTGCACGAGGGAAGTGCGGTGTTTCCGGGACCGAATGGCGAGAAACACAAGTACATCATTCGAACCGACGTGTTGTTTGACCTTGAGAAGTGATGGGGAATATTCTTACTTTTAAAACAGTTTTCTTTTTGCTAGCTTTCTTTTATCACTCACCTCCACCACTACCTCCTCACCCTGCTCCCCCTGGTGGGCGTCGGCGCGTCGTACGACCGGGCCTGCGCTTCCCTCTCGAACGCCGCTCTCGCGGCGGTGACGAACCCAGTCGGGGCGCCCAGCGATGCGGCGGCCGCGTTTTTGTGCGCCCTCGATCCTGGGGATGACGACCTTTTTCTATGTTCCAGTTCGGAGTCGTCGCTCATTTCCGAGGACGAAGGCGACCGCGAAACCTGGGCGTGCCGGACCCCCACCAGCGGCGACGTCGGGGACAACTCATAATTCGTGGAGTTTGATTTCGGTCGGTGTCTGCGGAACAACCCAAGGGCCTTCATCGGTCCGGGTGACTTGGTATCCTCCAGCACGAACTCATCCGCCATTGCGTTTAGCCGCTCAATCGTGGGGGTCGACGACGCGCTACTCTTTCCCAAAGACAAAGACTCCACTGATAACGTACTGTCAGTCGATGCTCCTCTAGCAGCCCCACTAACACCCGGCGTGACTTCCGAGAACGAATCCTCCGACGCAGGCGAGTGCGGGAAGTACACGGTCGGGGTGGCCGAGGCTCGTCCGAACGTGTTTCCAGTCATACGCGATTTCGCGGATTCGAAGCCTTTCGTGCCAGGCGCGTTGCTTGTGACGCCGCGCGAGGTTACCGATCCAGGCGTGCTCAACCCCGCGCCCGCGGACATCCAGATATCGGACGAACTCGAGGATGGAGACTCGGGAGTCACGGACCTTTGTCTTCGTTGCGCGTAAGATGACACTCCAGAAGACACTCCCGAAACGCCTCCCGACACCCCGTACGAATCAGCGTCGCTTTCCGAGGTGCCCCAGTCCCCATGCGGCGAGCCACCACTCCGTTTGTCCTTGCGAAACGGCGTGGCGATCAAGTTGAAAATACGTCGGGGCGGCGATGGCTTCTTTTCTGAAGTGTTTTGTCCGACGGTTAAGTTCGTTCTGTCCGCCAGCGCTTTGACTTGATGTCGCTCGCGAGTCGTGATGGGTGTAGAATGCACTACTTCATCCTCCTCGTCCTGCATTTTGTGCACGGTGGCTAGGGTGTGCTTTGAAATCGGACCCGTGGCGGCGATGTCGCGCCACGCTCTGAACGCTCTGTTCTTTTTGTGAGTCATCACCAACAAGTCCTCGTCGCGTTGAGTGTCGTGCGCGATCGTGTCATCCGCATCACGCCCACTCCAACCCGCGAACGCGTTCACTAAGCGACCCGCAGCTGCTTCGCTCTTGGGGCTAGATTTCCCGCCAGCAGCAGACTCAACCGCGCGCCAAGGATCGTCGTCGTATGAACCGTTCGTTTGAGGACTATCGATTTCTTTCCCAAAAAACGCGCCGTGTTCGTCTCTCCACGCCTCACGTCCCATCCCCCGCCCCTCCGCCAGTTCCACGAGCCAGTTCCGCATCGTTTCGCCGTTCGGAACCTTGCCGTGCATCAGCACCGACACAGACGCCGCCTCAAGCTCCTCCACTACTCGAGTCGCAGCCTTGACACTAACCGGCGCGCGGGTCATGCCTCCGACCGCCAACGTGGTTTTTTTACCGCTCCGTCTGCTCGGAGTTTTGAAGTTGTGCGCATACACCGCCTTGGAGCTACCTCCCTCACCACCTTCGTCCACCGAAAACGCATACACTGCCTCGCCGATTTCGTGCGACACTTCAGGGAACATCCTCTGTAACGTACGCACGCGCGTCGCTAAACTCTCCTCGTAGTCCTCCAGTTTTATTTTGTGCAAGTTGACTTTTTTGGCATACGCGTTTCGCCGGGGGGTCAACGCGGGGTGGTAGGTCGCGGCCGGCAATTGCGATTGTTTTTTCTCTCCCGCTCCGTACGTCGGCAACGGCGCAGTCCAGTCCGCTTCCCTCAGTGCCTTCTCCAGCCTCTCCGCATCTTGTGCGACTGCCGCCGCCGCCGCAGCCGCCGTGGCTGCGAAATCTCGCCCGAGCGCCTCGTACCCCTCGAAGTTCTCAAACAACGCCCTACGCGTCGCGTCGTCTTCATCCTCAGAGTCGTACTCGCCCTTGTCGAAAAACCTTTGGTAAATTTTGTCCAAAAACTTTTGAGGAAAGTCGTTGGCGTACACGACGTCTCCAAACGCAGAGAGTGTGATGTCACCGAATCGGGCGCATTCAGTGTTTGAACCTTTCAAATGTAATCGTCTGGGCGTGGCTTTCCGGTGCACCGTGGGTTTGTCCCCTGGGCCGCGGTGGTCGTCCGGCTGGTCGCCTTCCGTGATTTTAAACCAACCCAAGCCCCTTTGGTTTCCGACTCGCAAACCCGCCAACGGCGGGACGTACACGTTCCACGAGACGTTTTCGTTATTTACCAGGAAATCTGAGGTCGCTGAGCCAAAGCGCTTCAAGCCTCCACAAACATTCAATACGCGTTCAACAACGCCATCGACGTGCGCTGCGGATCCTACGGTGCGGACGCCGGCTTTCAGGGACTGTACGGTTCCAGAATATGCGGAGTGCACGCCGCGCCCGACAATGGACCCGGCTTCAACAGCGCTAGACTTGGTGCAAATAGTTACATGCTTCGTGAATTGTTTCGCACTCTTAGCAATATCACACACACCATTCCTCACCTTCATAACACCAACACCAACCCCACCGCGCAGCTTAACCGCCCCTGATCCGAAGGAATAAACCGCGGTTGCGCCCCATCTCAGTTTCGTTCGTTTAGAATTTCGCTTCTCCTTGATTCGCGTCTCGCGCTGAGACTTGTACACGTCGTCCTCAACGGGTTTGGGTTCTGAGGTGGTCACCTGGACTTTCGGTGCCATCACTGTATCAATCACAGTAGCATCACCGGTTAGCGCGCTTTGAATGTTTCTAGAAACGGCCGGTGCGTCGGGTGGCGTTTGAGATTTTTCCGCTCCGCTCCCGCTCCACACAAACGTTACGCCTTCCGACCGGAAGCCCTTTTTATTAGGCGAAGAAGGGGTTTGCTTTACAGTTGTACCTTGACGTGACGGTTCGACTTCCTCAGGTACCACCTCGGATTTGCTTTTCTTCTCTGGGTTGACTACTCGCGTGTTCGCCGTTACCGTGGGGCGCAGCGCGTGCGCCTCGCCGGGCGGTCGCGGTCTTTCCTTTTGGATGAGTCTTTGACTTTGATTGAGTTTCGACTCGCGCTCTCTCCGCAGTTGCTCCTTGGTTTCCCCCCTGCGGTCCACTTCGTACGCCCGCGCGGTTACTTTGCCCACCATTTGGGGGCCGGGAACATCAACGCGACGTCGAAGATCCTTCTCGGTGAGGGAAGAATCACCGTTGTACGAGGCGTTGGTCGTGTCCCGGACGGCCCAAATCTCGCCCCCAAGGCCGGGAGGCGCGTCTCCATCCGACGGGTCGCCCAACCTTCGGCGCTCCCTTGGCGGCGAGGAGCTCACTGACCTGCGCTTGAGCTTTTCCTGCCTCGCGCGCGCCGCGTGAAGCTCCGCCGCTTCCAAGTCAACCCACCGACGCTCGGAGTACGCGTTCTCATCCAGCATGTGCTCGAACTCGTCGTCCATCATCTCGGAACTCGTCTCGGAACGGCCCGAAATCCTTTCCGAGAGATGCGTGCGTCGGGGTCACCGCTCGCGAACGCACCGATTGCACGTCGCGTGCTCCAGCGCTTCACTCGCGTGCGTTATGAGAAAGTGCCGCGCGAGTTTCAGGGGCGTGCGCGCGTCACTGTGGGTACACCAGAGGCGTTTGCGTGTTGGTCGGGACATCCAAGACTAGCCGTTATTTTACGTTTTACGACACGGTGGAGATTTTTTCGCCTCACGTCATCAACTTTTAAGATTACAATCAACACCCGCTACTTCTTCCCCGGCGTCCGTCTCGGCTTGTGTTTCGGCGCCTCCACCCCCGCGGCGGTGTCTATCCCCAGAATATCCAGCATCTCCCCGATCGCCACCGCCCGGTCGCTCACCTCCCCGACAACCTTTATGTTCCGCTTCCAGCGTTTGCTTTTAAGTTGCGCCAATTCTTCGAACTTCGCAGGCGCGATTTTGGAGCCCTCGAACAGCACTTTCTTTTCGGAGATGATGTACTCGCCGCGCTTCGCGCCGCACGTCACGGGGATCATATCAGGTGCGTCTTTTTGAGAAAAAGGAGCAGCGGATTTTGACTCTTCAACAGGACCTTTAGGCTCTTCAGTGATAGAAACAGGCTGCTTAGCGTTGTTAGTCTTTTTAGTCACCGATTCCGCGGCTGCAGATTTCTCAGGTTTCGTTGGATTCGAAGCGTTCGATCGAGTGCTCCTCCTGGTGTCCGCGGAGCCCGTAGACCGAGTAGCGCGAGGTTTCGTGGCAGGTTGTGCCTTATCAGTCACTTGGTCGTTCACTTGATCATCTGCATTCACCGTAACTAATTGCTCACCGACGGTTTTCACCGCAAGCGCGGGCGACGCGTCCATGGGCGTGGCGCCGCCGGTTGCGGGCGTCGACAGCCCGCTCGTCGCGCCGACTCCGTTTTTCTGTTTCCGCTTTGCCGTCGCCGCTTTCAACAGCCGGCCCAAGTTGCCAGGACTCGTCGCCAGGTGTTTGTTCTTCCCGAAGTCGTCCAAGGGGGACACAGGAGGGGGCTTGGTGGACACGGGGGGGGGCTTTTTCGTAACCACTGGAGCCGCGTTACCACTGGAATTGACACCGTTCGGCTCGTTCTGATTTTGTGAAGCATTCAGCTTGTTGTTCCCCTGTTGCGTAGTAGGCTTACCCTTCGCCGCCTTCTTCGCCTCCGCTTCTTTCTTCTTCGCCACGTTCGCCCGTTTGACCGCCGCGTCCTCCTCCGCAATCTTAATAGCGAGCGCCACGGCTTCGCCCTCGTCAGGGACCTTCTCGGACTTGGATGAAGACGACGAAGAGGACGACGAACTACTCGAGGAATCGTCGTCCTCCGAATCAGAATCCGAAGACGAATCTGAATCAGACGATTGCGACGCATCTTTGGATTCCGAACGATCATCTTTAGATTGAGTCGCTAGTACGTTCTCCTCCTTCTCCTTCGGTTCTTCCTTCGCCGAGGATGTGTCGTCCTCGTCCGTGGAGGTATCGGACGAGTCGTCGTCGCTATCGTCGCTACTCGACGACGCGACGATCGCTTTGGAGTTGGTTTTAGGGGATTCATCAGACGTGGTTGGCGCTTCAATCTCTTTCGGTTTAAGAGACTCCCCGGATGGTTTCGCAACCTCTTTCGCGGAAACTTCCTTGTCTCCCTTGGGCGTTGAGTTATTCGAAGGCGCGGGGGACGGTTGGACTGGAACGGGTGCTGTGGCTTTTTTATCTGCACCCACACCTCCCACATCCTTCCCGTCGTACCCCAGCTCGTTCAAACATCGTTCCATCACTTTCCCCCCCACCAACCCGAACCGTTCTGGGGATGCTTTATTAACTGAAATCAACGCATGCGTCACCCTGGTCGGGACGCCGCGTCGTGACTTGTACCCCCCTCTGAACACGCGCGCGCAAAGCACGCCGACCGCGATCAAGTTAACCACGTCCTCTGGCGCCGCGACGCCCGGTGAGAACCCAGCCGTGGTTACGGACGACTTCGAGGGCTTGCCTGATGATGTGTTGAAGCCCGCATTGATCGTTACAGCCGTTACAGCTGCCGAGTGACTGGCACTCGCATTCAGCCCCTCCAACCGTCTCAACAAATCGTCAAACATGTCGAATCCAGTTTCGGTTTGCGTTTTGCGAATCTCGGTGACTATTTTTTCAACCGCCGGGAGTAACGACGTGATATCGCCGCCAACGTCAAGCTTCTCCACCGCGGAAAGGAAACCGTTGCTGCTCTTCAAGCTTTTGGCGAACATAACGTTGCGTAACGGTACCGTGCCGGAGGACTCCCCTCCGTGCTTGAACAAATCCGCAACGCCCGATTGTAACGACGCGGTCGCTTCTACCTCCGCCTGCTCAGCGGCGGCAGATGGCGATTCCGTATGTGTCGCAGTCTGGTTACTTGTCGTCGTCGTGGTATCATCACCTTTCGATTTCTTCGCAGTTGGAGGCGGCATCGCGGTTTCATCCTCAAGCCGCTGCGCCGCGGTTCGCTTGCCCAACCGGGACGCGCCGGGATGGTTAACATCCCCGTTTGTCATGCCCACCATCCCCTGAGTCATCCCCAGTGGACTCGCTCCAATCAACGGCGTCCCCGTCCCAGGCGCGACCATCCCCGGGGGACTCATCGCCATTCCCCCGAACCGCTCGCTGGAAAGCCGCTCCCATGCCGTTCGGTTCATCCGGCGCATTCCGAATGGCGAACCGATGCCGACTCTGTCCGTTTCCATTTCATCCGTTTCACCCAGTGCGTATTCCCCCACCGATTTGGTTGACGTATCCATCTGTGCCATGAGCCAGTTGAAGGTTCTGTGTTTTAACGCTGTGTCTGTTACCGCGACCCATTGCGACGCGCCGCCCGAGTCGGGCACCAAGCGCAGTCCGTACAATTTACGCACCGTCACGGATCCCCATTCGGGGTGGCACTCGCCGTGTTCCCTTTCAATCGCGTGCCGAAGCGCTTTTGAAGCCGAAACCTCACCGGTTGAAGTACGGTCAACACTCACAGCCACGACGATTGAGGTGCCTAGCGTGGACGTCACGTCGAAGACCATCTCTCCCTGGGAGTCTGTTACGTCAGATGAGAATTTATACGATTGCAGCGGTCAGTAAAGATTCGAGGCCAACAATGTCCGGCGGACGAAGGGCGGATCAGGGGAGGGAGTGTACTCGTATGCGTCATCTGGAACGACGGCGGTGGTGAGACGTCGACAGACACGTCGATATACACGTGGTGGGTACGGAAATCGCTGCGGTCGAGGCAATTTGATTGACCCGACCCGCCGCAGATCCGCCGACGGCCGCCGCCCACACAAAAGCTTGCACTTTGGTCGGCGGCGGGTGCATCGGTGGACCCGCGGTTCACCCGACGCCAACGCATGGAATCGATCGAAAGAGAGTAACGTACCCATCGTCGCCTTCATCACCCACGCTGTCAACCTATCAACACCGGAAGGGCCTCCGCGCGTGCCGCGCCTCCCGCAGCCGCGCGCCGATGCAATGACTGGCGTTGCGTCGATGCCAAAATTGAAAAGACTGCCGGACGATTTGAGAAGTTGCGTTTTTGCAACAATCGCGAGTGTGAAACGGGGCGCGCTGAAGAGCTATCCGTGCTATGTTACTATTCAAGGAAAACGCTTACGCTATCTACCCCTCCCAATCTGTTTCCGACCTTTCCGCTTCCCTCCGGTATCACCTCCGTTCGTCACTCCCGTACGAGCATTTACCCTCGCCGAGCGCACCGCGTTTAACTCGTCGTTGATATCCCCCGGCGAAACCGGAGGTGCAAACATAGGGCGGAACAGCGACGGCAAAACGAGCGCGACTAGAAACACAGGCGCCAACTTCAACACAATTGCTGGATCTTTCGTGAGTTTTTCAGTCGTCTCTATGAACGCCTCGTGCACAGCAGGCACGGTGCCGCACCCGAGGGAACGACAGACGCGGGACGGGTCTCCAGCTTCCACCGCCGCGAGCATCTGATGTTTGTATTTGTCAATCACTGCGTTGCAAATAGCTTTCAAGTCCTCATCTATTGGTTGTTCCGCAGCGTCATGGTTCCAGGGCAAGTCGTCAGGCCTCCACGTCGTGTCCCCGAGCCACGTCTTCTTGCGTGTCCACGTCGTGAGGGAAGGTGGGGAGCACGTGCGCGACAACGCGTCGTCTTTGAACTGCCGCGAATCTCTATACGGCACCTGCACTTCATCGCCAGTAACTGGATCCACCTCTGTCACGACGACTCCGCGTTTACCCACGGGTGGCCGGTCGGTTAAACGTTTCAGGGTGTGTACCACCGCAGCGCAACCGCTGCACGCCATGGATACATCGTGGTGAAGGCCGCCGCCGACAGTGGCCACCGGTGGCGGGTCACTCGGTCGTTCTCGATCGGAATCGGATGGCTCGAAAACCACAGAGGCGACCGCGAACTTTGCTGCGATTGACACGAAAAGCACGACGTGCAGAATCCGCGGGGAGATGGAACGATGAGGTGTCGACCACCGCGGGGATGCCATCTTCGCCATCCTCGCCATTTCGCCCTTCCCAGCGATGCGCGGTGATGTGTGTTGGGAGGCTGGTGGGCGTGAGACGAAGTGAAAATTTTGTGGGACGAGTCAGAAAACGAGTAAACGACGAGTGGATTCGAGTGACGCACACTTCGTGCACGAGCGCTCTCGTGTCGTGATCCGACGACGCATCCGGGGCTACTGACACAGACGTGGTGGATGGTTGCGGGGATGCGATAGCTGCGCGTTGACGCACGTGGAATCTCCGTGGTACCGTGTACACGGGACGCGTTGGGAGCGAACAAACGGTGCTCGCATGGAAAGGAGAAAAGAAGGTGTGTGGTGTGCAGCCCCTGCCCTCACGGCAAGGTGAAAAGCAGCTGCGCGGACTGCAACCCCTGCCCTCACGGTAAGCTGAAAATCAAGTGCGCGGACTGCAAGGGTTGCCCTCACGGCAAGCTGAAATACGACTGCGTGGCATGCAGCCCCTGCCCCCACGGCAAGCGGAAACGCTTCTGTGCGGAGTGCAGCCCTTGCCCTCACGGCAAGCAGAAAAACGACT